>JACXTT010002280.1_pt1 | contig 30641 bp, 29 predicted proteins | sample 9270951 | NCBI WGS metagenome assembly JACXTT01 (sample SAMN15532306, study PRJNA645909) | rock metagenome | isolation source: weathered quartz diorite | place: Puerto Rico | collected 2017-06-21 | reverse complement strand
GCTCCTGGAGGCGGCCCGGATCGCGCGGGAGCTCGGCGCGCGGCCGCTCCTGCGCGAGCTCACGAACCTCGCAAGCCGAGCGCTGATCACGCTCCCGGGCGAGTCGCCGGCGGAGGCCGAGGCCGTCGGTCCCGGACGCCCGGTCATGGCCCCAGAGGTCCGGCCCCGAGGATCAGCGGCACCGCGCGCGGCGACCACCGGCGAGCCGATCGCGAGTCGGGAGGGGGCAACCGAGCTCGCCTCGGCCGGCGGGAGCGGCATCGCCGCAGCCTTTGCGCCGGACGACGGCGGCCGGCGCGAGAAGGAGGCGTTCGGGCTGTCGCGCCGCGAGCGCGAGGTGCTCGCGCTCATCGCCGAGGGCCGCACGAACCGCGAGATCGGCGAGCGCCTGTTCATCAGCCAGAAGACCGTAGGGGTCCACGTCGGCAACATCCTGGCCAAGCTGGGCGCCTCCGGCCGCGTCGAGGCCGCCATGGTCGCGATACGGCTGGAGCTGGTGCCCACGCCGCTGGAGGGCAAGACCGCATCCGCCGCCCGCTGACCGCTCCGATCACCGATCAGGGGCGAGCGGCAAACGCCGGAAAAAGAACAAGACCCGGAGGAGGGTCCGGGTCCTGTTCGCGCGTCTGGCCAATCGGGAGGAAGGGACCGATCGGCCGGGGAAAGGTCGGTGATGCGGGAGGGTTAGCTCCAGCGCCGCATGGCCGCTTCGACCAGGGCAATGGCCGCGATTGGCGTCACTGCCATGACGAAGGTCCAAGCCCGACGAATGCGGTGGGCCATCAGTACTGTCTCCTCGTCGATGATTTGCGCCTCGGTTGATCGAGGGACCCAAACGTACGAACGGCACGGCATCGAGTCGATGCGACCATAGTCAGGGGTCCCACCAGGACCATCGGCGCCGCGCCCTGAACGCGACTTCACCCGACCGCCCCGCTCCGCACCGGGCCATCCAGGGCGTCGGGCTCGACCCTACCGAGCGGCACTTACCTGCGGCTTATTCCGATGCCTCGATGCACCGGACCTCGGTACCCTTTCGGCGTGCCCCGAGGCCAGCAGCTGTGCTATTCGGACGCCTACGCGCGGTCCGTCGAAGCCCGAATCGTGGCCGTCGACCTCGAGCCCGGGCCGGCGATCGCCCTGGACACGACCGTGTTCTACCCGGGCGGTGGCGGCCAGCCGGCGGACAGCGGATCCATCGCGCGGCGTGCCGACGGGTCGGCCTGGCCGGTGCGCTCGGCGCGCAAGGCGGATGGTGAGATCGTCCACGACCTGGACCCCGGATCCGTCACGACACCGCCGGCGGTCGGGGACATGGTCGGCGTCGAGATCGACTGGCCGCGCCGATACCTGCTCATGCGCACCCATACCGCGCTGCACGTCCTGTGCGGCGTGGTCTGGCGCGACTACGGCGCCCAGGTCACCGGCGGCAACATGGAGCCCGGGGGCGGCCGGATGGACTTCGAGTTCGAGCGCATGTCCGGCGAGCTCGTCGGCCAGATCGAGGCGAAGGTCAACGATGAGATCGCGGCCGAGCGCGAGGTGCGGGTCAAGGTCCTGCCTCGCGACGAGGCGTTCGCGATCCCAGACCTGATCCGGACCAAGGTCAATCTGCTGCCACCGGGGATCGCCGAGGTTCGCACCATCGAGATCGTGGGGCTGGATCTCCAGGCCGACGGGGGCACCCACGTCGCGAACACGCGCGAGGTCGGGCGCGTCCGCATCACTGGCTACGAGTCGAAGGGCCGCAGCAACAAGCGCATCCGGGTCGAGGTCGGGGACGCATGATGGATCACGCCCAGGATGGGAGCGACCAGCTCGCGGGACGCGTGGCCCTGGTTACCGGCGCGGGCTCCGGGATCGGACGCGCGACGGCGATCCGCCTGGCGCGCCTCGGGGCCGCGGTCGGCTGCCTCGGCCGAACCGCGGCGAAGGTGGAGGCGGTCGCCGGCGAGATCCGGGACGCGGGCGGGCGCGCCCTCGCCCTCTACGCGGACGTCACCGATCCGCATGGCGTCGCCCGCGCCATCGAGCGGCTCCGCGCCGAGCTCGGGCACGCCGACATCCTGGTCAACAACGCGGGACTCGCCGGCGAGGGCAAGTTCGTCGACGTCACGCTCGAGCGCTGGCAGCGCGTCGTCGACAGCCACGTGCTCGGCGCGTTTCTCTGCACCCACGCCGTCCTTCCGGGCATGCTCGAGCGCGGCTGGGGCCGCGTGATCCTCGTCGCGTCCGAGGCAGTCTGGTTGGGTCACACGAGCGTCCAGTACGCCACCGCGAAGGCCGGCCTCATCGGCTTCACCCGCGCGTTGGCGCGGCAGATTGCCGGTCAGGGTGTGCTGGTGAACGCGGTGGCGCCCGGTCCGGTCGAGACGCCGATGCTGTTCGACAACACGCCGGACGAGATCGAGGCCGAGCGCCGGACGGTGCTGATCGGGCGGTTCCTTCAGCCCGATGAGATCGCGGCGACCATCGCCTTCCTCGTTGGACCCGGCGGCGACGGCTACGTGGGCCAGGTCCTGTCGCCGAACGGCGGGACGGTCTTTCCCGGCTGAAGGCTAGGCCGTCGGGTTGCGGGCCAGCGGCGTCGCCTGGCAGTCCGCAGCGCCGCCGAGGTGATCCGCGGCCCGTGTGCGGCTCGCCGCCGGCCGATCGAGCGGCGCCTCGGGAGCCTCCGTCGCGGCCCGTGCGAGCGCCCACTGCGCGTCGCGGTCGTTGGCGACGGTCTCACGCCGCCGCTGTGCTTCGAGCTCGAAGCTCGTCACTGCGTCCATATATCCTTGCCCTTCGCCTGGTCTAATTTTGGCTCGATGTCGGACCTCTCGATCTCGAACGACCGAAGCCTAACTCGCTCGGTAGTTTGATGTCAAGTGATTCGATATCGAATGATTTGACATCGAGACGCACCAGGGTGATACTGGCTGCCCAATGGCGACCAAGCACGGGCGGGAGCACGACCGGCTCGACGACTGGCTCGCGATCTGGACCCGCGAGATCCCCAACCTCGACCCGACGACCGAAGGCATCGTCGAGCGCATCCAGAACCTGTACAAGGACTTCGATCGGTCGCTGGAGGAGACCCTCGTCAAGTACGAACTCGACCGGCGGGCGTTCCATCTCCTCGGCCGGCTACGGAGCTACGGCCCCCCGTACCGCCGCTCGCCCGGCCAGCTCGCAGGCGACATGCGCCTGTCCAGTGGCGCGATGACGAACCGCCTGGACCGCCTCGAGGCCGCCGGCCTCATCCGCCGCCTGCCGGATCCGAACGACCGCCGCGGTCAGCTCATCGAGCCGACGGAGAAGGGTCACGCCGCCTGGGATCGAACGGTCGGGACGCAGGCGCAGCGCGAGCAGAGGATTGCGTCGGTCCTCACCGCGGCGGAACGGGGGCAGCTCCACCGCTTGCTCCGGAAGCTGATGCTGGCGTTCCCCGATCGCGACAAGTGGTACAGCCCGGCCGACGACGGCGAAAAGGCGGACGGCGGAGCAACGCCCGTCATGTAGCCCAGGCGCGTCGCCACACCGCCCGGTCGACGATCATTCCGCCGATGCCCGACGAGACACCCGCGATCGCAGCCGCCCGCGAGCTCGGCGTCGCCCACCGCGTCGTCCGCACCGAGCCGGCGAACGGCGCCGGGGAGAGCGCCGAGATGCAAGGCATCCCGCTCGCGGCCCTGCTGCGCACGATCGTCGTCCGCCGCGGCGAGGACGACTACCTGTTCGTGCTCGTCCCGGCAGGCCGCCGCTTCGACTGGCCGAAGCTGCGCGGCCACCTCGGCGTGAGCCGCCTGTCCCTGCCCGACGCGGACGAGGCGCAGGGGGTCACGGGCTACGTCCGCTACACCATCACGCCCTTCGGCTCGAGCCGCGCCTGGCCGGTCATCGCGGACGCCGCCATCATGGAGCAGCCCGTCGTCGCCATCGGTGGGGGAGCGAGAGGGGTGAACCTCCACCTCGCCCCGAACGACCTCGTGAATGCGCTTCGCGCCGAGGTCGTGGACGTGTCGGCTCCCGACCAGCCGGCATGATCCAACCGGCGATCAAGCCGGACGACACCGCGGGTGTCATAGGTGCCACAGGCGCCCAGGCTAGAGCGCTTTCACCGCCGCGACGAGGTCTGCCAGGCCCTGCTTCGCGTCGGCGAAGAGCATCCCTGTCTTCGGATTGACGTACAGCTCGTTGTCGATACCGGCATAGCCGCGGCCCATCGAGCGCTTGACCACGATGATCGATTTCGCGTGGTCGACGTCGAGGATCGGCATGCCGCTGACCGGCGTGCCCGGCCGGCGTGCCGCCGGGTTGGTGACGTCGTTGGCGCCGACGACGAGGGCCACGTCCGCCCGTTCGAACTCCGGGTTGATGTCGTCCATCTCGCGCAGCTGCGGGTAGGGCACGTTCGCCTCGGCGAGCAGGACGTTCATGTGCCCCGGCATCCGGCCGGCGACCGGGTGGATCGCGTAGCTCACGTTGACGCCGCGCCGCTCGAGCAGCTCGGCGAGCTCGCGGACGCCGTGCTGGGCCTGCGCGACCGCGAGGCCGTAGCCCGGCACGATGATCACGTTCTGGGCGTAGGCGAGCTGGATCGCGGCGTCGTCGACTCCGATCGAGCGGACGCTGCCGCCCTCCGGCCCGGCAGCGGCGACGGTCCCCTCGCCGCCGCCGAACCCGCCGGCCACGATGTTGATGACCGAGCGGTTCATGGCGTCGGCCATGAGCTTGGTCAGGATCGCGCCGGAGGCGCCGACGAGGGCGCCGGCGATGATCAGGACGACGTTGTCGAGGACGAAGCCGGCCATCGCCACGGCCGTGCCGGTGAAGCTGTTCAGCAAGCTGATGACGACCGGCATGTCGGCCCCGCCGATCGGCAGGGTCATGGTCACGCCGAAGACCAGCGACGCGGCGAGAATCACCAGCATGACCGGCAGGCTGACGTTGCCGGCCCACAGATAGAGCGCCCCAACGAGGACGATCAGCGCGAGCCCCGCGGTCACGAGCCGCCCGCCGGGGATCAGGACCGGCCGGGACGGCGTGATCTTCAGGCCCATCAGCTTGCCCGACGCGATGAGCGAGCCGGTGAACGTGATCGAGCCGATGACGATGTCGAGGACGGTCGCCACGTTGACCTGGAGGCTGGGCAGGGTCGCGGTCGCGTTGAGCCCGAGGTAGTCATCGATCGCGATGAGCGCCGCCGCGCCGCCGCCGACCGCGTTGAACAGCGACACCAGCTGCGGCATCGCGGTCATCTTCACGGTCCGGGCCGTGTACAGCCCGAGGCCGCCGCCGAGCGCGATGCCGGCGACGACCACGAGCCAGCCCACCACGTTGACCTCGCCTGCGTTCGGTCGGATGGCGAGGAACACGATCGTGGCCACGATGGCGACCGCCATTCCCCCGGCCGAGAGCAGGTTCCCGTTGCGGGCGGTGGCTGGCGAGTTCATCCGGATCAGCCCGAGCACGAAGGCGACCGCGCCCGCGAGCCAGGCGATGCGAACGAGGGTGTCGAGCAGCGAGAGGTCTTCGGGCATCGCTCAGGCCGCCGGCTTGTCGGGCGAGGCAGGTGCCGCGGCGGCCGGCTTGCGTTTGAACATCTGGAGCATCCGGTCGGTGACCACGTAGCCACCCACGACGTTCATCGTCGCGAACGCGACAGCGATGAACGACAGGACCTCCGCGACGGGATCCGTCGCCTCGACGGCGATGAACATCGAGCCGACGAGGACGATGCCGTGGATCGAGTTCGCGCCGGACATCAGCGGCGTGTGCAGCGTCGCCGGCACCTTCGAGATCACCGCGAAGCCGCACAGGATCGCCAGGACGAAGACCGTCAACGCGGCGAGCAGCTCTGCGCTCATGCCTTTGCCTCCGCCGGCTGGAGCAGCTTCTTCACGGCCTCGCTCCGAATCTCGCCAGCGTGGGTGATCGTCACCGGGCCGGCGATCTCGTCGGCCGGGTCGAGGTTCAGCGCCCCGTCGCTGAGCAGCTGGAGCAGCAGCGCCGAGATGTTGCGGGCGTAGAAGGAGGAGGCGCCGACCGGCATCGTGGCCGGCAGGTTCTCCGGCGCGATGATCGTCACGAGATTCTCGGTCACGACCTCCTCGCCGTCCTTCGAGAGCTCGCAGTTGCCGCCGAGCGCGGACGCGGCCATGTCCAGGATCACCGAGCCCGGCTTCATCTTGGCGACGGCATCCTTCGTGACCAGGACGGGCGGCTTGCGGCCCGGGACCTGGGCCGTCGTGATGACGACGTCCATGCCGCCGATGACCTCGTTGAGCTCGGCCTGCTGGGCGGCGCGCTCCTCGGGCGTGAGCTCGCGCGCGTAGCCGCCCGCGCCCGTGGCATCGATCTGGGTCTTCAACGTGACGAACTGGGCGCCGAGCGATTCCGCCTGCTCGCGGGTCTCGGGTCGAACGTCGTAGGCCTTCACGACCGCCCCGAGGCGCCGCGCCGTGCCGATCGCCTGCAGGCCGGCGACGCCGATGCCCAGGATCAACACGTTCGCGGGCTTGGCCGTCCCGGCCGCGGTCGTGAGCAGCGGGAAGTAGCGACCAAACGCCTCCGCGGCCATGACAACGGCCTTGTAGCCGCCAACGTTGGCCTGCGACGACAGCGCATCCATCGTCTGCGCCCGCGAGAGCGTGCGTGGGATTGCATCGAGACTGATCGCGGTCACGCCGGCGCTGGCCAGCCGCTCCATCAGCTTCGGATCGAGCAGCGGCTGGAGCAGCCCGATGACCGCCTGGCCCTTGCGCAGCCGCATCGCCTCGTCATCGCTCGGCTTCTGGACGCGGAGCACGACGTCGGCCGACGTGTACAGGTCGTCACGGCTGACGACCTTTGCGCCCGCCGCCTCGTAGGCGCTGTCGGGGATCAGCGCTCCGACCCCCGCGCCCCGCTCGACGAGGACCTCGACCCCGGCCGCGGTGAGCTTCCCGAGCGCGTCCGGCACGAGGGCGACGCGTCGCTCTCCGGGGGCGGTCTCGCGTGCCACTCCGATGATCACGGGGCGGAAGTCTATCGGCCGAAGCGTCCATCGTGTCGTCCGGTGCCAGGCGGGCGATCATGTGCTGCCCGATCGCTCACCGGAGGCTCGACATGATCCCAGTCGCCCGCTTGAACCACGCAGTCCTGTTCGTCCGCGACGCCCAGGTTGCCGCGGACTTCTACGCAGGGTTGTTCGGCTTCGAGATCGTCGCGAACGAGGCTGGCGGCCGGGCCGTATTCATGCGCGCTGGCGGCGGCGAGAACCACCATGATCTCGGGCTGTTCTCGGTCGGCCCTGCGGCGCCGCGCCCGCTGCGCGGCTCGACCGGCTTGTACCACCTCGCCTGGGAGGTGCCGAGGATCGAGGACCTGGCTGCCGCAGCGCGGGAGCTGTCGGCCGTCGGGGCGCTCGGCGGTGCGAGCGACCATGGCGTGTCGAAGTCGCTCTACGGCGCCGATCCCGACGGCAACGAGTTCGAGATCATGTGGCGGGTCCCGCGGGAGTCCTGGGGCGAGGCCGAGCACGGCGCCGGCGGAATCAAAGCGCTCGATCTGGAGGCCGAGATTCGCCGCTGGGGTGCGAGCAGGGGACCGGTCGCCTAGGGGCGCAGTGCTGGGTGGCTCGGCTACAGCGTCGCGCCGCCGGCCGCGACGAGCATGAGCGTCATCACGTAGACGTGGCCGATGGCGCTCCACAGGATCGAGCCGGTTCGCCAGTCCAGCCAGGCGAAGATCGAGCCGCCGACGAACGTCGACCACAGCTCGAGGTCCGGCTTGCCGATGTGGGTCAGGACGAACGGGACCTGCACGACGACCAGGGCGAGGGGCCCGATCCGCCGCCACAGCGCGAACATCAGAAAGCCGCGCAGCAGGAACTCCGCCGGGATGAGCTCGGCCACGCCGTTGACCAGCCGCTCGCCGAGCGGCGCGCTCGCGGCGCCGTAGTAGCCGCGGAACTCGGGCAGTGCGGCAAGGCCGACGATGATCGGCGTCATCACCATGAGGCCCGCGACGAGCAGGGCCAGGCCCCAGCGCCAGTCGCCGAGGCGAAGCGCGTAGCGGCCGGGGCTGTCCCGGAAGCCCAGCACGACGACGCCGAGCGGAACCAGGAGGAACAGCGTGAACCGTCCGACGTTGACCGCTTCCTGGCCGGCGACCGGGCCGGCCGGGACGAGCAGGTGGAGCCGATCGGCGACCACGACCGCGGTCGTGATGAGGATCGCCGCAGAGGCGCGGATCGGGAAGGCGAGGCCGAAGAGCCGGAGATCCGCGAGATCGGTTGCGTCCGGCGGGTAGCTCGGCCCGGCGATGGCGCGCGCGTACAGGTCCCCGAGACGCTCCAGCAAGGCCGCCCTAGCTCGCGCTGCCGACCGGTTCCAGCGGCGCGGGCCACGCGCCGGCGCCGCCCTCGGCCACGAGGCGGACTTCACGCCCCGCCTTGTCGAGGATGCTCGCGGCCATGGACGCCCGGTGGCCGGAGCGGCAGAAGACGGTGATGCGCTCGCCCGCCGGCAGCTCGTCGACGCGGGCCGCCAGGTCGGCTACGAAGATCTGGCGCGAGCCGGGCACGACGCCCTCGTCCTGCCACTCGATCGGCTGGCGAACGTCGAGGAGGACGCCATCGGTCGGCCCCGCCGCCCGTTCCTCGCCGAGCTGGCGCATCGTCGTCGTGGCGTAGCTGGCCAGCGGCCGGCCGGATCCAGCCCAGGCGCCCACCCCGCCCTCGAGCCAGCCGGGGACCCGCTCGTAGCCGACCCGCAGGAGCTCGGTGGTCGCCTCTTCGAGCGCGTCGCGAGCCTCCGGGAGGACGAGCAGCACCGGTTCGGCGAACGGCACGAGCCAGCCGACGTAGCCCGGGAACGCATCCCGCAGCTCGATGTTGAGCGAGCCCCGGATGTGGCCGCGGGCAAAGTCCTCGCGGCCGCGCCCGTCGACGATGGTGACCCCGGCGGCGGCCTTCGTCTCGAACGCCGCCGGGTCGAGCGCCGGCGGGAGGGTCAGCCGGCCCAGCACCCGCGGGCCACGCCGGTTGATCGCGGCCATGTGCGCGTAGTAGGCGGGCACGCGGCCGAGCCCGGCCAGCGCCTCGATCCGGAATTCGTCCGGATCCGCGTCGGCCAGCCGGAATGTCGGATTCGCGAACTCCTCCGCCGCGATCGTCGTCGTTCGCTGCCGGCCAAGCGGACCGGCGCCGCAGAAGGAGCCGGCGCCGTGCGTCGGCAGCACCTTCGTCGAGGCCGGCAGCTCGGCGAGCCGCTGCAGGCTGCGCTGCTGGTCGCGCGTGAGCGCCTCGGTCAGCGCCGGCCCCAGCAGGTCCGTCCGGCCGACCGACCCGACGAGCAGGCTGCCGCCCGTGAAGACCGCGGTCGGCGCGTCCAGGCGTTCGAGATTGGTGACGACCCAGGCGAGGTGCTCGACGGTGTGGCCCGGCGTGGCCCAGGCGGTCAGCCGCAGCCCGCCGATCTCGACGCCGTCGCCCTCGTCGACGGGCCGATGCTCGAACTCGTAGCGGCCGCGGGCCGGAGCAACGATCTCGGCCGCGGTGGCCGCGCGCGCCTCGAGCGCGCCCGACAAGTAGTCGTTGTGGACGTGCGTCTCGAGCACGTGACGGATGCGCCAGCCGCGTACCCGCGCCGCCTCGACGAACCGCCACGCATCGCGCTGCGGGTCGACCAGGACGGCCTCGCGTCCGCTCGCGAGGAGGTACGAGTTGTCGCCCAGCCCCGGCGTATGGAACAGCTCGAGGTCCATCGGAGCGCATCGTGCCACGCCCGATCCGCGGCGTCGCGGTCCCGCGCACGCCGCCCGTCGCGCCCGCGCTCGTACCATTCGCAACGATGGCGAAGATCGGCTACGCGGCGATGCTCGAGCAGTTCCATCCGACGGACCTGCTCGACTGGTGCGCCGAGGCCGAGGGCGCCGGCTTCGAGGCCGGCTTCATGGTCTCCGAGCACTTTCATCCGTGGACGCCGCAGCAGGGCCAGTCCGCGTTTGCCTGGAGCTTCATGGGCGCGCTCGGGCAGCGCACCTCGCTGCGGTTCGGGACGGCGGTGACGTTCCCCGGCTTCCGCTATCACCCGGCGGTGGTGGCCCATGCGGCGGCGACGCTCGGCGCCATGTATCCGGGCCGCTTCTGGCTCGGTCTCGGCGCCGGAGAGGCGCTCAACGAACACATCCTCGGGCTCGCGTGGCCGGAGGTGAACGTCCGCTCTGAGATGCTGTTCGAGTCCATCGAGATCATCTCGAAGCTGTTCGAGGGTGGCGTCGTCAGGCACCGCGGCAAGCATTTCCAGCTCGAGAGCGCAAAGCTCTACACACGCCCCGACATCCCGCTGCCGATCTACGTCGCGACCTCGGGCCCGGTGAATGCCAAGAAGACCGGCAAGTATGCGCAGGGCATGATCACGGTCGGCGCCGCCGACGAGAAGATCAAGCTCCTGTGGATGGCCTGCGACGAGGGCTGCGCCGAGGTCGGCAAGCCCAGCGTCCCGAAGCTCCTGCAGCTCCACGTCAGCTGGGCCGGAACGGACGACGAGGCGGAGCAGAACGCTCTGCGCGAATGGCCGAACGGGGGCATGCCCTTCCCGAAGCAGGACATCAAGAACCCCGAGGACTTTGCGGCGATGGCGAAGCTCGTTCGGCCGGGGGACTTCAAGAATCGCGTCCTGATCAGCTCGGATCTCGAAGAGCACGCGCGCGAGATCCAGCGCTACGTGGACATGGGTTTCGACGAGATCCACCTCCACAACGTCGGTCGCAACCAGTCCGAGTTCATCGCGGCATTCGGCCGGGAGGTGCTGCCGAACCTGCGCCTCGGGACACCGAGTCCGGCCACGAGCCTCGCCGCCACCTGATCCGCCGACCGGGACGTTGGTCCGTGCCGCGCTCGCCTGAGCCACCCTTGCTGCACTGTTGACGAGCCTGCTGCCGGCCCTGCTGGTCTGGGCATCGGTCGGTACGCACAGCATCCGGGTCGTTGCCATCGGCGGTGGTCGGGGCGACGTCGCCGCGATCGGCGTCATCCGCTGACGTTCCGCGGCAGGTCCCGCGCGATTCGCCGCGCCCGCCCGATGACCGCGAGGAACTCGCGAAGGTGGCGCAGCGGGCGGATGTGGCTCGGCGCGTTGCCATAGATCGTACGAATCGGGACCCACTCGATCTCCCAGCCCTCGCGCAGGCACAACGCGATCATCTCGACCTCGAAGGCGAAGCCTGACTCGATGCTGTCGAGCGTCGCCGACATCAGCCGGGGACCGACGAGCCTGTAACCCGACTGGTTGTCGTCGATCCAGCGCCCGAGCGCCAGCGACAGCGTGACCGTCCCGACCCAGTTCGAGAGCCGCCGCAGCGGTGGCATTCGCCGGAAGTCGCGGCGGCCGACGATGAGCTCCGTGGCCTCGCCGGCCAGCGTCCGGCGCGCACGTGCCTCGAGGAACCCGGGCAGCTCCGCGGGGTCGTGCTGGCCGTCGGCGTCGAGCGTGACGACGGCCTCGGCGCCCTCCGCGAGGGCGGCCCGGAAACCGGCCCGCAGCGCCGCGCCCTTGCCCTGGTTCGGGGCCTCCCGTAGCACGCGCGCGCCGGCCCGCTCGGCGACCGCGGCGGTGTTGTCGCGGGAGCCGTCGTCCACCACCAGGACCGGCAGATGGCGCAACGCGCTCGATACCACCGCGCCGATGCGCGGCGCCTCGTCATGGGCCGGGATGAGCGCGAGGATCCTGCCCCGCGGCGGTGTCTCGACCGTTGCCACCGGCCGATCCTAGGAGACCGAGGGTCGGCTTACGTTCCCGTGTACGTGACCGCGTCGAAGGTGTCGAACCGGTAGCGGTCGAGATCGACCCTGCCGCTGATGCCGGGGACGATGCCATCGCTCGTGTACTGCCAGAAGGTCCACGAGTGACCGCCCCAGTTGCTCGCCGGGACGGATGGGTTGGACACGCCCCAGTGGGCGATCCACAGCACCGAATAGCCGTTGTCGGCGAACCAGCGGGTGTTGCTCATGGAGGTCTGCCAGAAGCTCGGGCTCACGTAGATCATCGGCCGCACGCCGAGCCGGTCGTAGACCCGGCCGACCCACGCCTGGACCCACGCGATCAGCTGGGCGTCGGTGAGGCCGCCGCTGCGCTCGAGGTCGAGGGTCGGGATGATCATGCCGGGCTGGTAGCCCGCCGTGTCGACGAACCAGTCCGCCTCCGCGGCGCCGTCGGGGTTGAGGTCCGGTCGGGCGAAGTGATACGCGCCAAGGGCGATGCCGTTGGCCACGGCAGCGGCCTTGTTGGACTCGTAGCGGGGATCTTCGTAGCCGACGCCCTCGGTCGCCTTGGCGATCGCGAAGCGCTTGCCGGCAGCCCTGACCATCGCCCAGTTGATCACGCCTTGCCACTTGGACACGTCCAGGCCCTCGACGAAGCTCGACGCGGTCGCGGTGCGGAACAGGCCGCTCGCCGCGTAGACCTCGGCGACGCCGTAGAGGGAGCTGACGCTCTGCCCGCCGACCGCCGTGATCCGGTACCACTCGGCACCGGCGACGGTCGCGCCGCAGTCGGCGGACCAGGGCCCGCCGGGGAGGGCGTCCGCCGCGGTCACCACGGTGTTCTCGGCGATGATCGCCTGTGTGACGGCGTCGGTCGACGGCGTCGCCCGGAGGCGGACCGAACAGTTGCTGATCACGTCCGCCGTCTCCGGCGTCGGCGTCGGCGTCGGGGTAGGCGTGGGCGTGGGCGTGGGCGGGGGTGGCGGCGGCGGCACGTACCGGAACAGGCCGCGCGCCGCATAGACGACCGATCGGCCGAAGAGCGACGTGGCCGTCCGGCCGTTGATGGACGTGACCTTGAGCCACTGGTTCCCGCTCCTGCCACCGTCGCAACGCGTGGACCAATGACCTCCCGTGACGGCGCCGGTCGCCGTGATGACCGCGCCGCGGGCGACTGTGCGCAGAATCGTCGAGGACGTCGTCGGCTTGACACGGATGTTCGCGGCGCACTTCGCGATCCACTTGGTGGTGCTCGCATCGACCTCGCCGGCGAGGCTCGGCAGGATGACCAGGGCCGCGAACGCGGCCGCCAGGAGCGGCACCCAGGAGCGGTGGACCCGTCGGTGCATTCGCGATCCTCCTCCGACACCGGACGTCTGGCGCACGACCGGCGCTTCCAGCACGATGATGCGAAGGCTGCTTGCGAGTGTCTCTAGCCCTACAGTCCTACCCCGGACCGACCTCGCCGGGCGCGTCGGGGCCGCCGGTACCATCGACGCGATGAGCCCGCCCGGCCCCGCGCCGCGCACCGTCGTCGTCGACGGCCGGACCTTCGAGCGGATCCCGATTCGCACTCCCGTCCTCATGCCCGGCGACGACATCGCCGCGGCCATCCGCGAACACGCCGGCCCGCACCTCCGCGCCGGCGACACCGTCGTCCTGTCCGAGTCCGCCGTCGCGATCATGCAGGGCCGGGCCCGTGACTGGCGGACGATCCACCCAGGCTCGCTTGCCCGGTTCCTGTCGGAACGCGTCACCAAGACGACGTGGGGCACCGGCCTCCGGAGCCCCTACGCGATGCAGTACGCGATCGAGCTGACGGGAGCGCCGCGGATTCTCGCTGCCGGCGTCGCCCACATCGTCGGGCGGCTCCTCGGCAGGAAGGGCTGGTTCTACCTGGTCGCGGGCCTCAACGCCCGAATGATGGACGCCGAGCACACGATGGGCATCGCCGAGTTCTACGAGTGCTGTATCCCCGCCCCGGCCGACCCGCCGGGAACGGCCCGCGCGCTGAAGGCGGCGACCGGCTTCGACATCGCCATCTGCGACATCAACGACATCAACCCGGCCTGGTGCGTGGCCAGCACGTTGCCGGGGGACCGCGTCCGACTGCTCGAGCGCAGCTTCGACGACAACCCGCTGGGCCAGACCGACGAGCAGACCCCGATCGGAATCTGGCGCGAGGCAGCAGCCTCCTGATCGCGCCGGTGGACAGGCCGCGGCCGCGCCGGTACAGTTCGGCGCCTGATGCGCCTCCTCCAGCCCATGACCTGCGCGTGTAGCCGGCGAGAGTCGGCTGCGGCCGGGTTCGGGCGCGTCTGAGGACGAGCCGCACACCCTTCCGGGCCGGCCTCGCTGATCCCCCTCGTGCGCGAGGGCCGGCCGCCGCCTGAACCCGCTGGATTGGCATCGGTCCGCCTCGCGTCCCTCGTCGCTGTGAGGTCCTCCCGATGTCATTCGCCTCGCTCTCGCCGTCCGCCACGCCCCAACTGATCGACCCGCGCGGGCACCGTTTCGGTGCCGGCCTGTCGGTGGTCCTGCTGGCGCTCGGCTTTGCACTGAACGCGCCGCTCGTTGTCCCGGCGATCGGGCTGGCGCTCGGGGTCAGCGCCTACTTCGGGACTCGCTACTCGGTCCTCGGCCGGCCGTGGCCGGTCGTCCGCAAGGCCCTCCGCCTTGGACCGCCGCCCGAGCTCGAATCGGAGGTCCCACCGCGATTCGCGCAGGCGCTGGGGACCCTCGGCCTCGGACTCGGCACCCTCGCACTCGTCGGGGGAGCGCTGATCGGCGCCCCACTCGCGACGGCCGCCGGCTGGGCCCTCGCGGGCGCAGTGGGCGCGCTGCAGCTGCTCCTTGCAGCCACTGGCTACTGCCTCGGCTGCAGCCTGTACGGGCTGCGCTGGTACGCCCCGCGCCTCTTCGACCGGATCGTCAGAACAGCCGCATAACAATCCACGAAAGGAAACCATTGCCATGACTGCCTACGCGAAGAACGTCCTCGTCGACGCCGGCTGGGCCGTCGCCCACCTCGACGACCCGAACGTCCGCTTCGTCGAGGTCGACGTCGACACCGCCGCCTACGACGAAGGCCATATCCCCGGCGCCGTCGCCTGGAACTGGACGAGCCAGCTCTCGGACGGCGTCCGTCGCGACATCATCAGCCGCGACCAGCTGGCGAAGCTGTTGAGCGAATCCGGCATCGGCGACGGCACGACGATCGTCCTGTACGGCGACAACAACAACTGGTTCGCAGCCTGGGCGTACTGGCAGCTCCGCCTTTTCGGGGTGGACGAGGTCAGGATCCTCAACGGCGGCCGCAAGCTCTGGCTGGCCGAGAACCGGGGGATCTCGACCGAGGTCCCGAGCTACGCCCCGACCGGAATCCAGCTGACGACCGCAGACTTCAGCCACCGCGCGTTCCGTGATGACGTGCTGAAGCACGTCGACTCGGGCGGAGCGCTGGTCGACGTCCGCTCGCCGGCCGAATACAACGGCGAGCTCCTCGCACCGGCTGCGCTCCCGCAGGAGGGCGCCCAGCGCGCGGGGCACGTCCCGGGCGCCGCGAACATCCCCTGGGCGACGGCCGTGCGCGAGGACGGCACGTTCAAGGACGCAGACGAGCTGCGCGACCTGTATGCGGCGAAGGGCATCACCGAGGATCGGGACGTCATCGCCTACTGCCGGATCGGGGAGCGCTCCAGCCACACCTGGTTCGTGCTCCACGAGCTACTCGGTTTCGACCGCGTCCGCAACTACGACGGCTCGTGGACCGAGTACGGCAGCCTCGTCGGGGTGCCAATCGAGAAGTCGGTGCCGGCGCTCATCAGCTGAGCGCGGGCTTCGACCCAACTAGGCACCCGGCCGCAGCAGGATGACGAAGAATTGATGCCGGATCTGCACGGGTAGCCGGTCGCGGATTGCGGCCAACGTCGTTGTGCTGAGCTTGTCCGCCGCGAGACGCATGAACAGCACGGCGTCAGCGCCGCCGTAATACGCCTTCATCGCCGCCTGGTATTCGGGCTGGTCAGCGCGGTCTCGCAGCGAGCCGGGCATGGCGCGGTCGGTGTCGAACGACGTGCCGGACGTGTCGATGATGAGTGGGCAGCCGCGTTCGATGTCGCGCCGCAGGGTGCCGGTCAAGATCAAGAGGACCGGCGAATCAGCGGTCACACATCGAGCGCCGGCGAGCGCGTCGGCCACCTCCGTCGCGGGAAACGGTGACGCCTCCGGGTGGACAGTGCTGATGGCCACGAGCACGGCGAGCCCGAGCCCGTATCCAACCGCGCCTCCGCGCCGTCGGCGAGCGCCGACGAGGTGGATGAAGGTCGCGGCCGTCCCGCCGACGGAGAGTGACGCCGCCGGGGCGAGCCACGCCGGGTAATGGCCGAAGAAGGTCGGGGCGGTGAGAAGAACCGCCGTCTGCACAGCGAGGAGCGTCGTCCACAGGCGGATCCGGGGACGGAGCAAGGCGCCGAGGCCGACCGCCGCGGTGCCGACCAGGAATGCGCTCGCGACGATGAGGGCCGGCACACGGGCGGCGGCCGGGCCCTTGTAGGGGAGCCCCTCGAGACCTCGCAGCCGCGCGAGGGGCCGGATCGTCTCCGTCGCGGTGCGTCCGAACTGATCGAACACGGTGTACTGAACGAGCTGCGGCCCCGCGATGACGACGAATGGGAGAACCGCCGCGCTGAAGGCGAACAGCACTCCCACGAGGTAAGCGGCCCGGATAGCCCAGCGGTTGTCCACTTCGGCGGTGCTGACGAAGACCCAGGCGCCGAGAACGGCGATGGTGAAGACGGACCAAAGCTGGATCGCCAGCGCAAGCCCGAGCATGGCCCCGGCGAGCGCCGCTCGCTTCCGTCCAAGCCTCGATGCCGACGGAGCAAGCGCCAGCAGGGCCAGCAAGAGGAGGGCGTTCTGGGGTGCGATCAACCAGGTCGATCGCTCGGCGATCGCGGGAACCTCCCAGACCGCGTACAGAGCTGCCGCACAGATCGCTTCGAGCCGCCCGAGACGGCGAGCGACGAGCCAGACCAGGACGGTGTTTGCCGCTCCCAGGGCCATGAATGAGACTCGCGCGATCCCGAACGCGGTCCCGTCGCCGACGATCGAGCCGAGCGCCGCGAATGGCGTGAGCACGTACAGGATCCCAGGTGGGTGCAGCAGCAGGAAGTCGCCATACGGGAGGCGACCGTGGACGAGCGCGATCGCGGAGCCGAAGTAGACGCCGTCGTCGTAGTCGATAAGGCCGAGCAGTCCGCCGCCACGCAGGACTGGCAGCAGGCGGACGACAAACGCCAGGAGCGCGAGCCCTGCGAGGGGCCAGAGGTCCGTACCCCGCGCGGCGACTGAGCCGCCACGGCCATCGATCCCATCGGTCGCCGTGCGCCACTCTGATAGGCGCGCGAGCAAGCCGGTGTTCGACACGCGAGGCAACGGCGGTTGCATCGCGCCGAGCGTAGCGCCGCGCGGCCGCTGGCCCCCGGCGCGCGAGGCTCGAGCGACGGGCTCCAGCGCGATCCCGTGGATCGTGCGGCTCAGCCCTCCGGCGGGATGTTGTGGTTGATCCGGAACAGGTTGTTCGGGTCATAGCGGCGCTTGAGCGCCGCCAGCCGCTCGAACTTCGCCAGCCCGTACGCGGCGAGCGCCTTCTCGCGCGCGCCGGCCGGGTCAGTCCCCAGGAAGTTGACGTACTGGCCGACCATGGCGAACGGGCGCATCGCGTCGGAGAAGCCCTTCACCCATGCAACGCGGGCCGAATCGTCCGCGGCATTCGGCCAGTAGCCGTAGATGTTCAGCCAGAACTCGGCCGACCGATTCGGAAACGCAGTGTCGTCCTCGCCGACCCGGCCGTAGGCGCCGCCCATCTGATGCAGGTCGGCGGCGGTCCCGAACCAGGCCTGGGCGCCGCAGTGCTCGACCAGCGTCTCGATCATCCGGTCGTCGAACCGATCGAACGAGGCGTTCCGCCAGTAGGCCCGGACGCCCTTCGGCAGGATGGAATCGAACGCCGACTGGAAGGTCATCCAGCGCGTCGGGTCGAGGAGGGCGATGTCGGCCGGGCAGGCCGCCTGCAGCCGCGCGATCTGCGTCGCGCCCGCGGCGCGGTCGGCGCCCGCCCAGGCGAAGCCGAGGAACATCAGCACACGATCACCGAGCTCCCACTCGGCCGGGGCCACGGTGAAGGTGATGAGGCAGGTCATCTCGTCGGGGAGCTCCGCCGTCCAGGCGAGGAACGCGTCGAGCGCCTCCGTCCAGCGTGGCCGCTCGTAGATGAGGTTGCCGGCGAAGACGTCCGGGTCGAGCGGGTGGGCACGGAACGTGAACGAGGTCACGACGCCGAAGTTCCCGCCACCGCCGCGGAGGCCCCAGAACAGGTCCGGGTTCTCGTCGGCGCTCGCCCGCACCCGATCGCCGTTCGCGAGAACCACGTCGGCGCCTTCGAGGTTGTCGATCGTGAGCCCGTACGGGCGGGTGAGCCAGCCGACGCCGCCGCCGAGGGTCAAGCCGGCGATGCCAGTGCCGGACACGACGCCGATCGGGACCGCCAGCCCGTGCGGCTCGGTGGCGCGATCGATGTCAGCGAGCTTGGCGCCCGCTCCGACATGGACGAGGCGCGCACCGGGCTCGACGTCGACCGCGTCCAGCGCCCCCAGGTCGAGGACGATCCCGTCGTCGACGGTGCCGTTGCCAGCGACGTTGTGGCCACCGCCACGGATCGCGAGGGGCAGGCCTGAGCGGCGCGCGAAGCCGATGACCGGCGCCACGTCGTCGACGCTCGCCGCGCGGATCACCAGCCGCGGGCGCTTGTCGATCATGCCGTTCCAGACGGTCCGAGCCTCGTCGTAGCCCGGGTCGCCGGGCAGGATCGTCTGGCCCGAGACGGCATTGCGGAGCTCGTCGAGCGGCTCGATGCTCAGCGTCACGTGCATCCTCCCAAGGTCATGCCGAGTTGGAGCCGGACGGCGGGCAAACGTTCAGACGCCGTCCTCGCGTCACCCAGTCTCGCCGGCCGGCTGGCATTCTTGAAGAGACGGATTCCACCGAAACGGGGCAAACATGCCAGCGAATCGTCGCCCGCGGATCGCCCTCCTCGCCGCGCCCGAGTCGTCGCCATCCATCCTGTATGGCCTGTACGACGTCCTCGCCTCAGTCGGCCCGATGTGGCCCGACATGCTCGCCGCGGAATCCGCGGAGACCCTGCTTGATGTGTCGATCGTCGCTGCGAGCCGTGAGCCGTTCCGGTGCTTCGGCAACATCCTTGTCGAGCCGCACGCGGCGCTCGGCGAGGTAGACGACGTGGACGTCGTCGTCGTCTGCGACATGTACACGCCGATCGATAGGTCGCCGCACGGCACCCACACGGCCGAGGTCGAATGGCTTCGCCGGATGCACGCCCGCGGAACGCTGGTCTCGAGCGTGTGCACTGGCTCGCTGCTCCTCGCCGAAGCAGGCTTGCTCGACGGCCGGTCCTGCGCTGGGCACTGGGCGTACGCGGACCTGTTCCGAGCCGCGTATCCACGAGTCCGGTTCGAGCCGCGCGCGATCCTCGATCTGTCGAGCGAGGGTAGCCGCCTGATCACCGCCGGTGGCGTTACCTCCTGGGAGGACCTCGCGCTCCACCTCATCGTCCGGTTCTGCAGCCCGGAGGACGCCGTCCGGACGGCCCGGGTTTACCTGCTGGGCGGACACGAAGCCGGCCAGCTCCCGTTCTCGGCGATGACCGAGCACAGACGCGTGGAGGACCGGCTGATCGGCCAGTCCCTGGCCTGGATCGCCGAGCACTATGCCGTCGCCAGTCCGGTGAGCGCCATGGTCGATCGATCCGGGCTCACGAAGCGTACGTTTGCGCGCCGCTTCGCTGCCGTCACGGGACGCACGCCGATCGCCTATGTCCACGCCATCCGGATCGAAGGGGCCCGGCGCAGGCTCGAGTCCGAATCCGCGTCGGTCGACGACGTCGGCTTCGACGTTGGTTACGAGGACCCGACCTTCTTCCGGCGGCTGTTCAAGCGCAGCACCGGCATGACCCCGGCGGCCTACCGACGCAAGTTCGCGCCGCTGGCCCGAGCGTGATCTGGGCCTCCCGGGGGCGGAAGGGCACCCCCTGGCGACGCAGGACTGTTGGCCCCCGTACGATTTTCCCGGATTGACGACCCTTTCCCGAGGCCGAACGATCCGCCCCACGCCGAGCGGCTCAAGCCCATCGAGCGGCAGGTCCGCATCGATCCTGGGCGCCGTGCTCATGGCGGAGGGGGACGAGGATGGGCCCGGTTGTTCGTCGGAGCTCGGTGCTGTCGGCGTGTCTGCTCGTGGCAGGCATGGCCCTCGGGGCGTCCCCGGTCGCGGCCATCTCGGGCACGCATCCGGTCGTCGTCGCCCTGTGCAACTTCAACAACGAGACGCAGCAGCCGAACCCGCCCTCGTACTTCGAGCACATGTTCTCGGACCCGGGCGCCGGCGAGCTCGGTGCGTTCGACTACTGGAAAGACGTCTCGTACGGCAGCTTCAGCGTGTCGGGCACGGTGGTCAAGGGTTGGTACACGCTGCCCATCAGCCGGGACACCTGGGCGGGCTACGGCCGCAGCCAGAAGTGGAGCAGTTGCGCCGAGGCGGCTGAACCGTTCGTCAATCTCAACAACTTCACCGACGTCATCGTCGTCTTTCCCGAGGCGACCACCACGACGACCGCCGGCATCGACTCGAGTGTGACGACGCTGACCGCGGCGTCGACGACCGTCGGCGACGCGGCGAACTTCCCGACGACGCCGTTCCTCATGTCGATCGATGACGGCTCCCTGCCGAATAGCGGCAACGCCGAGACCGTCCAGGTCACGAACATCAGCGGAACGACGTTCACGATCGTGCGCGCCCAGGGCGGCACGACCGCCAAGGCGCATGCCGCCGGCGCGACGATCATCGTCCCCGGCGACCTCTTTGGCTTCGGCCAGCGGGCAGTGACGCTGAATGGCAATAACTACTCGCTTGGGGGCGTCGTCGGGGCCCACGACATCCCGCTGTCCGTCTACACGCACGAGATGGGCCACGGCTTCAACTACAGCCACTCACGGGCGCTTTCGACCTCGACGAGCGACTACAACGACTGCTACGACATCATGTCGGCGATCAGCTGCGTGTACTCATTCACCGGGGCCGGTACGACCTTCGGTGGGTCTACCTTCGGTGGCACCAGCAAGGGCCCCGGGCTCAATGCGGTCCAGCTCGATCTCAACGGCTGGATTCCCGGTGGTCGCGAGACGTCCTTCAACAACGGCTCGTGCACCCAGACGACCTACGCCATGGCCGCGTTGAATCACCCAGCCGCGAGCGGCTATCAGGAGCTGCGCATCCCCGCCAAGATCACGATCCCTGTCCCCGTCTCGGAGGGGAGCACCGCGACGAGCGACTACTACACGGTCGAGCTGCGGTCGAAGACCGGCTGGGATCGCGGGATCCCTGCGGACGCGTTCGTGCTCCACCTCGAAGCGAGCGGGCGCTCGTACTGGGTCGACCAGTTCGGTGGCCAGCCGGTCGGCCATTCCGGGAGCATGTGGGCCGGCGACGAGCACGTCGACGCGGCGAGCAAGGCCTATGTCGCCGTCAATAGCATCGACCCGTCGACGTTCACGGGCGTCGTGACCCTCGGCGCTTGCAAGATCGACGCCAGCATCACGTACAACGGCGACACCAACGCCGACTTCAACGACGTCGCCACGCTGGCAGGTGACCTGCTCGTCCAGGGCACGTCCGCGCCCGTCCCGGGAGCGCCTCTCACCTTCACGCTGGGCACACAGAGCTGCTCCGCGACGACGAATCCGGCGGGCCACGCATCCTGCATGGTGCTCATCAACCAGGATCCGCCGGGACCCGGCACGGTCAGCGTCACCTACGCCGGAGACGCGGCCTACAACTCCGCCTCGACCAGCGCCTCGTTCACGATCAACCAGGAACAGAGCCAGGTGGTCTACACTGGCGACCTCACCCAGGACTACCACGATCCGTTCACGGCGTCGGCGGTACTGACCGATCCCGACGGGGGCGCACCCATCGCCGGCAAGACGCTCACGTTCACCCTTGGCGTCGGGGACACCTGCAGCGACGTGACGAACGGGTCAGGTGTCGCGTCGTGCACGATCACGCCGACCCAGGTCCCGAGCACCGTGAACATCGTCACGGACTTCGCCGGCGACGTCGACTATCTGCCGAGCAGCGACACGGATTCGTTCGTCATCACGAAGGAGGAAACGACCCTCACGTACACGGGGCCGACGGTCATCCTCCAGGGTGCTTCGGGCGTGACCCTGTCCGCCCGCCTTCTCGAGGACGGCACGACGGCACCGATCCCGTTCGGGCAGACGATCACGCTCTCGCTCGGCGGCCAGAGCTGCACGGGCACGACCGACAGCGCCGGGGACGCGAGCTGCACGCTGACATTCGTCGGCCCGCTCGGGCCGGAGCCGATCTCGGCGGACTTCGCCGGGGATGCCTACTACCTGCCTTCGTCCGACAAAGCCGAGGCGATCGTGTTCGCCTTCCCGAGCCGCGGGGCCTTCACCCTCGGTGACTCGACAGTCGCCGGCGCGGGTCCGTCCACGCCCTTGACCTGGTGGAGCCACTCGTGGGCGAACCTGGACGTCCTTACCGGCGGCCTGGCTCCCGATGCGTACAAGGGCTTCGCCGGCAAGGTCACGAGCCTGCCGACGATGAGTCCGGCCAACGTCTGCGGCACGACCTTCGTCACCCGACCCGGCAACAGCACCCCGCCGACCGGCAGTGTGCCAACCTACATGGGTGTCCTCGTCACGGACTCCGTCACGCAGTCCGGGTCGACGATCAGCGGCACCTGGTCGAAGATCGTGGTGGTCCGCGTTGATCCCGGGTACGCGGGCAACCCTGGCCACGAGGGGACCGGCACGATCGTCGCCACCTTCTGCGGTTAGGGTGATCGGGCGGCCGGCCCGCGGCCGGCCGCTGCCCGTCCTGTTCCTGACCGTCGCCGCCTCGCTTGCGGTCGGCTGCTCGCCGGTCTCGCCGACGCCGTCGACGATCGTGCCATCGCCGGGCCCCGGGCAGTCGGTGCCAGCGGCCCCGCCCAGTGGGCAGCCCCCGACCGTGTCCACGTCGTGGACGGTCGTCGCCGGCGGAGGCGCCGACGTCTATCACTACCAGCCGGCCACGATCGTCGTGCCGGCCAACCAGCCCGTGACGATCCAATTCCTGGACGGCGACACCCTCGACCACACGTGGACGGTCTTCGGCGCTGATGGGACGACTGTTCTGGCGAACCTCGCGGTCGCCAAGGCGGGTGACGAGGCCACCGGAACGTTCACGTTTGCGGTCCCAGGCTCGTTCTCGTTCTGGTGCACGCTCCCCGGCCACAAGCAGTTCGGCGAGGTCGGAACGCTGATCGTGGTGCCCTCGCCCTAGGAAGCCGCTCGCAAGGCTCCCGCTCTGACCGGCGATCTCAGCCGAACGTGAACGTCTTCAGCATCTCCTCGTATGGCGCCCGGTCGGGCGCCCCGCTCCCGGGGCCTCATGGCACTTCTTGCCGGGCCTACGATGTGACTGTGACGACTCCCTCGACAGGCGCGGCCGCCGGTTCGCGCTACCTGCTCCTCGTCGATATCTCGGGCTACACAGCCTTTCTCGCGGGAGTGGAGAACACGCACGGCGAGGACTTCAGCGGCGGGCTCCCGGCCGGCTATCGAGTGCTCGGCGAGCTGCTCGACGGGGTGGTTCGCGGGATCGCCTCCGAATTCGACGTCGTGAAGCTCGAGGGCGACGCGGTCTTCGGCGCGGCGCCGGCTGCGCGACTCGATGGCCTGGGCGAGGCGGTCGTCGACCGGCTCGCCGCCATGTACGCCGCGTTCGCCGCGCAGCGGGTGGCCTTGCGAAGCTCGAGTGACGACAGGTGCGTCGCCTGCACCAGCGTCGAACACCTCGATCTCAAAGCCATCCTTCACCGTGGCCTGGCCGTCGCCCAGCGGGTCGGCGGGACGGAGGACCTCCACGGTCCTGCGGTGAACGCCGCGCACCGACTCCTGAAGAACGGCGTCCGTTCCCGCATCGGCTACCGGCCGTACCTCTTCGTCACCGCGCCGGCCGCGGCCGGGCTCGGCCTCGTGGGCCGCGGCTTCGAGCACGAGGAGACATACGCCGATATTGGTCGGATCCAAGGCCGCATCCTGGACCTCGCCGAGCTCGCGGGCGTCTCACCGGCCATCCCGCAGATCACGGCCATCGCGAGCGAGCCATGGCCTGATCTGCGGATCGTGGGCTGAAGGGGGACGTGATGGCGATGCCAGGAGGGCGGACCCTCTCGCCCGGCTCGCCTAGCCCCCGGCTCCTGGGCAACTCGATGATCGCCGGTGCCATCCTCTGGTTCGCCGGCCTGGGGTTGCTCTTCGCCCTGCGGAGCGGCAACGACCAGTACTTCCCGTTGGTCCGCAACGTCGGCCAATACGGGTCGGCCTGGCATGTGCCCGACGTCCCGATCCTCGCCGGGAGCTTCCCGGTATTCGGTCTGGTCTTGTTTGGCTTGGGAGCCGGCTGGGTACTCGTGCGCCGCGATGTGCTCGCCACCGGCCCGCTGGCTCGCCTGGGCGGTATCGGCCTGCTGCTGGGTGGAGTCGGCCCCCTGGTCGCTGCTGTCGCCGGCCTCGTCGGACTTCCGCTGGCCGTCGGCGTGATCATCGTCCTGGTCTCGGTCCTGGCAGCCGCCGCTGGCTCGCTCCTGGCCGCTGTCGCCCTCCTCTTCCGATCTGGCCCGGCCCGGCTGCCGGCAGTGCTCTGGCTTCTCGGGATTGGGGCGTTCCTGCCGGTCGATCCTCAAGCCGACCTCTCGGGCCGGATGCCGGCACAGATCGTCATGCTGTCGATCATCGGGGTGAGCTGGCTCTGGCTGGGGTGGATCGTTCGCCGGGCGTCAGGTCGGTCAACGGCTGCAACCTGACGTTCCCCACGCCGGAGGACGCCCGAGCAGATCGTAATCAGCCCCTACACTCCGGGCCTGATCGGTCCCCATTGCGAGGTGCGCGCGTGGCGTCGGGGCGCGTCGAGCAGCCCGTCTACCTTGGTCCGGACGAACTGGCTCGACTCTTCAGCGTCGAGGACTTCGAGCCGCTGGCGCGCGAGCGGATGGCTGACGCCGCGTACCGCTACGTTGCCGGCTGGGCCGGTACAGGCGAGACCGTTCGCTTGAATCGCGAAGCCTTCGGACGGTGGGTACTGAAGCCGCGGGCGTTGATCGATGTGAGCACAATCGACCCGTCAACAACCGTGCTCGGGCAACCGGTCAGCATGCCCGTCCTCTTCGCGCCGAGCGCGCTGCACCGCCTTGCCCACCCGGACGGCGAGTTGGCGACCGCGGCCGCGTCGGTTACCACGGGCACGATCATGATCATGAGCACCAGCGCGAGCGCAACGATCGAGGCTGTTGCCCGAGTCGCCAAGGATCCATGGTTCCAGCTGTACTGGCTTACCGACCGCGAGCTGACGCGTGACCTGGTGCAGCGAGCCGCGGCCGCGGGCTTCCGCGCGCTCTGCCTGACAGTCGATGCTCCGGTGGGTGGTTGGCGTGAGGGGGAGCTGCGTTACCCCGTTCCCATCAGTGCAACATGTCGGGCCGCCAACCTTCCCGACGACGTCGAGGTCGAGACCAGGCTCACGTGGAGCTCGCTCGAGTGGCTCCGCTCGATCAGCCCGCTACCGCTCGTCCTCAAGGGCATCATGACCGCCGAGGACGCACGGTTGGCCGTCGAACACGGCGCAGCGGCGGTCGTCGTCTCGAACCACGGCGGCCGTCAGCTGGACTGGGCGCAGGCCAGTCTCGATGCCCTGCCGGAGATCGTGGATGCGGTCGATGGGCGTCTCGAGATCCTGACCGATGGAGGCATCAGGCGCGGCACCGACGTGCTCAAGGCGCTGGCCCTGGGCGCACGCGCAGTCCTCGTCGGCCGTCCCGTCTTCTGGGGCCTGGCGACCGGCGGCGCGGCCGGGCTGGCCGCGATGATCGAGCTGATTCGGGGCGAGCTGATCTCCGCGATGGCCCTCACTGGCGCGACCAGCGTCAGCGAAGTTGGGCGCCAGGTCGTCGCCAGACGTTCCTGAGCCGCATGCCCTGCCGGCCCCCGGATGTCCAGCCCCGTCGTCCGGACGGGCGTCACGTGCTCATCACCGAGCCCCTGCCGTGGGTTCGAGCCGACCTCCCGCCTTCGGTAGCGGACCGATGACGACCCGATTGCCGAGGCGGGCCGATTCATATGCTCCATCAATGACATCGAGGGCTCGGATCAGGTCCACGCCAGTGACTCGCGGCGCTCGCCCGCTCCGGATCGCGTCGAGCAGGTCGCGAATCTGGACGAGAGCCTCCGGCCCGTAGCCACGGACTTCGGGCTCCTGGAAGCGTCGCTCCTCAACCTCGAGCGGGTTCGATTTCGACCCCGGCCCGATCCAGGTCATGGCCCCATCTGAACTCAGCTTGATCGATCCGAGCGTCCCCCGGACCGCGACATAGCCATCGCCGGCTGGACGGGGCAGGGCGTTGGCGAGGTACAGGGTTCCAAGGGCCCCGCCCTCGAAGCGGAGGTTGACCGCGGCCGCATCCTCCACTCCGATCCGTTCCCCGCCGACATTGGCAATCGTGGCCTGCACATCGACGATGCTCTGACCGGTGAGCCACAGCAGACCGTCGACGTCGTGGATACCGAGCCAGAGCAGAATGCCGTGGCCGCTCAGCTCCCGGTCGAACAGGTGGTTGGCAGGATCCCGGACGCGGACGGTCGACGTGACGAACACCGCCTCCGCGCTGAGCAGGCGGCCCAGCCGCCCGGCCGCGACCCGGTGGCGGGCCGCCAGCCAGGCGGGGTCGAAATGGCGGGTCAAACCGACCGCCGCCCGGACGCCGTTCCGCTCAACCGCTTCGAAGGCCCATCGGGCCTCGGACGCGTTGCGTGCGGCCGGCTTGTCGATGAGCATGTGTATCCCGGCCCCGGCCAATTGCGCGATCGCCGCGGGCGCGTCCCGGTTCTGCAGCGTGACCAGCGCGACGTCGAGGCGCTCATCCTCGATGAGTCGGGAGAGGTCGTCGTAGATCGGGAGGCTCCGGTAACGCGGCGCGAGCGTGGCGCTGAGCGACGGATCGTGGAACCGAGGGGCGAGGGTTCGGCCGATCGTCGGGTCGGCGTCGTACAGGGCAACAATCTCCACCTCGTCGGCGAATTGCTCGAAGCTCTCCACCCACCCCGACGTGTGGTAGTGGTCGATCCCGACGACGCCAAGTCGGAGGCGGGTCACGGGACCCCTCGATGCGGGACCGGCGGTGTCACCCGTTGGGATCGAGTGCGTCTCGCAGGCCGTCGCCGACGAGGTTCACAGCGAGCACCGTCACGAAGATCGCTAGCCCGGGCGGAATCCAGTACCACGGGTATTGGCGAAGGATGAACACCTGCTGGGCATCGGCCAGCATGTTCCCCCAGCTCGCCTGCGGCGGCTGCACGCCGATTCCAAGGTACGAGAGGCCGGCCTCGGTGAGCAGCGCGATCGCGACCGTGAAGGTCCCGGTGACAGTCAGGGGGGCGACAGCATGAAAGAACAGGTGCTTTCGCATGATGTGTCCGTTGGTGCTCCCAAGGGCACGCGCGGCGAGAACGAAGTCCTGCTCGCGCAACGAAAGGACGACCGAGCGCACGACGCGAGCCGCCTCGGGCCACTGGAAGAGCCCGATGACCAGCACGATGACGTACAGGCCCGGTCCAACGACCCCCGCGACGACTGCGACCGCCAGGAGCAGCGGGAGTGCGTACACGATGTCGGCGAGGCGCATCAAGATCGAGTCCACCCAGCCACCGACCGTGCCGGCCACGAGGCCGACGATGAGGCCCAGGCTCGTCACGCAGAGGGCAGCGGCGAGGCCAACCGAGAGTGAAATCCGACCGGCGACCAGCAGGCGCGCCAACAGATCGCGGCCAAGGCTGTCGGCGCCGAGGGGGAACCTGGCGCCGGGTGCCTGGTAGCCCAGCGAGAGATCGGTGACGTCCGGGTCCCGGCCGTAGACGACGGGACCGAACACTGCCGCGACCGCTATGAGACCGAGCACGAGCATCCCCGCCATGGCAGCCCGGTGACGGACGAACCGCCTGAGGGCGCGGCGCCCAGCGCTCTCACTGGCCCGAGAGCGCCCGTGGGCGGCGCCGATCGCGGCATTGGTTGCCATGTCCCTAGTCCAGCCTGATCCGTGGATCCGCGATGGCGTATGCGAGATCGGCAAACACGTTCCCGAGCAGCACGAGTCCGCCCACGATGACGGCAAAGGCCTGGATGACCGGGTAGTCCTTGGACTGAATAGCGTGCAGGGCCAGCGTTCCCATGCCCGGCCATGTGAAGACGGACTCCGTGATGAACGCGCCGGACATGAGGAGGCCGACCTGGAGGCCCACGTAGGTGATCACGGGCAGGAGGGCGTTCGGAAACGCATGGCGAACCACCGTCTGCGTGACGGTCAGGCCCTTGGCCCGAGCCGTGACCAGGTACTCCCGCCCGAGCGTCTCCAGGATGCTCGTCCGGACATAGCGCAGGATCGGACCAACGCCCGCGAGCCCGAGGACGAGCGCCGGCAGGATCAGATGGCGCAGCCAGTCGATGGCATCGAATGACTTGCTCGATGGTGTGAACATCCCGCTGGAGGGCAGGACCCCGAGCTTGATGGAGAAGATGTAGATCGCTGACAGGCCGAGGAAGAACGATGGAACGGCGACCACTGACAGGCCGAACGATGAGATGACGTAATCGAGCCACCGGTTTCGACGCAGGGCGGCGAGGATGCCCAGCGGAATGCCGATGACGAGCTCGATGATGAGCGCCGACCCGAGCAGCAGGAGCGTGGGTGGCATACGTTCGACGACCATGTCAACGGATGGTCGGCCGGTCACGAACGAGAAGCCCAGGCTACCCGTGGTGACGAAGGTCTTCAGCCAGACGACGTACTGGATCGGGATGGGCAGGTCCAGGCCGAGCTGTCTGGCGAGGTCATCATGGATGCGCTGTATGTCGGCTGCGGACAGCCCACCCTGCTGGCGCAGGTTGAACAGCATCAGATCGACCGGGCTCACCGGCGACAGGCGCATGATCGTGAACACGATGATGGTGAAGCCGACGAACGTCGCGAGGGTGATGAGCAGGCGGCGAAGGAGCCAGCGACCCAACTTGCCTCCTCACACCTGCCGGGCCCAGCTTTCCGCCACGCCGTAGGTACGAGAACGGCGGGTCGGCTGGGCCGACAGCCGCCCGCCGCTCACGTGTTCAGACGGGACCCGGGCCTACGGGGTCTTGGTCCACTGGTCGATCTTGAGGTCCAACGTGCCCGGGTCGCCATAGAGGGCGATCCCGGAGAGCTTTGAATTCCAGCCATAGACAGTCACGTTCCGGTAGCCGACCATCATGGGCACCTGGTCGACCCAGATCTGCTGCGCCTGCTCGTAGAGCGCGGCCCGCTGTGCCTGATCCGTGATGCCTTCGGCCTGTGTCATCAGGTCGTCGAACTGTTTGTTGCACCAGTTGATCGCGTTCGCGCCTCCGTACTGGTACAGGTGCCCGTTGGGGAACTTGGAGTCGTCCTTGCCGGGCGTCTTGCCGATCGAGCTGCACGCTGTGAACTGGACGACCTGGTCCGGGTCGACGATGGGGTACCCGCCATAGGTCTGGAGGTCCCATTGGCCGGCCTGGCCGAGCTGGTTGGTCACGTCGAGACCGTTGATGAGCGAGATGTTGACCCCGATGGACTTCATCTTGCTCTGGCAGTCCTGGATGAACGCCTGGCGATCCTTTGCGTCCGCGTTCCACGACATCCAGATGACCGGCTTGCTGTAGTCGAACTTGGCGGCGTCGAGTAGGGACTTGGCCTTGGTCGCGTCGAAGGCATATTGGTTGATCTTCGACTTGTCGACCCAGTCAGGGAAGAAGTAGGAGACCGGCGCCTCGCCCTTGCCCTTCAGGAAGCTGTTCACGAAGCCCTGACGGTCGCAGCCGTACATGAACGCCTGCCGAACTTGAGGATCGCTGAAGCGCGACGCACCGGAGTCGTTGAAGTCGGTCTCGACCGGGAACGGCGCGAGCGCCGTACCCGTCCCGAAGCCGCCGGACGTCAGCCCATCGATGTCGTCGAGGGTCACAACGGCGAGATCGATGTCGCCCGACTGCAGCTGCGCCGCGGCGACGGCCTGCGACGATTCGGGCTTGAAGATCACCGACGAGAACTCGAGCGGTCCGCCGCGCCAGTTCGGGTTCGGCTTGTACTGCATGAACTGCCCGGTTTGCGTCTTGTCCCAGAGGTAAGGACCTTCACCGACGGTGGGGCCCTGCCAGAACGGCAGCGCCCAGATCCCCTTGTTGTCGAGCGTGAAGACGTTCGGGGCGACCGCCAGGACCGCCGCCGATGGCAGGATGAAATTGCGGAAGTTCAGCAGAACGGACTCGAATGCCGAATTGGCGTTTGTGAGCTGGAAGATGATCGTCTGGTCGTCGGGAGCGGTGATCCCGGTGAAGTCCTTCGAATAATCGGGTCCCTTCTGCCAGTCGGTCATGCCGACGACACCCGTCCACAGGCCCGAGTTGTAGGACTGCTTCGGGTTGGCCCCGAGCTTCCAGGAGAAGATCACGTCCTTCGACGTCAACGGGCTGCCGTCGCTCCACTTGAGGTTTGGCTTGAGCTTGATCGTCCACGTCTTGGCATCGCTGCTCGAGGTGATCGAGTCGGCCAGGCGCATCTGAACCGCGCCCGCCTCGTCGTAGGCAGCAAGCTGATCCCAATGGAGCTGCATCGACAACGAGTCCCCGCCGGTGCCGCTCTCACTCCAGGGGAAGAACGACGTGAAGTCCTGATACAGGCCCATCGTCAGCGTGCCGCCCGCGCCGG
>JACXTT010002279.1_pt1 | contig 30652 bp, 36 predicted proteins | sample 9270951 | NCBI WGS metagenome assembly JACXTT01 (sample SAMN15532306, study PRJNA645909) | rock metagenome | isolation source: weathered quartz diorite | place: Puerto Rico | collected 2017-06-21 | reverse complement strand
GAGAGTAAAAGGTTATTTTATGCTTTTTGTTGGGAGTCTATCGTATTTGTGGACACCAGCACCCGTCAGTTGGCGGCCGAAACTTTCCTATCGTCCGTTACCTGTTCCGTTAAAATCGAAAAAGCGAACGACGGCGGGATCACGGCTTACGATGGAGACCGCATCATGGCGGTATTCATCGGAAACACGAAGAATTCGAGTGCGGCTAAGGCGGCCCTTCAAATCAACAAAGCAGTGATAGACATCGTGAATCCGGCAGTGGTGCGCCAGTACCCGGACTGCGGTTACACGCTCCGGCACGTGGTCGGAATCGATACAAGCCCCTTGTTTGCCGCGCGCATCGGCGTGCGCAATGACAACGATCTGGTGTGGGTGGGGCGGGCGGCCAACTACGCGGCTAAACTTTCGTCGATCAGCGAGCACAACACGGTGTTCATCACTGCGGATGTGTTCAGCAGATTGCGGGACGACGTGAAGTTCAGCTCAACGGGCCGGCAGCTCATGTGGAAGCCGCGCCGGTGGACACAGATGAACGACATGGCGATCCACAGTTCCTCGTGGAGATGGGCGGTGTAGGGCTTATGGCACTAGTGCGAGCAGAATGGCCCTGCCGATCGTGAAGGTGAGAAAGCACAGCAGCCCCCAAAAGAAACGATTAATGGTGTCGTGAACACGCGTGTGCTTCTTTGCGACCACCTTGGCGTTATCGTAGGTCTGTTCGGCAAGCAGCTCAATTGCCTTGTTGGGCAGGAGCATGTTCATCGTGCCGCGAAACTCGTCAACGGGAGTCGAGCAAATGCTTTGGAAAAACAGCGGCGTTGCCTTCTGTGTGTGTTGCGTAACGTCAGGCCGGATCGTAAGCACGATGAGTACTGCCGCCCATAAGAACAAGCCCAGAAACGCGACTGCCGCCAGATCCATGAGGACGAACCATGCATTCGTCGGGTGTTTCGCGTGGGCGTCAATGTAGGTGGGAAGCTGCGCGATGAAGTACGCAATCAGCGCCAGGATGAGAGTCAGGACGAACTTGGCTTTGCCGTCATAGACTCCCGCGAAGTTGATGACGCGAGCGAGATTGTCCTTATTGAGGTCGATCAGGTACTTGGTATCGTCGTCCATCTGGTCCTTTCGCCCTGGCGCGATTGCTTACGCGATTGCCATCGCGCGAGGTGGCCCTATTTCGACCTTGGTGTGAAGCCGGACGTTAAGCGCGTCGAGTATCTTCACCGCGCGGTCAAGCGTGATCCCGAAATACTCGTTCCGTTCATCACGGGATACCTGCGATTCGTGGACCGCGAGACGTTTCGCGAGCTCCCGCTGGGACATTCCCTTCGCTATGCGAAGCGAGATGAGCAGATGGCCGAACCCGCGAAAATTCTCTAGCTCTTCAAACTCTCCGCGCTTCAGCCTTTCATAGCTTTCCACTTCCTCCTTCAGCTGAAGGTGGAACGATTCCATAGGATCGATGACGCGCTTTATCTCTTCCTCGCCCAGGCCCGCCTCTTTCAGGCGTGATCGGTGTTCCGCGAGGCGTTGTCGCTCGTCAGCTAGACGAGCTGAGGCTTCCTGGTATTCAGCTTCATTGCGAATCATGGCTGACCTCCATATTTGATTTTCACGATGCCTCTGGGCTTCCCGTTTCGCCGGCACTGCCGGAAGGCGGAGGGAAACTCCAGCTCATTGCCGTACTTGTCAAAAATGCCGCATCCGATGCCGAGGCCGGGAACATGAGGATAGAGTTCGACGCGGTAGCGATGCCACATCGGCAATTGCTTCTTGGGATAACCGCGATACGGCCTGCGCGAAGCAGGGTCCCATGTCCAGACTTTGGATGGGTCCTGCAGATTCAGTTGACGCTCTAAGTCTCCGCTCGACAAACGGCGAAGGTCGCAGACGAAATAGCCGTCGATGTCGTTGGGGTGATCCTTGTCTTCGGCAAACGAGCCGTCCGTGTAGATATCGTTAATTCCGACCGACCATAGCTGACGGGTCAGCACCTTCAGGTTATCGACGAGCTGGGTTCTCCAGGGTGCGTCCCAATGCCCCTTTCGATTCCCGCTCCCGGCCACCAATACCGACTGCCGGAGCTCGTCGAACGAGACTTCATAGTCGCCCGGAGGCAAAAGACCGTCGGGATCGAAATCTGGAATCAATTCACCGTCCCTGTAGGCGCGTCCTAATGACACTTTAGCCCAGCTTGACACCCAGGTCAAGCTTGCTACAATAGAGAATGAGTTTGTGTCCACATGTAGTAGTCGTCCGAATAACTTGTCAATGTGTTGAGGCCCACTTGCAATGGCCTCTTTAGCCGGACAGCGACACCAATGCACTTCCGGAGGGCTTGAGAACGGAGTAAAAAACGTGGCAACTCGCAGTTGGAACAAAGACCGGGCAGCAAAGCGGATCGACGGCAAGATTTCCGGACTACCGCTCAAGGACATCGAGATTAAGGAATACGTCCGGGACACCGATTTGACGAACCTTACGGGCAACGTCGCCTATCGGGTGGATGGCGTTCACCTCTACGCCGACATCCTCAATCTTTCTGAGATGCTGCACGTCACGGATGTCGAGGGCGAGACGTGCCACCGCCGCACGCTTCGGTTCCTGAACCTCCACTACCGGGCGGTGTACCGGATCATCGAGCGTGTGGACGCCATCTTCGTTGATTTCCACAATCAGCGCCTGCACTCCGTGGTTTCCAAGCCTTACGATTCCGAGGCCGACCGCGTCCACAAGGCGGTCGCGATGAGCCAGCTGATCATTGACGTTCTCGCGCAGACGGGTGAAGATGCAGATCATCCCGCAGCCAAGGTTCGCATCGGCATCGACACCGGCAAGGCACTGGCCGTTAATAACGGCCGAAGGGGCCATCGTGAACCGCTGTTTTTGGGCTCGCCCGCGAATCACGCTGCCAAACGCGCAGGCGGCGGAAAGGCCACCGGCATCTACCTGACCAACGAGGCGCGCACCGCGATCGGGCTTAAGAAAGTCGATAACGAGAATACCGCGCCGCTCAGCAGAGATGAGATAGGGACGAGCAAGGACAAAGCCAAGCTGGGGGTCACGGCCGACGAGATTGTGAAGGAATGGAAAGAGGATCTGGAGAAGAACCCGATCGGTGTCTTCGGGTTTTCGGCGCACACGCCACCCTTCAGCACGCTTGATATCGAAGCCCTGTCCGTCAAGAATTCACGCCGCCAGGATGCCGCGACGGTGTATGCAGATATCGACGGGTTCACCGCCTACGTTGCTGCCAACATCGCCTCCGATGACTCGGCAAAACACGTTGTCCGTGCGCTGCATGTGTTGCGCAGCGAACTGGATGCCGTGCTCCACAGCGACTTCTCCGGCCGCAAGGTGCGCTTCATCGGTGACTGCGTGCACGGCTTGACTGTGGAGGGAACGGCCCAGACCACGGATGAAAAGGAAACCATCAGTAACCTCACACTTTGTGCGGGTGGCATGCGCAGCAGCTTCGACCTAGCGCTGACCAAGCTCAAGGAGGACGGAACGGATGCGTCTAGCCTGGGCCTGGCGATAGGATTTGAGTTTGGTCCAATGACGGTCACCCGCCTTGGCATGAAAGGCGATCTGGTCCGCTGCTCTGTGAGCCGCGGTGTTCTCACCGCCGAAAACGAACAGAGCCGCTGCGCGGGGAGTGAGACCGCGCTGGGCCAGATTGCTTATGACAAGGCGACCGATGCGGTGCGGTCCGTGTTTGGTACCGGACGCAAGCGCTCCGGACTTACGTACGATGTTGCGATAAAGGAACTCTCGGACAAGAACGACAGCAGCGCAAAGGCAGCGAAGGCGCTGGAATCTTCGGGGTTGCTCAAACCGGCCACGACGGCGGTCGCGCCATTCAGTTTTCCAAGCCGTGCAGCAGGTCCGTCTAAACCGGCCGGATTCGCATGATCTGGTGGATCGAAAATCATCAGCGCTTCAAACAGGAGCGCGAAGCGTTGGAGGCATTGGCCGCGCGCGAGAACTGGCTGACACCACTGAAATGGCGCATCGACGACTCTGCGCGAGTCGTATGGGACGCCGATATCTCCGTGCCGGCGGGGAACCGACCGATATCCCTGATCTACCCGAATCACTTTCCTTTCTCCCCTCCCATCATGCTCCCACGCGGCGACAATACGCGCTGGTCGCAGCATCAGTACAGTCAGGGAGGCGAACTCTGTCTTGAGTACGGTCCGGACAACTGGCATCAGGACATTTCGGGCGCGGACATGATTGAGAGCGCCCATCGGCTGCTGGAAGGCGAAGAACCTGAACCAGGGGTTGCTGCAGATGTGGCCTCGCGCCATGCAACCACACTTGGACAGGATTTTCGCCCGACGATCAGCCGTTTCCTGATTACACGCGCCCTTGATGAAGAATTGCGGAGCCTCCGCGAAGGGGTTGTAGCGAATGCGAGCATAGCGTGTATTTTTCGTCGCCGGGAGTGCATCGTGCATGTGATCGCGTCCCTCACGTTTCCTGACGGACGAACATGGAAAGACCAAGTGCCGGACGTCGCGATGCTGGGTTTTGCAGACACCATCGCCCTCTTTCGCTTGCCCGGAGACGAACCTTTCCCGTCGACCAGTAGCCTTACGGACTTTCGCGCCGCCATTGCTGCGCTCGGTCTCGAACTGCCCGACGTAAGAGATGTTGTGATAGTCGCCGGCGAGAGAGTGCGCGCGTTTTTCCTCAATACTGATTCGGATAGCGTCGCCGAGTCGGCGATCATTCCGCCGCAGCCGTCAGTGCCGCGACTTGACAAGGAGCACGAGGCATTGGCTGGCCGAAAAGTGGCGATTGTTGGATGCGGCTCGCTCGGGAGCAAGATCGCTGTCACGCTCGCGCGTTCAGGAGTCGGCGGATTCCTGCTGGTGGATGATGATCTATTCCTTCCGGACAACCTCGTTCGTCACGATCTTGATTGGCGGGACGTGGGAATACATAAAGCTGATAGCGTCGCCAGGCGGATTCAGCTGGTCAGTCCGGCGGCAGATTGCTCCGTGCGGAAGCGTCGCCTCGGCGGACAGGAGTCCAGCGGGTCAATCGAAAGCCTCCTCAAGAGCCTCGCCGAGAGTGATTTGATCATCGATGCAACTGCGGAGGCGAGCGTGTTCAATTACCTATGCGCCGCCATTGCGATTTCCAAAAAGCCGATGGTCTGGGCCGAAGTGTTTGGCGGCGGCTTCGGTGGCATGATTGCGCGGTATCGGCCGTCCAGGGAACCGGACCCGGCCTCGATTCGACGCGCGATCGAGCATTGGTGCGCCGATCAGGGCAAGGTGCTTCCGCGGCCTGCACATCGCTATGGCGGCGAACCCGACGCACCCGCGATTGCCGACGACGCCGACGTAATGGTCATCGCAGGTCACGCGGCACGTATGGCTATAGATCTGTTGATACCTCGCGAGCCGTCCATATTCCCTCACTCGGTCTACATGGTGGGGCTGGCTGAAGGCTGGGTATTTGGTCAACCTTTTGAGACTCGCCCTATTGACGTGGGGACGCCCGCTGTTGAGGAACCGGACAGCATCGGAGACTTGGAAACGACGGAAGCCGAACTTGAATTCGTTAAGCGACTCATTTCTGAATACGACGATGCAGCTTCTGGTGGCACGGCCGGTAATTGAACGCCTTGAGCGTGAGCTTCGGCGCGCAGGACGCAAAGAGATCGGCGGATTGTTGATGGGCGAGCACGTGCGGGATGAATTGTTTCGTCTCGTCGAGCTATCGGTTCAGCGCAGCGGCGGTACGAATGCGTGCTTTATCCGTCGTCCAGGAGATCACAAGGCGCAACTGGAAAAGTTCTTCGCCGAAACCGGCAATGATTTTACCCGCTTCAACTATATGGGTGAGTGGCACTCGCACCCGAGTTTTGAGCCCCTGCCGAGCGATACCGACGTCCGCACGATGCAGTCGATTGCCGAAGACCCGGATGCCGGTGTGAATTTTCTGGTGTTGATGGTGTGCCGACTCGCGTCGGGCCGCGGGCGAGTGCTCGAACTAACGGCGACGGCATTCCGTGCGGGAGCCCCTCCCGTTGCTGTCCCCGTCTCCTTCGAGCCGGAGCCCGAGGGCCAAACCGTTACGCTGGTCGAACGCGTCCGGAGATTCATAGGGCTCTGAAAACAGGCAAGCGGTGAGGCTAGCCGCCTGCCTTAAGGCTTCCGCCCTGGGACAGGAGAGTGCGGACACCGAGATTTTTCACGATCGTCCGGATGTTGTCGCAGGCGGATTTTAGACATGCGGTCAGGTCGGCCGGATCTCCCGGTTCGTACCGCAGCAACGTCAGGCCTTGCAGGTCCGAAGGCAGCTTCAATCCATCCACCTTGGGATGGATAAGCAGCGCCCGGTGGCGGCCCAGCTTGCCCATGAATAGCCCCAGCTCAAACAGGACATTGTCGCGCAGCGTCGGTTTTCGGCTCCCCCGCGTCTCGATGATGTCGTCCGCCTGAGCGATGGCTATGGCAAAGTCCGACTCGCTCACCGCTTTTTCCAGGGCTTCCAGCGAGTAGCCTCCGGCGAAGAATACGCCGTCGTTCCATACCGTACTGAATACGTCATGCTCCAGCGAACTGCGAATCGTATTGGCGACACTCAAAGCCTCACTGGAGGAAATAATGAATAGTTTTGGGAACTCATTCGGAGCCGAAATCAGCTCGTTTCGCTGAAAGAGACGCCGTGAAAGCTCGCGCGCCATCGGGAGCCAGATTTGCGGGAAGGCCTGCCCGAGCTTCATGAACTGTGAGTTGCTCAGCTTCAGCGCGACCACCGTATCGTGCGCCACGACGTCGGCGGACCGCTTCTGCGACGGTTCGATGGCAGCCATTTCTCCCACGTGCTGCCCGGCTTTGCGGGTGGTGTACTCGTTGCCCTTGATGACGATCGAGGCGTCGCCTGCTACGAGGAGATAGATGTCGTTGTCTTCGCCGCCCTGCGAGATGATTTTGTGGCCTTTAGGAAATTCGATGAGTTCCCCCTCATGCGCCATCGCCTCCGCAAGCGCGGTTTCACCACCCACGAATTCCTGACGTTTCAACGCATCTATAAGATTGGGCCGATTATCGCCATCGAATCGCTCTTTCACGTCAATCTCCGTTCAAAGGTTCATGGCAGCAGAGATGTCCGGCAAGAGTCCGCGTCGTTATAGGCTCGGCCGAACGGTTGTTTCAATGTATCGACGCTGCAGAAACTTCTCGTTAACCTTAAACCGTACGATTGTACCTAGATTGAAACGCCCCGGCATGGTCAGCAGGCTCAACTTCTCCAACGACGCCCCTGCTTTTTCCCTATGCCAAAACTGTGTCCGAACCCCATCCGCTGCACAAGGTGAACCTGCTCTTTGAGCGAAAGCAGCTTCCCCGGTTTGTGGGAATCGTTCATAGTTAGCGAAAAACGATGGAGCCCAAGGAAACGACGCGGGTCCCTTGGGCGCACGGTCTTGAGACCGTCGGGGCCAGCGCATTCCGAGTTTGGGCTGCACACAGTCAGCACACAAGTTCAAAGGCTCGTCCGAAACGACAGAATACAGTCCGATGGCATCGGTCCCGTCACTGATCGAGCGAATCAGTGGCCCCTTCGAGTAAGCTTCGTGCACATATCAAGAACTCGAGGTCAACCTCGTGAAGTTGCGCGTATAGGAAGTCCGAGCCATAGGTTTTGCTGCGGTGTTGAGTTGCCACTCGATTCGCTGCAAAAAACGCAGAGTCTCCGACCAGTCCCAGGCTGCTGATGAATCCCTTTCGTGAAAGTCCCGAACCCAGAAAGATGTCTGGGATCGATTGTGGTCGTGCCTATTGCTCTTGGATCTTGTGAGGTGATCGATCGAGACTCCGCGGTGAGCGTGGCCTCGGAATCATCAGCAAGGATGGCTGATCGAATCTTTTGATCGGACCTGCCCATCCGTCCGTAATCTCCAGGTTGGCGCAGGACTGCCCACGCTTCACGACGAGGAACAACCGGGCTTAAGACGAGTGTTACGATCATTGGGAAAAACATTCTGGCCTCCCAGATTTCGGACGGGGAGTGGTAAGTTGTGCGGCTTCTCGATGCGAGCTGACGGGGGGTATGTGAAGTAGGTGTGAACTAGCGGTAACGTTTTAGGACGTTTTTTGGCGTCCCATGTCGAACCGTGGCGCCGCAATTGACTGGGTGGGCAGTTGGGTGGGCGGCTTCGTAGACGGGCTAAGGAGGCTTGTATATGGAGAAGTGCGAGCGCGATCGAGCGCCTAAACGATCTCCTGGTCAACACACAGGCGGCCGGTTTCGGTGCGTGTGGGCTTCCGCATCGGCGAAATCTTTGCCCTCACGCACCAAAGGGAGAATCCAGCACTCGATGCTTGAGGAGTATGGGCCTTTCTCTATAGCGCGGCCTTGCGCAAGCGAAGCGCGTTCGCAATTACGGAAACAGAACTGAAAGTCATGGCCGCGCTCGCAATCATCGGACTCAGCAGGAGGCCAAACAATGGATAGAGCGCGCCCGCCGCTATCGGGATCCCGAGGGCGTTGTACAGAAATGCGAAGAAAAGATTTTGGCGAATGTTGCGCATCGTGGCGCGGCTCAGATTCCTTGCGCGCGCGATGCTTCGCAGATCGCCTTTGACCAGCGTGACCCCGGCACTTTCCATCGCGACATCCGTGCCAGTCCCCATCGCGATGCCGACGTTTGCAGCGGCGAGCGCCGGCGCGTCGTTGATACCGTCTCCCGCCATAGCGACGACGTGACCTTCCACCTGAAGCTGCTTGACGATTTCACTCTTTCGTTCGGGTAAGACCTCTGCCTCGACTTCGTCAATTCCCAATTCTCGGGCGACGGCTTCAGCCGTGGTCCGGCTGTCGCCCGTCACCATTGCGAGTCTGACGTGGTCCTGGTGGAGCATTTCGATGGCCTCGCGAGTTGACGATTTAATTGGATCCGCAACAGAGACCAGCGCGGCCGGCTGGCCGTCAATCGCGACGAACATGACCGTTTGACCGTCACGCTTCAGTTCGTCGGATCGCGCGAGAATTGAATCGCGAACACCGGCCTCGACGGTGATGAACTGCGGGGTACCGACCACAATGTCGCGCCCGTCCACCTTACCTCGTACTCCCCGACCCGTTACCGATTCAAAATCGCTCGGCGCCGCCAGGCTGAGTCCCCGCTCCTTCGCGCCGGTGACAATGGCCGCCGCAAGCGGATGCTCGCTCGCCTGTTCGAGGCTCGCGGCCAAGCGTAGTACATCGATTTCGTTTCCATCGAATGCGTCGATCTTCGTCAGCCGAGGCTTTCCTTCCGTCAAGGTGCCGGTTTTATCGACAACAATGGTGTCCACTTTCTCTAACACTTCGAGCGCTTGGGCATCGCGAATCAGAACGCCCACAGACGCGCCGCGGCCGGTCCCGACCATGATCGACATTGGAGTCGCGAGGCCCAGAGCGCATGGACACGCAATGATGAGCACAGCAACCGCATTGATCAGAGCGTGCGCCATGCGAGGCGCCGGTCCATAAATGCTCCAGATCACGAATGTCGCTATTGAAATTGCGATAACAGCAGGGACGAACCAGGAGGCAACCACATCAGCAATGCGCTGGATTGGGGCTCGTGTCCGCTGCGCCTCCGCAACCATTTTCACGATATGCGCGAGCAGTGTGTCAGCGCCTACGCGATCGGCCCGCATGATGAAACTTCCGGTCCCGTTGACGGTCCCACCCGTGACCGCCTTGCCGGGAGCTTTTTCCACCGGGACGGCTTCTCCCGTCACCATCGATTCATCTACGAAGCTCGCACCATCGAGAACCACTCCATCGACGGGAACCTTCTCGCCGGGGCGCACTCGAAGATTGTCGCCGGCCTTCACTTCTTCAAGGGGAATCTCCTCTTCGCGGCCGTCCCGAACTAGTCGGGCTGTTCGAGGCGCGAGTCCGAGCAGTGTTCGGATGGCGCTGCTGGTCTGGCTGCGAGCGCGGAGTTCGAGCACTTGCCCGAGCAATACGAGCGTAGTGATGACCGCGGCTGGCTCGAAATAGACGGCGAGTTCGCCCGTCGATTCGCGAAACGACGAGGGGAAGATTTGCGGGAACAGCGTCGCTACGAGACTGTATCCATACGCAGCGCCGGTTCCGAGCCCGATCAACGTGAACATGTTCGGCGAGCGATTCACGAGCGACTGCCAGGCTCGCTGAAACAGCGGCCAGGCGCCCCAAAGCACAACCGGAGTCGCGATGGCGAATTGGAACCAGACCAGCGCGCTCCCGAGTAGACTCTGAAGCGGACGGCCCGGCAACAATTCCGAAACCATGATCGCGAGGATAGGGATGGTCAGAACCGCACTCACCCAGAATCGCCGTGACATGTCTTGCAGTTCCGGGTTGATTTCGGTCCCAGTTGCGGCACGGGGCTCCAAGGCCATTCCGCAGATCGGGCAACTGCCGGGTTCGGAACGGACGATCTCGGGATGCATCGGACAGGTATATTCGGTGACAATCGCAAGTGCGCTCGGCGAAGTCGGCTCTAAAACCATGCCGCACTTGGGGCAATCGCCAGGGTTCAGCGTGCGGAGTTCCGGATGCATTGGGCAGGTAAACTCACCGGTTTGCTCGGCATTGGTCCGTGCCAGTCCAGAGAGAAAACGCTCTGGAGATGCGCGGAATTTCTGCGCGCAGGAGCGGCTACAAAAACAGTATTCCTGTCCACGATACTTAACTCGTTCGGCGGCGCGTTCTGGATCGACAAGCATGCCGCATACAGGATCAATCGTGTTAACTGTCAAGGCTTGATTGAAAGCCATGAGGCTCTCCTTATGAATCCTGGAGCACGTTCTGTTCCTCGCTTGGGGTCTACGACGGGGCGACTCCTAATCCGGCTCCGCGAAGGGTTTCAAGATCGGGGCCGCGGCCGTCGCAGCAACTCGCCAGTTTGCCGTCAATAACGACGGACGGCACGCTCCTGATGCCAAGCTGCTGTGCCCTCCCGGCAACCTCGCGGTTCCGCATGTCGAGCACCGTGATCTCGCATGAGGGGCATGCCGCCTGCCGGATCTTCGCGATCATCTCTTCACAGCACGTGCATCCGGCGCTGAAGATTTCGATTGTTCTTTTTCGGTTCTCCATAGTTTTGATTTCCTTTCTGCCGCAGTAGCTCAGAACTCACCTTTTCCATTCAAGGCCTCCAAGATTGAGCAGTTCGTCGCGGGTCCTGTCCCTGAGCACGTCGCCGTGATCTCGCGTAACGCCCCGCGAATCGCCTGTAGATGCCGAATCCTCCCATCGACATCCGCGATCTTTGCCTCAGCTTTCCGGCGCACATCAGCGCAGCTCGAGCCGCGTCTGATCTTGATGGCCAGGAGCTCCTTGATTTCGTTCAACGTGAAGCCCAGCTCTTGGGCACGCCGGATAAAGCGGAGTCTCTGAACAGAATCCGTGGTGAACACCCGATATCCGGATGGGGTTCGGGGCGCCTTTGGAAGCAGGCCATGTCTCTCGTAATATCGGATTGTTTCCACATTAACGCCGCCTTCTCTGGCGACCTTGGCGGTAGTGAGTCCTTCCATGCTTCGATTTTAAGTCCGTACCATGGTACGGAGTGCAAGGTCGCTCTTTAGAGTCGTCTCACACCCAGCTTGAGACGAATTTGAGGATGTCAAACTTTAAAACAGGTGGAGGAGCGGTAGGGTGTTGAAGATCTTTCGCCGAGACCGGCGACCCTTGCGGCCAAGCCGGAAGAAGTGTTTCGTGTGCTTCTCCAAAGTTTGGGTGCGTTGTGCCGCGCGGCGAAGCGGCGGACCGGACGTGCCGATCTCGCCGGGACCTCGTGGAGGAACTACCGGAAAGCCCTGGACGGTGTGTCGGCGCTCAAGGACGCCGGAACGTTCGTCCTGGCTGCGATTCTGATAAGCGGCATCCGCCGTCACGTGGCGGGAAGAGCGTTTTGGCGAGTCGTACGGCGACGAGATAAAAACGAGGCGCTCAGACGTTATACCGAGTAGGAGGTCAGTTATATGAGCGCCAGATTTCACGGCGCATGGGGTCGCCCAGCGTATCTTTCCTTATTGTCCGCATTGTCCGCTGCTATCTTGACGGTGACCATGCCGCTTGTGGCCAAAAAGAAGCAGACCTTGGAGCCGTTGGTGGATCGTATCGAGGTAGTAGGTCATGTCGCCTTGGAAGGCAAGGCGGTGTCCGCTATCCACGTGATCGATTATCACGACAAGAGATACCTTTATTTAGAAGATGGGTCTAAGGGGATTACAATCGTCGACGTCACCGACGCGGCGCGCCCCAAGATCAGCAAACGATTGGAGCTTCCTGAGGCTACAGTTTCGGGGCGGCTCGAGATTGCTGTAGGTGACGCAGCAGCGCTGGTGGCGACACAGGTCCGAGAGGCAGGTGGCGCGCCTGGTACGGTTTCGATCGTTGACTTTTCCGATCCAGCACGGGCGAAGGTCATCAGACGGTTTGAAAATGTAACGGCGATGAAGTCCGACCCACGGCGTGGATTGGTATTTTTGTCCAACAACGAGGGTTTATGGCTGCTTTGGGAGCACCCTGCCCCTGACCTCGAAGCACAGCGAGCATACGAGCAGTATCTTCTTTACAATCACTAGCCGATAAGGATTCTTCTCTGCCGTAAATAAATCTGACGCGGTCAAACGTTATAACAGAATGGAGGGTCGCGCCGAATTGAGGATCCTGGGCGTGCGGCCGACTGCGGCTGTCCAGTTCCATAACGAAGCAGTTCGTAGGGCGCTTCTTGCGAACCTTGACGCTCTTTACGGTACTGCCAAGCGCCTGGTCGGGCGTGTCGATGTCGCCCAGGACTTGGTACAAGAAACCGCACGCAAAGCTCTGGAGACGCCTGTACCGCTCAAGGACGACCGAAATACGCGAGCCTGGCTGTTCCGGATTCTCATGAACGGCCTCAAAGATTACCTTCGGCGGGCTAAGCGTTGGTCAGAAGTTCCGATAGAGGAGGTGGTCGCCGATCTCGACCCCGTGTCAGAAAGCCTCGCCATCTCAACAGCTGAGGACGTGAGGCGGGCCCTGTCCAGTCTGAGACCCGAGATCCAGGCTATCGCGATTCTGATTGATATGGAAGGCTTCACGATCGCGGAGGCCGCCGCGATTCTGCAGATCCCTCCCGGTACGGCTGCGTCAAGGCTGTTGCGTTCACGCCACGAACTGCAAGCACTGCTAAAGAGCTATCAGTCAAGATCGTCCCGGAGTGGAGGTTGATCATGAATTGCTCCCAGGCGCGTACGATCCTATTTCCGACCCCTGATAGAGCTCTCGTCACGATCGAAACGCCCGTGGCGACGAATCATCTACGTGACTGCCAAGCCTGCCAGGCGTTTTTCGAACATCAACAGGAGTTTTCCAGGACCTTGCGTACGAAGACGGGCGTCGAACCTGCACCAGACGCGCTCCGTGAGAGAGTGACCCGCCTTATAGAGACGCACGAGCCTCGCGGCTTGTTCGTGAGGCGGCGATTCTTGACGAGCGCCGCAGCGGCGGTACTTATTTTGGGCTTAGGCGCGATCTGGTTCGCCACGAGAGAGCCCTCTCAAGAGTTGTTTCAGGAGATGTGCCTGGACCACGCAAAATACCTTGACGCGCAGCTCCCATCGAGAGATCCCGGCGCAATCGAGTCCTGGTTTCGGGACAAGGCGGAATTTGGCGTACATGTTCCACTACTGGACAAAACAGATCTTCTCGGAAGCCGCCTCTGCTTTCTGAAACGGCGAAAAGCGGCATTGATTTTTTATCGAAAGGACAGCCGCCCGGTGTCGTTGTTCGAGTTGAGCCGATCGGACGTCAGCTTGTCTTACCTCGATCGGAGCATGATCGACGGGAGTCCAATTTGGCACAAATCTTTCAACGGGTATAGCGTCGTGGCGTTTGAAAATCGCGGAGTGGTCAACGTGTTTGTATCGGACCTCAGAGAGGATGAGCTGTTGCCGTTGGCTCTAGCGGCGCGACGAGGCTAAGAATTGTTGCGCACCGCAGCTGCGAGATGAGCTCTAGGAGATGAACCATTGATAGAAGGATCTCTTAAGAATCCATACGCCGTCGTCATCGGCGCCCTAACCGTTCTCCTACTCGGCTTCGTCGCGCTGACCCGTACTCCTACCGACATCCTGCCGACATTCAAAACGCCGGCCGTGCAAGTTCTAACGTTGTACCCCGGCATGCCAGCCGAGGTCATGGAGAGGGACATCACAACGCGGTTGGAAAGGTGGACAGGGCAGGCGAATGGCGTTGCCAGGCAGGAATCGCGCTCCATGATTGGCGTCAGCGTGCTCCGCGATTACTTCCGTCCGGATATCGATCCGAATACTGCCATGTCGCAGGTATCGTCGCTGGCGATCTCGGATATGTATTACCTTCCGCCCGGCACGATTCCTCCCATGGTGATGCCGTTCGATCCCACTGCGACGCTGCCGCTGGCGCTTTTGAGCGTGAGCAGTCCGACCTTCGACGAGACAAAACTCTACGACGTAGCTTATTTCGATCTGCGCAACCGGCTGCAAGGCGTGGCCGGTGTGATCGCCCCGGCCGTCTACGGCGGCCGGATTCGGAGAATACTCGCCTACGTAAATCGAGACCGCCTGGAAAGCCGGAATCTCTCGCCGATGGACGTCGTACAAACGCTTCAGTCATTCAACACGCTGATTCCGACGGGCGATGCGAAAATCGGCGATTTCGACTACCAAATCAATGCGAACGGCATGGTGCCGGACGTTGCGCAAATGAACAACTTTACGGTCAAGGTCGACCAGCGCGGCTCCCCGGTCTACGTCGGTGATGTTGCAAAGGTGGAAGACTCTCATCAGATCCAGACAAATGTCGTTCACGTAAATGGAAGGCGGCAGGTCTACATCCCCATTTATCGCCAGCCAGGCGCCAATACCATTGGCGTCGTAGAAGGCATCAAGAAGGCGATCGGCGAGATCCTGACGAGGCTGCCCAAGGGCATTAACCTCGACGTTGTATTAGACCAGTCCGTATACGTTCGCAAGGCGATTAGCGGCCTCGAACACGAGGTCGCGCTCGGCACGTTCCTAGCTGGTTTCATGGTGCTGCTTTTCATTGGCAGCTTCCGCTCCACGGCAGCGATTCTCATGTCGATTCCGCTGTCGATCATGGTTGCGGTTGTCGGCCTGTACTTCAGCAGCAACAGCCTGAATGTAATGACTCTCGGCGGACTGGCGTTGGCGGTCGGCCGACTTGTGGACGACTCCATCGTGGTCCTCGAAAACACGAGCAGGCACCTGGCAATGGGGAAGCCTCCGCGAGAAGCTGCGCACGATGCTGCGCTCGAAGTCCGCATGCCGATCTTTGTATCGACCATCGTTACCGTCGTGGTATTTGCGCCCGTGGTTTTCCTGAGCGGCATCGGGAAGTTCCTGTTCACGCCGCTGGCCTTAAGCGTGACGTTCTCAATGCTGGCCTCCTACATCGTCGCGCTCACCGTCGTGCCCGTTTACTGCGCAAGGTTCTTGCGGCACACCGAAGGTGAGGATCATTACCGGTGGTTCACAGCATTTGATCGCGAATTTGATCGCGTGAGGGGAATGTACGGCCGGGCGTTGCGCCGGATACTCGGCTGGCGCTTGCTCTCGATCTCCATGTTGCTACTGCTCTTCGCTGGCTCCTTGCTGCTGTATCCGCGGATCGGAAAAGAATTCTTTCCTCAAGTCGACTCCGGACAGTTCAACATCCAGTTGCGCGTCCCATCCGGAACCAGGATTGAGAAGACAGAAGATTATGTCTCCGAAATCGAGCGCCTTATCCGTGGCGAGATCCCGCCTTCCGATCTCCAAATGCTGATCTCGAATACCGGAATCCTCTATGACTGGCCAGCCGCGTATACACCGAACGCCGGCCCCATGGACTCCAGCCTGATGGTGCAGCTGACCCCCGATCACAGAGTCTCATCGCTGGAGTACGTCCGCAAGCTGCGGAGGGCATTGCGTGAAAAATACCCTTTCTTAGAATTCAGCTTCGAAACCGGAGGGTTGATCCGCTCGGCAATCACCTTCGGTCTGCCTGCGTCACTCGACATTCAGGTCGAGGGCAACAACTTAGCGGTCGCCCGGAGTATCGCCGAGGAGATTCAACAGACCGTCGCTTCGGTGCGAGGCACTGCCGACATCCGAATCAAGCAGCGCATCGATTATCCCCAGGTAGACGTGAACATCGATCGCACGAAAACCGCCTTGCTCGGTCTGGACGCGGTGGAGACCGTGAAGAACGTCGTCACCGCTCTCAATTCGAGCGTGAACTTCAACCCGGCCTTTTGGATTGACAACAGGAACGGGAACCACTACTTTGTCGGGGCCCAATATCGCGAACAGGACATCCATTCGCTCGACAGTATTCTGGATATTCCCATCACAGGTATCCGACAGATACGCACTGGAACAGCGATGAACCAATTATTCCGCCCCGCTCCGGAACCGGTGGAAATCATCTCCAGCGGCCGGCAGCAAGCAACCGACCGTCCCGTTTTACTGCGCAATATCGTGTCGCTAACCAGAAGCTCGGCACCGACCGAGGTGAATCACCTGAACATCAGCCGCGTAGTGGACGTCTTTGCGGATGTCGAGGGTCGCGACATCGGTTCGGCATCAGCGGAGATTGAAACGAAATTATCGGGCAGGAAGTGGCCGGAAGGCTACTTCGTCCGCATCCGCGGTGAGGTTGCTTCGATGGCCGAATCATTTCAAGGCCTGACATTCGGCTTCGCGTTAGCTGTCGTGCTGATTTATTTCGTCATGGTTCCGCAGTTTCGGGGATACGTCGATCCGGTGATCGTCATGCTCGCCTTCCCGCTGGGACTGATCGGCGTGCTTTGGATGCTGTTTCTCACCGGGACAACACTGAACATTCAGTCCTTCATGGGCACGATATTTATGATCGGCATCGCACAATCCAACAGCACGTTGCTGGTGGACTTTGCGAATCGACTGCGCGCGCAGGGACGGCCAACACAGGACGCCGTCGTGGAAGCGGCTCAGGTGCGGCTCCGGCCCATCCTGATGACTGCCGCCGCCGCGTTGATCGCGCTCGCGCCTGCAGCGCTCAATTCTGGTGACGCTGCGGCCCCGCTCGCGCGGGCGGTCATCGGAGGACTCGCTTCTTCGACGGTACTCACACTTGTCGCAGTTCCCTTGCTGTATCAGGAGCTTAAGAGATGAGACTCGTCGCGTTGGGCGCGGTAATTGCGCTTTGGATCTCCGCTATCGGATGTTCGGGCCGCCCTTCGGCAGTTTCCGCCACCGATCCACCTCCTGGGGACTCGGTTATCGTATCCACCGTTCTGGCGCAGCGACGCGATTTAACGGACCGGCTAACTCTGACCGGAACCATCACGCCTTACGAGCAGGTCGCTGTGTATGCCAAGGCAACTGGCTATTTGAAGTACCTGAAGGTGGATCTTGGGGACCGCGTCAAACAGGGAGAACTGCTCGCGCAGCTGGACATACCTGAGATGGCAACGGCAGTGGCGGAAAAGCAGTCGACTGTGCTCAAGGCTGAAGCCGCCGTGGAGCAAGCCAGAGCGTCCGTTGAGCAGAACCGCGCCGAAGTTGAGTTCGCCGACGCCAGCCACCAGCGGCTAAAAGCCATCCATGACCGCGATGCGGACGTGCTGCCACAACAGGACGTCGATCAGGCCCGCGCAAGCGATAGCGTCGCGCGGGCCAGGCTCAAGAGCGCTGAGACGCAAGTGAAGGTTGCGGAAGCAGCTCTGGCGGGCGCCAAAGCAGATCTGAACACGCTGGAGGCGTTGAATCAATATTCCCGAATCGAAGCCCCCTTGGCGGGCGTCGTCACGCAGAGATTTGTGGATCCAGGCGCGCTGGTTCAGGTCGCCACCTCATCGCGCACGCAGGCGGCACCAATGGTGACCATCGCCAGACTGGATCGGCTGCGCGTTTTGGTCGATGTCCCTGAGCCGAACGTGACGCAAGTGCACCCGGGCACACCGGTCACCCTGCTCGTCGCCGCTGAGTCGGTCGTTGCCAAAGTGACGCGCACCGGCACTGTGTTGGATCCGGCGAGCCGCACGATGAGAACCGAGATCGAGGTTGTCAACTCGGGCGAACGATTGAGGCCCGGCATGACTGTGCAGGTTTCGCTTGACACAAAGAGGATTCCCAACGCTGTCACCATCCCTACGGCGTCGCTACACTCGCAGGGTGCGGCGCGAACTGCTTTCGTCGAGAAAGGCGGCATCGCCAAACTGGTTAGCGTGAAGATCGGAATGGAAGCTCCGGATTGGGTCCAGATTACCGAAGGCATACGTCCTGGTGACGTGGTCATCGTCGCTGCGGCTTCCGAACTAAAAGATGGTGCTCGGGTGAAGGTGAAGCCATGAGATCCTTTCTCACGCTGTTCGTAGCCTTGCCCGCGTTGGCGCAGCAGACTGTTCCGCTGACGCTGGCTCAGGCAATCGAAACAGGTCTCCGTCTAAACCCTGCCGTTGCTGCTGCTCAGCGGGCAATCGAAGAAGCCGATGCGCGTATCAAGGAGGCGCGCGCGAATTACTTCCCACAGGTTGGGTTCAACGGAATCGCAAAAGCTGGATTGTCCGGCGGTACAAATGCGCTCGGCCTGTTGGGGCTTCCGAACTCCCCCTTTTACCGGAACTTTGCGGAGGCGGTGACCGGTTACCAAAACGTCTGGGACTTCGGCCGGAGGGAGCATCGGATCTCTATGGAACGGCGAAGGCGCGATGCTTTCGAAGCCGACATGCACGCCACGGAAGCATCCGTAACTCTCGAGGTGCAGCGAGCCTATTATGCTGTCCTCAAGGGCCAACGCCAAGCCAGTGCCGCGGCTGAAGTCGTCAAGAGTCAGGAAGCGGTTCTGCGGCAGGCCCAAGCCTTCTATGAGGGTCAGATCCGCTCGCGCGTCGATCTCGAGCTGGCGCGCGCTGGCCGAGCTCGTGCGCAGCTACAAATGCTTGAAGCGCAGAGCAACCTTGCTATCGCGTCGGCCGAGCTCGGCCGCGCGATGGGATCGCCCCAGGAAGCAATTTATGTTCTGGAGGAGCCATCCTCGGAGTTGCCGAAACCGGAACCGGTCGACCAGTTGATCGAGGAAGCTTACCGGACTCGGCCCGAGCTGCTTGCGATGCAGGCAGAACGGAAGGCAGCCGAAGAGTCGCTGGAGCTCGCCCGCAGCCAGAGAAAGCCCCTGTTTGGCATGACATTCAGTGGAGGCTGGGCTCGGTTTACAGATGTGATGGCGAGCCAACTGATGTCTGGTGGAGCCGGGCTTATCCTACCGCTCTTCACCGGCGGCAGACTAGAAGGGCAGATCGAGGAAGCGCAAGCGGACCTCGGCCTAACTGACAGCAACATGGACGGCCTCAAACAGCAGGTGGCGGTTGAAGTTCGCGGCGCCGATATCCGTCTTCGGAATGCACTGGCAGCTCCGCCGTTATTGCACACACAAGCCGATGCGGCGCGACAGGCGGTTCGGCTGGCAACGGAGCGCTACAACGAGCGGCTCGGCTCGATCGTGGAACTGAATCAGGCAATGTCAAACCTTGCCGAGTCGTTGGCCGGCGAGACAATTGGACTCTATCAAGTGAAGATTGCAGAATCCGAATTGCGCCGAGCGGTGGGCCGGAGATAAAGCTTGGCGATAAAGCCGTTGTTAGCCTGCCTTTGACAACCCGCGAATGACCTGCCCGGAGCCGCCACATGCGCGCGCGGGCATCAGCAATGAAACGCTCAAGATCGACCGGCGCTCTGACCGCTCGTGATGTCTTCGAGCGTAAAGTATACGTCATTCCTGCCCACATGGAGGGATTGTCCTGGAATCCCGTGAACTGTCCTTATTAGACACCTTCGCGTCAAGTGCCTGTGAGGTTACGGACCCTGCCGTAACCCGGAAGGCGGCGGCGCCGAACTATCAGATTGGGAAGGACAGGTATGTCTGTTGGGTCGCTGGGCACTGCTGCGCTACTCGGATTGGTGGTTCTGGGCGCGCTGACGATATCGTATCTTCAATCGCCCGGCGACGTCACTTTGAGAGCCGCCGGAGACCGGAAGACCGCTCCGGATTTCGCGCTAATGGACGTCAGCGGCGCCGTGGTTCGACTGTCGGGCTACCGGGGACGAGTCGTGCTGTTGAATTTTTGGGCCAGCTGGTGCGGGCCGTGCAAGGTGGAGATTCCGTGGTTCAACGAATTCGAGAACGCATACAAGGAGCGCGGGCTCTCGGTGGTCGGTGTCTCGATTGATGAGGGCGGCTGGAAGACCGTGAAGCCTTACGTCGAGCAAATGAAGGTGCGGTATCGGATCGTCATCGGCGACGATTCTCTGGCAAGGAAATATGGGGGCGTCGATGCGCTGCCAACGACATTCTTGATCGACAGGGAGGGAAGGATAGCGGCCAGTCACATAGGACTGGTTGGGAAAGCAGCTTATGAGAAAGAAATCGCGCAGCTCTTGGCCAATTAAACGGAATGTGGCACGGATTAACCTTGTCCTGCCGCTCGCTCTGTGCGGAGCATCGTTTGCCTGGGCCGATCTTGTTTGGGATGTCCGGGGAGCAGCCGGCGAGGACGATTTTGCGCGGGCGACCTCTCTGATCCGGGACTACGAGGCACAGCGCGGTCAGACGCCGGAATCGATCCTTGCGCTGAGTTGGTTGGCCCGGGAAGCGCTGAACCGCAAGGACTACGGTAAAGCGGAAGCCTACGCACGGGACACATACCGCCGCTCGATGGACGAACTGAAGAAAAGGCCGTTAGATCGCGAGCCGGACCTACCGCTCGCGCTCGGAGCCGCCATCGAGGTTCAGAGCCAGGCTCTTGCGGCCGCCGGCCAGCGCGAGGATGGGGTTGCGTATCTGAAAGAGCAGTTGCAGAAGTATGCGGCAACCTCGATTCACGCCCGTATTCAAAAAAACATCAATTTGCTGAGCCTTGAGGGCAAGCCTGTGCCGCCTTTTAAGGGAGTCTCGTTACCGCAAGGAAAACCGGTGTTGATATTTTTCTGGGCGCACTGGTGTGGCGACTGCCGGTCGGAGGCGCCCATGTTGGCGAGACTGAAGAGCGAGTTTGGGCCGAAGGGATTGGTCTTGGTCGGCGCGACCCAAAAATACGGCTATGTGGCCGGAGGCGAAGAAGCGTCTCCCGCGGCCGAACTGCGCTACATCGAGGAGATTCGAAAACGATACTATTCGGCTGTGGTCGAGCCGCCGGCTGTCGTTAGCGAGGAAAACTTCCGAACCTTCGGCGTCAGTACAACGCCGACGCTTGCCCTTCTGGACCGGCATCGGATCGTTCGTCTCTACCATCCGGGCGCCATGACATACGAAGAACTGCGTTCTGCGATCCAGGCGGTTCAAAAAGATCAATGATCGCACTCGGTTGTTTTTTCTTGCCGGCGCTGAAGTCTCGGGTTCCGGGAGGTTGAGCCCCTTCGGCATAAGGAGATTTCTTGGCAAAGCAAACCATCCGAATCTCACACCGAGAGTCAGGCGCGATTTTGGCCGAGGGGCCGCTCGGGTGGAGGATCACGCCGTTCGAGGGCAACTACTACATTTCGAAGCGCTGCCTTCGGACCGCGGGATTCAAGCCCAATTGGATTCCTGGGCTTTGTCCATACAAGTTCTTGTACGTCTGGCTCGATTTAAACCTCGGCGGCGGTTTTCAAGAAAGGAGTATTGGCTGGATGTACTGGCTTCCAAACCCTCTTTTCCCTTTTATCTGGTTTCGGGTTGCACTCCCTGGCGCGCATCCGGCCCTGAAAATCGAAACCTACGAGCAAACCAGATGACGAGCTCTACGTACACGTTCACTCGGAATAGTCTGACTGAGTTGAGCGGTTTTCACGAGTGGAAGATCGACTATTCCCAGGATCGCTCCGTGGCGTTCGTAACCCCCCTGCAGTTGGCGTCGAAGAATAAGGCAGGCACCAACGCAATGGAATGCCGCGACGTCGACGATTATTTTTTGAGTCTGTGCCGGTCTGAAGCCGTGATCCCTATTGACGTCGCAAGCCATTTACTCCAATGCGAGGCGTGCCATCTCCTCTATCAGAGGTTGCGTCGAGCATGCGGCAGGGTCGAGGTCCCAGCGGAACTGCAGAGCCGAATTCTCTGGCTGATCCGGACGTCATTGCGGCGAGAAGCCATGTGGGCACACCGAAAATGAGGCCAGGAGCTTCAGGGACGGCGCTTAAACAGGATAACCGCCAAGGAGAGGGTGAATTGCCCGACCTGATGGTTCGATACCAGCGCGGCGACGTTACCGCTGCGGAGGAATTGATCCGAAGGCTCTCGCCGAGTATTCTGCGCTACCTGGTTCCGTCGCGGTTGCAAAAGAGCGACCTGGAAGACCTCTTTCAGGAATGCTGGATGCGCATTCACCGATCTCGGCACACCTACCGGGCGCCGGAGCCGGTGCTGCCATGGATTTTCGCAATTGCCCGGCACACCAGGCTGGACGGTTACCGTAGTCGAAGACGTCGCGAATCCCGGGAGATTCTCGTCGCCAATCTGCCGGAGACCTCAGCCCGATTTCAGCGCTCTCCGGAACCGGAGCAAGACGAGTTCTACCGGCTTTTAAATGATCTGCCGGAAAGCCAGCGTGACGTACTGTTGATGCTCAAAGTGTCGGGTATGAGTCTGGAGGAGGTGGCGAGAGCGACCTCGTCGACTGTCGGCGCTATCAAGCAGAAGGCCCACAGGGCGTACGAAAGACTTCGGCTTAAGCTAAGACCAGCGAAGGACTGCCAATGAAGATGTCTCGGGGAATAGGCCACGGCTGCAAATTGACCGATGCGGAATTCGATCGGCTCATCGGCGGCTTGGAACGGGGTGTATCGTCTGGAGGGAGCGATGAGCTTTCTCTGCGGGCCCGCCAGCATCTCAGAGAATGTGAACGCTGCCGAGAATTGTACGCGTGGGTCTCTGAAGAAGTTACGACGGAAGAGGCTATACCGGCAGTTTACGGCAGGATTCGGCGGATGGTCGTAGCCAGCCTCGAACCTGTCTCGCCGCTACCGTCGACGCGGGCTTTGGCGATACGGTTCCTCATTGCCTTTGGGCTGTTCGGGCTGCCGATCGTCGGCGTGCTCGGCTTCGCCGGATTCCAGCGAATGGGATTGATACAGCTGATCGGGGTGACCGCTATCCTGGCACTGGGCGCCGCCGTCCTATCTTACTCGCTTGCATGGGAAATGATACCGGGCAGTCTAAAGCGATTTTCGCCGTGGGCCGCCGTCTTGGTTCTTGCCACGGGCTTCGCGGCATGCATTGGGATTCTGTTCCCATGGGGCGCGCCGAAAGCCTTGGTTCAAGGCTGGCGCTGCTCCGTCATGGGAGCCGGCATTGCAGCGCCGGCCGCAGTGCTGTTCTGGCTCCTGGTACGGCGCGGGACCCCTCTCTCGCGAGAGACCATTGGATGCGTGCTCGGTGGTTTTGTAGGGCTCTTCGCGGTAACCGTAATGCAGTTTAGCTGCAGCCGACAGGAAGCAGGCCACCTCTTGGTATGGCATGGTGGGGTCTTGTTGGCCACAACTCTCACGGGAATCCTCATTGCGGGAGCTTTCAGCCGCTTCAGAATACCAAGCTCATAAATGTGGGAAGCAGGAGCATGCATTTCCAACTACCCTTTTAAGAGATTCTCATGTTAGATCCAAGCCCGACACTACCAACTCTCGCCGAGCCCAAGAAAGACGCTGACTACGTCTTCTATGAGCTGACTCGCAGCATCTGTCCGACGTGCCGCCGCGTTATCGACGGCCACGTTTTGATCCGTGACAACAAGGTGTACATGCGCAAGCGATGTCCTGATCATGGGATGTTCGAGAGCTTAATCTATGGTGACGCGCATGCTTACACAAACTCGTCGAAGTTCAACAAACCAGGCACTATTCCACTCGCATTCTCGTCCGAGGTTTCCGCAGGCTGCCCTCACGATTGCGGACTCTGTCCGGACCATCAGCAGCACGCTTGCCTAGGCATCATCGAGGTTAACAGCGCCTGCGATATGGCTTGCCCGCTTTGCTTTTCCGACGCTGGTCCGGGCTTTAATCTGACACTGGAAGAAGTCGAAGACATTCTGGATCATTTGGTTGCCACCGAAGGGAACCCCCAGGTGGTGCAGTTCTCCGGTGGCGAGCCTTCGATTCACACGCAGATCGTCCCAATGATGCGAGCCGCCCAGCATCGTGGAATCCCCAATGTGATGCTCAATACGAACGGTAAGCGCATCGCGGCCGATGACCGGTTCTTGGCGGAGCTGGCTGAAGTGCGTCCGAATATCTATTTCCAGTTCGATGGCTTCAACAGCGAGACCTACCGGCTCATTCGCGGTGAGCCGGATATCCTCCCTCAAAAACTGAAAGCGCTTGACCGCCTCGCCGAAATCGATTGCACGGTGATTCTGGTGCCTGCGATCGAGCGTGGAGTCAACGAGCATGAGATCGGGAAGATAGTGCGCTTCGGCCTGGACCACCCCGCCGTGAAGGGCATCAACTTTCAAGCCGCATTTCATGCGGGTCGGCATCGTCCGCACAACCCGATGCAGAGGGTGACGAACCCGGACATTATCAAGTTGATAGAGGATCAAACGGAGGGCCTGTTCCGTACGAGCGACTTCATCCCCGTACCCTGCTGTTTCCCGACTTGCAATTCGGTCACGTACGCATATATTGATGAGGCACGAAAAGTCACACCCCTCCCGCGTATTCTGAACGTCGACGATTACCTCGATTACATCTCGAACCGCGCCATGCCCGATCTGGGTGCGGAAATCCGGCGAGCTTTGGAGGGGCTATGGTCCTCCTCAGCGGTTTTGGGATCGGAAAAGGTCGCGCGCGAGTTTGCTTTCTCATGCTCTGCCTGCGGGCTTCCGGATGGAGGACTGGACGTTAAGGGTCTGTCCAACTTCATCTTTATGATCATGCTCCAGGACTTCATGGACCCCTGGACCTTCAATCAGAAGAATCTCATGAAGTGTTGCAAGGAATTCCTGCTTCCGGGCGGCAAACAGATTCCATTTTGCGCCTACAACACAGTCGGTTATCGGGAGCAGGCACGTGTGCAGTTGGTGGCGCAGGAGCGGGACCGTCAGGCGGCTCGCCGCGCGGGAACCAAGTACCAAGTGCAGCCCGTGACGTTTTCCTTCGGGCATTCTTCCGACGAGGGGCCGCTGGCGATTGCCCGATGAACTCAGGGAGTCCATCTAGGGAGATTCAACCCAGCGAGGTAAAGACCTGCTGCGCGAATCTCTACCAGAGCGAGTTTGCGCGCCTTCTGTTGGGGGACTCGTTCCACCCCGGCGGGCTTCGTCTAACCGCGCGTTTTGGGGAGCGGCTTGAACTTTGTCGCGGCATGCGCGTACTCGACGTGGCGTGCGGAAAGGGAGAGAGCGCGATTTTCCTGGGCCAGCGTTTTGGTTGCGAGGTCGTGGGTATCGACTTTGGAGCGGAGAACGTCCGCGAAGCAGAAGCGCGCGCGGGCTCCGTAAGTATGGTGCACCTGACGGCTTTTCATCAAGGTGACGCCGAGCGCATCGAGTTCCCGGACTCGAGCTTCGACGCCGTGCTCTGCGAATGCGCTTTCTGTACCTTCCCCGACAAGTCCGCTGCGGCGGGCGAATTTGCGCGGGTGCTGAAATCCGGGGGCAAGGTCGGACTTAGCGACTTGACGCGTTCTGGCGCCCTCCCAGCGGGACTCGATGGTCTGCTCGCCTGGGTCGCTTGCATCGCGGATGCTCTGCCGATTTCTGAGTACGTCAGCTATCTCGCTGGCGCCGGGCTCCACGATTTTGAAGTCGAGCCCCACGAGGAAGCGCTGGCGGAGATGGTGAAGGACATCCAGGGAAAACTGCTTGGCGTCGAACTGGTGAGCAAGCTAAAGATGCTCAATCTTGAAGGTGTCAATTTCGCCGAAGCCAAGGCCTTGGCGCGCGCCGCCGCGGATGCGGTTCGCGACGGCACGCTTGGGTATGCGCTCATCGTGGGCCAACGATGACCATACTGCTGTTCCTCGCAGCCTGCTTCCTCGCCTACTCCAACGGCGCCAACGACAACTTCAAGGGTGTCGCATCGCTGTACGGCAGCCGGACCACGAGCTATAGGACGGCGCTTGGATGGGCAACGATCACTACCTTCGCCGGTTCGATTGCCGCCATCTTTCTCTCTCAAGCCCTGCTAAAGGCGTTTTCAGGGCGCGGATTGCTGCCGGATCGAGTCACAGGCACGCCTGATTTCTTGCTCACCGTGGCGGTCGGGGCTGGCTTCACGGTCATGATGGCGACGATGCTAGGGTTCCCGATTTCCACGACGCACGCGCTGACTGGTGCGATCGCTGGCAGCGGCTTGATGGCGGCAGGGCGGGATGTCAACTTCGGGGCTTTGGGGAACGGCTTCCTTTTTCCGCTACTGTTGAGTCCCATTCTTACGGTGGCTGTAGCTGCCGTTCTGTACTCCGTACTTCGGTGGCTCCGTCTGCGTCTAGGAGTCACAAAGGAGTGGTGCGTCTGCGTAGGCGAGACGCAGCAACTCATTCCAATTCCGCAGCCCGCATCAGCGATGGCTCTGCAAGTTGTCACGGTGCCAGTCTTAGATATCTCGACGGGCCAACAGGGCGAGTGTTCGGAGCGCTACGTCGGGAGATTCCTGGGCTTCCAATCGCAGCAGTTGATGGATGCGCTCCATTTTCTGAGTGCCGGTGTGGTCAGCTTTGCACGCGGTCTCAACGATACGCCGAAGGTTGCAGCAATCTTGCTAGCAGTGAAGGCCCTCGATCTTCGCATTGGAATGGCCACTCTTGCAATTGCAATGGCGGTTGGCGGGCTTCTGAACGCCGCGAAAGTTGCGCGGACCATGAGCCTCCGGATCACTTCCATGAACCATGGCCAAGGCCTGGCGGCAAACCTTGCCACAGGTGGGCTCGTCATTCTGGCGAGCGCTTACGGCTTACCTGTATCAACAACACATGTTTCGGTCGGGGCACTGTTCGGAATAGGACTGACGCGCCGACAAGCGGATGTTTCGGTCGTCAGAAATATTTTGCTGTCATGGTTCTTGACTCTGCCTTGCGCTGCGATCGCTGCGGGACTCGTCTGGCGACTGGTCGCGAACTGACATGGCCTGCCTCGCAGACTTGAAGCTCGGGTACCGGATGCTCATGAAGGCGTATCCCTATCGCCGGATTGATTGGCGGCCGGGTGCGCGGCTGAGCAAGCCACTTTCCGAGTCTCGAATCTCACTAGTGACATCGGCCGGTTTCTTCGTGGCCGGCCAGCCTCCGTTTGATTCATCTATACGCGGTGGCGATTGGTCCTTTCGCGAGATCTCTTCCTCCACCTCAGTCCAGTCGGTGCTGATCGGCCAGAAAAGTGATGCCTTCGATCATGGCGGAATCGAAGCGGATCGGAACCTTGCTCTGCCCCTCGACCGGTTGAGAGAACTTGCTGAGGGCGGCGAAGTTGGGGATGTGTCCCCGCGCCATTTCAGCATCATGGGATCGATATCGGCACCCGGACGTTTGATCTCGCAAAGCGCGCCCGCGATCGTACGCAGCCTCCAGGAAGACAAAGCCGATGCAGTATTCCTCACGCCGGTTTGACCGATGTGTCACCAGTCGGTCGGATTGGTTCAGAGCATCATTGAAAAAGCCGGCATTGCGACGGTCTCCGTCACACTGTTGACTGAAGTGACGGAACGCGTCGCTCCGCCGCGAGCTCTGGCGGTGGACCGGCCACTCGGCTATCCCCTCGGAGAGCCAAATAATCCTGATTTACAAAAACGCATTATTCTGGCGGCGTTCGAGCTGTTGCGCGAGCCCGTTCCTGAACCGTTGATTGTCAGTTTCAAAACTTGACGTTCAATTCGAGAAAACCAAGAGAGCCGTTCTTGTCTGCTGGGTAGATACTGCCAATAACAGAATGCCCGGCCGCGTATGCCCAGTAGGCAGTTAGAGACACGTTCGAGTTGAATGCGTAATCCGCGTTGATGTCGTACACGTTCGCGAGACCTTTTCCACCGTTGCTGGGCTTGCCCGAAAACCCGAACGTCCATGGTTGGAAAGCTCCGCCACCCAAGTACCAGAGATCTTGTCGGCTCGCCAAGCGCAGCCAGTGAGATTCATGCTTCAATGTCAGCCGTCTCCCGGGCCTCGCAATGAGAATTCCGAAGGCGTCCTCGTTGTTCATCATGTTGTAGAACGGAAACAGCGCGAACTGGCGAGGAGTTGGCATGAGCCGAAAGAACGTGCCATGGGTTCCGTCTTTTGCGTCACCATCACCGGACCCGTAGCTGTAACCGGCTCGAACCCACGGCCTCCACCGCCGCAGCATCGGCGGCTGAAGTCCGCCTTCCACCACGAACGCAGCTGCCCTTTGGTCCAACACGCCCCACCTTCCGAACTGAAGTGCAGCCCATAAGGTGAGGTCCGTCGTGCCCAGCGGTGTCTGGGCGGAGTGAAGGAAGTGGGCGCCGGCGGTCCCGATTCGGATCGGCTTTGAATCGGCCTGCCGCGCAGCGAGAGGCCGGTTGTCGGTTTTGGGTGCGTCTCGCCAGTCGTCATAGTAAATTCCGAATAGGCGCCACTCGGCGGAACCCTTGCTTCCTGGAAGCTCGCGCGTTACGGAAGCATATGCGAATGTTGTCTTCATCACGCCCCACCCGTCCACTTGAAATACCCCACGTGTGGGGAACGCGCCCACGATGGTCCAATTGAGCCTGGTCGTGTCGTGTTGATAACGCACTCCGTAAAACCCTCGCTGGACGTGCGTGAAGGCAAAGCCGCCAACAAGCCGCTGATCGATGCTGGCTCGCTTGATGAATGCAAGCGTCTCGTTTTCCGGCGTCATCTCGCTTCCATCGGCAAACTCGAACCGTCCAATCTGGAGAGTGTTCGACTTGCTTCCGAACAAGTTTTTGAACCTGACGAAGCCTTGCATCGGAAACAGCATGGCGGCGTTATGGTTCTGCCGATTGGCGATGTAATAAGACCCGCCGAGTCCGAGCTGTCCCTGGGCGCCAGGGCTCACCGCATTTGTCGGAAGACCGAGGAGCACCGGCGCTTCGAGTTCGAGTTGCCAGTCGAAGGATTCGAATTGCTGCTTGAACCCGAGCCGCAGTTCTGCGCCCGAGTACGCATAATCCGAGTTCCCCTGCCCCGCAAACCACCGCCATCCTTCGATGCGAGTGCGAATGCTGCCATGAATGGTCAGCGAACCGAGATTCGTCGAATCGGGCGCGGATTGCCCGGCGCAGCCACCAGCCATTAGGGTGAAGACCAAGATGGAACGTCGGCCCGGGTGGCGGATGGACACGTCGACTAGTAACTTCGTGCGAGGCTGTCGCAAAGTTACTGCACGGCGAGGATTTCGGCAACCGTCTTTGTTTCGCGCCTCGAGATGATCGGGTTGAACTTTCGCCGACCGGCAACATGCTGCCTAAGAGAACAAGTCTTGCACGGAACCACGCGACCCTATGCGTGTCTTTTCCGCGCGCGTCAGCGAAGTATTGAGTAGCGGATCAAATGTCAATGCCACCCATCCTAGCGATCACCAATTCGCGCGACGACGCTCTCTCACTGTTGGCTTCGCTTACGCCCAGCGGCTCGTCGATTCAATGGTTCTCGAACTGTCTACAGGGGCTGTCGTACCTGAATCGGCACGAAGCATGTCTGGTACTGTGTGAAAGCAGGCTTACGGACGGTACATGGAGAACCATTATGGACGCTCTTCTTGGGATGGCGAACGCGCCGTTGTTGGTGGCCTTTCCGAGCCACGGCGATTCGGCCTTGGCGGAGGACGCGGCTAACGTAGAGGGGTTTCAGGTCCAGCAGAAACCATTCGACGAGCGCGAAGTTGGGAACGTCATTCGAGCTGCCTTGGTTAAGGCCGAGGCGACGGTTAATGTGCCTGTCGCGCGGTCGATTTAGCCGATTTAGTCGCAGAGCCGCCGGAGGCCCAAACAAGGAAAAGGAGCGTGATCGGGATCAGTATCCCGCTTTGCCGAAATTCTCAGCTGGCCTGCAATCTTTCTTCGGTGCTCGTCGTGAGACGGCTTTCAACCCTTTCGAGCTGAACCCACATGTCAGTGGACTCGAGCGAATCGCAATTGGTCTTCGCCGCGGTCGAGGTGCCTTAAGCAGAGTACGGGCTTTCCCGCATTGCGAGACCCCTCTGGGGTAGCAAAAGAATCCGAAAAGCGAGTCCGTGCGTAATCAGCAGCAGCGGCACTACCAAAGTCGGAAGGAAGAATGCGGCTCCCAACTGTCCCGCCAACAGTCCGGAGTGACTGGCTTGGTAGAAAGCGTTGAGGAGATCGGCTGCCCCCCAGACGCTGAAGAGCCATGCGACGCCAATGCCAGCCGCACTGGGCAGCAATACCAGCGAAAGCAACGCAAGTATCGCCGCAATGATGTCTCCGTAGGCCGCCGGATGTACGAAGGCAAGCGGCAGATCGGGTGAGACGACGCCTGGGACCAGCATTGCCAACCCGATGAAACGGAAGCTGTGCAGGATGAGCAGAGGCCGCAACGCCTCGGTCCGTTCGCGGTGGCGAAGTTCCGGCCAGATGTATCTGGCGGTGACTAAACTCCAAGCGATGCAACTGAATGCGATGCTCACGAAAAACCAAATCATCTGTTGTGGCATGACGAATTTCCCTTTCTT
>JACXTT010002278.1_pt1 | contig 30672 bp, 28 predicted proteins | sample 9270951 | NCBI WGS metagenome assembly JACXTT01 (sample SAMN15532306, study PRJNA645909) | rock metagenome | isolation source: weathered quartz diorite | place: Puerto Rico | collected 2017-06-21 | reverse complement strand
CCGACCGCCTGGCCGGCGCCTGCGACTACCGCCTCTTCTCGCGGCACGGCGACTATCGGCGCGCCGCCGCCTGGGATCGCCGGGTGGCGACCTTGCCGGGCGTGGCCCAGGTGCGTACGAGGTTCTGCGCGGCGGTTCGGGAGGCCCCCCGCTTCGCCGCCATCCGCCTGGGCCTCGAGGACCGGACCGCGCCATGAACCGCCTGACCCTGTGCGCCGGCGTCGCGCTCGCCGCGGGCCTGCTGGGCGCCGCCGCGCCCGCGCCCAAAGCCCCCGCGTCCAAGGCCTATGACGTGGTGATCCGCGGCGGGGCGATCTACGACGGCTCGGGCGGTGCGCCGTTCACAGCCGACCTGGCGATCAAGGGCGACCGCATCGCCGCCATCGCCCCGCACATCAAGGGCCGCGGCAAGGCCGAGGTCGACGCCCGCGGCAAGGCGGTCTCGCCGGGCTTCATCAACATGCTGGCCCACCCGGAAGAGAGCCTGATCGCCGACGGCCGCGGCCTCTCGGACCTGGCCCAGGGCGTCACCCTGGAGGTGATGGGCGAGGACTCCATGGGGCCGCTGACGCCGGCCCTCCAGGCGCTCGGCCAGAAGCGCCAGGGCGACATCAAGTACCCGATCACGTGGCGCACGCTGGGCGGCTATCTGGAGATGCTGCAGAAGCGGGGCATCTCGCCGAACGTCGCCTCCTTCGTGGGCGCCGGCACCGTACGCACCAACGTGCTGGGCGAGGGCGACGTGCAGCCGACGCCGGCCCAGCTCTCCGCCATGCAGGGTCTGGTGCGCCAGGCGATGCAGGAAGGCGCCGTGGGCCTCACCGACGCCCTGATCTACTCCCCCAACACCTACGCCAAGACGCCCGAGCTGATCGCGCTCGCCAAGGTCTCCGCCCAGTGCGGCGGCATCTACACCGCCCACATCCGCAGCGAGGGCGACCGGCTGGAACAGGCGGTGCGGGAGACCATCGACATCGCCGAGGCCTCCGGCGCGCCGGCCGAGATCTATCACTTCAAACAGGCGGGCAAGGACAACTGGTCCAAGATCGATCCGGTCATCCGCATGATCGAGGCCGAGCGCGCCAAGGGCGTGCGGATCAGCGCCAACATGTACGTCTACACCGCCGGCGCCACCGGCCTCGACGCGGCCATGCCGTCGTGGGCCCAGGATGGCGGGCTGGAGAAGTGGATCGAGCGGCTGAAGGACCCGGCCACGCGCGCCAAGGTGCTGGTCGAGATGCGCGACGCCCATCCCAAGACCTGGGAGAACATCTACGCCGGCGCCGGCCCCGAGGGCACGCTGCTCCTGGCCTTCAAGAACCCCAAGCTGAAGCCGCTCACCGGCAAGACCCTGGCCCAGGTGGCCAAGGAGCGCGGCGTCTCGCCGGAAGACGCGGCCATCGACCTGGTCATCGAGGACGGCAGCCGGGTCGGCGTCGCCTATTTCCTGATGAGCGAGGACAACGTCCGCAAGGCGGTCGGCCTGCCCTGGATGAGCTTCGGCTCCGACGAGGCGGCGCCCGCCCCCGAGGGTGTCTTCCTGCTCGCCAAGGATCACCCCCGCGCCTACGGCAACTTCGCCCGGGTGCTCGGCCACTATGTGCGCGAGACCCACGACGCCACCCTGCCCGACGCCATCCGCCGCCTCACCAGCCTGCCGGCCGACAACCTGTCACTGAAGGACCGTGGCCGGCTCAAGGTCGGCGCCTATGCCGATGTGGTGGTGTTCGACCCCGCCACCATCGCCGACCACGCCACCTACGATAAGCCCGCGCAGCTCGCGACCGGGGTCGACGACGTGCTGATCAACGGCGGCTTCGCGTTCCGCGATGGCCAGGCCACCGGCGCCCACACCGGCCGCGTGGTCCGCGGCCGCGGCTGGACCGGCGCGCCCGGCGGCGGTTGCCGCGCCTCGGCCCACGACTGGTCCTGGTCGAAGTAAGCGGCGGCGCCTGGGGTCTTGTGCGCCCGCGCGCGGGAGGCCACCGTCCGGGATCGCCAAGGAGGCCCCGTGCGCCTGCTGTCCCTCTGTCTCGCTCTTATCCTTCTCGCCGCGCCGGCCGCGCGGGCGGAGGCCGTTCATTTCCCCGGCAAGGGGCTCGACCTGTCAGGAACCCTGGTGCGCCCCAGAGGGCCGGGACCGTTCCCGGCCGTGGTGGCCCTGCACGGCTGCTCCGGCCTCTATGACCGGGCCGGCGAACTCTCGGCCCGCCACGACGACTGGGCGCGCCGCCTGACCGCGCAGGGCTATGTGGTGCTGTTCCCCGACAGCTTCGGCTCGCGCGGCGTGGGGCCGCAATGCAAGACCGAGGACCGCGCCACCCGCCCCGCCAACGAGCGCACCGACGACGCCAAGGCGGCCAAGGCCTATCTGCAGACCCGACCCGACGTGAAGCCGGGGTCGATCCTGCTGCTGGGCTGGTCGAATGGCGGCTCCACGGTGCTGTACGCCGCCAAGGCCGGGCGCGGCGCCAAGGACGGCCAGCCGGATTTCGCGGCGGCCGCCGCCTTTTATCCGGGATGCCGCCTGCCCCTGGAAAAGGGCGACTGGCACGCCCGCGTCCCGCTGCTCATCCTGATCGGCGCCGACGACGACTGGACCCCGGCCGCGCCCTGCAAGGACCTGGCCGACCAGGCGCGCGCCGCCAATGAGCCGGTCTCGATCGTGCTCTATCCCAACGCCTACCACGACTTCGACACGCCCGACGTGGCGGTGCACGAGATCGCGGGCCTGGCCTACACCGCCAAGGGCGGCGGCTCCGCCCACGCGGGCACCAACCCCGCCGCGCGCGCCGACGCAGTGAAGCGGGTCGCGGCCTTCTTCGCGGACCACGCGCCCTAGCGCTGGGATCGGCCCGAGCCTCGCTGGTGGGCCCGGCAGGACTCGAACCTGCAACCAGACCGTTATGAGCGGCCGGCTCTAACCATTGAGCTACAGGCCCCAGCAGCGATGCCGCGTGGCCGGTTACCATGGGCTGCACACGCCTTAAAGCTTGCGTTCAGCTTGGGTCTGCGAGCCTTGCTGACGGCCTCGCCATTCGGGGGGCCTGGATGGAGACTGCGATGACGACCTTCCTCGGCGCCACGGCGCTCGGCCTCGTGCTGATGGCGGCGCCGGTCGCCTTGGCGCAAACCGCGCCGGCCGCCGCGCAAGCCGACAGCCTGTTCCGCGCCACCACCCTGAACCTCGCGGCCTACGGCGAGACCCAGACGAAGCCGGACATGGCCAGCCTGAACCTCGGCGTCGTCACCGATGCCAAGACCGCCGCCGAGGCCATGGCCGCCAACGCCCAGCGGATGACGCAGGTGATGACCGCGCTGAAAGCCGCCGGCATCGCGCCCCGCGACATCCAGACCTCGAACCTGAACCTCAACGCCCAGTACGCCTACGACCAGGGCCAGGCGCCGCGCCTGACCGGCTACCAGGCCTCCAACCAGGTCACCGTCACGGTCCACGACCTGGCCCGCCTGGGCGCGGCGGTCGACGCCACCGTGAGCGCCGGCGCGACCCAGGTGAACGGGATCAGCTTCGGCCTCAACGATCCCACCGCCGCCGAGAACGCCGCGCGTGAGCAGGCGGTCCGCGCGCTGGCCGCCAAGGCCGACCTCTACGCCCGCGCCACGGGCTACAAGGTGAGCCGGCTGGTCTCGCTCAGCGAGGGCGGCGGCTATGCGCCCAGCCCGCCCATGCCGCTGATGATGAGCGCCATGAAGCGCGGCATGGCCGCCGAGACCCCGGTGGCCGCCGGCGAGCTCAAGGTGCGCATCGACATCTCAGGGCTTTACGAACTCAGCCGCTAGTTGGCCGGCTTCAGGCCCACCTTGGCGAAGGCGTTGTCGAGGCGCTCGGCCATCATCCGGCCGGGGAACGAGCGGTCGCCCTCCATCATGGCCGCGTAGACCAGGCCTTTCCCCGGCAGCACGCCCGACGCCCAGCCCACGCCGCGCGAGGCGTCGGCGGTGGAGTAGCAGCTGAGCTGGCGCGGCTGGCCGTCCTTGCGGGTGGCGTCGAGCAGCTGGCTGATCGAGCGCATGCCCTTGGCGTCGCAGGCCGGCAGGTCGCGATCGCAGGCGATGTGGCTGTTGTAGCGATAGACCAGCCGCCCGGAGGCCTGCTCGGCGATCAGCAGGCACGAGGCCGGATCGCCGATGGCCTTGGATACCGCCTCGTCCAGCTTCTCCTTGTCGACGCCCTTGGGTGCGCTGGGCCCGCAGGCGCTGAGCGCCACGGCGGTCAGGGCGACGGCGGCGAGGGTCGTGAGCGGCTGGGCCATGGGGCGGAAATACGCCGGGAGCCCGGTCGGTTCAATGTCAGGCCGCGTGGGCCTTCAGGAAGGCGGTCATCTCGGCCAGCACGGGTGTGCGGCGGCGGAACAGGGGCGAGAGCGCCAGCACCATCTTCACGTGGTCGACGCCCTCGTAGCGGCGCTCCTCCACGCTCACGCCCGCCTCGCGCAGCTTGGCCGCCAGCTTCCGGGTGTTGCGCGGATAGACGATGGTGTCCTTGTCGCCGGTGGCCAGGAAAGCGGGCGGCGCGTCGGGACGGACGAAGCTCAGGGGCTGCGTGCCCGGCAGGTCGGCCGCCTCGCCAAAGGTGCGGATGGCGATGGGATCGGTCAGCGGCAGGAAGTCGTAGGGGCCGGAGAGGCCGGCCCAGGCCTTGATCCGCCGGGCCTCGACGCCCGCGCCGTCCAGATAGCGCCGATCCAGCGCGATCATCGCGGCGTTGTAGGCGCCCGCCGAATGGCCCACGAGGGCGATCCGCTCCGGGTCGCCGCCGTACGCCCCGGCGTGCTCCTGGGCCCAGCGCACGGCCCGCGCCCCGTCCTCCAGGAACCCCGGATAACGGGTCTCCGGATAGAGGCCGTAGTCCGGCACCACCGTCAGGAAGCCCTGCGCGGCCAGGGCGCGGCCCACCCAGTTGTAGTCCTGCCGCCGGCCGGTATCCCAGGAGCCCCCGTAGAAGAACACCGCCACCGGCATCGGCCCCTGAGCGCGGCGCGGGGCGTAGACGTCCAGGCGCTGGTGCGGGCCGGGCCCGAAGGGGGTGTTGTGCGCCAGCCGCCGGGCCGGATCCTTCGGCGCCAGCGTTGCGAACAGGGTGAGCGGGTCGAGGGCGGCCGCCAGGGCGGACCTGCGCGGGGCCTTGGGCTCGGTCTGGGCGGGCTCGCTCATCGCCTCCCAGCTAAGCCGCGCCGCGGCTTGCCGCAACGGCACGCCTTGACGCCGGCCCCGGGAGCCGACGCAATGCAACCTGAACGCCGATCACAGGCGTGAAGGAGACGCACATGGACGGCGATCAGGCAGACGGCGGTTTTGTCCAGGCGGGGCTCGCCGAGATTCCGCCCGCCCTGCAGCGCGTGGTCGACGCGGGCGACCTCTCCGGCTTCGTGACCCTGATCTGGCGCAAGGGCGAGATCGCCCAGGTCAACACGGTGGGCTACCGCGACCTGGCGGCCAAGGCGCCGATGGCCCGCGACACCCTCTTCCGTATCGCATCCATGACCAAGCCGGTGACCACCGTGGCCGCCCTGATGCTGCTCGAGGAAGGCAAGCTGAAGCTCGACGATCCGATCACCAAGTGGCTGCCCGAGTTCTCGGACATGCAGGTGCTGAAGGACGCCACCGGCCCGCTCGACCAGACCTATCCATCGCCGCGCGAGATCACGGTCGAGGACCTGATGACCCATCGGGCGGGGCTCGCCTACGCCTTCACCTCCGTGGGCCCGATCGCCCAGGCGCACGAGGACGCGCTGGGCCCGCCGCTCGGCACGCCGCACACCCCGGACACCTGGCTGAAGGCGCTGGGCTCACTGCCGCTCAGCTACCCGCCGGGCCAGCAGTTCCACTACAGCCACGCCACCGAGGTGCTGGGCTTCCTGGTGTCGCGCATCGAGGGCAAGCCGATCGGCCAGGTGCTGAAGGACCGCATCTTCGGCCCGCTCGGCATGAACGACACCGACTTCTGGTGTCCGCCCGCCAAGCACGGCCGCATGGCCAAGCTCTATCGGATGAACCCGGACACCGAGCTCCTGGAAGACGCCTCCTTCCCGCTGGAGACCGCCCAGCCGGCCTTCGAGGCCGGCGGCGGCGGCCTGGTCTCCACGGCTGACGACTACCTGAAGTTCGCCCGCATGCTGCTGGGCAAGGGCGAGGTCGACGGCGTGCGGCTGCTGAAGACGCAGACCGTCGAGGCGATGGCCAAGAACCGGCTTACCGAGGCCCAGCGCGCCGTGCCGTTCATGGGCATGCCCATGTGGATGAGCCAGGGCTTCGGCCTGGGCCTCTCCATCGTCGACGACGCAGAGAAGCACGCCTGGATGGGCGCCGCCTCGGCCGGGTCCTTCGGCTGGCCGGGCGCCTTCGGCACCTGGTGGCAGGCCGATCCCGCCCAGGACCTGATCGTGATCTACCTGATCCAAGACTCCATGCCGCTGGGCCCCGAGGCGGTCGCCAACCTGGCGGCGCGGCGGGGGCTGGGCGGACGCGCCGCCCTGCCGGTGTTCCAGAAGCAGGTCTACGCCGCGCTCGGGAAGTAGCGCCGGCCCCTAGGGGTTCAGGGCGTTGCGCGGCGCCAGGCACATGGGCTGGCCGTTGTAGCTCGCGCCCACCAGGCTGCCGTGGTTCACCGCCGCGCGCCGCGCCTTCTCGTAGGCCAGGCTCTCGCCCGGGGCCTTCACGCCCTTGGGGCAGACCGGGATCGTCACCCGCTCGCCGTCGGCCGGGCACAGGCAGATGTCCTCGCGCGCGTCGAGCCGGCTGCCGGGGACCCTGCAGGTGGCCGGCAGGCTCCGGCCCACCACATCCAGGCAGATGACCGTGGCCTTGGGCGGATTGTCGGCCAGCGACTGGGCCGCGGCGGCGCCGGCGGCCAGGCTCAGAGCCGCGGCCAGCAGGATTGAAACGTTCATCGGGATGTCCTCCTCGGGGTCCCAACCAAGGCGACCTTACCATGGATCCCGCGGAATCTTGAGACCGCGTTCACCACGTAACCTTGCGATGGCTTAACTGCGCCGGGCGCAGGATCGCGTGCATGGACCCGATCTCCACAGCCCGCTACGGCATGATGGCGGCCACGCAGCGCCTCAACGCCTCGGCCTCCCACGTGGCCGGCATGTCCGGCGACAGCAGCGTCGACTATGCCGCCGAGGCGGTCACCCAGATCGAGGCCAAGCAGTCGTTCAAGGCCAACGTCTCGGTGATCAAGGTCGCCGACGAGATGATGAAGTCCCTGCTCGACCTGCAAGCGGCGCCGAAGCGCGCCTGAGGCGCGCCCCGGCCGATCGCCTCGGCTACTGGAACGCGATCCAGCGCCCGGCCGCCGCGCCCAGCACCCACACCAGGATCCCGAAGTAGGCCATCAGCTTGGTCAGCGGGCCGCCTTCGTCGCCGCGGTTGCGGAACAGGGTGATCAGCCCGGTCCCGACGATCCAGACGGCGTAGAGCGCCGTGTAGGTCTTGTTGACCGGGTTCAGGTGGTCGTAGTCGTCCGGCTTGATCACGAAGTGCGTGTGCACGAACTGGGCGACGATCAGCACGACCATGCCGGCGATGTAGCCCCAGCGCAGCCGCCCGCGCGTCACCGGGATCAGGATCAGGGCCGCTGCGGTGATCACGTGGTAGACGCCCACGTCGATCAGGTCGGTCGTGGCGAACATCCACAGGCCCGCCAGGAAGATGGCGCCGCCGATCGCGAACCAGATCTTCGGGAAGAGGCCCACCGCCCCATTGGCGGCGGCCACCGGCCGGCTGACGCCATAGGTCAGGATGATGCCGGACAGGAGCGCCATCATCTTCACCGTGAAGGCGGAGCTGTCGTAGAGCTTCACCGCATTGGCCGCGCCGATCAGCAGGCCGGTGACCACGATCCCGATCACGCCGATGTTCTGCAGGAACCTGAGGTTCCGGTAGACCTCGGCCGGCTTCTCCTGGGTCACGCCGGCGCCCAGCAGGCGCAGGTTCATGAGGATCGTCGTCCCGCCCAGCACGATCAGCGACAGGATGTGGCCGACTTCCCAGGAGGCGTAGCCGAACTTCGGGCCCTTGACCCAGCTGCCCGGCGGGATGTCGCCCAGCGTATCGACCCACGCCTTCGCCTGCGGGAAGAAGTGTTCGAGGTTCATGCTGCTCATGGCTGCTGCTCCTTCCACATCTGTGAATCGAAGCGCTGACCCGCCATGTTCTCTTCACCCTTCTCGGACGTCTTGCACTGCTGGACCCAGTTGATGAAGTCCGGCTGCGCCTTGCCGCACTGGTACACATCGTAGGGAATGAACCGGCCGCAGATGATCACCAGGGTCCAGAGGACTAGGGAGGCGGTGGCGGACATCCGCGCCGCGCGGGGCGGCGTCTCATCGGCGTCCCAGCTCGCCTGCGTCGCCTGCACCCGGCCGTGGAAGACCACGATGTTGAGGAGCGCCAGGCCCAGAAAGACCATTTTCGCGAGGAACCAGACCGTGTGGTAGTAGAAGATCGGCTTGGCGAAGAGCAGGCCCGTGCCGCTCAGCACCACGAAGATGAAGCTGTAGACGGTGAGCGGCAGAACCGCGTCGCTGATCGCCGAGACCTTGGTCTTGCGGAAAATCACGCCCATCAGCCGCAGGTCGACCACCATGATGGTGCCGGCGAACAACATCAGCACGATGAGGTGCGTGCCCTCCAGCAGGCTCCAGAAATTCAAGGAGCCCAGCAGGGCCTCGCTGAACGACTGGCCGTCCGGCGACGGCCCCTTGCCGAAGACGTGCTCCAGCCAGTTCAGGAAGGCGTTGATCGACGCCTGCAATCCGTTCATGCCGTTCCTCACCTCCGGCGACGATCTTGGCCATCACCACTTGCCGCATAGACTCAGGCTGCGGCGCGCCAATCAAGCAGCGTACGGTTCCGGCGCCGTTACGCCTAAGTTACAGGGCTGAATTCTGAACTGCGCCAAGGCTTAAGCGCAATGGCCACGCTCTGCGGCATGACCGCGCCGAGCGCCCGCCCCAGCCGTCGTAACCTGCGGTAACCCGCGCCGGTCTCCGGCGGTGCGCAGCGCACGGGGGCGCGAGCGCCAGGCCAAAAAAAGGGGGGCGAAGCGCCCCCCTCCTTCGAATGCCGGCTACGGCATCTCCGACTTGTCGGCGCCGTCCTTGGGCGCGCCGGTTCCGGACGAGCCCATGAACAGCTTGCGGCCGTCCGGGAAGGTCACGTCGCGGCCGTTGGCCTTGCAGATCGGGGTGCAGGCCTTGTCCTTCGACTGATAGCCGCGCACCACGATCTCGGTGCCGACCTTCAGCGAGTTCCGGTCGATGCCGGCGCGCAGCAGGGTGTTGGGCGTGCCGCCCTCGACCATCCACTCCACCGCCGTGCCGTCGGCGCCGACCACGTTCACGTGCACCCAGGCGTGCGGATTGATCCATTCCACCTTCACGACCTTGCCGCGGAGCAGCACGGGCGACTTGCCGTCAAATTCGGCGGCGAAGGCGTGGTGGGCCGAAGCCTGTTGGACACCGATCGAGGCGGCGGCCAGGAGGCCGGCGGCGGCGACGGTGGGAAGAATGAAGCGACGGAAATTCATGGAGGGTCTCCAACGACGGATTCTGATGTCTCTATGGTCTGGCGATGCGATCACTTAAGCGGCTCTTTGCGCAGGTGACCGTACATCAATTCTTCGACGAATTCGACGCACTTGAACTGCTGCAGGCGCGCGTCCTCACCGACGTGCTTGTAGAGGTTCATGCTGATCTTCCACGGACGGGTGAAGATCGACGGATCGGTGAGTTCGGCTTCATAGCGCATGACGCCCGGACCGGTGGGGGTCCAGCGCTCGACGACCTTCAGGTCGGCGGTGTGGAAGTTGCCCGCGCGGTCGAGCCAGCTGGTGTCGACCATGCCGGTGACCACGACCACCAGGGTGTCGCCTTCCCAGTGCGCGACCGACTGGCCCATCCAGCTGTCGACCGGGGCCGGGCCCGGGTCCTTGAACAGCAGGTTGCGCACCGCGCCGGCGTATTCGTAAGCGATCAGCGTGGCGCTCTCGGATTGGAAGATCTGGAACGGCAGCGCCATGTAATTGGCCCGCGGCACGCCCGGCAGGTAGCACTTGATCTCCGGGTCCTTGTGGATCCAGTCGGCGTGGTTCGCGTCGCGGATCTTCTTGGCTTCCGGGGTGTAGGGGATCTCACCGCCTTCGACGACGCCGAGGCCGGCGGGCACCGAACCCACGGCGCCCAGGGCCAGCACGTCCTTGGCCGGCACCGGCACCACCGGGCCCGGGCGCATCTGCAGCGCCGCGCTCGAGGCGTGCGGTTCGAGGTTGTAGTTGGCGGTGTTCATCACCTGCCAGACGCCGTTCAGGTCGGGGTGGACGCCATCCGGGCCGCGCGGCGCGCGGTAGGCGGCCATCTTGCCCTTCGCCGGGGCGGCTTTCGCGGGCGCCGCCTTGGTGGTTGTGGTGGTGGTCGTCGTGGTCGCGGCCACCGCTTGGCTGCCCACGAGAGCGCCAGCCAGCGCCAGCGCCATCATCGTCCTGATCATTCTTTGCTCCCCAGTTCCCCGCGCTCAATACGGCGGAGTCGCCTTAATTCAAATTTCTAACGGACGTTTGGTCTTAGCGCCAGCGGCCCATGTTTTGACAATCGACGCCCAGGCGACTAGCGCCCAGTCCATGACGCTGCGTTTCCTGTTCGCGACCCCGATCTATAGCGCTTCGCTTAGCACGGACCGGAGTTTCGAAAATTTCAGGGCCGAATTGGAAGCCGCCTGCCACATGCTGGCGGACGAGGATGCGGCCGGCCAGGCCTGGTGCAAGGCCAACGGCTATGGGGGGTACACGTCCTACGCGTCGCTGGACGACCTGCCGACCCGGGCGAGCGTTTTCGGCGAGCTGAAGAGCAAGCTGGACAAGCACGCGGCGGCCTTCGCCAAGGACCTCGACTTCGACCTGGGTGGCCGGCGGCTGAAGCTGGACAGCCTGTGGGTCAACATCCTCAAGCCCGGCGCGGCCCACTCCGGCCATATCCATCCGCACAGCGTGCTCTCCGGCACGGTCTATCTGGCCACGCCCAAGGGCGCGAGCGCGCTCAAGCTGGAGGACCCGCGCCTGCCGCTGATGATGGCCGCCCCGCCCCGCCGCGCCGACGCGCCCGAGGCCGCCCGCGCCTTTGTCTACCTGCAGCCGGAGCCGGGCGCGGTGCTCATGTGGGAGAGCTGGCTGCGCCATGAGGTGCCGGCCAACCGGGCCCGGACCGAGCGCATTTCCATCAGCTTCAACTACGCCTGGCGCTAATCCGCGCGCTATTGCCGCCAGAGTAGTCCGCGGCCCCCAAGACGGCAGGCATGGCTCGTCGGCTAGCCGTCGCGCGCCAGGAAGCGGTCCAGCACATTGCGGGTGATGCGCTCGACGAAAGGGTCGCCGGCCGCGAGCCCATGCGCCCACTCCGTGGTTCCGGCATTGAAGACCTCGCCGGCGCCCCGCCGGAAGCTGGCCATGACCGCATGGCCCCGCAGGACACGGGCCTGGGTTTCGGGACTGTCGTCGCCGAAGGCGATCTTCGCCACAACGTCGAGCTGCTCGGGCGGGATAAGCGGGCGGTAGGGGCTGGGGGCTTCGGCGAAGGCGGCTGGCGCGAGCGCGATGATCTCGAGGTCCGGCGGCACGCCCAATCCCGCGGCGGGCGCGGGCCGGCCGTCGGCGCCGAACGCGATCGGACAGCCGTCGTTCTCGTAGCCCAGGAGGGGCGCCTGGTCGCCGAACACGTCGCCCCAATAGAGGTCAGCGCCCTCCAGGGCCCAGTGCTCCGGCCGATAGACGGTGTAGCCGCCGGCCCCGCGCGCCGCACACAGGCCCAGCCTGTGGTAGCCGCCGTAGATGAAGCTGAGGCCGGTGATCTGCGCCTCCGGACGCGCGAACATCGGGTGCGACCAGAGGTGCGTGGCGCGGGCCGGCTCGACGGACTCGGCCATCTCGCCCTTCCACTTGTGGCAGACGAGCGTGCGGCCGCCCTCCTCCCAGCGCACCTTCCAGAACGCGGTGTTGCCGGAGAAGATCGCCAGGCGTCCGCCGTGATCGACGAAGGCCTCGAGCGCGTCCCGCTGCGGGCCGGACCAATACTCGCTATGGCCGACCAGCAGGACAACGTCATAGGCCGCCAGCGCCGCGGGGTCGGCGTCCAGGTCGTAGTCGGTGAGATAGTCGAACGCATATCCGGCGGGTTCGGCCCAGCGGACGAAGGCGTGCTCCCACTTGTTCAGATACCCGGCGGACCCGTCGTACGGCGACTGGCCGTGGTCGCGCGACCAGGCCGGATCCGCGCCGGCCCAGCTTTTCTGGCCGAAGCCGCGCTTCTCGAGATTGACCAGCCGCGGCATGTCCGCCGGCGCGGCCAGCAGGAGGGGCGGGAACGGCCGCTGGGTGGACAGGACGCCGATCGCGCCGGTCATCGCCTCCGCCAGGCCCTGGCGTCGCGCCATCAGGCTCTCGACGTCGCAATAGGCGTTGGCGCCGCCCCAGTAGTTGTAGGCGTTGAGCGTGTTGGTGGTGAGCACCAGCACCATGCGACGCCGCCGCTCCGGCGGCGCCTTCACGCAGAAGAAGTGATGCGCGGCCTGCCCGTCCGCGTCGGTCAGAACCAGGTCATAGTAGCCGCTCGCCCACGCGGCGCCGATTTCGATCTCCGCGCACGCCGGCCAGCCGCAGCCGTCACGATCGGCGTGGTCGGGCGTCGGGTGGGCGCCGACGACGATGTCGTCGCGGACCAGTACGACCTCGCGCGCCGGGCCCACGCGGGCCAACTCCAGGCGGCACAGCCGATGGCCGGCCGTGGCGTGAAGGCGCAAGGTCTCCCCGGGGAAGGCGGACGTGCGGTCGGTGTAGCAGGCGATCATGCCACGAACTTAGGCCATCGCCAGGTCGCGTCGCATAGCCCGGACTGCGGAGCCGCCTCGAAAGGCTCGCGCGCGCCCAGGGCCGTGATAGGGTTTTCGCCTCCCAACGTCGCGAAAGAGCGAGAGGACGCCCGATGTCTGACTACAGGATGCTGATCGACGGCAAGCTGGTGGCGGGCGACGCCACCATGGCGGTGCTCAATCCGGCCACCGAGACGCCCGTGGCGGCGGACTGCCCCCGCGCCTCCAAGGCCCAGCTCGACCAGGCGGTGGCCGCGGCCAAGGCCGCCTTCCCGGCCTGGAGCAAGACCTCCATGGACGAGCGCCGGGCGGTGCTGAACAAGATCGCCGACGCCCTCGAGGCCAACGCCGCCGACTTCGCGCGCCTGCTGACGCAGGAGCAGGGCAAGCCGCTGGGCGACGCCACCGGCGAGATCTACGGCGCGGCCGCCTTCTTCCGCTACTTCTCCAGCCTGGACCTGCCGGCGCGCGTGGTCACCGACGACGCCACCAGCCGCATCGAGGTGCGCCGCAAGCCGCTGGGTGTGGTGGGCTGCATCATCCCGTGGAACTTCCCGATGATCCTGATGGCCTTCAAGGTCCCGGCCGCGCTGCTGGCCGGCAACACGGTGATCGTGAAGCCCGCGCCGACCACGCCCCTGACCGCGCTTAAGCTCGGCGAGCTGATCAAGGACCTGGTCCCGCCGGGCGTGGTCAACATCATCACCGACGCCAACGACCTGGGCGGCGAGATGACCCGGCATCCCGACATCCGCAAGATCAGCTTCACCGGCTCCACCGAGACCGGCAAGAAGGTGATGGCCAGCGCCGCCGACGCGCTCAAGCGCATCTCGCTGGAGCTGGGCGGCAACGACGCCCTGATCGTGCTCGACGACGTCAACGTCAAGGAGACCGCGCCCAAGGTCTATGGCGCGGCCATGCAGAACGCCGGCCAGGTGTGCATCGCGGCCAAGCGCATCTACGTCCACGAGAGCATGTACGACGCCATGTGCGACGAGCTCGCCAAGTGCGCCAACGAGGCGGTGGTGGGCGACGGCCTGGAACAGGGCACGCAGATGGGCCCGCTGCAGAACAAGCAGCAGTTCGAGAAGGTGCTGGGCTTCATCGAGAGCGCCAAGAAGGACGGCAAGGTCATCGCCGGCGGCGGGCGCAAGGGCGACAAGGGCTACTTCATCAACCCGACCATCGTGCGCGACATCGCCGAGGGCTCGAAACTGGTGGACGAGGAGCAGTTCGGCCCGGTGATGCCGGTGATCAAATACTCCGACGCCTCCGACGCGGTGCGCCGCGCCAACGCCTCGATCTACGGCCTGGGCGGCTCGATCTGGGCCAAGGACAGCGATCGCGCCTGGGCGCTGGCCGAGGACATGGAGTCCGGCTCGGTGTGGGTGAACAAGCACGCCGACATCCAGCCGCACCTGCCCTTCGGCGGCGCCAAGTTCTCCGGCATCGGCTCCGAACTCGGCGAGGAAGGCCTGAAGGAATTCACCCAGGTCCAGGTCCTGAACATGGCCCGCTAGAAGGCTGGCCGCGCCGGCGAGCCTATTTCCCGGGCTTGTCGGCGGCCCTGGGCCGGCGGTTGAGGCCGGTCATGGTGTTCTGGGCCGCCTGCTCGGCCTTGTCGGCCTCTTCGCGGGTCACGCAGACCCGCTCGACGAAGTGGCCGCCCGTCGGCTTTTCATTGTGACAGACCATCTCCGGCTTGGCGGGCTTCGCCGGCTCGGCAGCAGCGGCTGGCGGCGCCGTCACGGGCGTCGGGTCGGCGGCGGCCAGCATCAGGGTCGAAAACAGGATCGCAAACACAGGCGGTCTCCGGCAAGCCAAGCCCGCAGTTAAGGCGCGCCGGGCGGTCGCGGCAACCTCGTGCAATCCCTCGACCGGTATCGAAACTTCGCCCGCCGTCCGCGCGGCATAAGCCGCCGAACAACGGAGGCCCCCGCCCATGCTCCCCGACTACGACGACACTCTCGCCTACCTGGAAGGCCGCTACCTGACGCTTCAGGGCCTCGCCGACGCGACCCGCCTCAGCCCGGCGCGCCTGCGGACGCTGATCGACGCCGGCTGCCTGCCGGCCCATTCGCACGAGGCGACCTTCAGCCTGAGCGTCGCGGCGGTGATCAACGGCGCTCACCCGACCGCCGAGAAGAAGGTCGGCTTCTACCATCCGGATCTGGTCGGGATCGCCCGCGAGGCCGATGACCTGGCCGGCCGGCTGGGACTTGAGGGTGCGGCGGCGGAGCTGCGACGGCGGCACGACACGGCCGTGGCGATCACCGCGGACCTGGAAGCGGGCTTGCCGGCCCATCGCGATCTCGCCGACCGGGCCTGGGCGGCCTGGCGCAACGGGACCTACGGGGTCTGCCTGCAGCAGGTCGCAACGCCCAACATGATCCGCAAGGTGATGGCCACCGAGACCATGAAGGCCGCGCTGGAGCAGGCCGGGCGCGACGGTCCAGGCGCGGTCGACGCCGGCGCGCTGGACGCCGCGCTGGAAAGCTATGCCTCGGTCACCGGCCCCTTCGGACCGCACGAGCGCGACGGCAGCACGCGGGCCCTGGTCTACGAGCCCGCGCTGGCGCTGCGGCAGTCCCTCGTCGGCGACGTCGCCGCCTAGCTGTCGAGGAAGCTGCGGAGTTTCCGGCTGCGCGACGGGTGCTTCAGCTTGCGAAGCGCCTTGGCCTCGATCTGCCGGATCCGTTCGCGGGTCACGCTGAACTGCTGGCCGACCTCTTCGAGGGTGTGGTCGGTGTTCATGCCGATGCCGAAGCGCATGCGCAGCACGCGCTCTTCCCGGGGCGTCAGGGACGCCAGGACACGCGTCGTGGTTTCCCGCAGGTTCGACTGGATCGCCGCGTCGATCGGCAGGACCGCGTTCTTGTCCTCGATGAAGTCGCCCAGGTGGCTGTCTTCCTCGTCGCCGATCGGCGTCTCGAGGGAGATCGGCTCCTTGGCGATCTTCAGGACCTTGCGGACCTTTTCCAGCGGCATGGCCAGCTTTTCGGCCAGTTCTTCCGGGGTCGGCTCGCGGCCGATCTCGTGCAGCATCTGGCGGCTGGTGCGGACGATCTTGTTGATCGTCTCGATCATGTGCACCGGGATGCGGATGGTCCGCGCCTGGTCGGCGATCGAGCGGGTGATCGCCTGGCGGATCCACCAGGTGGCGTAGGTCGAGAACTTGTAGCCGCGGCGGTATTCGAACTTATCGACCGCCTTCATCAGGCCGATGTTGCCTTCTTGGATCAGGTCCAGGAACTGCAGGCCGCGGTTGGTGTACTTCTTGGCGATGGAGATCACGAGGCGCAGGTTCGCCTCGACCATTTCCTTCTTCGCCTGGCGCGCTTCCCGCTCGCCCTTCTGCACGGTCTGGACGATGCGGCGGTAGTCGTCGATCGGCACGCCGGTCTCGGTGGCGAGCGCGGCGATCTCGGTGCGGATGTCACCGATCTGGCCGTTGTCGTTCTCGGCGAACTTGGTCCAGCGCACGCCCAGCGCCTTCACCTGGTCGGTCCAGGTGGGCAGCATTTCGGAGCCGAAGTAGGCCTTCAGGAATTCGCCGCGGCTGATGCCATAGCTGTCGGCCAGGCGCAGCAGGCGGCCTTCGAGGCCCATCAGGCGCTTGTTGATCGCATAGAGCTGCTCGACCAGGGCCTCGATGCGGTTGTTGTTCAGCTTCAGCGTCTTCAGGTGCTGGACGATCGCGCCGGTGGCCGCGGCGTAGGCGTCGCGGTCCTTGGCGGACAGGTCGGCGCCCTTCAGGCGCTGGTTGACCAGCTTCTCCTGGAGCAGGCGGAAGCTTTCGAACTCGGCGGCGATGGCGTCGAGGGTGGCCATCACGCCTTCGCGCAGCTCGGCCTCCATGGCGCTGATCGTCGGACCCGCGCCATCGTCGAAGTCGTCGTCGCTCTCGCCTTCCGGCTGGCCTTCGGCGGCTTCGGTCTCTTCCTTCTCTTCCTCGGCCTCGGTGACGGCCTCGACCGGCAGGGCCTCGGCGCCGGCGTTCAGGCCGCCATAGGTCTGCTCAAGATCGATGACTTCGCGCAGCAGGATGCGCCCCGAGCCCAGTTCCTCGCGCCACACCATGATGGCTTCGAAGGTGAGCGCGCTTTCGCACAGGCCGCGGATCATCGTGTCGCGGCCGGCCTCGATGCGCTTGGCGATGGCGATTTCGCCCTCGCGGCTCAAGAGCTCCACCGAGCCCATCTCGCGCAGGTACATGCGCACCGGATCGTCCGTGCGGTCGTAGGCGGCTTCCTTGGCGGTCTCGACGACGGCGCTCTCTTCGCGCACGGCGACTTCGCCGCCGGTCTCGGCGTCTTCTTCCGCCTCGACGACGTTGACGCCCATCTCGCTGAGCATGGCCAGCGTGTCTTCGATGGCCTCAGAAGTGACTTCTTCCGACGGGAGAACCTTATTGAGTTCGTCCATCGTGACGTAGCCGCGGGCCTTGGCCTGCTTGATGAACTTCTTGACCGCGGCGTCCGTCAGATCGAGGAGGGGGCCGTCGCCGCCCGTGGTTTCTGGCGTTTCAGCTTCGGCGGTGGTGGTGCTCATCTAAGTCTCCGATATCGACGCGCACCCCCTGCAAGGCGCGGGCCGAAAAAGTGGATGGCAGACCCACATTCGATAAGGCCTCGCCTTACGACACGCGGTCCGCCCGAATCGTTCCCGTTCTGATCATGCGCTTTAGTGCGCCGCGCTTTGACTCCACACGCTTAACGTACGTTCGCCACGACAGATCGGCCGCAGAGGCTCCCCCCAACGGCGACTGTGGCGTCGACCTTAAGCCGCCGGCCCGAAAGCAAGCGAAGTGGCGCGACCACTGGGATCACCGCGCATCGAGGGAGGCATCTTCTGCTCTGACGAGGGGCGCGCCCGACTTGCGCAGCGGCCCGATCGATGCCTGTCAACAGCGCGCTAAATCCGCAAAGGGCCAGATGGCGTTGAAGCCCCTCTGTGTCAAGGTGGTGAAGGCGGCGGAACGGGCGCTGAAGTCCGTCTCAAGGCGAGTGTGGGGCTAAGTTCTTGATTTTTCCCGGTCATTTTGTCGCAGGCCATCCGAAGGCGGATGACCCGTCTGCGAGGGTGAGTCGCGGCCTCGCCAGGGGCGTTTGCGCATGAAGATGCTGGTGGTCGACGATCACGCCATCGTTCGCCAGGCGCTGGCGGCCCTGTTGCGCGACCGCGGCGCGGCCAGCGAGGTGCTGGTGGCCGGCGATCTGGCCGACGGTCTGGCGGTCGCGCGGGCCCATCCGGACCTCGACGCCCTGCTGCTCGACCTGAAGCTGCCCGGGGCCGACGGCATGGAGGCGATCGGGGCGTTTTCGCAGCTCCGCCCCGAAATGCCGATCATCATCCTGTCCTCTTCGGAGGATCCGGCCGACGTGCGCCGCGCCCTCGACCTGGGCGCGCTGGGCTATGTGCCGAAGTCGGCCAGCCCGGAAACCCTGGTCTCGGCGGTCAGCCTTGTCCTGGCCGGCGGGGTCTATGTGCCGACCCTGATGCTGAACGCCGCCGAGGCCCAGCCCTCGCCGCAGAACCTGACGCCGCGCCAGGCCGAGGTGCTGGCCGCCGTGGTCGCCGGCCACTCCAACAAGGAGATCGGCCGCCGCTTCGGCCTGTCGGAGAAGACCGTGAAGGTCCATGTCACCGCGATCTTCCGCGCGCTGGGCGTCACCAGCCGCACGCAGGCCGCCGCCGCGGCCCAGGCGGCGGGGCTTACTCTGCCGCGGTCTGCGGCTCGGCCGGACGGCGAATAAGGCTGGAGACCGCCGCCCGCAGCCGCGCGTGCGACAGGGGCTTGTGCAGCAGTGGATGGCCGCCCGCCAGCGCCTGGCGGATGTTCTCCGGCGCGGTGTCGCCGGTGACCAGAATGGCCGGGACCATCGAGCCCATGGCCGCGCGCATCCGCCGGATCACCTCCAGCCCGTTCTCGCGGCCGCGCAGGCGGTAGTCGCAGATGATCAGGTCCGGCGTCGGCGCGCGGGCCAGGGCCGCGATCGCCTCGTCGCCGCCGCCCACCGCGATCACCCGGTGGCCCCAGCTCTTCAGGAGCTCGGTCATGGCCACGCGGATCGCCTGCTCGTCGTCGATGGCCAGGATCAGGGCCGAGCGGGAATCGGCGTAGCCGCCGGAGAAGTCCGGCTCCGTCAGCCGCGGCAGCGCGGTGCGGGGCGCGTAGACCCGGAACGCCGTGCCGCGGCCGGGCTCGCTGGTCAGCTCCAGGCGGTGGTTCAGGATCGCGGTCAGCCGCCGCACGATCGGCAGGCCCAGGCCCAGGCCCTTGGAGCGGTCACGGTCGGGATTGGCCAGCTGGTAGAACTCTTCGAAGATCGCTTCCTGCTGGTCGACCGGGATGCCGGGTCCGGTGTCCAGCACCTCCAGGCTGACCTTGCCGCCGCGGCGGCGCGCGCCGACCAGCACCTCGCCCCGCTCGGTGTAGCGCACCGCGTTGCCGATCAGGTTGCGCATGATCCGCTCCAGCAGCACCGGGTCGCTGCGCACCGCCAGCCGCGTGCGGCACATGCTGAGCGCCACGCCCTTGGCCGCGGCCTCGCCTTCGAGATCGCGGCAGATCCGCGCCAGCAACGGCTCGACGGCCACCGCGGAGACCTGATGCTCCACCACGCCGGCGTCCAGCTTGGAGATGTCGAGCAGCGAGGTGAACAGGCTGTCCAGCGCCCCGATCGACCCGTCAATCTGATCGATCAGCGAGACCGACCGCGCCGGCAGCCGGTGGCTGCGCAAGGCGCCGACGAACATGCCCAGCGCATGCACCGGCTGGCGCAGGTCATGGCTGGCCGAGGCGAGGAAGCGCGACTTGGCCTGGCTGTTCTGGTCGGCGACCAGCTTCTGGGCGCGCAGGTCGTCGGCCAGGGCGGCGTTCTCGAACCGCAGTTCCAGGGCTTCCACGAGGCTGGCATTGTAGCGCTGGCCGATCACCGCGACGGACGGCAGCCACAGCGTGGTGATCGCCGCCACCACCAGGTGCAGAACGTCCCCCTGGAACAGCAGCCAGCCGACCGCCGGGATGATCGGCAGGATGAAGGTGTAGAAGGCCGGCAGATAGGCGCCGGCCGAGCCGATGATGCCGTAGGTGCCGCTGATCAGCATGGCCAGCACCAGGGCCTGCAGGTCGAAGCGGCCGGGCGCCAGCAGCCAGGGCAGGCCCAGGCCCCAGACGACCCCGCCGGCCGCCGTGCCCGCCACGAAGAGGTTGGCCCAGCGCTTCCAGTCGCCAACCGGCGGGCGGGCCTTGAGGTAGGCGTCGCGGATGCCGAGGCGCAGCAGGGTCTGGGCGGCCAGGAAGGCTGTCCACACCACCGCGGCCACCGGCGACATCGCCTTCTGCCAGACCAGCAGGCAGGCGAGCCCGGCGCTGATCACCAGGGTGGTCATTACCGAGAGGCCGCCATCGGCGTAGAGCAGGCGCACCTGCTCGGCGCGGACCAGGTCGCGCAACCGATCCGGCAGCGCGTCGGCCTGGGACGGCGGCGTGGGGGCCCTGGAGGCCAGACCGAACCTTCTGCGCGGCATCGGGCGGGTCAGGCGGCCGCGCGCGGCGCTGTGCCCACAGTGGTCTGGCGCATCGGAGCCCCTTCAGCGGCGGCCCGCGAGGTCGCAGAGCCAGCACGGACATCGTTTTAGCAGCCGGGGCAAGGCGCCGATATCGGCCAAAGGTTCTAGGACTAAAGTCTTAGATTTCGCGCGGCGCGCGAAAGCGGCGCCCTGACGGCGTTGACTAGGCGTCCGCGGGGCGGCGGATCAGGCTGGACACTGCGGCGCGCAGGCGCGCGTGCGACAGCGGCTTGTGCAGCAGGGGGTGGCCGCCGGTCAGGGCGGCGCGGATGTTCTCCGGCGCCGTGTCGCCGGTCACCAGGATCGCCGGGATCCGGGTCCCGATCGCGGTCTGCAGGCGGCGGATCACATCCAGCCCGTTCTCACTGCCGCGCAGGCGGTAGTCGCAGACGATCAGGTCGGGCGCCGGCATATGCGCCAGGGCGGCGATCGCCTCGTCCCCGCCGCCGGCGGCGACCACGGTGTGCCCCCAACTCCTCAGCAGCTCGGTCATCGCCACCCGGATCGCGTGCTCGTCGTCGATCGCCAGGATGACCGCCGAGCGCGCCTCGGCCACGCCCTCGGCCAGGGCGGCCTCCGCCGCCGCCGGCGCGCCGGAGCGCGGAACGAAGACCCGGAACACCGTGCCATGTCCCGGCCGGCTCTCGAGCTCCAGCGGATGGTCGAGGATTTCGGTCAGGCGGCGCACGATCGGCAGGCCCAGGCCCAGGCCCTTGGAGCGGTCGCGGTCAGGGTTGGCCAGCTGGTAGAACTCTTCGAAGATCGCCTCGCGCTTGTCCGCGGCGATGCCGGGGCCGGTGTCCCAGACCTCCAGGCTCACCTTTCCCGCGCGGCGGCGGCAGCCCACCAGCACGTGGCCCCGCTCGGTGTAGCGCACGGCGTTGCCGATCAGGTTGCGCAGGATCCGCTCCAGCAGCACCGGATCGGACACCACCGCCAGGCTGGTCGGCGCGACGCTCAGCTTGACCCCCTTGGCGCTCGCCTCGCCCTCGAGATCGCGGCGAATGCGCTCCAGCAGCGGCTGCACGGCCACCGCCTGGGCCTGGCCCTGCACCACGCCGGCGTCGAGCTTGGAGATGTCGAGCAGCGAGGTGAACAGGCTGTCCAGCGCGCCGACCGAGCCGTCGATCTGGTCGATCAGGCCTACGGACCGGGCCGGCAGCTTGTGGCTCCGGAGCGCGCCCACCAGCATGCCCAGGGCGTGCACCGGCTGGCGCAGGTCGTGGCTGGCAGACGCCAGGAACCGCGACTTCGCCACATTGGCCACCTCGGCGATGGTCTTCTGGGCCAGCAGGTCCTGGGCCAGGGCGGCGTTTTCGTACTGCAGGGTCAGCGAGCGGACCAGGCCCGCTTCCTGCCGCCGCGCCAGCAGCAGGACCGCCGGCAGCCAGATCGCGCAGAGGAAGGCGAAGGCGTAGTGCGTCGCGTCGTGCTGGGTCAGGCTCCAGAGCCCCACCGGCGTCAGCGCGGCGGTCGCAAAGACCATGAAGGCCGGATACCAGGCTCCGAACGATGACAGCGTGCCGTAGATGATCGAGGTGATCAGCACGACCACCAGCATCTGCAGGTCGAAGCGGCCCACCGGCATGATCACCGCCCCGCCGATCCCCCAGGTGATGCCGCCCACCGCGGCGCCGATCGTGAAGCGGTTGGCCCAGGCGCGCCAATGCCGGTCGCGGTCCGGCGAGCCGCGATAGACGCCGATCATCACCAGCCGCACGGCGATGTGCGTCGCCGAGATCAGCAGCCAGGTCGCCGCGATCCAGACCTTCAGCACGCCCAGATAGACGAACAGCACCGCCAGCGCGGCCGCCGCCACCAGGGTCGCGAACATCGAGAAGCCGCTGGCGTAGAGCAGGCGCGCCTGCTCGGCGCCCACGGCGTCGCGCAACGACGATGCGGGCCCGGATGCAGACATGGGGGCCTGCGGGTGCGTCATGGTCTGCCCCCCTCGGCCAAACCCAACTGAACTGCGCTCACTTTCGCGGAACTCCGCGCCGACGGCTACTGCCAAGTCCGCAGAACGGTGCTGCGCGCACGCCAGGCGTCTCCCCAGGCGCGGCCGAAGGGCGTAAGCTGCCGGCGGACACGGGAGGTCGGCGTCATGATCACGCTCATCGTCAACGGCAAGCGCCACGAGCTCGACGTCGAGCCGGACGCGCCCCTGCTCTGGGTCATTCGCGACGAGATCGGGCTGACCGGCGCCAAGTTCGGCTGCGGCATCGCCCAGTGCGGCGCCTGCACCGTGCAGGTGGACGGTAAGCCCACCCGCTCCTGCGTCACGCCCACGAGCGCGGTGGCGGGCAAGTCGATCACCACGATCGAGGGCCTGGCGAAAGACCTGAAGCACCCGGTGCAGCAGGCCTGGCTGGCCGAGGACGTGCCCCAGTGCGGCTACTGCCAGTCCGGCCAGATCATGGCCGCCGCCGCCCTGCTGGCGTCGACGCCCAATCCCACCGACGCCGACATCGACGCCAAGATGACCAACATCTGCCGGTGCGGCACCTATCCGCGTATCCGCAAGGCCGTGCACCGCGCCGCGGCCCAGATGGCGAAGGGAGTGAAGGCATGAACGACATCGCCCTTTCCCGCCGCGGCTTCGTGTTCGCCGGCGTCTCGGCCGCCGGCGGCCTGATGATCGGCGTGCCGATGCAGGCCCTGGCCGGCGTCGCCCAGCCGCCGGTGATGGCCGACGGGACCAACCCGGCCAAGGAGATGACCGCCTTCGTCATCATCGAGCCCGACAACACCGTGACCATCCGCGCCCCGCACCAGGAGATGGGCCAGGGCACCACCACGGCGCTGGCCATGCTGCTGGCCGAGGAACTGGCCTGCGACTGGACCAAGGTGAAGGTCGAGTACGCCTCGGCCAACCGCAACCAGCGGGCCGGCGGCAATCTCTACGGCCGTATGCAGACCGTGGGCTCCAGCGGCCTGCGCACCTCGGTGAGCATGATGCAGCAGGCCGGCGCCAGCGCGCGTGAGCGCCTGCGCCTGGCCGCCGCCGACCACTGGAAGATCGACCCGGCCGAGTGCACCGTCAGCTCCGGCAAGTGCCTGCACAAGGCCTCCAACCGCAGCCTGGACTACGGCTCCCTGGCCACCGCGGCGGCGGCCGTCCAACTGCCGGTCGAGCCGGCGATCAAGACGCCGGACAAATACACCCTGGTGGGCAAGTGGACGCCCCGGCTCGACACGGCGACCAAGCTCGACGGCTCGGCCAAGTTCGGCATCGACGCCTCCGTGCCAGGGATGGTCTATGGCGCCGTCTGGTCGTCGCCGGTCTACGGCGGCTCCGTGAAGTCGGTGGACGAGACCGGCCTGAAGGATCTGCGCGGCATCCTCGGCGTCGTGAAGCTGAAGGACGCGGTCGTGGTCGTCGCCGATCGCTATTGGCGCGCCAAGAAGGGCCTTGATGCGCTGAAGATCGAGTGGGACGACGGCGGCTACGGCGGCGTCGACAGCGCGCAGCTGGACAAGGGCCTGCGCGACGCCCTCGACCGGCCGATGTTCACTTCCGAGAAGAAGGGCGATCCCGATGCCGCGCTCGGCGCCGCCGGCGCCAAGCTGGTGGAGGCGACCTACGAGGCGCCCTTCCTGTCGCACTCGCCCATGGAGCCGCTCAACTGCACCGTGGCGCTCAGCCCCGACCGCGCCGACATCTGGATCTCGACCCAGGGGCCCATGTCCGTCCTGCAGGAGACCGCCAAGGCGGTCGGCCTCAAGCCCGACCAGGTCTACGTCCACAACGCCTATGTGGGCGGCGGCTTCGGCCGCCGCGGCGGGGCCACCGATGAGCTGATGCAGGCGCTCGCCGTCGCCAAGCAGGTGGGCAAGCCGGTCAAGCTGATCTGGTCACGCGAGCAGGACATCCGCCGCGACCGCTATCGCCCGCAAGCGGCCGTGCGCTTCAAGACCGCGCTCGCCGCCGACGGCAAGCCGCAGGTGTTCCAGGCCCGCGTCGCCGTGCCCTCGCTGCTGCGCGGCGGCAACGGTCCGCAGGAGTGGCAGGCCAGCGAGCCCATGGCCACGGAGTGTATCCAGAACAGCTTCTACGCCTTCCCCGCGCGCGACGTGGCGGTCGTGCTGAAAAACAGCCACGTGCCGGTCTCGTTCTGGCGCGGCGTCGGCTCGTCGCAGAACGGCTTCTTCATGGAAAGCTTCATGGACGAGGTCGCCCACGCCGCCGGCGCCGATCCCTACCAGTACCGCCGCGCGCTCCTGACCGACCGGGCCGACGCCATCGGCGTGATCGATGCGCTGGCCAAGCACTCCGACTGGAGCCAGCCCCTGCCCAAGGGCCGCGGGCGCGGCATCGCCATCATCGAGGCCTACGGCTCGGTCTCCGGCCAGGTGGTCGAGGTCACGGTGGCCAAGGACGGCAAGCTGAAGGTCGACCGCGTGACCTGCGTGCTCGACCCCTATCACGTGGCCAATCCGAACACCGTCGCCCAGCAGATGGAGGGCGCGGTGATCATGGGCATGACGGCCGCGCTCTGGGGCGAGATCACCATCAAGAGCGGCGCCCCGGTGGAGAGCAATTTCCACAACTACCGCATGGCTCGCATGGTCGAGACCCCGCCCCGCATCGACGTCCACCTGGTCCCCAGCGGCGGCTCGAAATGGGGCGGCGTCGGCGAACCGGGCCTCGGCCCCTTCGCGCCGGCGCTCACCAACGCCATCTTCGCGGCCACCGGCAAACGGGTGCGCAAGCTGCCGCTGAAGAACGCGGACCTGACCTGGGCCTGAGCGCTCGCCTGGGTTGACGCCGGGTCAGAATTGACCGCCGCAGCGACGGGGCGGACTATCCCCGGGCTGGCCGCGCGAGCGAGGCCGAACCTCGCCGCGCCGGCTGCATCGCGTGGAGGACGCGCCCATGTTCACCCTGCCGCATCACGTGGAGTTCCTGTCCGAACGCTGGGTCGAGGAATGCCGCAGTTTCCTGGCCGGCGAAGTCCCCAAGATCCGCGAGAAGCCGGCGCCGGCCGAGCGGCTCAAGGGGCAGGTGTTCTCGCTGAGCGGCCGCTTCGCCGATGCGCCGCCGCACATGAAGCTGCCGGGCGACGTGGGCTCACTCAGCGTGCGCTTCGACGGCGAGGCGTTCGAGGTGACGCGGGCCTTCGACCCCGCCGCAGATCTCGTGGTCGAGGGCGACTACCAGGCGGCGCTCACGGCCGCCCAGATGGTCGGGATCGCGGCGCCCGGCGCCATGCAGACCCTCCTGCGCGAGGTCGCCCACCTCTACGGGGCGGACGCGCTGAACGTCCGCGGCGGCCTTGGCGATCGCCGGACGCTGGAAGTGCTGGGCCACCTCTTCGACCACCTGGGGCGCATGACGGTGGAGAACCCCGACCTGGCCCACAGGGCGGCGCGTCAGGGCCTGAGCGGCAAGATCCGCGAGATGGCGGACCAGGGCTACACGATCGTCGAGAACGCCATCACGCCGGAGTTCGCCGACGAGGCGCGCGGGGCGATCCTGCGCACGCTCTCGACCCATGGCTATCAGACCATGAACTGGATGCTCTATCACGGCCGGGAGATGGAGCGTCTGGCGCTCAACCCGATGCTGATGACGCTGATCGACGCCTCGCTGGGGCGCGGCGCGGTGATCGGCTCGCTGAGCTGCATCCGCAGGGGCGCAGGCGCAGGCTTCATCCCGCTCCATACCGACTATTCCCACGTGCCCGAGCCCTACCCCGAGTACGCCATGACCGGGGTCGGCGTCTGGGCCTTCGAGGACTGGACCGAGGCCTCGGGGCCCACCGTCCTCGTGCCGGGCAGCCATCGGCAGCGCCGCCACCCGAGGGCGAGCGACGATGTCGGCCCCGGCGTGCCGATCCTGATGCCCAAGGGCTCGGTGGTCTTCTTCACCGAGGGCGTCTGGCATTGGCAGGGCGACCGCACCGCGCCCGGCGAGCGGGTGACCCTGCACAGCCACTTCAACCGCGGCATCCTGCGCAGCCTGGAGGCGAAGAAGATCGACGAGCAGATGATCTATCGAAACCCGCCGCGCCTGGGCGAAATGCTGGGCGAGGACGACTGGTTCGAGAAGACCACCGCCGCCGGCCGCGACTACGGGCGCTTCAACTACATGCGCCAGTTGCTGGCCTTCAACGAGGCCGGCAAGCAGGCGATCCTCGCGGATCGGGAAGCCGCGACGCCGAAAGCGTCGGCGGCGAAGAGGACACAGACCGTTCCGGCCTAGTGCGGCAGGACCTGCGCGTCGGCGTCGGGGTGGGACCAGTCGCTGGCGAGCAGCTTGCTCAGGTGATCGCGCTCGGCCTTGAGGCTGAAGAGCGTCGAGGAATCCTTGTCGCGATCGAGGTCGCGGGCGGCGGCTTCCACCGCGCGCTCCAGGCTCTCCAGCTGCATCAGCAGGTCAAAGGCCTGGCGCCATAGCTCGCGGGCCCGTTCGCCCTGCTCTTGCAGGAAGGGCGCGCTGACGCCGGCGCGCCGCGCGTCCTGCTCGAGCAGCGCCAAGGTGTCCGGATTGAATCCCCGCGCCAGCAGCTCCCCGTCGAACTCCAGCCCGTCGCTTTCGTAGCGCAGGCGGACCAGCTCCTGAGCCAGGCCGTCCAGCTTCTCGTCGCCGAAGCCGCGGGCGCCCACCAGTTCGATCTTGTCGTCGATGATCCCCGGATCGCGCACGGCGGCCAGGGCGAGCGCGGCGGCCAGCGGGCGCGGCGACTGGCGCAGGCGGCGGCTGGCGTCGCGGGCCTCCGGCGTCGGCGCGCCTTGCGAGATGCCGCTCTTGTCCTTGTCCCAGCGCCGCCGCGACATCTCCCGCGCCGCTGCGCCCACCGTGAACACCGGCGCCCGGGTCGGCCAGAGCTGCTCGTAGCGGCTGAGCAGGTCCTCCTTGTAGGCCTGGGCCAGGTCCGTATCGGCGATGGTGGCGGCGAGCTTGCGCAGGCGCGCCTTCAGCGAGGTGCGCCGCTCGGGCGTGTCCAGCGGCTCGGCGTCGCGCTCACGAGCGAACAGCGCCTCGGCGAAGGGCGTAGTCTGGGCGAGCTGCGCCTTCAGCGCCGCGGCCCCCTGTTCGCGCAGCACCTCGTCGGGGTCCTTGCCGCTATCGATCAGCACGAACCGGAAGCTGCGGCCGGGTTTCAGCAGCGGCAGCGCCCGGTCCAGCAGCCGGCTCGCCGCCTGCCGCCCTGCCCGGTCGCTATCCAGGCAGATGGTCGGCTCCGGATGGTGCCGCCACAGCACGTCCATCTGGTCCTCGCCCAGCGCCGTGCCCATGGCCGCCACGGCCGGCACGCCCGCGCGCTGGCAGGCGATGACGTCCATGTAGCCCTCGACCACCACCAGCGGCGGGCTCTCGTCAGCCGGCGCCGCGGCGATCAGCTTGCGGGCCTCGGCCAGGCCATAGAGCTGGTGGCCCTTGTGGAAGACGGAAGTCTCCGGCCCGTTCAGGTACTTGGCGCGGGCCTGCGGATCCATCGCCCGGCCGCCGAAGCTGACGATCCGCCCGCGCGCGTCGCCGATCGGGAAGATGATGCGGTCGCGGAACCGGTCGTAGGGCGCCCCGCCGTCCTCCGGCGCGATCAGCAGGCCGGTCTCCACCAGCTCCGCCGGCCGCGCGCCCTTGGCGATCAGATAGTCCTTCAGCGCCGTTCGACCGGAGGGAGAAAAGCCTAAACGAAAACGAGCCCAGTCCTTCTCCGGCAGCCCGCGCTTCTCCAGATAGGCGCGCGCCTCGCGCCCGGCCGGGCGGCGCAGCTCCGCCTCGAACCACTGGGCCGCGGTCTCCAGCCAGTCGGCCAGGCCCTGGCGGACCTTCTCCTGCTCGGCCGCGCGGGGATCGACCGCGGGCAGCGCCACCCCGGCCTCGGCCGCCAGGCGCTCCACCGCCTCGACGAACGACAGCTTCTCGGTCTCCTGCAGGAAGGAGATCAGGTCCCCGGTCTTGCCCGAGCTGAAGTCGAAGAACTGGCCCTTGTCGTCGTTGACGTAGAACGACGGGGTCTTTTCCTTGGTGAAGGGCGACAGGCCGACATATTCGCGGCCCCGGCGTTGCAGCTTCACGGTCTTGCCGATGATGTCGGACGGCCGCAGGCGAGACTTGATCTCGTCCAGGAAGCGTTCGTCAAAGCGGCCGGCCATGGGGTGTGCTTACGCGGTCTTCGGGCGACAGTCTCCGCGTCCTTGCGCCCCGCCCGTGGAGCGGACGCGCGGGGCCCGTGGACGGGCGTGGGACGGTTCTCCCGACGCCTGTGGAGAACCTGTGGAAGTTCTCTGTTCGTTCCACCACGATTCCGCCATGAAATATAGCTCAATTGACCGACGGGCCGGCGCGGACGATGTTTGGCCTCTGTTCGCGTCGTGGTTTTGGGGGGACGAGCGCATGATCATGTGGCTCCGCCTCGCGGGCGCTCTGGTGGTCACTCTGGCGGCCATCGGCGCCCTCGAATATTTCGGCGTCAGCACGCTCCTGGGCGGCCGCTCCAACGAAGTGCAGGAAGCCGCCCACACCCGGGCCCGCGAGCTGTTCTGGCTGATGATCTTCTTCGTGGTGATGGCGACGTCGCTGCTGGCCGCGGCACGACGCTGGGCCGGCCACTTCCGCCGCGCGGCCGCGCCCGCGCCGGTCAAGCGGTCAACTGCGGACTAGGCGCCTTCACGGGCGATGTGCCCGAGTTTTTCGGGGTTCCTGACCATGTAGATGGCGGCGATCTGGCCGTCTTCGCCCGGCTGGAAGGCGATGGTCTCCGGCCCCTCGCCCAAGCTCAGCACCAGGCCGGGATAGCCGTTGATGCGCGCCGTGCGGATATCGGTGACCTGCTCCAGCCCGCCGCCGCGCCACGTCAGGCCCTCCAGCAGCCGGATGATGTCGGCCCGCCCGACCATGACCCTGAGCGCCGCCTTGCGCTTACCGCCGCCGTCGCTGACCAGGATGGCGTCCTCGGCGAGCAGGGTGGCCAGACCCGCCATGTCGCCCGTCGACGCGGCCGCCACGAAGGCGGTCGCGAGCCGCCCGGCCTCCTCCTGGCTCACGGAGAAGCGCGGGCGGGCGTCACGGACATGCTCGCGGGCCCGGCTGGCGAGCTGCCGCACGGCCGGCTCCGATCGGCCGAGGGTCTCGGCGACTTCGGCATAGTCCTCGTCGAACACGTCGTGCAGCAGGAACACCGCGCGCTCCAATGGCGACAGCCGCTCCAGCGCCAGCAGGAAGGCCACGGACACATCCTCCGCCCGCTCCACCGGGTCGTCGGTCATCGGCTCGATCAGGGGCTCCGGCAGCCACGGCCCGCGATAGGCCTCGCGCTCCACCTTGGCCGCCCGCAGCCGATCTATGCACAGGCGCGTGGTCGCCCGCACCAGCCAGGCGGCCGGGTCCGCGACGCCCTCGCCGGCTCGCGTCCAGCGCAGCCAGGCGTCCTGCACGGCGTCCTCGGCCTCGGCCACCGAGCCCAGCATACGGTAGGCCAGCCGCTTCAGGCGCGGCCGCTGGGCCTCAAACGCGTCGGTGAGCGCGGCGTCCATGGCGCGGACCCTACGCCGCCATCGGCAGGTGCGTCACGGGCGCGGCGACGCCGTCCACCACGACCTTCGAGCAGGCCTTGCCGTGGCCGAGCGCATATTTCAGCGTCGGGTACATCCGCGCGGCCGTCAGACTGAGGCCGATGGCGACCAGGCCCTTCTCGCCCCAGCGGCGCACGATCTCGTCGCGCAGCGGGTCGCAGGTCGCCATGTCGCGCGCCAGGCTCGCGTGGGCGAAACGCCAGACCAGCGCCGCGTCGTCGCCCATGCCGGCCTCGTCGCCGGCCAGGATGGCGCGGATCATCGCCGGCGGCATGCCCGCCGCGGCGGCCATGTCGGCGCCGAGTTGGGTGCACGGCCCGCAATCCTCGGAGAGCACCCCGGCGAACTGGGCGGCGGCCAGGGCCGCGGGCGGGGCGGCCTTGCTGTCCGGCGCGCGCGTCCCCACCGCGAACTTCATGAAGCTGGCGGGGCTGACGGCCAGGACCTGGCGCATGTAGCTGGCGTCATAGCCCCATTGGCGTTCGAACTTGTCGAGGTAGCGGGTGAACATGGCTTTCAGCATGACAGGCTCCTTCAGGCGGGCTTGCGGATGGCGAAGACAAGGGTGATGAGCGCGGGCATGTAGACGCCGGCGAAGTCGCGCATGACGTCGGCCAGGGGCTTGGTCCCGCAGACCGCATCGAACACGTGAATGCCGGCGTGCAGCGTCAGGAACCCCGCCGCGGC
>JACXTT010002277.1_pt1 | contig 30680 bp, 29 predicted proteins | sample 9270951 | NCBI WGS metagenome assembly JACXTT01 (sample SAMN15532306, study PRJNA645909) | rock metagenome | isolation source: weathered quartz diorite | place: Puerto Rico | collected 2017-06-21 | reverse complement strand
GATTTGTCTCAACGCTGCCACGATTTGCTCGGGCGTAAATACTTTTCTCGGCATCTTTAACTCCTTGAGGTTGATATTTTGCTTCTATCAACTTGGAGCGGAAAGAGCCGGTCAGGTCAGTGTCGAAACTTTTCGTCACGCCACAGAACGCAACCTATATGGCACCGGTGATTGGTCCGGATTTTATTGGGATGCGATGGCAGCGGTCGTTTTGACGATTAGCGGTGCCTGGCTCCTTTAATCAATCTAACCTTGCTCTTGTCACCGATCCGCGTTAATCACGCTTTTAGAAACAGATGTATTGCTTCTTATGTCGGTTCAATCTTGCGTAGCGGCCATCAGCTTCGCGCAAGTGCGAGAGCCTGCCCGACACGGACATTTGAGAAACTCGAAGTTATCTATATAGATTCTGGGAAATTAAAACGTTAAATCAAACAAAAATTCCCGACTCAAAATGGAATTGAGCCGGGAATCTTTATTGATATCGATACGACTACGGCAGCGCGGGTGGAACCTTCACAGGCCTTCCTTTATCGTCAGTAACGACTTTTGAGTCGAGGGAACTTCTGGCCCCTTGATCACCTGAAGTGCTCTGAGGGCTCGCTGGCTCTGTGGTGACGGCTGGGGAAACAACAACAGGCTCCTGACGATTACAGCCACTCAATGCAGGCATTATGACTATTGATAATAGGGCTAGATATTTCATGTTTGCACCTGTTTGTCATCACGGTGATATCGCACGAATTATTGTGAAGGACAAGCCGGAGGTTTTCTGTTCACTGGCGCACTCAAATCCAAGGGAAGATAGCCGCTCCAGGAAGATGTCCCAATCAATGGAGCCAGGGCTTATTCTGGTATGTATATTTCGTGGCATGGGCGTGGATTTTTGATATCTCTATCGGACAGATATCGCCATTATTGCGGTCCCACAATGCATCTGATTGGTCACGTGGTATGACACCGTAATTCAGTAGACTCCATTCAAGTAATGGGACGGGTGACACTTTTGAGAGATGCAGTGACTGTTCATCCTGAATCATGGCATTCCACGACTTACGCATTCGCGCAAAGGACAGAATCAACAACATCATTGTAGACAATGGTCTTAAGTTCATGTTCCCTCTCCAAGATCACTCGCTGTGGGCGAGCATAATTTTGACTGACTATTTTTTTGGAGAGTTCAAGTGATATTTCGGCGTCAGCAGGAACCTTGTCCAAACAAAAGTAGTCAAAGCATTCTGCAAGTCATTACTGTCGCTGAACAGCGACAGTAGCGGGCGTAGTTCCACGGATATTGGGCGTTAACATTCTCTTCGCCCTCACTCGGCTTCCCTGGTCCGATCTGCAAAATCCAACTCCGCAACAAAAAGAAAGCCGCAGCGGGGGACTGCAGGCTTATTAAGGGACGAAAGTTGGGGAAACCTTCTCAAGACCAGGGAGGGATCTTGTGAGGCTTAATCTACAGCTTGAACCTGACTGGTGGCTGAACAGCCTTGCTTATATCAAGATAGATCAGACGGTCTTACAACAGATCCACATTGATCAAATATTTATAACGGATGATTTTTCCTATTCATTCGGAGCGAGGTCATATTACACAAAGGGGCCATTACTAAGCGCCCATTCTATAAATCACTTCTCTGCGCTTTCTACAATAGGTAAAGACTCATTCTGAGCGCGGTTCTTGAACACTTTCGCATCAATGTTATATCGGCTCAGCAGTTTGTAGAGATCGGTGCGATTTCGTCCAGCCAACCGTGCGGCTCGGCTGATATTGCCAGCAGATAGTTCAAGCAACTGACGCAAGTAACTGCGGGTAAATTCGGTGCGAGCCTGGTCGTAAGAGGACATTGAACTGCTTTGTCCGCCGAGACAGTTACGTACCAGTGCTGCACCAATCACGCGGCCTGGAGACAGTGCTACAGCCTGTTCGACCACGTTAAATAACTGGCGGACATTGCCAGGCCAACTGGCGCTGGCGAATACCTCAATAGCTTCACGTGAACAGACGCGGCGCGGGGCGCCTTGTGCAGCAAGCGTTGATAGCTGATGAGCAACCAATGAAGGAATGTCCTCACGTCGCTGATCTAGATCCGGAAGGTTCAGCCGTACCACATTGAGGCGATAAAACAGGTCTTCACGAAAATCCCCAGAGCCGATACGCGCTTCCAGATCACAGTGAGTGGCTGAAAGCACGCGGACATCAACAGGGATGGTGCGGGTCTCTCCTACTGGACGCACTTCGCGCTCTTGCAGAACGCGCAGCAATTTCACTTGCAGCGCGATTGGCATGTCGCCGATTTCATCCAGAAAAACAGTTCCGCCATCGGCAGCACGAAACAAGCCGGCATGGTCGGACTGTGCGCCGGTAAAGGCGCCGCGGCGATGGCCGAACAATTCGGACTCCAGCAATTCCGCCGGGACCGCAGCACAGTTAATCGCCACAAACGGTTGCTTAGCGCGTCGACTGGCACGATGAATGGATTGGGCCAACAGCTCCTTTCCTGTACCACTGGCGCCGGTGATGAGTACTGCAGAGTCCATGCGCGCGACCCGATTCGCGTCATCAAGAACAGTCTTCATCTGAGCGCTTCTTGTAACGATTCCATCGCTCCAATCAGAGACTGGCGCATCGCTGACGATATGACGCTGAAGACATTCGAGCAGTCGCTTGCGATCAATGGGCTTGGTCAAGAAATCGACCGCACCTGCATGTGTTGCCCGCACTGCCTCTGGAATATCACCATGTGCAGTCAGAATCGCTACAGGTAATCCGGGGCTGCGTTCCTGTACACGTGTCAGCAACTCGATACCATCCATGTCTGGCATTCGAAGATCGGCGAGAACAAATTGTGGATGCAGCTCCTCAAGCTGATTGATTGCATCCTGACCGCAGGTAGCGGCTGCAACTTCATAGCCCGCAGACTCCAGGCGAAGGGACAACACGCGTAATAGTTTGGCGTCATCGTCAACCAGTAGTATCTGTTTGGATGAACTCATTGTCGCTTCTCCGAACTCTGTCGACGTTCTATCTCAACCATCATCGACATGCGCTTGCGCAGGTCTGAGACTTCGTCATGACAACTTGTGGATGCATCCAGTTCTGCGATGCGAACGCGCGCTACTGCGGCAAGATCCGGTGAAGGATTTCGTGAAAGAAAGGCTTTTAGACGTCGACGTGCAGCCACTGGATCATAGCCCGTATGGTCAGGAATGCTCTGCATCAGCGCGATATGCAATTCAGAACTTTCAGCACTGCTATTGTCGTTTCGCATGGCTTGCCACTGCGCTTCTCGCGCGGCAGGGTTTGCCGCCATTGCCTGCGCCATGAAATCGAGTTGCTGCCGCGCACTACCGGAGTTTGTCGGCATATAGGCACAACCACTGAATGAGAGTGCCATAACGAGGCTAAGCCCCCTGGCAAGGCCATTGCAGCTTGAAGCGCGCACCGGGATTTGCATCTTCCACCGTGGCGATGCCGCTATGACCCTGTGCAACTTCGCTGACGATGGAAAGACCAATGCCGGTGCCGCGACGACCCGACTCTTCTGCTTCAGCGCCACGAACGAATGGTTCAAATATTTTCTGCTTATCTTCATCACGAACACCTCGTCCCTGATCCCGTACCCATAGCCGACACCACTTGCCTTGGGCATCCGTGCCGATTTCGATTGTGCTGCCTTCAGGCGCATGCTTGACGGCATTGGTAAAAAGATTGTCCAAGGCAATACGAAGTTGCATGCGCTGTCCAAATAGACGCTCGGAATGGATCTTGAGTTCAACCGAAAGTCGTCGCGTGGACATTGGCAGGCGATGGGTTACCAATACTTCTTCAATCAGATCACCAGCGTCGAACCAGTTCATGTCCATCTGCCGACTGCCGCGACGCCACTCGGCATAGGTCAACAGATTGTCAATCAGGGTTTCTAGTTCTTGCGACGACTCGACCATGATTTTCGCGACTTCGGCCTGAGATGAAGTCAGTCGCCCCAGCGAACCCTCCTGGAGCAGGGCAGCACCTTCGCTCATGCTCGCCAGTGGTGTTTTCAGTTCATGTGAGACATGTCGCAGGAAACGATCCTTGTCGGCATCGAGCAACGCCAGCCGACGCCGCAGCCAATCGAGTCTTTCTCCAAGACGTTGCATCTCATGAGGGAATGCAATGCTCACAACCTGGTCGTAACGACCATGCCCAAGCTCGGCAACACTGCGGGCCATGCGTCGAAGCGGATGCGTGACCGCGAGTGAAAATCCAAACGCCAGCAAGCCTGCGAACGGAATCAGCGTTAGCGCGGAAAAAACAATAATGCGACGAGTGTTCGCAATTTCTTGATGGAAGCGCTGCATTTGCGCATCCACGCCAACGCGTGCCATATCGGTAATGGGATCACTTTGTTGCACCAGGACATGAAGACGTTCGGCGATGCCATCGACATTACGGTCCTGAGCTTCCCAAATCTTCTTGACTTCCGAGAGCCCACTCTTGACCAGCAAAGCCTGCTGTCTCAAAGCCTCTGATGGTGGATGCTGCTGTATTTGCTCAAGCATGTGATCGGCACTGGCCATGCGTGTGCTAACCACTTCAGCCAGCGTCGGATCATGCAATGCAGCGTATTGACGAGCGTTGCGTTCAAGGTTGCCGAGGGTATCCCGCAGATCGGTCCCCAGATGCGCCATGCGCAGGCTCTCATCCGTCAGGGTCTGTGCTTGTCGTGTCAGCTGGTCCAAAGCCATATCCGCCAGTAACAGCGCTACCAGCAGCGGGACGGCAACAATGATGCAGCCTGCCCCTACCCACCCGGCCATTGTCCGTGGCAACAAGGTCTGGATATGGTTGGCGCTACCATCATCCGCAAGCACTCGTCCTTGTGGGCGCGGCTGCAGTGCAGCTATGAATCTGCGCGATTCCATTGCGTCCCTGCCCAAGGTTGTGGATAGATGAGACAGCCCTTCAACGCAGGTCGTTCAGTAACTTTTAGGCCATCCTGCAGGGAATATCGAGATTCCCTACAGGATGGCCTACGCATTCCTACAAAAGTAATTGCGACGAGTATCCGAGCCTACGGTTTAGTACTACCCATTGAACCACCGCCGTAGGCGGATAATTCGGCTGCATCAAGCTTTCCGTCATGATTGACATCCAGTGAATCGAAGGCCTTGCTCAGTTCCTTGTCTTTCCTGGCCTCTGCTTTACTGATGAAGCCATCCTTGTTGGTATCCAGCTTGCTGAGATCTGCGGTGGCTGCAGAAGCGCTCGCACCAGCGCTCGGACTTTGTGTGCTGCTGCTCGGGTATCCGCCACCTCCTGCTCCTTGGGCATGAACCACCAGCGCCAGCGTGGCGCCTACTGCAGCAAGAATGAACCCGGGAAGAAAATTGGATTTCATGATTTAAACCTCCAGAAAGAAATGAATTCAGAAGCTGAAACGGCAATAGCGTTTGCACTTCACGATAAATCGAGCAAGTGCAATGCCAGATCATGTAAACCTCCACGATCTCAAACAGTTGCTGGACAGCTTTGAAGATTGATCTGCAATTTCAAGGTGCAAGCACTGCAAAACTGTCTGCAAATAGCGACAGTCTGTTCTTCAATGGCTAGTCAACGCCTATGTAAGAGGGATTTTCTTGTCGCTGGATTGCGACAGACGTAAACATTCCTCAGCGCTTCAGTCACCGCCCTTGTCGTGCAGTTTCCTGTGGGGACAGCGCTGATTGAACTCGGTCGGTAATTGGCGACAACACAACGTATTCAGACCTGGTCACGCATATTTGGGATGTAGATCGGCAATGTTGCAAAGCGCCGACATCGCTTTGTCCCAGCAATCCGGCAATTTCAACGCGCCAAACCGATCCGACTGTCGCAGATCTTCGACGCCATCGACCCATTGCCAAACAAGTGCTTGCCGAACCGTTGAGTTGCCAATGTCGGCAGATAGCAACAGTTTGCACGATCAATTCGGCGTTATCCGACGATGCGACGTGTTCTTTTGGCAATAAGCAATTGTTTCAAAAATGAATCTCCATTGATGGCACAGCCTTTGCCCCTTAAGGCTGATGTTGGCGCAAACCGCGTCGCATGTGTTCAGCCGCTTTACACATGATGAAGGAGGCCCGCTTTGAAACACACAACCGATATCGTAGTGTTTGTCAGCCAGACAGCACCGCACCCTCGCCTGCAATTGGTCGGCTGCGTTACACATTACTTCACCGGCTTTGATGAGTTCCGCAAAGCGGCGTTAGTACCTGCGGCTTTTGTAATCAAGAGCGATTATGAAAGTTACGTCAGTAATTTATTGCGGCAGATTCGGCGCGATCCTTTCCAAGCGACCGCGCTGATTTTTATCGATGGCAACGTCTCCCTAGATGAGCATCCATTAAGCGATGGCGCCGCTCCAGCAACGCGCGAGGAATTGCTTAATCGCATCGCTGAGACGCAGCAGCGCGCGCGTGCCATGCGTGCACGTGGGGATGATCAAACACCGGAGTCTCTGTTGCTGGAATACCTTTGGTTAAGACCCGGTTGCATTATGGAACCGCAGTCAGACTGGAAACATCCACAGCGCTACTACTACCCCATATTGGAGGTACTGGATCGAACTGATTCTGATCCTGAGATCTGGTTGCAGAAAATGGACCATGAAGGGCTGCTCGAAAAAGTGGCGCTAAAAGACCGGCAGCGAGAATGTGATTTTTGCGGCAGCGCCCATCTGAGTTTCATTGATGTCTGCCCTCACTGTCGCAGCATTGGCATTGACCAGCACACAGCACTGCACTGTTTCACCTGTGGCCTCATCGCCCCTGAGGAACGCTTCGTTAGTGGCAATCAACGTGTCTGCCCCAAATGTGGCGCTCAGTTGCGTCATATCGGCACGGACTATGACCGCCCCCTGGAAACCTGCGTTTGCTCAAGCTGTGATCATGTCTTTGTTGAAGGAGAAGTCGTTGCACGTTGTGCCATTTGTGCACACAGCATGCCGCCGACGACGTTGCGCCATCACAAGTTCTATTCATGGCGCCTCGGCGCCAATGGCCGCCTTGCGATGCAAGGCGGTCTTGAAAGCGCAAGCAATCCTGACAGCGTGACGAGCCGCAATAGCCGTGAACACTTCATTGCCAGCCTGGATTGGATGCTGAAGATGATGCAGACCCAGTCCGATCTCTATTTTTCGCTGATGGGGCTGCGCTTGATCAATCGCGTCGAGCTCGAGGCCGCACTCGGTAGTGCTAACGCCGCGCGTTTGATTGAGGCCTATGTAGATCGCCTGCGCGAACTGCTTAATGATGCCGACCTCATGGTGCGGACAGACGACGAGAATGTCCTGATACTGCTGCCGCATTTTGATCGTAAACACATTGCCAAACTGCGCGTGGCCATCAAGACCCTGTCCAAGCAAGCCCGACAACAAAGCAGTATCGGACCGGTCTGGGATGTCGCAGATATCCAAGTCAATGCAAAGAGTTCTGAAAAGGAAAACACCGAAACACTCATTGCGCGGCTCAATGCAGCGGTCGGTCTGGACCACAGCGCGGCACAGGCAGCCTGATCATGGATGCCCTGCTGCAAACGCTGATCCAGGGGTATGCGGTTTTCATCACCCTGGTCAGCACTGACGCGACCCATCTGGTGCTCAAGTTCGCACCATTCGTCTTGCTTCTGGAACTACCTTTATACCTGCTGACATGGGCAGGCGTGATGCATTACCTGTGGCGAAAGCATCACGAAATACCGATGGATACGCTGTATTACCCGCGTGTCAGTTGCATCTGCAATGCTTATGCCGAGGGTCGCGACGTGCAGTACTCGGTGCGCTCTCTCCTGGAACAAATATATCCCGGGCATATCGAACTGCTACTGATCCTGGATGGCGCGGTAACCAACCGCGATACCTATCACGCGATCAGTGAACTGGTTCCACGCTTTCATCAATCAAGCACGCGCTCAGTCCGATTTATTCCAAAACCACAGCGTGGCGGCCGGGTCTCTGCCACCAATACCGGATTGCTTTATGCCACCGGTGAGATCGTGATGGCCCTGGACGCTGACACTTCGTTCGACAATGAAATGGTTGCCAATGCTGTGCGCCCGTTTGCGGATCCGAATGTGGTTGGTGCTACAGGCCCCTTGCGCGTCCGAAACGCCAACAAATCGCTGGTCACGCGCCTGCAAGCGGTGGAGTACATGATGGCAATCTATCTTGGCAAGGTTGGCCTTGCCGAGTGGAATATCATCAACAACCTGCCCGGCGCTTTCATGATCTACCGGAAGTCGATCCTCAATCATGTCGGCGGCTGGAATACGGGTACTGGCGAAGACCTCGACCTGACACTACGAGTCAAGCAGTACATCAGTCGTCATCCGGAATTGCGCCTCGCTTTTGCACCCGGCGCAGTGGCACATACTGACGTCCCTGATACTTTCGCGACGTTCTACACACAGCGCCTGCGTTGGGACGGTGATCTCTCCTATATCTACTTCCGCAAACATTGGCATAGTTTTTCACCGTTGATCGGCTGGAAGAACTTCCTGTCAGTGGTCTGGTACGGGCTACTGTTCCAGATTTTTCTGCCCATGCTCCAGGTTGGATTCTTCTCCTACCTGCTGTTGTTCAAACCAGCCCCTTTCTTTATTGGCGTGATGATGCTGGTCTGGTGTTTCTATTTCATGCTCACCGTCATCCAGTTCGTATTGTTCATCGCGCTGCTGTCGGAAAGACCACGAAACGATGTTGCCTACATCCTGATGTTGCCGCTGATGCCGTTTTTTATGGTCAGCGCACGCATCTGGAGCGTTGTTGCAACGTTGCACGAATGGGTTAACAAGGCTCATCAGGATTCGCCCATGGGCCCCTGGTGGGTTATTCGCCGAGGAGGTCCGCGATGAAAGTTCCACTCATAGCCTGGGCAAGCATGCTGATTTTCGTGTCCACGTCGGTTCGTGCAGAACCGGTTCCGCTGGAGTTGCTGCTGAGTGACACGCAAAACGCAGTCAGCATCCTTCAGGCGGAAAGCGCGCTTGAAGGTGCGAGGCACGAACTCCAGCGCGATAGCGGCCAGAAAGGATGGCAGTTGACCGGTGCACTTGGTTACGGGTTGATCCGTAACATCGTCGACGAAAACAGGGCCATTTCCTACCCGGCCTCGCAAGCCCAGCTTGGATTCTCCTATCCGCTGCTGGGCGCCTCGGAACAACGCCAGCGCGCAGTCGATCTCGACAATGGAAAGGTTCGCGAGAAAGAAGTTCGACTCGAGGAGGCACGCCACCGCGCCCCGCTGGAACTGGAATCCAATTACGCGCGCTACTGGGGCGCACAGGAAGCCATCATCGTTCTCGACGCCTATCTCGCCAGTGAATCGACACTGACGCAGCGTCTTCGGATGCGGCAACAGAAAAAACTGATGCTGGAATCGAAAATGATTGATCTTTTGTCCAGTTACGCTAGTGCACGAAGTGATCGCGCACAGCTATTACGTGTACGTGAACAGACACGCAGCCGACTGACCCTGCTGACCGGACGACAGCTAACTGAACTGATCGCACGCCCCGTAGCGCTTCCCGCGGTCCCAGATGGCGTCAGCAAGGACGCTTTTGCACGTCATCCAGACCTTGTTGCCCTCGCCGCGCAATCTGATGCATTGCAGGCTCAACTCGGGAACAGCAGTTGGTACGGGATGGACGCCGCATTCAATGTGATGGCCGCCGCCAACAATGACCAGCGCGATCATCAGACTGGCGGAACCGCCTTTGTCGGCTTCAATTTCAGCGCACCCATATCACTGTTCAGTGTCCGACGCGAAGAGCGCCAGCGCCTGCAGTCGGCAATCCACGCGGTGCAACTGCAGCAGCGACAACGCACCGAAGAACTCAATGTCGAAGCGCGGACTGCACTCGATCGTTTAACCCAGGCCAATGAGGAAATGGACATTGCCACGCAGAAGACACAGGCGGCAGCAGCAGCCGTGCGTGAACGACAACTGCGTAGCAACGTATTTTCGGAAGAAGGCATCGAAGCCCTGACACAACAATTACGTGACTACACCATACAGGCCGTGGCGGACATCGACGCTCAGGTAAAAGTCTGGCAGGCCAACATCGAAGCACGCGGGTATTTGCAGGCAGGCGCTGACAACATCGTCATTCCCAAGAGCGTGGATTCAACGCTGGGCACGCAACTGGCCGAACCCCTGTCTGTCATCGCGGGAAAGTTGCAAGGCAACAGTGGCCAGGCAACCCCCAGAACCGAAAGTGGCATGGCGGATACGCCAACGATGAAGGCAGCCATGAAATCGGTGGCGATACAGCAAAAGGTTCCGGCCGATACCTTCTCTGCGGACAAGGCATCGAAAGCCTACAGAATGATCGCATTGCCTCAACGACGGGCTGCCCGGCTGCGACAAGTTTCCTGGCATCCAACCGCAGCACTCACTTCTGCGAGTTCCGTTCAGACAGCTCCTGACATGGCGGTTTACGTCTGGAACAGCAAGGATCTGATCGAGAAGAACCAGTTTCAGCCTACGTTCTGGAATCTTCTGGATCGACTTTCCATTCGCCGCCTGCTGCTCTCGCTGAACGCAGGGCAAATCAGGGATGCAAAGGCCCATCCACAGTCCCTGCGGGACTTTCTGGACAACGCAAAGAGCAAAGGCGTCGCAGTTGAGTTATTGCTGGGAGAGCCAAGCTGGATTGAACCATCAAAACGCCAAAACCTGATCGATCTGATCAACAGCCTTCGTGGCTTTGATTTCGCAGGACTGCATTTGGATATCGAGCCTGACCAACTCTATAAGCAGCCATTGAAGCATACGCAGTTCGATGCCTGGGTACAGACACTGCAAGCCGCAGCCAAGGCCTCCCCCTGGCCGACCGCGGTCAGCATTCATCCGCGCTATTTCCGCGATGCTCCTTACCGCGATTGGCAATTAGCCAAGTTGTTGCATGACGGCGGCGTGCACGAAATCGCGCTGATGATCTTCTCTTCAGACACAAGCAAAGTCGCCGCGGTAGCGCGGCCTATTCTGGCGGACACGCCAGAGATGAACTTCCGTATCGCGCAAAGCGTTGAACCGCAGCTGGATCCGGCATTAAGCCACGCACGCAGACGTCCGGAAGAATTCGAAGCCGCGATGCGGGATTTGCAACAGAAACTGTCGACTCAGGCCAACGCCGACGGCGTCGCAGTCCAGGCCTGGGCTGACCTTATGAGGATGGGTTATGAAAGTCAGATTCATTGAGCCAGAACGTGTCGATCCCAATCGGGATCGCGGCATCAAAGTTCCGTATGCACCCGCCAAGCGCCAGCAAGCGCGCTGGCGCTGGTACCTGATCCTGCTCGTGGTCAGCAGCCCGCTGCTGTATTTCACCGGCAAGATCGTGTGGTCCACAGTCGTGGTCGAAGCGCCCGCAGTGATCAGTCAAGAACAGATCACGGTGCGCACCTCTGGCCAAGGGTATGTGGACGCCGTCTATGTCAAGCCAATGACGGAGGTGACCGCTGGAACGCCATTGGTGAGCCTGCGAAATCCTGATCTGAGCACACGCATAGAACAGCTGCGCGCTGAGCTGCGCACCCTGGAGGGCGTCAAGTCGACCAGCGGCAGTTACCACACCTCGACCGTCAACCTGGAAGACCAACTGCAGATCGCCAACCAGCAACGTGATCAACAGAGCGAACGTCTCATGACCGTCGAAGAGCTCTACAACCAGGGTGCCGCCACTGGGGCTGAACTCGCCAGTGCCCGTAATGAATATCAACAGAGCAGCGCCAAGATCGCGCAGGTCCACCAGGAAATGAGCACGCTGAACAAACCACCCGACAACACCGCCGGACAGGAAATGAAGGCACATATCGCTTCACTTCAATCCGAGATTGCCGGAATGGAAAAACAGAACGAAAGCCTTTTGGTGACCGCGCCGTCGGCTGGACGTGTTGTGGATTTGACCATTGTAAAAGGTGATCAACTGGCAGTCGGCGGCAAAGTGGCAATGATCGCGCCTGAAGGCAGTGAGTTGCACATCGATGCGTATGTGCCGCCGAAATACTCGAAGTACGCACGCAAGGGCCTACGAGCTACCGTGATTTTTCCTGATGGCCATCGCCGTCAGGCCACGGTCACCGATGTGCCGGAAGTCACGCAGGAGGTTCCCAGTGCGCACCCGGAAATGTTTGGCTCACGCGAAGTCGGGGTGCTCGTAAGGATGGAATTTCTTGATCACGGCTCCGGCCAGGCCACCTTGACTGATGGCTTGCCAGTGACCGTGCGTTTCGATAATCGCTGGAACAGCGATCTACCCGGAAACATGATGTCCGCAATGCGTGACGGCTGGCACTCGGTTCATTCGCTACTTGAAAACTGGAGATCTTGATATGACCTTTCCTGAAAATCGCACGGCTACCAAGAATCGCTTCTCCCGCCAACCACGCACCTTGGTGATTGGTGGCGCCGGTTTCATTGGTTCGCATGTTGTTGAAACTCTGCTGGCCAAAGGTCATGCAGTCCGTATCCTGGACAATCTGTCGACCGGGAAACTGCACAATCTTCCGTTGAACCACCCAGGCATTGAGCTCAAGATTGGCAGCATGCTCGACTATGAGACTGTACAAAACGCGATGTCCGGCATGCGTCACTGTGTGATGCTGGCAGCGCAGGTTTCAGCGCCGCTATCCGTTGAGCTTCCTTACGAATCGGCAACCAGCAATATCCTAGGGTTCATCAACGTATTGCAATCTGCACGCGCATTAAGGCTGGAGCGCCTGGTCTACGCGTCATCTGCCGCAGTCTATGGGGACTGCCCCAGCCTGCCGTTGGTAGAAACTGAGATTGCCCGTCCGGTGAATCCCTACGGTTTAGAGAAATATGCCAATGAACTCTATTCCGACCTCTATAGCCGCCAATACGATCTGAACACCTTGGGACTGCGCTTTTTCAACGTCTATGGCCCGCGCCAGGACCCTAACTCGTCTTATTCAGGTGTGATCAGCAGATTCCTGCAAAAACTGGCGTCCAATCGTCCTCCACAGATATTTGGCGACGGCCGCCAGACTCGGGACTTCATTCACGTGCGGGATGTAGCCCAAGCATGTGTGACTGCACTACATGCGGAATATCGCGGCGTTTGCAATGTAGCAACGGGTCAACGCGTTGATCTCCTGCGCATGTTCAGGATTCTGGGCGACGCACTGGGAGTTTCCCTTGAGCCTGAATTCAGCCCTCAACGTATCGGCGATATCCGTCACTCTTGCGGCAGTACTGAACGCATGCGCCAAGCGTTGCAGTATTCGGCAAGCGTTGATCTTGAGCAGGGGCTTACTGAACTTGCAGACGACTATCGTCGGCAACACAAATCAGCTACCGCAAGTTCCCGCGCTCGTTTCAGTTGAACCGAGGAAATGATTTTCAAATATCCAAGGGCCCAATCTTCACCCGATCTTCGTGCCATTTGGAGAATCCCGTGACCATGGCTTGCAAGAACAGGTGAAGGTCTGAATGTGTCCGGCCTGTCGTGAGGAGTCCATCCTCGACCACAGCCTGATCAATCCATTTACCACCTGCATTGCATATGTCGGTTTGGAGCGAAGGACAGGATGTCAGCATGCGCCCTTTCAGCACATTGGCTTTGAGCAACAGCCATGGCGCGTGGGCGATTGCCGCCACTGGTTTTCTGCATTCGAAGCAGGCTTCCACGAACTGAACTGCCAAGGGATTGTTCCGCAGTGAGTCGACACTGATCAACCCGCCTGGCAGCACCAGACCGGCGTAGCGTTCAACCATAGGGATATCCAGGGTGGCGTCAACATCAACCTGCAAGCTCCAATTATCGGACTCCCATGACGTAATGTGCCCCGCCCCGGGCGAGATGACATCGACGTGGGCTCCGGCTTCTTCAAGAATTTCCCGTGATTTGATGAGTTCGGATTTTTCAAATCCATCCGAGGCAAGGATCGCGATACGCTCCCCGTACAAAGATTGCTTATCTGCTGATAGATCCTGTTGCTGTTCGTTATCTGAACTGCTGCGCCCATGCATCCACTCTGACGGATTGCTGGCCCGCGAAGGACTCTGCGACATCAGATCGGACATGGCGGGATTTCGAATAGTGTTCATGGTGTAGCCCTCTGTTGGGAGCAAATGGACTAGCCGCAACACCACGCCCTAGCAAGGCCAGCATCGAATATACTCTTCGGGAATCATGCGTGGCATATCCCAAAATATTGGGCTCACACTGAACGTAAAAGTTCAATATTACGGTCTATCTTTTAGTTCTAATCAGCGCACTCTAAGATCGCAGCCAATCTGATGGCGTTACTCCACCGTCACCGACTTCGCCAGATTCCTGGGGCGATCGACATCAGTGCCCTTGATGACGGCCACGTGATAAGCCAAAAGCTGAAGTGCAACCGTATAGGTAATTGGGGCGAGTAGCGGTGCCGTGCAAGGCATCTCGATGACAGTCACTCCGGGGCCAGGATCCACACCGGTTCCGGAATCGGTAAACACGTAAAGCTCGCCACCTCGCGCCGACACCTCGCGCAGATTGGATTTGACCTTCTCAATCCAACCATCTCGCGGTGCAATGGCAATCACGGGCATATCCGCATCCACCAACGCCAATGGGCCGTGCTTCAGTTCGCCCGCAGCATAAGCTTCGGCATGGATGTAGGAAATCTCTTTAAGCTTGAGCGCGCCTTCCTGTGCAATGGGATACATCGTGCCACGACCCAGGAATAAGGCATTGGGACGCAATGCGATCCTTGCCGCGAGCTTTGCGATGGTCTCATCAAGATCAAGCACAGCCTCGACTGCCTCGGCCACGGTATGCAGTTGCTCGACAATCTCGCGCTCGTGACCAGCCGTCTCGTCACGCCGGGAAAGTAATCCAGTGATCATGAGCAGTGATAACAACTGCGTCGTGAATGCCTTGGTCGACGCAACGCCCATTTCGGGTCCTGCGCATGTCAGTAGACTGAAGTCGGCCTCACGCACCAAAGAGCTCTCCGCAACATTGCAGACGCTCATGGTAGCTAGATATCCCGCCGTCTTAGCGTAGCGCAGGGCAGCCAGCGTATCAGCGGTTTCTCCTGACTGTGAGACCCCGATGAAGATGCTGCCTTTTGGAACAACGGGCAGGCGATAGCGGTATTCGCTCGCCAGTTCGACATTGCAAGGCAGTCTGGTGAGCGATTCAATCCAGTAGCGCGCTACTTGCGCGGCATGGTTACTGGTACCACAGGCAACGATATGCACACATTCTATTTTGTCCAAGGTCTCCTGCGACTTGAAACCCAGATTACGGCTTAGTAATGCACTTCCGGCAATGCGATCTTTCAGTGTTTCCTGCAGCGCCCTGGGTTGCTCATGAATTTCCTTGAGCATGTAATGGCGATAGCCATTCTTGTCACAGCTGTCACCTGCCAGTTGCACGTCACGCACTGGACGTACAACGGTGTTGCCCTTGCGATCGACGATGTTAATGTTGCCTTTCTGCAACTCGGCGATATCACCTTCCTCCAGGAAAATGAATCGACGCGTCAGCGGCAGTAGTGCCGTTACATCTGATGCCACGTACTGTTCGGTTTCACCAACACCGATCACCAGTGGGCTCTCGCTTCTTGCCACGACCAATGTTTCCGGTTCGGACACTGCCAGAACTGCAATGGCATAAGCACCAGTAAACTCCATCGTAGCCACTTGCACGGATTCGAAAAGACTGATGCCAGTCGCCAGATGCTGATGCACCGTGTGCACGATAACCTCGGTGTCAGTATCCGAACTGAAGGTATAGCCATGCCTTTTCAGCTTTTTTTTCAGATGCTCGTAGTTCTCGATAATGCCGTTATGAACGACGGCAACCTCGCCACGAGAGACATGCGGATGTGCATTGCGCTCAGTTGGCTCTCCGTGTGTTGCCCAGCGTGTATGCCCAATGCCGAGTGAGCTTTCAAGTGAGGTGCCGTACAGACTGCGTTCCAACTCTCGGACCTTGCCAACCCGGCGACGAACCTTCATTCGTTGACGATGATCGACCACCGCTATTCCCGCTGAATCGTAACCCCGGTATTCGAGGCGCTGGAGCGCTTCGACAAGAATAGGTGTTACGTTTTTTTGAGCAACCGCGCCAATGAGTCCGCACATATGTATCTCCAACGGCCAGACAGCCTAGTGCTGCTAGAACCGCAAGAGGGGTGCCAATCCAAATGAAATAAATCAAAAACAAGCAGTTGTACTCATCGACTGCTTCAGATTGTTCGATTGAAGCTTTGAATCGCCCAATAACCTGTTACCAACTGCAGACAGTTATTGGCATGGAATAGTTAACTATTTGTTTGAAATGAAAAGATACTGTTGAAAAAAAGAGACAGCTCAATCGCCTGATAAATATGTTGCCGAATGTCCGGCAATGACCGTGAACGCGAGCGGCCAATCAATGAAGCACAATGCTACTCGTCGAACACCTTCAGGATCGTTGAATAAAGCCCGGGAGCGTAATGCTTGCCATCCATTAATTAGCGCTTCCGATCCAGAAATAAGAAGAGACCAATAAGTGAAAGGGCTTAACTTAAATAATCAATCTCGCCGTGCTGAGATCCATCTGACTAATCAGGTTCCAGATATCCCACATCCGCTTCATCCGTTAATTGGAAGTCCCCATTTTGAATGGCCGCCATGATTTCTTGGGCTCTCTCCAATTGGATGCTTGGAACCATAATCTCAATGCTGTCTTGACTGGCTCCATATAAATGATTGAGCACATGATTCTCTGACAAAGTCATCTCTGCTCGAATCCCTTCAGCTTGCAACCGGCCCACAAAGATATTGGCCGCAGAAGGAGCAAACATCCCGGCAGAGACCATGAACATAGAACTTTTAAGTTCACGTCCATTCGGACTGATATGCACCCAATAGCGTTTCATTTCGATAGCCGCGCCATTTGGAGTATTTAAGTTTAGTAAGAGGTGGGGTTCGTATTTGGCGCCAAGTAGCCAAAGGCAAACATCCACGAACCCCGCCTACTGAATTAGATCTTACGCGCACTGCCCGTATTCCGGGTATCACTAACTATCCGCTTTAGGCTGATAGCGATTTTCGATGATAGTCTGCTTTCAGCCCATAGCGGACGGTCGAGGTTTTCTTTCAGAAACCCCAGTTTTCCTGTTCGATCAACTCAATTACGCGACGTCGAATATCGTCACGAATCTCATTCACGCGGTTAGCAGATTGGCCCTTAGGGTCTTGAAGCGGCCAGTCAGCGCGTCTCAAGCCGGGCACATAGGGGCATTCATCTCCGCAGCCCATTGTGATCAACAGGAAAGCATCGCGAGCTAGCGATTCAGTGAGTTTCTGGGGTTTGGCATCGGAGACATCAATGCTCATTTCACGCATCGCGACAACTACTTCCGGATGCACCCTATCCGCGGGGTGAGTGCCCGCAGAGATCGCGATAGCTTTTTCCGAATTGACGAGCTGATTGAAGAACGCCGCTGACATTTGCGAACGTCCTGCATTGTGAACGCAGGCAAAGATGACTTTTTTCACGGCAATGGTCCGTCTACAGTTTCGTGAGGCTGCAATACACGGCCTGCTCTCGCGGGCAGTGACGGAATCAGCCAGTGGAACAACCCCGTTGCGGTCATCGCTCCAGCTAACTGTGCCAGGATGAACAGAGACGCATCTGCTGGACGGATGCCTGCAAAGGTATTGGTCAGGGCACGAGCCAAAGTGACTGCGGGATTCGCGAACGATGTCGACGAAGTGAACCAGTAGGCACCAACAATATAGGCGGCTACAGCGAGAGGAACCGAGTCGCTTCGTGTCCGCGATACGCCCCTGATTACGGATAGCAGCCCGAACGTCGCAATAAATTCACTAAATACCTGAGCCGCACCACTGCGCTCATGCAGTGAAGGCGTAAACAGGGGCTCGCTAAACATGAGGTGCGCCACCGCCACCCCTACATATGCACCAACAATCTGTGCCAGCAGGTAAGGCACCACATCACGCCAGCGTAGGCCACCTAGCACAGCATCCGCGAGTGTTACTGCAGGATTGAAGTGCGCTCCGGATATCGCCCCAAACGTCAAAATTAGGGCAAGCAGTGCGCCACCGGTTGCCAACGAATTAGCAAGCAGTGCGACAGCGACATTCCCGCCGCTAAGGCGTTCACCCATGATTCCGGAACCAACCACGGCGGTGAGTAGTACTGCCGTGCCGATAGCTTCAGAAGCGAAACGACGGGAAAGAGTAGATTTCATTTGGGCGGACAACAGGGATCGGCAGTTTTGCTGTCGGCGCAGCAGTTCTCAGTCAGGTAGGCGACGAGCCCATTCATGACTTTGAAATCGGGAGCGTAGTAGATAAAGCGTCCCTCCTGCCGTGACTTCAGCAGACCCGCACTACTTAGCTCTTTCAAATGAAAGGACAGAGCATTTGGAGCAACTCCAAGGCGCTCAGCGATCTCTCCTGCGGCCATGCCGTCTGGGCCTTTCTGGACAAGTAACCTGAATAGGGCCAGGCGCGAGTTTTGCGCCAGTGCACTAAGTAGCGATACGGCGATGTCGATTTTCATATTTCAATAATCATTGAATTAATAAAACGTGTCAACAAGTATTGAAATGTCAGCACGTGGAAGCCTCGATCCAAATGTCCGCTTCTGGCACAAAGCGGCCCAAAGCGATATCCATCCATTGGCCTAATAGCCGACTATGGCGACCGTGCGTCCTGACCCGGAGAGTGAAGAGCGCTATCCTCTCGTGTGCGAGAACGAGCAACTGAAAACCTTCGAGGCGCTAGGGTAGAAATGGACGCCAAAATCGAAATCGACGGTACTTGGCATGACTGCATTTTTTGCTACCCGAATCATGAAGCCCCGATACTGGTACGCGACGCTCGTGGCGTAGAAATTTACATGGAAAGCCCGTTCAAACGATTCAATGCGAAATTGATGATGAGTATGGAAGGGCCACCAGTTCCGAATGGCGCATACAACGTCCGGCATCAAGGTAAGGCGCTGATCTTCGAGGCGCAGCAGTCGACTGTCGCAACAGTCTGGGGGAATGTGAGCATGAAATTGCGCCTAGTATCTTCTCGATACCGACCATAGGTCATTTGGGGCACAACCCATTCACGCTTCCCTAATAGCTCATCAGAATTCCCTGTTACTACGCCTGAACACCAAAATAATTCCCTGTTCTTTTTAGGCGCCATAACAGCTGAGCTTGGAAATACCTTCGCAGATAGACAGGGTTACAAGGTTCCTTGCGCAGGGGGCATCCGAATAATTTACTGATTTCCCTGTAAATTTCCCTGATAGCAGGGAAATTTGCGGATACTCCCTCGCTGAGGACTGCCTACACCACCAATCATTCTTTATGCACTCGCAATGTGTGCATAGAAACAACTTAAAGCCCGTAACTACGGGCTTTTTTATTATCCGTTGGTCCCAAGAGACGCTCACGGACCAAATTTTTCGGCCGCTGGCATACGCATTCTCTATCTCTGCATCGCCAGGACCAACGGACAAGAAAAATGTTGTGCATTCCCTGCGTAAAACTTCCGCTTTGTGCCGATAGCGGACGGTCAACCTGGTTGCTTATCCAGTTTGATGCGCGAGATTGTCTATCCATAAGGAAAAATTTCAGTGCGTCATCATGTTGCGAACTTGGCCCAGCACTGCTTCTAGCGCGTTATCTAGAGCGTGTGATGGCACTAACCATTCCTCACAAAACAGCTTACTGGTATCCGATTCATCGTTTTCTGCGTGAACGGTCACGTGCGTGAGGCTGGGCTTAGTAACCCATATTAGGAAGCACTTGCCTTTATTGCTTGAGATGCAAGCAACCCGAACTGTACTTCTGGGGAAATCTTGCGCGCTGTCAAACAAGGTTAAACCGTGTCGATTAGTCCAAGCTTGAATTACTGGATCGATACTTTCGTAGCTCATACGGAATAGCGAACGATTGATCGGCGCTGAGTTTTAACGCCAATCTGGGTGCATTGCAAATGGCGACTTTGGGCTGACCCCACCCGGCGAGACGGTGCCAAATACAGTCACTCATAATGACCGCTCTTAGGCCGCTGTTACCTAAGCTCCCGGCGCTTAAACGAACACGGCAGCCCTCTAAAAGCGGGGTGCCATCACTCAGGACAATGAGCCCACGAGACGGTTTTTGGGCAATTGGGCATTAACGGCCCGCGTAGTCCGAGAAGACGTAGTCCCGGGCTTTCACGGTTGTGTGGCACGCGTAGCCACATTTGGCATCATTCCCCTGAGGCGGTTTATCAGACAGCGTGCCTGGCCTAAAAGTATTGGTGGCGGCTTCAAATTCAAATACCGCGTACCCCCAACCACCACTGTCTGCGAAGCGCTTTTCGTCTTTCACCATGAAATCAACGTCGTGCTGGACCCCCGGTGCCGTTGCGGCAGGCCAGACTTCCATCTTCTTGGGTGTCCAATGAATCTTCGCCATTTTTGAGCCGTCTGGAAATGGCTTGCCATTGGCTGGCGAGCCGTCGCGGAAGGCTTTGATCATTATCGAATTCGCCAAGATTGCCGCCATCAGCGGCCCATCCTGGCTGATAGTAACGACCTCCCAATTCTCATAGCCTTTGAATTCCGAGAAGCTAAGGCCGCCTGGAACCTTCAACGCGTATTTGTCATCTGCTGCAAAAGCCGTCGAGCCCAGCACGACTAGAGTCACGCTCACTAACAGGGTTTTTAAATTCATCGTTCGATCTCCTTTTCAGGTATCAGGACATCAAGTTGAGCGCAGAGTCCTAACGGCTGCGCGCAGATCGCATGCGAGAAACTCCTTTCGCTCACATACAAATAAATGGTCATGCTTATCGATGTCTTTAAAGTATACAAAAAACGACTTGGTGCACTAAGCCGGACAATCCAGGCGTTTGAGGATGCCGGCGATGAAAGGCATTTGAAAACAATGCGGTCATGGGGCCCAATCCATAAACTGGGCTTCAATTCTTTTCAAAATATTCATTATCTTTCATGCGATTACTTATTCACTGGCGGCAGGCGTGACGGCAGCAACCTTCGGACGCCGTGCAAGCCAGCAAACCGGAATCATGAGCACTGCCAGCCAGCCGGAAAGATAGAAAATATCGATACTCGATAACAAATAACTCTGCCCTACGACATGGTGCAGCACCTCAGACGCCGCGGACTCGCTGCCTAAGCCTTGCTCGCGCAGATTCGATAGTGCACTCATATAGCGAGGGTCATACGCCGACAAGCTTTCCACGGTGCGAGACTGATGCAGAGCCTCACGGCGATCCCAGAATGTTGTCGTCAATGACGTGGCGAAACTGCTGCCGATGATGCGAAGAAAATTCGACAATCCCGATGCAGCCGGCACGCGATGCGCAGGCAGTCCGTCGAGCATCACAGTAAGAAGAGGCACGAAGAACAACCCCAATGCGATGCCCTGAACCAGAAAAGGCATCACAAGCACAATGAAACTAGAATCTGCAGTGAAATTGGCGCGCATGAAATACGACACCGCGAACATTATGAAAGAGGCTGTCACCAAGAGGCGCACATCTCCACGTCCTACAAAACGTCCTACCATTGGCGAGACTAACACTGCCATTAGACCGCTTGGCGCAGCGACAAGGCCCGCCCACGTTGCGGTGTAAGACAGTTGAGTTTGAAGCCATAGCGGAATCAGAACGACATTACCGAAGTAGATGCCGTAGCCTAAGCAAATCACCGACGTGCCAAGCACGAAGTTGCGCGACTTGAATAACGACAGATCGACGATCGGATGCTCTTCGCCTTGTTCCCAGACGATCCAGGAAAGCAGACCTAGAACGGCGATGACCGACCCCACCACAATTTCTGGGCTGGAAAACCAATCCAGATTTTTACCTTGGTCGAGAATGATCTGTAGCGCGCCGACCCAGATTACCAAGAGGATCAGACCGACACGGTCAATTGGCAGTCGGCGAGTCGGCGTTTCTCGCGATTTGAGAAACGTCCAACAGACGAACGAACAGAACAGCCCCACCGGGACATTAATCAGGAAGATCCAGGACCAGGCATGGTTGTCTGAGATGTACCCGCCGAGGATCGGCCCGCATATTGGCGCAACCAACGTCGTCATTGACCAGATCGTCAATCCTGTGCCCTTCTTTTCTGGCGTGAACAAGGTCAGCAGCAGGGCCTGTGATCCCGGAATCATCGGGCCCGAAACGGCTCCTTGAGCCACACGGAACAGCAGTAGTGACGGCAAACTCCAGGCAATGCCGCACAGGAATGAGGCGAGTGTAAACAGCAGCACTGATGCCACGAAGGTTCGCACAACGCCAAAACGTTGCATGAGCATCCCCGTCAGTGGCACCGAAATACCATTTGCAACGGCAAATGAAGTGATGATCCAAGTGCCAGAGTCAGTAGAAACTCCTAGATTGCCGGCAATGGTCGGTATGGAGACGTTGGCGATCGTTGTATCCAGCACCTGCATGAAGGTACCTAGCGACAATGCCAGTATGGTTATTGCGCGAGCGGCACCCGTGAGCGGTGCCGCCTGCTGGGGCTCGACGGTACTCACGAACCGTGCACCTGGATTGCAGCCACTTCAGTGGCACCCGCATTGCGCGCAACAATTTGTGAAATGCGTGCTTCGACGTTGAGGTCGTTGCTGAGGCTCTCTTGTTCTGGAATAGGCTGACTACGAACGGCGGACACGAGCTGGGAACCAGACTTGTCGCTGATGTCGACGGTCACCGCCATCGAAAGACCGACGCGCAAAGGATGTTCATTCAACTCCTGGGGATCGAGTGCGATTCGTACGGGAAGGCGCTGCACGATCTTGATCCAGTTTCCTGAGGCATTCTGCGGCGGCAACAGTGCAAAGGCGTTGCCGCTGCCAGCGGCCAGGCCAACGACCTTTCCGTGGTACGTAGTGCGGTGCCCATAGATATCCGAATAGAGCTGTACCGGCTGACCGACGCGTATGCCATCAAGTTGTACTTCCTTGAAGTTTGCGTCGACCCATATATCGTTTAGCGGTACGACCGCCATCAACGGCGTACCCGCTGCAACGTGTTGGCCCAATTGAACAGAGCGACGTGCAACAACGCCCGCCAAAGGTGCACGAATCTCGGTGCGACGCAGCGCTAGCGTGGCATCGCGTACCGCCCCCTCTGCAGCAAGAACCTGAGGATGGGTGGCGACGTTCGTGCCGTCGATCTGAGCCAGATTTGCATTCAGCTCCTGACGCGCTTCTGCCAGTGCAGCTTGCATTTGCTCGATTTCGTCGCGGCTATGGGACAGTTCTTCTCGAGAAATCGCACCGTCTTGTGCGAGGCCAGAGCGGCGACGATAGTCGTCCTGTGCGCGCTTCAACGTGATTTCTCGGTTTCTGATCTGCGCCTTTTGTTTTTCGGCCGTGGCGAACAGCGAACGAACTTGGCGCACGGCTCGGCCGAGGTTCGCTTCTGCATTGCCCATGGCGACCTCGGCATCAGCCGGATCCAGCTTCAGAAGAGACTCGCCTCTCTTTACCTGCTGGGTATCGTCCACGTTGAGCGTAGTAACAGTCCCTGGGACTTCGCTTGTGATCTGCACCAGGTCACCGTTGACGTAAGCATCATCGGTTGTTTCGTAATGACGCCCAACAACGTTCCAGTAGATACCGTAGCTCACGCCGCCAACAACAGTCGCTACAGCGATGGCAATCAGCTTGCGGCGACGCTTGAGCTTCACATTCGCGTCAAGGTTAGACTGTTGAATATTGTCGTTCATAAATAACTCCATTACATATGTGTTGAATTCATTTGGCAGCGACGTCCGCAGACCGACCCTTGGAATCAAAGTCGCCACCAACAGCGATTTGTAGAGAAATGTGGGCAATCGCCTGTGCAGCGACGAGATCAACGTGCTGGCGACGCTCGACAAGCAATTGGGCTTCCGTAGTCAGCACCGTCAAATAGCTGGAAATGCCTGCGTCATAGCGCTTACGTGCCAGTGTGTAAGCCGCTTCTGCGTCTTCGAGTCCTGCTCTCTGCTTGGACAATTGATCGCGCAGCGCATCGACGGCACTGAGTTGATCCGAGACCTCGCGTACTGCGCTGAGTACGGCGGCGTCATAGTTCGCCACACTGGCATCAATCTCTGCGCCGGCGGAACGGTACTCCGCCTTCAGACGGCCGGCGTTGAAAATCGGCAAGTGAATAGCAGGTCCGACACCGTAGGTGCCTGAGGTCGCGTTAAACAAATTGTTGAAGCCAATCGCAGCTGTACCAGCAAATGCGATGAGGTTGATGTCCGGATAGAAGGCGGCTCTTGCGGCTGATCGTCCTGCGGTCGCTGCATCAATGCGGGCCCGCGCGGCAAGGACATCCGGCCGACGGCCCAACAGATCAGCCGGAAGTGTCTTGGGGAGGTCAAGCGCGGCTTCTTGATCGAGCGCAGGACGGGTGAGCTCGAACTGTGCATTCGCTCCATACCCGGCCAGCTCGGCGATTCTATGCCGAGCAAGATCCTGATCGAAATGCGCTTGGCTTAGTTGAACCTCGGCATCTTGGACTGCACCTTCCGCTTGGAGAAGCTCAACATTCGTATCGAGCCCTGCGAGTACGCGCTCTCGAGTGATCGAGAGGATTTGCTCGCGCTGCTTCGCAGTGCGCTCAGCGACATCTGCCAAACGATACTGGCGATCCAGTTCAACATAGGACCGAAGAACCGCACCGATAATCGCCAAACGGGCGCTTGACGCATCGAGTATTTTTGCTTCGGTGTCCAAGTGGGTCTGCTTAAGCAATTCAGATTGCCGCCCCCAGAAATCGAGATCCCAGGACAGATTCAACCCTTCATTACCCAACCAATTCGTATGGCCACTGTAGGGTGGCGGCACTACATCCCGGCCGCTAACCCTCTCTCGAGTCTCATGCACATCTAGATCAACAGCGGGATATAGGCGCGACTTAGCGACTACATCCCTCTGCTGAGCGATACGAACACGAGCCAGAACTTCGGCCAGAGAAGGATTGCTCGCCAGCACATCTCGCATGATCCGGTCGAGTTGCGGATCACGGTACGCCTGCCACCAATCATTTGAGACGGGTCCAGAAGCGTCCGCGCCAAGTCCTAGCTGCTCGCTGGTGAGGGGCCGATCACTAGGAGCTTCTGTCGGCACCGTCACGCAGGCGGCCAGAGAAAGCGAAAGAGCGCTCATGGCATATCGAAAGGTGTTCATTGCAGTTACCCGTGCGATTAGCTATTGGGGATTACCCACTGAGGCCGTTGAGAAGTTTCGGAAAATTCAATTCGGCGTCACGGGACTGCATGCCCTTTTGAAGTGCCTCACGCAAACGGCTTTGTGCCTGAGGATTGCCGAGGCCTTCGACGAAAAGGTTCGAATCACGACGAACCTCGTCGGCCGATACAAGAGCGAAGGCATTGACACGCTCCTTGACGACGGCCCGGCCGGCATCAGGAATATGGGCAATACGCGATGCGAGCGCCGCAACGAAGTCATCGAGTTCGTGGCCTGGCAGTGCGCGGTTGATCCACCCATAGCGCTCGGCCTGATCGGCGTTGTAATCGTCTGCACTCAGCATCACTTCGAGTGCGCGTGCCCGACCCATCAGGCGTACGAGATGTTGCGCGCCACCCGCACCAGGGATCACGCCGAAGGTCGCTTCAAACTGGCCAAAGATTGCTGTTTCGCGTGCTGCGAAGCGCATGTCACAAGCCAATGCGAACTCACTGCCCACGCCGCGCACACGTCCGGCGATCTGGGCGATGGTCACGAGGCGACTGCTGCTCAAATGATGCAACAAGAGCGCAAGCGACCCTTCGCTGACCAGTTTCGCGGTTTCGGCCCGCAGATCCTTGATCCGGGTAACGTCGACGTGAGAAATGAAATAGTCCGGGTCGGCGCTCTTGAACACGAGCACTTTGGCGTTCGTGTTGGCTTCTACAGACTGGATGAGGGTGACGAGGTCACGTACGAGATCCGGCCCAAGCAAATTCATTGGGGGTGCGGCAATCTCGGCAACAATCACAGCGCCTTCGTCACGGATATTGAGGGTTTCGAGTTTCATGGAAGTCTCCATTAAGGGTTGATAGAAATAGGTGGGTAGTTAGCGGAGCGAACCAAAGGCTGCGCGGAGTTCTTCAGCAAAGAGCTGCGGTTGTTCCCATGCTGCGAAGTGGCCGCCCTTGGCAGCTACGTGGAAATAGCTGAGAGTCGGATAGGCACGGCGAGCCCAGGATTCAGGCGGCTGATAGATGTCCTCGGGGAATACCGTGATGGCCACTGGCAAAGAAATCTCGGTGGTCTTTTGCGGACCCGAAAGCAGCACGCTTTGGCCCTTGTTTTCCCAGTACAGTCGGCCAGCCGACGCCGCGCTATTGGTCAGCCAGTACAACGTGAAGTCGTCCAGCACCTGATCCTTCGTTGGTGACTGTTGCGAGTTCTCGCCGTAGTTCCACCGCGAAAAGCCAGGATGCTGCAGGAGGAAAGCTGCAAGAAACGCTGGAGAATCGGTGACGCCGTAGCCAATCGTCTGAGGGCGCGCGCCGAGCATGCTCAGGTAGGCCGTGTTCCCCTTTTTGACGTTGGCAACAAGAGCGTCAAATGTTGCTCTTTCCTGTTCGGACAGTCCGGCAGGCGCCGGACCACCGGTCGGAAGAACCGCGCCCACTTCCGGTGGAATCGTCGCCGGCAGATTCAGATGGATGCCGAGCAGGCCAGCAGGCTTTTGCCGTGCCAGCGCACTTGTGATCGGCGCGCCCCAATCGCCACCCTGGGCGACGTAGTGCTGGTAGCCGAGGCGGTGCATAAGTTCTGCCCAGGCACGCGCAACGTGCTCGGGATTCCAGCCCGTTTCGGTCGGCTTACCAGAAAGGCCATAGCCGGGAATCGATGGGATGACGACGTCAAATGCGTCAGCTGGAGTGCCACCGTACTTGGTGGGATCGGTAAGAGGCGCGATCGTCTTCGCAAACTCGAACACTGAGCCTGGCCAGCCGTGCGTGATAAGCACTGGCAGCGCATTGGGATTCCGCGAACGTACGTGGATGAAGTGGATGTCAACGCCGTCAATCGTGGTCACGAACTGTGGCAAGGCATTGAGCTGCGCTTCCGCCTTTCGCCAGTCGTAGTTGGTGCCCCAGTAATGGACGAGGCTCTGCAACTGGGCAAGCTGCGCGCCCTGGGAGCCGTCGGCGACCGTTTCTTTATCCGGCCAGCGCGTTTCTGCGAGACGCTTGCGCAGATCCGTGAGCTGATCGTTGGAGAAATGGACGTGATACGGACGGATCGCTGTGGCTTTGGCGTTTTCCAGATCAAAGGCTTCGGCCGAAAACGAGAGCGAAAGTGAGAGGGCTGCAGCAATGGTTGTGAGTAAAGGTTTCATGGATGATTCTCTTTAGTTGAGGGACGCGATGAGCTGGTCCGTGGAAGTAATGACGTGGGCGAATGTGGGGCCGTTCAGTTCGTGTGCGGCGTGCATCATTTCTGGCGAGAAGGCCGCGGTTGCATCGCGCACCAATGTGACGTGATAACCGAGCTCCGATGCATAGCGAGCCGTGCACTCGATGCAGGTGTTGGCCAACAGGCCAACGACGATCACGTGCGTGATGCCTTTCTGCTTCAGTCGAAAATCGAGATCGGTGTTGGCGAATCCACTCGAACCCCAATGCTCGGCGACAACGGTGTCACCGTTTTGGGGTACGAAGTCCGGGTGCCACTCGCCGCCCCATTCGCCGCGCGCGAAATGGCGCCCGCGGATGACCAGGCGCTGATTAGGGTTTGGATGGTCCCAGCCTTCGTAGTCGCCCGACTCCCAGCGCCGATGCGGTACGAAAAAGACCGGAATACCTGCCTTGCGGACCGATTGATCCAACGCACGCAGGTTGTCGAGCAGGCTGTTCTGCTGCGCAATCGGCTTGATTCGCGGCCAGACCTTGCCGCCTTCGGAAAGAAAATCGTTGTACGGATCGACCAACAGGTAGGCGGTTCGATCCTTGGGATAGTGGTGGTTCAGGGTTGTCACGGCTTGGTTCCTTCGATTTGCGCCAACACGGCGTTGGGCTTCGGAGCGAACATTAGGCCCTTCCATATTCGGCCACTAGAGGGTAAATTCGAGAATCATCCTTCCATATTTGAGAGCCTATGGACCGACTCGAAGCAATGACTATCCTGCTTGCGGCCGTGGATACGGGGAGTCTCTCCGCTGCGAGCCGTCAGCTGCGCATTCCCTTGGCAACGGTAAGCCGCCGCGTCACGGAGCTCGAAGAACATCTGAATGTCCGTCTTCTGCTACGAGGTCCACGCAAGCTCACGCTGACTGATTCAGGCGAGCAATACGTCGCGATGTGTCGGCGCATTGTCGAGGACATCGCTGAGGCCGAACGTACAGCGTCAGGTGAGTATCGCGCGCCCCAAGGCGATCTCTTCATCAACGCACCGACGGTCTTGGGAAAAATACATGCGTTGCCTGTGATCGTGGATTTCCTAGGCACATATCCCGACATTCGCATACGCGTAGAACTAGGCGATCGCAACGCGAATCTTCTCGAGGAGCATCTCGATCTCGCTCTGCGCGTCGGCGAACTGACCGATAACAGCTTCGTCGCGACGCGCGTTGGACTCATCCAGGAAGTGTTATGCGCCAGTCCGGCTTACTTGAAACAACATGGAACGCCGAAGAAGCCTGCCGATCTGTTATCACATGAGTGCATCGCCTACGAGGGCACAAACATCATGGCGCGCAACGACTGGAGCTTCGTCGCGAAGGGAAATTCTCAGGTTGTTACGGTGCGCCCGCGCCTCGTCGTGAATGCCGCAGAAGCGGCCGTGGTCGCCGCGGTCGCCGGCGGTGGGATCGCGCGCGTTTTGTCTTACCAGATCGCCGACCAGATAAAAGCAGGTTCACTCGTGAAGTTACTTCACGGGTATGAACCCAAACCTTGGCCGGTCAACCTGGTCTACCCGAGTCAGCGCAAGGTGCCGTTGAAGTTGCGGGCCTTCTTGGATTTCGCTGTACCACGGCTCAGGCATCGGCTGGGTTACAAAGATTAGGACTGCATACCCCTGCAAAATCGGTAGGCATTAACGCAGGCGTTTTCTCTGACCATCTCATATCTGGAAGGATGCTTCCCAGATTTTTGTCTTCGCAAGTGATCTGGAAGGCACTAGGCTGCGCTCCGAATTTCACACACTCTCGGAGATAACACATGCAACAGATTCACAACCCGCTATACACGGCCAAGGTTCGCACCACAGGTGGCCGATCTGGTTCATCGCGAAGTGCCGACGGCCGGCTCGACATCAAACATTCGCCCCCTGGCGGTCCAGGCAACGGCACTAACCCGGAACAGCTGTTTGCTGCAGGTTGGTCGGCCTGTTTCCAAAGCGCTTTGGCATATGCGGCTCGCAAGCGCAACGTGTTACTGCCGGAAGACACGGTGATCGATGCGGAAGTTGATCTGTGCACTCAAGACGGCGCGTATTTCTTGCAGGCACGCCTAAACGTCAGTTTTCCCGGTGTGGACGCAACAATCGCACAAGCACTTCTCGAGGATGCTCACGCGACGTGCCCATATTCCAAGGCAATCCGCGGCAATATTGCGACCGAAATCCGCCTCGTTTGAACTAAGGCATACACATCAATCGTTTTCTCGGTCAGGTTGTGCCTACCTGACCGAGCTTTTGAGACGAGTTACGGCCGTCCGGATTGTGCCAATCGCGGACATTAACGTTTGACTTAAGCGGCATGCCGAAAGCACGCCCGTTTGAAGAAAAGGTTAGGCGTCACTGCGTTCCACCTCTGGCTGCCGACTGGTTGGCACAGTGCTCTTCCAGGGCATACGGCCAGGCTTTCGCGACTTCGAGGGTGCGTCCTGCCTCGCAGCAAGTAGCGCCTTTTCTGCCCAAAACTTCATCGCCGCAGGTTCAGTGAACACTTCGGGCGGCGCCTGATAGTACTGAAGCATGGCCGTCACGCCTTCCTTCGGGGACGAGAAGACAGGAAGCCCTCGAGCAATGAAGTCTGCGGCCGTGGATGCATTGGCCTTGAAGTAAAGCGTGTCGTCATGAATAGTCGCGATGAAGAGATCATCACAGAAGATGTACACGCCACCGAACATCTTGCGCTGACGGAGAACTCCCATCCCCGAAAGAAGCTGAAGTACGGTGCCTTGTAGAGATGCGTCAAGTGCCATGTTGAGCTTTCGGATATTGGAACGAGAGATCAGCGGCGTCCGTTTTGACGCCTAACCACAATTGGCCGGCCGAATGGCAGTCATTAATTGCTGCAATTGAGCGATTTTTCTCAGGCGGTTCATTCGCATGGCGCTAATTTCTTGGGACCGTGCAGGTACTGTTGCCGGATTAGCCCTCAAATTCAATTAGCCAAATGGCTATCAGACTGCGATGTCTGCTTTGGGCTGATGGGAGTCATTCGATAAGGGCAGCTTGGTGCCAATAACGGTCATTCAGCGCCCAATCTTCAGGCGTGGATAACCACCGACGTCCTCTTTAGTTTGCGGCCATACCTGCCATGAAGAGCTCCATGGCGCGCTTCACGCTCCGATGAGGGCCTTGGCGCTTGAACAGACAGTCTGTTGCCATTCAGCGAACGGCTTCATTAAGATGAAGCCAATAAGGAATCGCTCGTGCAAGCGCTCGATGCCAAAAATCCTGGGGACTGAGCGATGAGGT
>JACXTT010002276.1_pt1 | contig 30684 bp, 33 predicted proteins | sample 9270951 | NCBI WGS metagenome assembly JACXTT01 (sample SAMN15532306, study PRJNA645909) | rock metagenome | isolation source: weathered quartz diorite | place: Puerto Rico | collected 2017-06-21 | reverse complement strand
TGACCTGACCTATTTCCGTGGGAAATAGAGCACCTTGCCGTGCGGTTGCGTCTCGCGAACCTCTTCATCGCGGAACTGGCCAAGAATATGCGTGCGAAAATACTTGCCCTGGGACTCCGTTGCAAGGAACTCATCATACAGATGGGCCGGGAACTCGAAGTAACGGTAGACCTTGCCGCTTTGAAACTTCAGATACAGCTGACGTGTGCCCGCATCGTACGCGGCTGAAGTGAAGACTGTCGAAACGACGGATACCCAGTTCAACGCTGTAAGCACCTTCCACTATTTTCGCGCTGAGCGGCATCCCGCACGGGCCCTATTTCTGGAGAAATAGGGCCAACTCTTCCAAGGAAACATGGCCGAACGCTCATGCCAAGTCTCTGCAGTGCCGAGCGGGGCACGGGACTCCCGTCCCTTTCCCCGCACCCTTTCCCCGCTGGCGGCCGCCCGCCTCCGCTATGCTCCGGATAGTTTCGCGTGACGAAGCCGAACATTTCTCGCACAATCAGAAGGCCAGCGTCGCTACGCTCCGATAGTGTTCGGCTTCCCTTCGGAACAGCGTTCGCCTTCGCCGGAATCTGCAGCGTGCACGCAGATTGGCGCGGCATAAAGCGAAACGGTCGTAACACGAGGCTCAATTGCGCCATAGCGGTTCGTCGACGAGCAGCCGATTGCACAGCGTGCCGAAGCTGAACTCGGTAGAAACACGATACTGAAGATACCGCGACACATCGCGCCGTCGCCGCGGATTCGTCAAGTAATGGTCGACCAGCGCGTTAAGGTGATCGACGTCGCGATACATGATCTGGTCACCAGTTTCACCCAAACACTCGTGAAAGTCGGCTTTATAGTCGAATAGAACGAGACCGCCGCATGCGAGGCAACCCATTACCTTAGGCGAAACGCCGGTATTGTAGCCGAGGTTGATCACATCCACGATAATGTCGCTGTTCATGAAGAGCAGCGGCAGCTCGGTGAAGTAGTCCAGGCTTTTCCTGAACGTTACGTTGTAGCGCGAGCGCAGGGTTGAGACGGCGTCGGGCTCGATGAAATTACCGTAAAAGTCGTATTCATGCTTGAGCTTGCTGAGAACCGCAAGGCGCACGCTTGTATTACCAACCACTTCGATCTCGTCATGCATAAAGCTCCAAAAAAAAGTGGAGTCCGGCCCGAGGCGGAGCAGGTCCCGCCTCGACGGATCAAGCGAGTCGATTTCTGCTGTAAGGAGATCCCACAGGGGCTCATTGAGCTGCGCCGTCTTTCTCGACATCGCCCGCTCCTCGATCGCATTTAGCGTGTTTTCGTTTCGGAATGGGAGATCGCGAGCGGCCTGGAGATACACATTTCCGGCGAACGCTACACGCGTACGAAAGGCGTTGCTAGGCGCCATGCGATAGCCGTACTGAACGAAATTGGGATACGCTGGTTGCAGAAAAAAATGGACCTGGTTCGTATCCACGGCGCCCAAACGCTCGAGTACCGCCATGTGCCCGTGGTCGGGAGAATAGTGATGGTACAACGGATGGCTCAGCATGTCTTTCAGGCGGTGAAGAGCTCCGTCAGTCGCGTCCACGTGCGATTTGGGCAGTGGTGCCAGGCAGATTTTTGGGAATTGGAGCAGGCCATGATCCCAGAGCATGACGGTAGGCACCTGCAGAATATCCTTGAAGAGGTTCTGCTGATCCAGGGTGCGACAAAGAATTCCGTACCCCGCGTTCGGAAGCGGCAATGCAACATCGGGACGGAACGATATTGTTTCCTGGATGGCTTCCCGGATGAGGTTCTGGTTGTGAACCACGAAACCACCCACTTCCAGTTCGAACACAGTGGCCCCGCGGGAGCGTAATTCTTCCGCCATCTCGACGGCGAAGTTGAAATCCACTCCGCCGAACCACGTATGAGGCGGAATTGTCACCAGGACCCGCAAACCTTCTAACGGAAGGCTCACGAAGCGGCTCTCCGCCGAATATCCTGAGCCAGAACGGCCGCCCGCCTCATTAGCTCGCGGAAGAAGTTTTGGCCGCGGGGCGCAGGCATCTCAATCGTGCGGGCTGTTGCCTCGCGAAAGAACATAGAAGAAGGCAACTCGCCCGGGCCCAGCATCATACCGGTCAGCCGCAAACCCAGGAGCCTGGGATCTTGGGACCAACCAAGAGAGGCGGGCGACCGTAGCTCAGGTGTCTCGAAAGAGATTGCGATATCCCGGCCAGCGGCCACGGCCTCAAGAGACAACTGCACGGTACGCTGGTGTGGCTTCCGATCCGGGCCAAGTATCCATTCCTCGGCGAGTTCTTCATTCACGTTCACGCGCACGGGAAGCGTGGGTGCACCGGCGCCAACCATACAGTCGGATATGACAAAGGAAGCCGAAAGGGGACTCTGGGAAGCGCCCTCAATTCGCAGCGTCAAGCTGGACTTGGGGCCAGTTGTCCAAGTTCCATAATGGTCGCAAGCACTCCAGTTCGCATCGAGGAACGGTTGCCCGTTGCCCCGATCCGTGAAATCAATGACGTCACCAAGCCGGTAAGCTGGGGTTCGAGCAGGATCCATTTGAAATCGCGTCAACCGGAAGCCGAGCGGCTTGGAGTCATCCGACCACTTCAATTGTGCCGACGAGCGGGGCGTTTCGACGTGAAACGAAACTCTCAATGGGCTCGAACGGCTCAGCACCTCGGGCTTGACTATGACCTTCCTTGTATGAACGGAACGCCCGGGGCCTAGCGTCCAAGTTGCCATCGCCTCACCATTGAAGGAAACATGCACGTTCATATGTGGAAACTCGTCATTGACTGCGGAATCGGATATTGTAAAGCTGGCCGCAACTGGCTCATGCGGAATTTCCGCAAGATACATAACCAGACTGGCATCGGAGCCGAGCGTCCAGGCACCGTAGCAATCAGGGGTCGTCCAGCACTCATCCATGTAACTCATGCCATCACCCCCGGCTAGAAAACTGATTTGGTTGCCGACCGTATATATTAGCTGATCGATACCTCCGAATGTAATACTCTGGATTTTGATGCCCAACTCTCGCGGATCTTCGCCGATGAGCTGCCGGCCTTCCTTGAGCGCTTCTAGTGACGGCAACTGAGGGTTCTCAATTTCGAACGCGAGAATGGAAATGTCCGTGCTGGAAAGAAGGCGGTACGGCAGGACAACCTTGAAGGTAGATTGCCCGTACCGCGATTGGCAGCTCCAGCGTGCCAAGGGTTCTCCGGCAAGCCGTACTGTGACTCTGATCGGATTGCCCTCCAAACCTAAGAATGCTTCTGTCACGTTTATCTGGGCGACGATATCGGTTTGTACGGAGGCATTGCTGGCGAGCAGGATCTCCGCAGTCTTGCCATCCGTCCATGTGCCGGTGAAGTCGACAGCGCCCCAATGGCCACCCTTATGCGGACTTGAACACCCAGAAGTTGTGAAATCGATGGATTGACCAACCGAGATCCGGGGTACGGACGAGGTGTCAACGTCATAACCAAAAAACGACCGCATCATTTCATCGGTGTACTTCCAACGGTGGGATTTGTACAGCCGGTCGTCTCCGACTCTTGGTCGTCCTTTTCTGACGTGGGTATTGTACGGCGTCTGAGTAGCAATGAGAAAGTGCGATACGAATTGATCAAAGACGTAATGATTGGCGTTGACGACGAGAAAATCGGCCGTCGGTTTTTGCGAACCGCATTTGAAAATCTTGTTACTCTCTTCGGCGCAGGACTCCAGGCGGCGCGCTACCGCACCCAGGCTATACCGAAGTTCCCGGGGCCAGTCAGTGATTCTGCGAACTTCCGCTTGTTTAAGTGCTGCGGCGTCCAATCCAAAGTCGAAGATCAATAGTTCATAATTCGTGAGCAATTCATTGGGCGCAGATGCATTGGCGGGAGCGGCCAAAACTTCCGTGGGGCAGGACATGACATCGGAAAGATAGTGCATTGGCTGGAACCCCATGCCGCCGACACAGGTTACCAACAGTCGCAGCAGTCGAGGGTTATTGCCAATGTACAGGAAGCGGGCCGTTGGAGGGTAGACTGTGAAGTTGCCCGCGATGTAAGGCACAACGTGCTCGGGTTGGTAGAAAAGATAGTTTCTGACGTCATTTGCATCGGAGTGGTAATTGGCCGATTGCTGTACCTCAAGGCTTTTCTCGATTGCGGAGACGAACCGAGTCTGGGGACCGTCAGAGAAGTTGACCTCTTCAATGGTTTCCTCAGGCATGCCCCATGAGGAAGCCTGATGCCGGGCATAGGGATCCTTGACATCGTAAACGAATTCGCCGAGGTCATTCTCCAGCTTGATATCCAGCCTGTGTGCCAGTGTTGCCACACGAGTGTGATCGCAGTGGTAGCCCTTCAGGCACCGTTCCAGGCCGCGGGTGGCGCCGTACACAATGAACAGCCTTTTGCATAAGTTGGAATCGGCGTGCCACCCGTGAATCATGCGCTCGTCAAAACCGAAGATGTCGAATAACATTTCACGTGGGATCAACTGGAAGTCTCCCGGCGAATCAAAGCCCATATAAGGATGGGACGCGGCCACTTCGTTCAGGTGGAGCGTCTTACCAAGCCGTTCGCAGGCCGTGATTACCGCGAGTGGATCCAGACGGGGAAACGACTCCCAGAGCGGCTCTGGTAGTTCGAACCGTGGCAAAACGTAGTGGCCATCGGGAAGATCGCGCACAACACTATTGAGATCGGTGGCACCTTCCGACGGCACGAAGATCATGTCTGTGTTCGTGGATAGCACCCAGCGGTTTTGAGAATTAGACCTGCGGATAGCGATGTTTCGCGAGTGTGGCTCCAGCGCGGTCAAGTGGGTTCGCGACTGATAACGCCCGTGCAGCTCTGGGCGCACACGAAGGACCCGCAAGCGCGACCTTGCCCTCGGTGTAAGGGTGTCGTAAATTGCCTCGATGAAGGTAGGTAGATCGTTGGGAGTGTTGTAGTCAACAAAGATAATCTCGTCGCCCGGCTCGGATAACACCTCCCCAATACAATTCAGGCTGATGGCCGCCCGTTTGTGGAGGTTGTATCCATGAGAGTCGTTGCGGCCGTATAAGATGACAGAAATCATCGCGCAATTAATGGAGACAGTGTGGCACTTCGGTGGGTGGCGACGTGATAAATAGAACGCCTTTCACCAAAATTGGATAGAACGTCATCCAAACAAAGGTATATTCTCAATCCTTTGTGAGTCAAGAAAGGAACTCTCCGCTGGAGGTCCGCTTTCGCCATGACCGCGGCGTCAATTCAAAAACGCTGCCGGTGAGTGGCTTTTCCGTTGGCACCGCGATCATGTTGTCGCTGAACTGTCCGGACATGGCGGGCGCCGGCAGACCCGTGGAATCAGCGAATATGTACAGAGTGCAATCTTGCGCCGACAACGCGGCGCACAACGCCTCACGGCTGCTGCCCTGATGCCGCAGTGCACTGTCGGACGCCTCGAACAGAATCACCGGACGAAACCGCTGTAACGTACGTCGCGCCCCATCCAGGAGACGATGTTCTGCTCCTTCGACATCGAGCTTTATCACGTCCAGACGCGTTACCTCATTCTCCTCGACAACTTGATCCAGCACTTGCACCGGCACAAGTTCTTTACGCAACACTCCAACGCCGTCGTAAGCGAAGTTGCCTAGTGTGTTTTGCCCTGAATGCTCGGCCTCTGCCACTGCTAGTTCAGCCTGCCCCTCGTGTTCGGCGAGCGCCAGGCGAAACGAGTGAACATTTTTCAACCGGTTGAGCTTTAAATTCTGCTGGAGGCGGTTGAATTCCCTCTGACTCGGCTCGAATGCCCAGACGGCTCCTCTGTGTCCCACGCAATGAGCAGCGAAGACGGTATATACTCCCTCGTTCGCCCCGGCATCTAGGAACGTCATGCCTGGTTCCAACACCTTGTGGAGAAAGGTGAATTCGTTCGGATCTATACAGCCCCCAACAAATATCTGCCGGCTTAGGTCATTCCCCAAGTGCATGGCTAGCCGCAGGCCATCGAGCCAGTCCAGTACTATGCGCGTTTCCGGGTTTCGGTCCTTAGAAAATTGCCAGACCTCCTGGCGCATCTGGAAGGCCAGGTCAGGGTTGCCCCAGTCGGCATCGAAACGCCACGACGGGTAGGGTACCAACGGTCTGACAAAGCTCAACGACCGTGCGATCTCCGCTACCTCGGATTCGTTTTTGCCGTCGATGGGAAAAAGCGGGGAGGCAAGCATGTCCCGGATGGGTACAGGTTAACAGATCCTCGACGATTTCGGAGAATAATCCGTGCCAGCTCATCCCTCGCAACAACTTTCCAAAGTGCCACTGCGCCCTCTAGATTCGGGCATATGCGCCGGAGAGCTTCGTCACCCACGCCATCGGCGAGTGTCCGCCCGCTGAGCGGATATGTCACTACCTCCGCATTCCTGAAGCCAATCCTGCCGCCCTTAGGACCATGTAGTGCAATGCTACCACTGAAAGTGGCACCCCAATGTCGCACCCTAAGCAAGGAGGCTATCGTCTCTACGGAGGAAAAGACGCGTTGCAGATACCACTCCGTTGCGGCTACCAGCGAATACTCACCAGATCGCTCGAACTCCTTCATGCCCTCATAATCTGCCCCTTCGCTGTCCGGGGGAGTTCGGGCTTCGCCTGATGTTTTGACGCGAGAGCCGCCGCGATCCTCGCGGACGATTATACGGGCGAGGCATGATGCTTCGCCTTAAACCATCAGGGTTTCAACCGGAAAGAGTACGGCGCGGCGCGCCTCCTCGACGGAAACCCAGAGGCTGTTGGTCCGGCCATCCGGCTTACGGTGCGGATGGCAAGCGACAGAGGCTTTGCGCAACTGGTGCGCGTTCAGGCTTGGCGCGAAACGATGAATCTCGTCGAAATTGAGTCGGCGGCACACAGCCGGTTTCAGATAGGCGGAACAGATGGCCGCAAAATCCTCAGCGGCGAAATCCTCAATGAACCAGGAATGTCCCCGGCGCACGAGTACGTTGGGAATTTCATCGCAAGCAAAAAGCAGCTTCTTTCACGCCGCGGCAGCGCTTTCGAGCGCCACAGTCAGGACGGCGTCGAACAGACTCTTGCGGATGTAATCGCAGCTTTCCACCACGTTTTTGACCAAGTGGAGGTCGTCCACAATGAGCAGGTCGTGCTCAGCGATGTGCTCATCGATCAGGTCAAGAAAGGCTTCCTCGATAGCAGCCGGTTCATAGGCCGCCAGCTTGGCAAGAATTTTCCGCACACCGATGAGGACGCCGCCGAGTTGCTGGTGGACGTAGCCGAGCACCGTAGTCTTGCCGTCACTTCCACGATCCTGCAAGACAGCGCAGTCACCGCGCTCCAGTCCGCGCATCACACCTTTGGCAGCTCTATGCTGCGAGGGGGAGAGCGCAACCGGAGACGCAACACAGTCTGTGGGCAACACAAGTTCAAGCATTTGCATACCTCAAAAGAAAGCAAAAATGAGTTCAGCGGGCGCGGGGGTGCGCCGGCAGCAAGATTGATAGAGAAGAACTAGACGCGCGGCATTGGGGAGAGATAGCCGTGCCGCGCCAGCTTCATTCCCGCGTTCAGATTGCTTAGAATGCGTGCAAACATAACATGGCTCCTTTCCTGAAGTGAGGCTTCAACAGAATAACGCCGAAGCCTAAATTTAGCTATACGCTTTTCATTAAATCCAGAGTAAGGTGTTCCAAGAAGTTGCAAGTTGGAGCACGGCACTACCCGCCCAAGTACGTCCTCGCGCTGGCAGTGCGCCATGCCACGGCCAAGTCGCTGCTCCCCACCGACCATTCAGGCGGTGCCGAAACAAGTCGCAGACTGGAAGCGTTGGAGTTTAAGATTGTCGAGTGCCCATGCGGCTGGCTTGGGGCAGACTTTGGGCGACAGAGCGTTGCCACGCAAGTGCGCCTTGACTCATCGGGTCCTTTGTGATTTCATGCGAGGGGGGAGCCCGATACACATGATCGATTTAGAAACCGCGCGCAAAGTGATTGCCGCAGCTGAGAAGAAAGCGGCGGAGATTGGACAGCCAATGAACATAGCCGTCGTGGACGTGGGCGGCAATCTGGTTGCACACGTTCGGATGGATGGTGCGTGGATCGGCAGCATTGACATCTCTATTAACAAGGCTTTCACTTCGCGTGCTTTTGACATTGCAACCAAGGATCTTGCGCAACATTCTCAATCCGGAGGTCAGTTTTTCGGTATTCACGCCTCGAATCATGGGCGGATCATGATTTTCGCCGGAGGAATTCCCCTCAAGGAAAAAGGGAAAGTGGTGGGAGCGATTGGCGTCAGCGGCGGATCAGGCGACCAGGACCATGCGGTGGCCGAGGCTGGAGCGGCCGTCGTTCGATAATTTCCGCTCAGGTTCTTTCTCTGAGGCCAGTCACGGCCGACTTCCCCGAAAGACGACGCCTTAACCGAGAATGCCGGTGGAGGCTTTCAGCCGCTTTGGCAGCCGAATAGCGACCGATATGTGCGACAACGTGAGCGATACGCCTTTGCCGTGCCCGTGCTATGCATCTACTGGAAAGGTACAATGGCGGCACCTACCCAAGGAGTTTGCGCCGAAGATCCTGGAGCAGTACGTAGGGACCTACGAAATAGCGCCCAAGATCAACATATGATCACGCTGGAGGGCGGTTAACAGATCAGCCAAATGTCGGAGCAAGGCAAGGTGGCCTGTTCGCCACATCCGAGTCGAAGTTCTTTCCCAAGGTGGATGCCGAGATCGAATTCGGCAAAGACGACAAAATCGCGGGCGAAGTAACGTCCGATAATGTCGCTTAACGCGGTCTTAGTTCGGGATTGTATCCGAGTGGCCGACTAATCGGGAGTTAGACGCTTCGACGCGGTGTAGACTCTGGGGTGATCGAAGAAACAGCGCGACTTGACGAGTCGTACACTCCGATTCCGCTAAAGCATTTAGCTTCTGGTCAAGTTGAAGGCTCAAAATGAACGATCAACAAAAGAAAGAGCAGTGTTCTGGAGTGCGAGATCAAGAGATCCGTGCGGCACTCGATCAGCATTGGGCGGCGTCCGATGCCAACGATTTTGAAACGGAGCACCGCATCTATCACGACGACGCGGTGCTGGAATACCCGCAGTCAGGCGAGCGAACCCGCGGTCGACGCAACATACAGAACCAACGTGCTAGTCAGCCGAGCAAAAAACGGTTTGCTGTCCGACGAATCATTGGCGGCGGTGATCTTTGGATCAGCGAATTCATCCTGACATATGACGGAAAGCCGTCCTACACCGTGAGCATCATGGAGTTCAGGGAAGACAAGGTTGCGCGGGAAACACAGTACTTTGCGGATGCATTCGTGGCTCCCGCATGGCGCGCTCAATGGGTCGAACGGATGGACACATAATCTCGAGGCGCGAGAATTCGCAAACGACACCGCCATTTGTGGTTTGCAGCATGATTCTCGAGAACAGAGATTAACGCCAGAGACCCGCTAAGTCCTGATCAACGCGGTTACAGGAGAAGTCGAACTGTATGATATTGGGTAACGGTACAGCACATCCTTCGATAGAGGGACAAGAGGTGGATTGGAAACGGTTGGTCCAGTTTGCGCTGCTGGGTAGCAGTGATTTGGAACAGTATGCCATCCTGCTGGTACGCGTTTTCGCTCGGGCTGTTCTTCGCCATCTCCGGGGCAAACAAATTGTTCGCCGCAGGACTGACGCTAAGTCCCGATTAACACGCCACTGGTAAGTGACCCGTACCGAGCGTTCACGTCCAGATTGCCGACAACACACTCGGAATCCTGTAACCAGTCCGCGGCTAGGGCTATACGGCCAAGTGCAAAGGAATCCGTCCGGAAAGGAGGTGACTTTCGGTTACGCGCCCACTACCTTTCCAGCCGATGAAAATTGCGTCTTGCAAAAGCCGACCAGAATCACAAGGGCTGAGCATGTCCTACAGCATATCGACCTTGCTGACCCGCAATCTTCAGGACGTCTTCGGTGAAAACGACCCCGCGCGCCGACGCGCGGCTATCAACGAGATCTTCACCGAAGACTGCGTGTTCTACGACCCCAACGGGGGCGTCTATCGTGGCCGCGACGAGATCGATCGCATCGCGGGCGCGATCAAGAGCACTCATCCTGACTTTCGATACCGGCCGATTGCCGAGCCCGAGGAATTGGGCAATGGCGGACGCGTCCAATGGGTATCGGGCCGCCCTGGTGAGGCGCCAGCTTACGCCGGGACTGATTTCGTCATTACCCGGGACGGCCAGATTGCCGCCGTTTATCTATTTTTCGACAAGCTACCCTGAGGTGGCCTCTGTCGTGTGCGACAGTCACTCCTCTTGATCCGTTCGAACTTCCATCTCACCTGCTGGTTTGTCGCTGTTCCATACACGTGGATCTACGTGTTTCACCCGCATCCACAGGCATGTCACCGTTACATAACGTCGTTGCGCGCCGGGGATCCGGTTCTGGCTACCTACAGCGGCAGATCGTTTCGCGAGAATGCCGAGCCCAGGGGATATTCTTTTAATTCGGGGTTGGAGAGGTCTGGCTCAAACAGCCAGACGTGGCGCGAGTGGAAATAACGGATCAACGAGCGATTGGAATCGTCGTCCATCTCCCAGGCCCAAACCACTTTGGCCGAGCCGATATCGGCTTGGTTGTACACCCAGTCGCGGTAATCATTATGCTCGGGGCTGTAGCGCACCAATATGAGATGCTGCCCGTCGGCTTGGTCGAGCTGCTTGATGATCCGTGTGCGAGCCAGGTTGCCGGGTCTCACGAAGCACCAGGAATAGATTTCATGAAGAAAGCCGACGCCCGCCGCTTCCAGCGAATAGAACGTCACCAGTGTGCAAACCAGCAACACAGGAATCGAGTGCGCCACGAGGCGTCCGGCTCGCCGGTTGGTCCGAAGACAGCGGAAGCACTGGACCGCGAGCAGGTACAAGAGCGCGGTCGCGGGCGCGGCGTAATGTGGGACGATGTCGATTTCAGCAAGCAATCCGACCAGGATAATTCCCAGGCTAAGGAATGGCAGCCGAAGCCGCTTCGTGCGCAAGGCCCACGGGAGCGCGAGCAGGAGTACCGATAACAGGGCGCCCAGGAAAAACGAACGGATGGCATTCAGCTTCGCGATGCTGGCGGAAACAAGGCCCTTCGAAAAATTGGCCAGATATATGTTGCGCGCGAGTCCCGTCCAAAAAGTCTTCATGGCGGGATGATGGTAGACGGGCTCGGGCCTCAAGTTCTGGAACCAGAAAAGCGGTGCAACAGCGTACTGGGCCTCGTGAGCCTGGTAGGGAAATACTAATGGATGGCCGGTGACGTGCACGTTATACGTCATCATCGCGCAAGCCGTGAGGCCGAGGATCGGACAGACTGGCCACAGAGGGCGCATGGCGAGCCGGCCCTTTCGGAATGCCCAGATGAGGATGGCGAGCACGGCGGGTACGGCAGCCAGGAGGCCCTCAAAGGGCCGGCTGTTTGCGAGGATAGCGAGAGCGATCCCGCAGATGAAGCCGTCGCGAGGACGCCTATGGCGCATCAGCCGGGGCAGTGCGCCATAGAGCAGACTCCCCCCAGTGGCTGCGACGGCTCCGCCCCAATAGCTATCGATCCAGTAACTGCCGATGGCGATGCGTAACAGCGCAAGCAGACCGCCGAGCAGCGCCCACCGTGGGGGGATCCACGCCTGCAACATCCAGACAATGGCAGCGCACATAAACCCAACGCTTAACCAAACCCCAATCCAAGGATTCCCGGCCACCAGTATGCCAAGCGCAAGAACGAGCCCCTGTGCCGGTGGATATTTCGAGGCATATGTAGGCTGCGACAACTCCTGATAGGCTTCCAAGTTCACCCAGAACGGATTAGGAGGATTTGCCAGACGTCCGGATGCGAACGTGTCCGCAGCGAGCAAATAGCTGAACTCGTCCATGATCCCCGGCTGGGGAACCGGATGTAGGGGCAGCAGCGCGGCACGAATGGCGAGGGCTAACAATCCCACCGAGACTACGGCCAAATGGCGTTCTCGTGCGAAGCGCGTGAAGGCGCGACCGAATGCAGAAGGATAGTGGCCATAGTTCCGCGAGGCCATAACCCCGCCGATGGCCGGCACCAGTAAGATGAGCCAGGTACGCTCGACCGCCTTCGGATCTATCATCTTCCAGGAGCCTTGAGACCGTAAGTCCGTGCTGAATCAGTCAAGTTTCTATCCATCGTAGAGGCGCAGAGAGTTTGCAGGGCGCCGCCCGCCTACAATGCGAAGCCGGATCGCAACGCATCCTGGTGGAACATCGCCACCGTGTCGAGCGAGAAGTCGAGCAAGTCCTTTCCGGCCAGCGGGAGCTTGCGCAAGATATCATCGGTGACGGTGATGATGTGGCAGCCGATCTCGTCCGCCTGGTAAATGTTCAGCAGTTCGCGGGGGCTGGCCCAGATCAGCTCGACATTGGAACAACTCCGCACTAGTTGGACCGCCGCGGCCATCAGCGGCACGGGATCGCGCCCGGTATCGGCGATGCGGCCCGCGAAAACCGATACCTGAGCCCGGGGGCCGCCATCCAGGACACGGCACACGTCCTTCACCTGGCTGAGAGTCATCAGCGCAGTGATATTCTGCTTGATGCCCGCGTGGACCAGGCGGCAGATTAGCTCCAATGACGACTCGCGCCGGGTGTTGGTGATGGGAACTTTGACGTAGACGTTGTCACCCCACGTTGCGATCTTCCTGGCCTGGCGCTCCATTTCGGGGAACTCATCGGCAAACACTTCAAAACAGATCGGCCGGTCGGGAATGGCCTCCAACATATCCCTGGCAAAGCTTTCATAATTCTTGATTCCGGCCTTGCACATGAGCGTGGGATTGGTGGTGAAGCCACGGACAAAGGGTTTCTGATACAGCTCCAGCATCGTGGCCCGGTCAGCCCCGTCCGCAAAGATCTTCACGTTTAAATCAGCTACGCGGTACATAGTTCGTATTCCCTTCCGCTTCGTGCCGCTGGATCCATGCCACCGCCTCGCGGAGTGATCCGACCCGTGCATGGGGCTCGATGGCGGACTTCTGTTCGGCGTATCCGAAGTCGATCAGAATCGTCGTGCAGCCCGCCCGATGGCCGGCATCGATGTCCCGCCAGCGATCGCCAACCAGGTAACTGTTAGATAAGTCGATCGCGTATTCCGAAGCTGCTTGGAGCAGCATTCCGGGTTTCGGCTTGCGACATCCGCAGCCCTCATCGTCGCCGTGATAACAGACCACGATGGCGTCCACCGGCAGAGCATTTCTAAGCGCCTGATGGATCTGTTGCACCGCCTCGCGCGACTGCGATCCGCGGCCTACGTCCGGCTGGTTGGTCACGACAATGAGAACAAACCCCAGCTTCTTCAGTTCGGCCAGATCGTGACCGGCGTGCGGCGTGATTTCCAGTTCGTCCAGGTTTGACGGCGGATAGGGACTCCCGTGCCGCATTATGGCACGGTTCAGGACCCCGTCCCGGTCCAGAAACACGCCCCGGCGCTGAACTGCACTCACCGTACCGACTCCCACTTTGTCTCCGCCTGTTTCAAACTTGGATGCGAGACCAGCAAATGCCAGACTACGGCCTGAAACGCCTCGGCGTGCGGCGTCACGTGCGCCGGGTTGACGGTGGGGATAATGACGCAACTGTCCGCAAGGCGCGCCGTGCATCCACCGTCTCGTCCCACGATGCCCAAAATTCGAGCACCCGAGGACCTGGCAAAACTCAGAGCACGGGCCAGATTCGGACTGACGTTGTTTTCGAGATCTCCACCGCCCACCGAGAGTGCCAGGACGGCATCAATCGAGCGCAGGCGGCTGACCCGCAGCCAGGCTTCGAAAACGCTGGCCCAGCCGTCATCGTTGGTGCGCGCCGTCAGTTCCGCGACATTATCGGTCGGCGCATATGCCTCGATGTCCGCGATCTTACGAAAGTCGTTTACCGCATGGGAGGCATTGGCCGCGCTCCCGCCCACTCCCAGAATGAACAACCGCCCGCCTCGAGCGCGGGTCTCCGACAAGACTGTCGCCATCCGCTCAATCGTTTCCGGATCGAGCTGTTCAATGATGGCCTTAGTTTCGGCAAGATACTGGTGCGCGAAACTCAAGCTGTTCTCCATTCCTGAGCGTCGCCCTGCTTCGCCAGAAAGCCCTCGGTCTCCCGCAGCCCATGCGGCGATCCAACCTCGTAGAACCGCTCCTGAATCTGCAGACCGGCAAGCTCGCCCCGCGCCAACAATTGCTTGTAGAGCAAGGCCAGATCATACGCGCCTTGCTCGGGAACGGTGGTGAATGCTGCAGCACGCGCGACGCTCAGGCCATAATCGATGTGCTGCATCGCTAGTGTGGGTTCTTCTTTGTCATAGGCCAAAATTCTGCCATCCAGAAACTCGACGTTGCTTGCGCCCCATCGGTTCTCGTTTCGGAACACAGTCATCAGCGCGAGAGTCCCCGCTCGCCCGAACGCTCGTCCAACAGCCTGGTAGTCGCACGTTAAATAGGAATCGCCATACAAGATGAAGAACTCTTCACCGAGCAGCGGCAGTGCGCGCCGGACGGCGCCGGCTGTGCCGCGAAGTTGGGGCCCATCGTCGGCGTAATCGATCGAGAGCCCAAAACGCCTGCCATCGCCGATCGCTTGCTGGATCATTTCACCCAGATGACCCACGCAGATCACCACTCGCGCGATCCCATTTTTCTGGAGCAAGCGCAACTGGTGGGCGAGGAACGGCTCGCCATTTACATCGATCAAAGCCTTGGGAAGCCGCGTGGTTAGCGGACGCAACCGCGTGGCGAGCCCTCCGGCAAGAATGGCGACCGGCAGCATGAAAGTCAGGAGTGGCCCAACACCGTAGCACCCGCGAGATCGAAGCCGATGCGCAACTCGCGCAACCCGGCATTGCCCATGGCTTTACGCAAGCGGGTCCTGTCCTCGCTATAAAACATGAGGAAGCCTCCGCCCCCTGCCCCGATTAGTTTCCCTCCTACCGCTCCGTGGCGCCGCCCGAGGTTGTAGAGTTCGTCGATTTCCGGGTTGGTCATTGCGGGACAGCGGCGCTTCTTATGCTCCCAGTGGGCGTGCATCAGTTCTCCGAAACAGCGCAGTTGTCCTTTCTGGAGCAGTTCTTTCGATTCATATCCCAGGCTTTTGACGTAGTCCAGATTCGCGATCACCTCGCCGTCCTTTTCTTTGCTCCGCCGGTCTTGGTCTTCGAGGATCAGCGACGCCGAACGCGTATAACCGGTGAAGAATAGCGCCAAGCTGTCTTCCAGGTTGGCGCGCACGTCATTCGGCAGTTGCAAAGGCTCGACTTCCACCCGATCGTTCGGCAGGAAATGGAAGCACACGATACCTCCAAACGCGGCGATGTACTGATCCTGCTTGCCGACCGGCTCCCGCAGCAGGTCCATCTCGATATGACAGGCTTGCTCGGCTAATTCCTGCGACGTAACGTGATTCCTGTTGAGCGCGTGCAGTGCGCGCAGCAGGGCCGTGGTAAAGGTTCCGGAAGACCCCAGACCTGTGCCGGCCGGGATATCCGAAATGCTGACGATTTCCAAATTGGGCCCGCGCACCCCGGTCAGCTTCAGCGCTTCGCGAATGATCGGGTGCTGAATTTGATCTACCCCATCGACATGCTCCATCCGCGAGTATTTCAGGATGATCTTGGGTGTGAATGCCTCGTTCACCGTGATGTAAACGTATTTGTCGATGGCCGCCGAGATCACAAAGCCGGTGTGCTCCCGATAGTAGGAGGGCAGATCGGTCCCTCCGCCGCCTAGCGAGATTCGCAAAGGGCTGCGCGTCATGATCATGCGGCGTCCCCATAGAGCCGGTGAGAGTCCCGCACCATCGCCCGCATCGACCGCCGGAGCGCTTCGGCCGTCGACAACTGGCACCTCCAGCCGAGGCCCCGGATGCGATCCGTACTCAACCGGACAACGGGCACATCGCCTTTCCATCCGCGCGCTCCGCCAGTGAACTCGAAGAGCACTGCTCCGGGCGAGAGGCCCACGCACTCCACTGCGAGCCGGGCGATCTCCTCGACTGTAATGTAGTCTCCGGTCGCCACGTTATAGGCATCGAATGCCTTTGTGGTATTGCGATGTGCGGCGAGTACTGCTTCCACCACGTCCAATACGTGGATATAAGACTTGCTCTGCTGGCCGTCACCGAGTATGCGCAAGCACTTGGGTTGATGCAGCAGCCTTCGCACGAAGTCAAAGCCTACCCCGTGGGTCTGCCTCGGGCCCACCACGTTGCCGAAGCGAAAGACCAAGCCCGTGAGGCTGAACAGGGAACAGTACGATGCAATCAAGACTTCCCCGGCCAGCTTGCTGGCCCCATACGTAGATACCGGAATCAAAGGGCCAAAATCCTCGTGCGCTTCCTTCTCTCCCAAGTCGCCGTAGACACCGCTGCCGGAGGCGTAAAGGATCCGGCGCGGACCCGATACTCGCATGGCCTCGAGCACGTTCTGGGTCAGTGCCGTGCCTTCGCGAAAATCAATATCGGGTTCCTCAGCTGCGCGCGCGATGTCGGGATTCGAAGCCAGATGAATCACCACCGAATGACCTGCCATTGCGGCGCGTAAGGCGGAGAGATCGTGGACCTCGGCGCGTACGACACGCAGCCGGCGGTCTCCATGGTGCTCCTCATAATGCCATTCGCGGCCGGAGGAGAAATTGTCGTAGATGGTGACCGCCTGCGTTTCCGCATCCGCCAGAAGCCGATCGGTGAAGTGGCTGCCAATGAATCCCGCCCCTCCGACGATGAAATAACGGTCCATAAGCCCGGTGTATGTCTTAGTTCCCCGGCCGGCACACTGCGAACGTGTTCAGGCCGAACTTGTGCCGGAAACAATGTATGTTTCTGGGCCGAAAACCCGCGCGCACCAGCAGAGGCCAAAGATCACTTACGTCGTAATACATCTTGTGATCGTTCATTTCTTCCGTCGGACTTAACCCGAGGCGAAAGGCGGAATATTCCAAAAAGGCTTTGCCGCGCCAGGAAGGCACGTTGAAGAAACATACCCCGTTAGCGGCGACGATCCGCCGGAACTCTAGCAACGCCGTCAGCGGGTCCCATAAATGCTCCAGCACGGAAACGCAAAGGACTACGTCCAACGATGCGCTCGGCACGGAGGCCAGCGCATCCGGAAGGATTCCCTCAATCGCGCGGACTTTGGGATGGGCCTTCAGTTCGTCCGAGATGGCGACGTCCACAAGCAGCATGCTTGCCGCGGCATCAAGTACCGTCCGGGCAAATGCGGCGTAATACCCGCAGCCAAAATCACCGATTCTCTTGCCCTCCAGACTGGGCGCCCAGCGGCAAATCTGCCGCTGCGAAAGCCATACGCCAAACCGGTCGATCATAGTAGGCGCGCGCCTTTCGCCGAACGCGCTTTCGCGGATGCCGCGCGTTTTTTCCCCCGCGTCGATGCGGTCGCCTGTGACAGGCGCCTCACGTGACAGCGCGCGTCCCCAGTCGTCACACCGTGAAGAGATGTCTGCGATTTGTGTAGAGCGAGGCGGCATGTAGGACCAGGATGAAGGTGAAATTCATGAATCCAGTGATGATGAACAGCAGGGCGGTTACAGCCATGTGGGTTGCGGCGAGCCCGGCACTCGGCAGGCGCAAACCGTTTGCAACGTAAGTGCGGATCAGCGGCCAGGCAAGCCCCACACCTGCCACCATCAGCAGGGCGCTCGACGCAACCGAACGGGTATACCTCAAGGTGCCGAGCCATCGACGTTTCGCCGCGCCGGTGTAATCGTACAGGACCTGCGCAATACAAGCGAGATAGAAACTCTGTAGGCCGAGAATGGATAGTGTGAGCCCCAGCAGCATCCAGTAGAGTGAAAATGTCACGGGGCCGACCGTGATCGGTCCGAATGTCATCGGCAGCGTCAATAGTAGCCCCACAGCTAGGAGAATCAAGCCTGGCTTGTAAACGAAGAAGTCGGCGCCGTACACGAACATGGCCTTCAAGTTGATCCAGCCTGCGTGCCAGGGCGAGAACCAGCCTACCCTCTTGTGGTGGCTCAAACGGCCTTCACGGTCTTTCAAAAACCGCGTGGGGACTTCGGTGGTCTGCAATTTCATGCGGACCGATTTCAATACCATCTCGGACGCGTATTCCCAGGAATGCGACTGCAGATCTATGCGCAACAGCGCTTCTCTTGTCAGCCCCCGCATGCCGCAATGAATGTCCGAGAAGTTTGTCGAGTAAAGAATGTTGAGGAGGGCGGTTGTGACAGGTGTGCCGAAATACCGGTGGAGCCATGGCATCGAACCCGGCTCTATATACCCGTGGAACCGGGAGCCCATGATGAACTCACACCCTTGCCGGAATTTCTCAATAAATGGTTCTAATTCACGAAAATCATATGTGCAATCGCAATCACCCATGAGCACGTAGCGGCCACGAATATAGGGAATCGCGTCGATATAGGCCCGTCCCAAGCCACGCTTGGGTGTCTTGAGAACCCGGGCCCCCGCTGCCAGCGCAAGCTCTGCGGTACCATCCGTCGAACTGTCGATAATCAGAATCTCACCCGCGATTTGCGCCTGTTCAAGCCCTTCTAGACACCATCGTACAAAGTCTCTAATAGTAAGTTGTTCGTCTAACGCCGGAATGACGATCGAAATTTCAGGATCGGAGACGTCGTTTTGGGGAATCCTGAGCTCCGCGTCGCGCATCACCTCCAGCGTCGGTTTTTGTTGCTTCACGGCAATACCGGCGCTAGAGACGCCGGCCTGTGGGGCTACAGCCGTTACTGACATGGGTCAACTTTCGTTCTGAATTATAACGCGGATTAACGAAGATAATCGATGAAAAACGCCGGCAAGCTAAGGAAATGATGCACTATTACTCGTGGATAATGCGGCGATGCTGGCTATGGTTAATATTGCCTGCAATCTGCGACGCCCCTGATACTGAAAGGTTCAATGCCAAACTCAGGGATCACCGTTCGTGACGATTGGAACCAGCATTGGAATGAATTCGCGGAATCGGCGCGGGCCAATCCCGCACAGGAGTTCCGGCGAGAGCTGGTCTTCTCTCTCTTGCGCCTGGACACTGCGGGGCCGGTGCGCCTGCTCGATATCGGCAGTGGACAGGGCGACTTTGCCGCCGAAGCCCTCCGGCGGTTTCCAGAGATTGAGATCCTTGGATTGGAATTGAGCCGTTCGGGTGTGGAGAGGGCCGCTTCGAAGGCGCCGGCAGCCACCTTTGTGCAATGCGATCTGCTGCAGCCGACCGAAATCTTATCCCAATATGAGAACTGGGCAACACACTCTGTGTGTTCAGAAGTACTGGAGCATTTGGACAACCCGGCGCGGCTGCTGGAGGCTGCTAAAGCGTACATGAGGCCTGGCTGTATATTGGTGGTTACCGTTCCGGGCGGCCCAATGTCGGCGTTCGACCAGCACATTGGCCACCGCGTCCACTACACGCCTGGCAAGCTTCAGTCGCTCCTGAGTGGCTTGGACTTTCACGTTAGATATGCTGGTGGCGTTGGTTTTCCGTTCTTTAACCTCTATCGCCTTCTGGTGATCTGCCTAGGCAAGTTTCTGATAGATACCGCCGCGTCGACCACTGATTCTCTGCCCGCGCGTGTCGCCATTCGAGTTTTCCGGGTGCTCTTTTGTTTAAATATCAGAACGCCTTTGGGTTGGCAGATTGTCGCCGAGGCACAAATGACCGCCTCACAACAAATTCAGCCTGCGCCCTAAGCTCCGTTTACAAGACTGGCCGCTAAAACTCACAATCTCAACTGGAATATCAGTATTATCGCTGCCGAGGCGACACAGTCCCGACTGCGCTTCGAGCCACCGGCGGCTGATGATCGTCTCCGCGCATAAGACAGAGACGATGCAAAACGTTAAAAGGCTACGCCGGCATCGGGTTTTTTCGCCAGCGAAGGAGGGTTGTAGTCCCAATTCCCGGCCGCGCGGTCCGCCTCCTCAACATTGCGCTGAGTGAGCAGGGCGGCAATGGCGTCCTCCTGTGTAAAAGATGCCGGCGCCGGCCCTGAGAACCAGGTTCGGGAGCGGCTCCCAGCCTTTGTGGCATCCGCGTGCCCGGCGGAGCCAGCGTCATAATTGCGAAATTATTTACCTGCGTGACCGTGAACGGAAGATTGCCGTTGCCCGCCGATAGCGCAGCGTTGTACTCCGCGAGGATGGCCAACGTCAGAATCTCAATCATCGGCAGCAAGAGCTGCGCGACGGGACTCTTTTCTTCAGCCACTGCCGCACCCGTTGCGCGGCACAGCCGGCCGCGATTTGGTATGGTCTCTTCATGACTTCGTCGTGGTGGATGGACAGAAGGTGCCCCTGCGCCGTCAGCGACTGCGCGGCAAAAATAGCGGCGAAGTGCGCCTGGGAACGTACGAACTGTTCCAGCAGACGCGCCACCTGGACGACCAACTGTGGTGGAAGATGCTGCGGGGCCTGATCACGCGGAACTACCCGTTGGTGACGCGCAGTTTCGCCGAAGCCTACGGCATCGAGAAGTCGGCCATCCGCCAACGATTCATCCAGGCCAACCGCGAGAAGCTCAAGACGCAAGGTGGACGAGAAAGAGTCGACACGATCGCTGGACGGGTCAGAAACGTTCGACCAAAGCAGCAGACTGTTATTTATGCGCACAGCGGGCCATGGTGGGTGCAGCCCTGGCCGCCTTACCTCGGATCGTGACGGAGATCGATGGTGTCGAGCCTGCACATACTCGCACGTACCGCAACATTGTCAGTGCTGTTGGCGTCCTTTGTGTTGACCGGATGCCACTCTTCATCAAAAATTTCAGCTCCGACGGTTGCTTTCAGCAAGGTCCCCGCCGCAGATCAGGAGGGGCCCTACAAGACAGACATAACTGAAAATGACTACAAGACAGACATAATCGATGGTCTTGTCATAGGGGCTCGACCCGGGCAGCGAATCGCGTTGTACGCAAAGACAGATGGGCGATGGGGCCTGTGCCGGCAATCCGGTCAGCCGTTTACGAATATCGAAACTGACGGCCGGTGGAAAGCTTCAGTCCACCTGGGAATACAATATGCCGCTCTGCTGGTTGATCCAACCTATAATCCGCCAGAACAAACTGAATCGTTGCCGATCGTCGGCAACGGCGTGGTAGCGCTGGCAGTCGCTAACGGGGAAGGGCCAGCGCCCGTACTCCCGTCGCCGAAGATACTGAACTTTAGCGGATACGAGTGGACGACGAGCGCCGGGCCAATTTTTCGCGCTGGGTCAAGAAACTTCTTCGATCCTGCGAACGTTTGGACGGACGAAAGAGGTGCACTGCATCTTCGCATTTCGGGAAGCCCGGGAAAGTGGGCTGCGGCGGAGGCGAAGCTCACGCGCAGCCTTGGATACGGAACCTACAGGTTCCAGCCGCGCGATGTCTCTCATCTCGAACCTTCTGCTCTTCTAACGCTAATCACCTGGGACGGCGTCGGCACAGAGAACACCCGGCACGAGTTGGACGTTGAGCTTGGTCGTTGGGGACACCTTGAGAATACCAACGTGAATTATGTCGTTCAGCCTTACTACGTTCCAGCTAACTTTGTCGCCTTTAGGGTGCCGCCTGGTCTCTACACACATTCGTTTCGGTGGGAACCGGGGAAAGTAACGTTTTCGACGGTAGCAGGATCGGGCAATAGCACCGGCGGTCGTGTCCTTAACCAGCACGTGTTTACCTCCGGTCTGCCTACCCCGGGGGGCGAATCGGTGCGCATCGCCTTGTATGTATTTCATCAAGGCCATATCCCCCTCAAAAACGAAAATGAGGTCATAATCGACAAATTCGAGTACCTCCCGTGATCTGTTGGTTGAAGCAAACTCGATGGATTCTTATTGGAATCGTGCCAGCGGGCCTTGTCACCGATGCACGTGCACTCGATCCCAACCGGCTGCCTTCGCAGTACGTCCGCGGGCAATGGACCACCGAAACCGGATTTCCCGGCGGCGCTGTCAATGGCATCGCGCAAACCGCAGATGGATACCTCTGGATTGGAACTGACAGAGGCCTGATACGTTTCGACGGCTTTAATTTCAGGCCCGTCTCGTTTACTTCCATCGCCGCCGCTTCGAACGTTCCCATATTGCAGTTGCTTACTGACGCCGGCGGAAAACTGTGGATCCGTCCACAGGGGGCCTATCTCGTATGCCAAAAAGATTGCAAGTTTGAGAGCGTCAGATATAGCTTACCCGCAATCACCGCCCTGTCAGAAGATAACCACGGCGGAGTACTCGTTTCCGGCATCGGGCAGGGCACTTTCCGTTTCACGGCAGACGACGTTCAGAAATTGGGACCTTCTTCACCCCCAGTAATCTCCATGGCCGAAACAGGCAATGGCAAGGTTTGGCTGGGGACACTCGGCGATGGCCTCTTTTTTCTTACGGGCGGGCGAGCTACCCAGGTGAACGCAGGATTGCCCGACCGAAAGATCAATTGTCTGCTGGCGATCGGCAGTGACGAGTTGTGGGTCGGCACCGGCACAGGCTTGTATCGCGGAAACGGCAAAGACTTTCGTCGGATCGAATTGCCGTCGTTCCTCGGCATTGTCCAGGTTTTGAGCCTCCTGCGCGATCGTGACTCGAATATTTGGGTGGGCACGACGCGCGGGCTACTGCGCATCAACGTGAAAGGCATTTCGTTCTCCGAAGAGAATGAGCTTCGCGGAGACGGCGGGATTAACGTTCTGTTCGAGGACCGCGAAGGGAATCTCTGGATCGGAGGTGCGCGAGGGCTAGGCCGCATTCGGGACAGTGCGTTCGTAACTTATTCATCTGTTAGCGATCGTCGTTTCGAACACAATGGCCCTGTATATGTCGACCCGGAGGGCCGCACCTGGTTGGCTCCCGCTCAAGGTGGGCTGTATGTTCTCCAGAATGGACGAGTTCAACTCCTTACATCGATACCACCAACTGAGGTCGTCTATTCCATCAGTGGACGGGCAGATGTCGTGTGGGTCGGACGTCAACGCGGGGGACTGACCCGTCTGCGATTTCGCAACGGTGCGATAGCGAGCCAGAGTTATACAGAGGCAAACGGACTGGCCCAAAACAGTGCCTATGCTGTTTATGAGAGCCGCGATGGCTCTGCGTGGGCCGGCACGCTAAACGGCGGCGTCAGCAAATTCAAAGATGGGCACTTCACCACTTACACGACGACCAACGGCCTCGCTTCGAATACCGCCTCGTCCATCCTCGAAACCCGCGATGGTACAATGTGGTTTGCCACACCTGGCGGGCTGAGTTCTTTTTCAACCGGCCAATGGAGAACCTATAGAACGCTAGAGGGTTTGCCTTCGCCAGAGGTGAACTTCCTTTTCGAGGATTCATCCGGAACTCTCTGGAGTGGAACGTCTGCTGGTCTTGCCTTTTTTGCCTCTAACCGCTTTCAAGTTCCTAGTGAATCGCCCGACGTTTTGCGCGAACAAATAGTCGGGATGGCGGAGGACAAGAGCGGAAGGTTTTGGATCGCGACCTCAGATCATGTCTTGCGCGTTCCGCGCGACAAACTGCTAAGCGGTGTTGTGAAGGCAGTCGATGTTCGCGAGTATGACCAGGCTGACGGTCTAGAGAGCACTGAAGGAGTGAAGCGGAGCCAATCGGTGGTCTCGGATTCAGCTGGCAGGATCTGGTTTTCACTCAGGAGCGGCTTGTCGGTTGTTGATTCATCCCGGATCACGGACTATTCAGTTCCAGCGCTGCCTCACATCGAGGCGATCACCGCCGATAACAACCCCGTAAACCTCGCCGGCTCCGTTCGAATTCCTCCATCCCCCAGGCGAATCACGTTTGAGTACACGGGGCTGAGCCTCGCGGTGCCCGGGCGGATTCGCTTTCGATATTTTCTCGAAGATTTCGACAATAGCTGGAGCCAGCCAGTTGCAGCGCGAGAAGCCGTTTACACGAACCTTGGGCCCGGCTCCTATCGATTTCGGCTAGTCGCCAGCAACAGCGAGGGGCTGTGGAACGGGCCAGAAACTGCGATCGCTCTGAACGTCGACCCGGCGTACTATCAGACTACGTGGTTCCGTTCGTCGTTGGCGGCGGTCCTCGTGGCGACTCTCTGGGGGCTTTATCGGCTTCGACTGTACCAGCTGGCGCGGGAATTCTCGGCGCAGACCGGGGAGCGTGCCCGAATTGCACGCGATCTCACGATACGCTGTTGCAGAGCTTTCAGGCTTCGCTGATCCAAATGCAGACGGCTCGGAACATTTTTCCGCGGCGCCCCGAAGAGGGCATCCAAACTCTCGATAACGCGATCGGCAGTGCCGAGCAGGCTATCGATGAGGGCCGGAGGACGATCCAGGACTTGCGGGCTACAGTGACTTCGCGGAGCAATTTGGAGTATCTGCTGACGGTCGCGGCCCAGGAACTAGCGGGGGCTCCGGATTCAACTGGAACTCACCCGGTGTTCGGTGTAACTGTCGAAGGATCGCCACGGATCTTATCGCCCGCGCTTCAGGACGAGGTCTACCGGATCGGCCGCGAGGTGCTGCGAAACGCTTTCCGTCACGCGCACGCCAGCCACATCGAAGCCGAAAATCGCTACGATAAACGTCACCTTCGCTTGCGGATTCGCGACGATGGAAAAGGCATTGACCGGCACATACTTGAAGCAGGCGCGAGGGCCGGGCACTGGGGCTTGCCAGGAATTCGGGAGCGCTCGAAGCGGATTGGAGGGCAATTCGAAATCTGGAGTGAAGCCGGGGCGGGTACCGAAATTCAATTGACGGTTCCGGCCTCAATGGCATACGCGCAACCTCAGGCTCAACGGCGATTCGGACTGTTTCGAAAGAAAACGGACGTTGTATGAGCGATTCCGGGCTGATTCGAATCCTGACCGTGGACGATCACGCGCTGCTGCGCAACGGGATCGCGGGGTTGGTGAACGCTGAACCGGACATGAAGATGATCGCGGAGGCTGCGACCGGAGTCGAAGCGATTAAACAGTTCAGGCAGCATCGTCCGGATATCACGTTGATGGACCTGCAAATGCCGGACATGAGCGGCATCGAGGCCATCATCGGAATTCGAGGTGATTTTCCGGAGGCTCGAATCATCGTCCTGACCACGTATTCGGGTGACGTGCAGGTGGTTCGGGCGTTGAGGGCGGGCGCGCGTGGTTTTCTTCTAAAAGGCCGGGTGAATCGCGAGTTGCTTGATGTCATCCGAGCCGTTCACGCCGGACAGAAGCGAATTCCGCCGGAGATAGCGGCGGAACTGGCCGAGCATGCCGGGGAAGAAGATCTGAGCGCGCGCGAATTGGAGGTTCTCGGGCTGGTCGCAAGGGGGAACGCGAATAAAGAAATCGCCGCCCGGCTGGCGATCACCGAGGAGACCGTGAAAAGCCACATCACGAAAATCCTTGCGAAACTCAGAGCGAACGACCGTACGCATGCGGTCACGATCGGGTTGAAGCGCGGGATCATCGACTTGTAATCCCCCAAAAGTCGGATCGCGACATAACAGTTTTGAACGTTTCGTTTCTGTCGCGTTGCGCTTAGTCTGCTAAGGGAGTACTGTGCAACGACTTTTTTCGACCTTCGCCAGCGGCTGGCCGGGCGGCGGTCTCTTGGCGCAACGGCTGCTTCTGGGGATTACAGAGGTTTATTGCTTCTTTGCCTGCGTGAATGCAGCGCCGGTTTGCGGCAATGTCGTGCCGCAAAGTATCGGAGCGCTCGCCGGAATTCTGCTTCTGGCCGGTCTGTGGACGCCGGTGGCCGGAATTCTGGTGGCGATTATGGAAGCGTGGACCGCTTTTTCGCTCCCGGACAGCGCAGCACTTCCTGCCGTACTGGCGGTCCTTGGCGCAAGCCTGGCGATGATCGGCCCTGGAGCCTGGTCATTGGACGCATGGCTCTTCGGCCGAAAGCATATTGAGCCTCCCGATCTTTAGAGGCATTAGCGGCTTCCCTCAAAGGTCGGAGTCCAGAGTCTTACCATGCAGCGCCTCCGGCATATCACCATTTGGGGTTTCCGCGAGAAGGGTACCTGTTCGAAAATCGGTCAGGGAGGCAAGAATGGCATCGGCACCGCATCAATTCCGTCCCGTTCCCACCGAAGGCGCGGAGACGCACAGGAGTCTCGATGAGGACAATATCGGCCTCTCCGAGCTTGCCTCGACCTCGATGCTCGAGGAAATCGTTGGCTCTTCAGACGCGATCAGCCGAGTGACGGATCAAATCCTGAGGGTTGCTCCGTCCGACGCCACAGTCCTGATCACCGGAGAGAGTGGCACGGGCCATTCACAGGAAGTCAAACCGTTCGCGCAGGCCCTTGATTTGTATGAACTGCGCTGCTACTCCCCCTTCGCTGGTTGCGGCCGAACTGTTCGGTCATGAAAAGGGCGCCTTCACGGATGCAAATCAGCTTAGGGCAGGGCGTTTTGAGGCTGCTGACCACGGCACCCTGTTTCTGGACGAGATCGGTGACATGCCGATCGAAGCCCAGTGCGCGCTGTTGCGCGTTCTCCAGGAACGCCAATTGGAGCGAATCGGAGGAAGTCGAACCATCCCGGTCGATGTGCGTGTTATCGCGGCAACAAATTGCGATCTGTCCACTGCAATTGAGTCCGGGAAATTTCGACTGGACCTCTTCTATCGGCTGAATATCCTTCCGATCCATGTTCCACCACTTCGGGAACGTCGTGAAGATATCCTTCCGCTCGCTAAATACTTTATCGAGCGCTACGCCGCGAAGGCGGGCAAAAGGATTCTAAACATCGACAAGCGGACCGCGCAATTTCTGGAGGCCTACCCCTGGCCGGGCAATATTCGGGAACTGCAGAATGTGATCGAGCGAAACGTGATCCTTTGCGACACAGAGACTTTAGCGGCCGAGGAGGCGTGGCGATCGAGCCTGAACGACCCTCGGCCGCGGCGCACCAGCGGGGACAAGGAACGCATCGAAGCGGTTCTCGCAGAATGCCCCGGCCGCATTTCGGGGCCGAATGGAGCTGCCAGAAAGCCCGGAATTCAGCGAACGACCCTGGGTCATTGATGAGGAAACGGCGTATTGACAAATACCAATATCAATTCGCGGCTCAGTAATCTGGGTTGATGAGAATGCCCTTCGACTGTCGAATCACAGCGATCTCGTGCAGCGAGAACTGGCTCCTTCGTGGAATCTGTAGTCTCCGCAGAGACGGCCCGTTCTGTAATCAAGGGGAAGAGATTGAATCCGCCCAGCCAGAAATGATCTCGGGTTCGAAGTGCCGCCATTTGAACAGCGCTGGCCGCGGTTTGATCATGGAATATCTCGCAGCCTATCGACCCGTTCACCGAGTTGTTGCAACACAGCCCTCTCGCGCTATAGCTGGCCAGGCAACATCCGGGAACTGCAGAACCTTATGGAACGCGCCGCCCTGCTATCCACGGGTCCATCGCTGCGAGTGCCGTTGGCTGAAATTTTGAATGACCCAGGCCTCAACGGGGGCAATGCGTTGGAACAAGCCGAGCGAGAGCAGATTGTACGCGCGGTCCGCGCAAGCAACTGAGGTGCTCGCGGAGCGGCAGCTCGCCTGGGCCTCAAAAGGACGTCGCTGGCATACAAGATGCAGAAGTTGGGGGTCGCGCTAGGAATTGGAATCCGCTTGTTATGTCCTGTAGATGAGTAAATACTCATTTATGGAAGGCGGAACAGGGCTAAGCCGAAAGCAATCCGATCCTATCAGCCGCGATCCAGGTCTTCGCAGAGCGGGGACTGGGTGCTCCGACGGCAGCTATTACAGATGCTGCCGGATCCGGCGCTCCTGGGGCGGTAAGCCACGATCCGGCGGACAATAGACGAATGGCTACCATCGCGAGGCCTCCGTGCGACGAAGCCGCGATTCGCAGTAATCGATGCTCGCAGCCGGCCGCTGTGAACGGATCATGGATTCTGGCTGCGACCATCCTGGGTTCGAGCATGGCGTTCATTGACGGAACAGTCGTAAACGTGGCACTGCCAGCCTTGCAATCTGCACTTCACGCCACGCTGTCGGATGTTCAATGGGTGGTGGAATCGTACGCGCTGTTCCTGGCGGCGCTGCTGCTGATCGGCGGAGTTTTAGGGGATTTGTACGGGCGCCGGAAGGTTTTCGCTGTTGGTGTTGCGCTCTTTTCCGCGGCCTCCGCCTTGTGCGGCTGCTCGCCCGATATTCGATGGCTGATTATTGCCAGAGGCGTACAGGGGGTTGGTGGAGCATTGCTCGTCCCCGGCAGCCTGGCGCTGATCAGCGCTAATTTTTCTGAGGATGACCGCGGACGCGCGATCGGAACCTGGTCCGGGTTAACCTCCATAACCGCTGCCGTCGGTCCCGTGCTGGGAGGATGGTTTACCGAGCACGGTTCCTGGCGATGGGTGTTCTTCATCAACGTGCCCGTAGGGCTCGCGGTCCTGTTACTGACGGTTTGGAAAGTTCCCGAGACCTCTGCAGCCGATCAAAGCCGTCGATTCGACTGGGCTGGGGGCCTGTTGGCCGTACTTGGATTGGGTGGAATCGTGTTTGCCCTCATCGATTCGAGGCCAGCTATCGGCCTCGCAGGTGCAATCTTCTTGATCGCGCTTTTCTACTGGGAGACGCGCTCATCGTCGCCTATGCTCCCTCTCAATCTGTTCCGCTCCCGCAGTTTCAGTGGCGCGAATCTGCTGACCCTCTTTCTCTACTCCGGCTTGAGCGGCATGCTGTTCTTCTTCCCACTCGATTTGATACAGGTGCAAGGGTACACTCCGACCCAGGCCGGCGCCGCTCTTCTGCCGTTCATCCTGTTGATGTTTCTGTTGTCGCGCTGGTCGGGTGGACTTCTCGATCGATATGGCGCAAAAGCTCCCTTAGTGATCGGTCCTTTGATCGCCGCGACCGGATTTGCGCTATTCACCCGGCCCGGCATCGGCGGGTCCTACTGGACGATGTTCTTCCCGGCGCTCGTCGTGCTTGGACTTGGCATGGCGATCAGCGTGGCGCCGCTGACCACGACGGTGATGAACTCGGTCGATCAAAACCATGCAGGGACCGCGTCGGGAGTTAATAATGCCGTTTCGCGCATTGCCGCTTTGTTGGCTGTCGCGGCGTTCGGGGCACTGCTCACGGATGCTTTTCAGAGCGCATTGGACCGGAATCTGAATCAATTAGCTGTTTCACCGGCCGCGCGGGCGCACGTTGAAGCACAGCGCTCAAGACTTGCCGCCGCCGAAACAGATGACGCGTTGGCGCGCCAGGCGATTGACGGAGCTTTTGTTGCTGGCTATCGCATCGTTTTGTGGGTTGCGTCGGGACTTGCGGTCGCCAGTTCCTTGACCGCCGCCTTGCTGATACGGACTGGAACGAAATCTCGATGGGAAGCGCAATAACTTGCGACTCGCCCAGCGGACCGCTCTAAGAACTATTTGATCGGCCGCGAACCAGTGACGAGTATATCCACGAGCCTCTTGGCGCTTTGCTGCCAGTCCGGACCGGGTCGAGGTCTTTCGTACGCCACATCAATTGATTGATCAACATCTTGACGTTGGCCGACCGATGCTTGATGCCATTCCCAAGCGAGAAGTCGTGATTATGACTTTGTGATCGCGGAGCACCGCGGGGAGGAGAAGTTCATCTTTCGGTCAAACGAGATGGGAACCAAAGTGACGAAGAAATGCCTGTACCTGGCTTTCCAAGGCAACCCCACGGCGATCCGGCTCTGCATGGAGCGGCTCATGCCGGCACGACGCTACCGTACGTTGGAGTTTAAGATGCCACCCGTAAAGACCATCGCCGATGTGGCGGCGGCTTCCGAATCGGTAGTAAACGGGGTAGCTCGCGGTCGGCTCACTCCGGCTGAAGGACAGGCTTTCTCAGCGATGCCGGAGGGCCGGTGTCACACTATTGAGGCCCAGGAACAAGACCAGCGCATCCGTGCGCTGGAGGTCTGATACCTAGAAGAGTCTACCCATTGAGGAAGCAACGATGAATAGCATAAGCAGGCGGATTCGCAACTTGGAAGAGAGATGGGGGTGAAACGGCATTCACACGGCGCTTGCGCGAGCGGCTTGCGGCACGACTATTGCGTGTTGCAGAGGCGAGGGTGTGCGGAGAGCTAGGTCCACCTGAGACAGGGCCCCCCTGCTTGAGGCCCGGTGCCGGCGGCTTCTCGAAGCAGTAGCGAACGCGCATAGGGGAAGACGAAATAGATTCTGGTAATGATGCTATTAAACTGCTGCCGCAGGGCTTTTGCCAAACTCGAGCAACAGCTTTGATGCCGCAGACGGGGCAACGGGTCGGCCGGGCCTCAGCTCAGGGTCGGACCCGAACTAACATGACCAAGTAGAAGAGCCGGTGTCGGCTCCAGCCGCCTAGCCAGTACACCCGCCAGTCGCCGAAGCGGGAGCCATGAATGTGTGGACCACTCCGTGGGTCAACCGGACATGCCACTGGAAACCAAGTACCTCCGCCCTCGCACGCCGGTTACGTTGGGGCTCCAACCGAAGGCGCCGTCAAGTTGGCCCCGGAGCTGGACGTTAACTTGCGGAGCCTTTCAAAGACGTTCGGGCCCCCGAATGATTATCTTTCGCCCCGATCGTTAACAGCCAGATCCACGCGATGTGCATCAGTCCTGAGGGACATAAGTCCAGCCATACGCTCAAGATCACAGCCGAAGTCGCTCGGAATCAATCGGCTACGACGTTATTTTCTCGCACCACCGCAGCACTGCGGT
>JACXTT010002275.1_pt1 | contig 30687 bp, 28 predicted proteins | sample 9270951 | NCBI WGS metagenome assembly JACXTT01 (sample SAMN15532306, study PRJNA645909) | rock metagenome | isolation source: weathered quartz diorite | place: Puerto Rico | collected 2017-06-21 | reverse complement strand
TGAACGCGCAATCGGCGCCGCTGCAGATCGGAAAGCCGGCGGGCATCGGCAGGGAAGCGTCCTGAAACGCCGCATGGCTCTGGTCTATGCCGGTGTCGAGAATTGCGATCTTCACGCCCGCGCCCGCGTTCTGGATGCCGCCGGAAAGATTCCAGGCGGCCGGCCCATTGACCAGTTGCGCTGCCCGGTTGAGGTTGCGGTGATACCGGCGCACCGGAACCACGCCTTTGACGCCCGGAAGGCTCTTCAGTTCGTTCAGCCGCTCTTTTGGAGCGATGACGAAGATGGCGTTCTGAACGGTTGTGACCGAGCCGGTGACTTCGATATTTCGCGACTTCAGCTCATTGCGAAGGGTGCGCTGCCGCGCTTCGATCTGTTTCAGATAACTCTTCGCTTCGGCTGAGCGCATGCCTTCCTTCGAGGCAAAGCGCTCCGCCAGCGGCGGGTCTTCGAGAATTAAAATGAAACGGTTGCCGGCGGCCGGTGGAGCGTACCCCATGCCGGAACCTGCCGCGAAAAAGAGGAACACAAGGAAGACAACTTTAAGGTCGGGTTTCATCGAGGTTCGCCGCGGCCGGACCGCTCACAACTGGAGCTTGCCGGCGAATGTCATGTCACTCAACGGAAATATCTGGTCGATTTCAAGCGGTCCAATTTGCCCCTCGAATTCGATTTGCTGGTCCGAGCTGGGGATTTCCTGGCTTCTCGGAAAAAGGAAGACCACTACCGGTCCGTCGTCTCGCGCCAGTACTCTGGAACTGGAAGAACGAATGGCTTTCCCGCCCGGCCGTTTCAGCTCGGCGTGCGGTTTCAGGCGGCTCGCGTCGCTGTCGGCGTCGCCGCGAGCCAATCGCGCCGGAAGGCCCAGCACGACGATCGCGTAGTGATCTTCGTCCATCAATGGGGCATTCGGGTTGCCGGACTTGAGCTCAGCCTCCTGCACTGGAAGGGCGCTCTCCCATCGGACCGTGAGTGTCGGAGCGGTGATCGAGGAAGTCTGCCCGCCTCCGCCCCCGGACCCTTGCGGAATGCCCCGGCCGCCCATGCCGCCGCGCCCGCCCATTCTCGGACCCGGAAGTCCGATTCCCACGCCGCCCAAGCCCACACCGGGCCGGCCCATCGTGCCCCGCGACGAGTGTGCGCCGCCGGACGAACTCTTGATTTTCGCCTGGACGCTTTTCGCCCAGGGTGAATCCGTCAGCACTTGCCTCGCGTCATCCTGGCTCCACTCGGACACGGGCTTGTCCTTCCAGGAAATGTCCGCGGCGGCCAGAATACCCGCTAGCGGGATCGCGCAGGCTATCCACTGGTGAACCATAAGCGCTGCGGCTCCTACCCGCTTGAACCCCGTTTCTGCCGGAAAAGTTTCGCCGCGCTTCCGGCCGGTCGTCACTCCTCTTTTTTCTTCTGCGCTTCTGGATGCATCACATGCACGATCACCGCTTCCAGCGAGCCGTCCATCGCCCGCCGCGCTTCCACCTCCAGCCGCGCGTCCGCCGGCAGATCCCCCGGCTTCAGCTTGTTGTCGCCGTCCAGCGCGGAGGTCTTCTTGGAGACGTGAAACTCCACTTCGTTCGATTCTTCGGAATCCAGCACCAGCTTCTTCGCCGTAATCGACCGTAGCGTGCCCCGAAAGGTCACCAGCGGCGCGTCCGGCGTGGGAGAGTTCGATCGCGACTGCCCCCGGCTTCCCGACGGCGTCCGCCCCGACCTGGGCGTCCGGCCGTACTGTGGGTACACCGGAACTTCCAGAACACTGGCGGCGGCCAGCAGCGCCACCCACGTTCGTAATCCTACGATTCGCACACTTTCACCCCGTTCCTTCAGGACACCCTCACAATGACGTTGTGACGAATCGCGGCGTCCTCGGGTTACCGCACGCACACATCGCGGCTGGAGATTGACATACTATGGATTCTCAAAACGGGATTCTCAAAACGCGTGAATCAACCTCTCGAACCACCTTCGCTTGCCACGGCCCGCATTGAACAGATCCGGCCCACCGCCGTCCGGTGGCGCATCGCCTCATTGCTGCTGATGGTGATCACGCTGACGTTCATCGACCGCTTCAACATGAACGTAGCGGCGAAATATATCCAGCAGGAATTTGGGCTGTCGAACCTGCAGATCGGTTCACTGCTGAGCGCCTTCGTCCTGGGATACGCGCTGTTTCAGGCTCCGGGCGGCTGGCTCGGCGATCGCTTCGGCGCCCGCCGCGTCTTGACGTTGTCGGTCATCTGGTGGTCGGCCTTCACCGCTCTCACCGCCGCCGCGCCTTCGGGATTTCTGGCGAACTGGGTGGGCGTCGTCGCCTCCATCTGGATTGTGCGCTTCCTGATTGGAGTGGGCGAGGGGCCGGCGCTGCCCAATACGAACAAGATGATCGGCCGCTGGATGGCGCCCTACGAGCGGGCGCGCGGCAACAGTCTGTTCATCGTCGCGGTCGGCATCGGCGGAGCGTTCACGCCGCCGGCCATTGCCTGGGCCATGACGCATTGGGGCTGGCGGATCTGTTTCGTCGGATGCGGCCTGCTCGGCGTCGCCGTGTCGGCCCTCTGGCACTGGAGCTCCACGGAATCGCCGGAAGAGCACGCCGGAGTCAACGCCGCGGAGCTGCGCCTGATCCAGGCCGACCGGCCGCCTCCCCCCGCTCACCGCGCCATGCCTTGGCGGCGCATGTTCACCGGCTCCAGCATCCCGGCTCTGATGGTCAGCAACTTCATGCTTGGCTACGTCACCTATATTTTCTACACCTGGTTTTTCCTCTACCTGGTGAACGTCAGAAACCTGCCGGTGATTTCAGGCAGCTACTGGTCCGTGGCTCCATTTTTGGCAATGCTGGTGGCCGCGCCACTGGGAGGCTACTGGTCGGATGCGATGGTCCGGCGCATTGGGCACCCATGGGGCAGGCGTCTGCCGGTCTTCATCATGGCGTTTCTGTCCTGCACGCTGCTCATGATCGGATCGCGGCTCGCCGACCCTTACTTTGCCATTGTGTTGCTCGCCCTGGCGGCCGGGTGCAACGGAGTCTGCGCGGTGACGAGCTGGGCGCTGCCAAACGACCTCTCCGAGCATTACTCCGGCTCGGTGGCCGGCGTCCTGAACACTGCCACCAACCTCGGAGGAGCGCTCTCGCCGGTGCTCACCCCATGGATCGCGCAACGCTTCGGCTGGATCACGGCGCTCGATTTCGCCGCCGGTTTCATGTTCTGCATCGTTCTGCTCTGGTTCCGCATCCATCCCGAACGCCGGATCGATGCCGAGTAGGATTGTTTCCCTCCAAAGTTCTCTCGTCCAAAGATTCTCTCGTCCCTTTGACACCGCCTCAATGCTGTGATAACAATGATCCAATTTTGCTGCGCCATTTCCGCTGAACAGGCTTTCATTTCGAAGCCATCAGCCCCGAGGAGAGTGAACCATGAAGTTCCAGCGAACGCTCGGATTCATCGCCGTCCTCTGGCTTGCAAGTCTCCGTCTGCCGGCCCAAACCGTAACCGGAACCATCAACGGGACCGTCACCGATGCTACAGGTTCCGTGATTCCCGGCTTCGCGGTGGACGTGCTCAATCAGAACACCGGACTGAAGCGCGCCGCCAGCGGCTCGGAAATCGGAACCTTTACCGTGCCGCTGCTTCCTCCCGGTTTCTACACGGTATCCATCAGCAAACCGGGCTTCGCCGGACAGACCCGCAAAGACGTACAGTTGCTAGTCAACCAGAATCTCACGCTGGACGTCACCCTGACGCCTTCGGCGGTGGAGCAAACGGTCGACGTCACCGGACAGGCTCCCTCACTGGAGACGACGACCGGCACGCTGGGCAAGGTGATTCAGGGCGAGGAGATCGTTGACCTCCCGCTGAATGGCCGCAAGTTCACTCAACTGGTCCTGCTGACTCCCGGCGCAGCTCCGCGCCAGGGCGGCCAGCAAAATTCTTTTACCGTACGGGAAGGCGCCGGCGGCATTAGCCCGTCGGTGAATGGTCAGCGCGGCCAGCAAAACAATTACACGATGGACGGCGTATTGAACAACGCGTTGTTCACGAATATCTGGGCCATCAGTCCGCCGCCGGATGCCATTCAGGAATTTAACGTGCAGTCCCACACCGTGGACGCGCAGTTCTCCATCTCATCGGGAGCAAATGTGAATATCCTGACGCGATCCGGCACCAACCACCTCCACGGCTCGCTATGGGAATTTCTGCGGAATGAAAAACTGGACGCCAGAAACTTCTTCGACCCGCAACGTTTACCCTACCGGCAGAATCAATACGGCGTCACCGTCGGCGGCCCTGTCACCTTGCCCGGCCACGACGGGCGCCAAAAGAATACCTGGTTTTTCGGTTATTGGGAAGGATACCGTTCGCGGCGCACATCCAGCCGGTTTGCCAGCGTACCCACACAGGCCATGCGGGACGGCGATTACTCGGCGTTTCTGGGGCCGGTCATCGGCACCGACACCGCAGGCCGTTCGGTTGCGCGCGGTCAACTGTACGATCCGGACACAACCCGTCCTGATCCATCGCGCCCCGGCCAGTTCCTTCGCGATCCGTTCTTCGGCAACGTGATTCCGAGATCCAGGCTCAGCAATTCCGCCCTTCTCACGCTGCAAAAATATTATCCGGCGGCGAACCTTGGCGTCGGACCCCTAGTCTTCCCGAATTTGATCGCGGCCCGGCCGACCGCCATCGACAGCGATCAATACGGCATCCGCATCGACCAGCGCTTCGGCAACAACGACACTCTGTTCGGACGGTTCAACTATGCGAACCCGACCCAGACGCGGCCTCAGACACTGCCCACCTACAACCAGTCCCTCAAAAATCTCTCGCGCTCCTTGGCCGTCGGCTACACGCACCTTCTGGGACCGTCCACGCTGTTCAGCCTCCATTACGGATACGTCTATACCGATTTCGGACAATTTGACGAACCGGCCGGAGTCGACTTCCTCAAAGCCACAAAGTTTGACCGGCTCGCCCCGGTGCGGAACGGGATTCCCATCGCCAACCAACTCAGTGTCTCCCAGGACTTTAGCGCGCTAGCGCAATTCGCCATCCCGCTCGGCCCCCAACGAGGCCATCACTTGAGCCCCGATCTGTCCATAGTCCGCGGGAAGCACACCATCGGAATCGGCGGTATGTATTACCGCATTCACAACTTCGACGACGGTTGGGGCGTGTCCTCGTCGTTCGCGCGCGACGCCACAGCGATCGACGGCTTTGTGACACAAACCGGGCTCGGCACAGCCAGCTTCATGCTTGGGTTGCCAGACAGTCTGGGCGGTTTCCTGGGCGACACATCGGCGAACTTCACCGGGCGCTGGTACGCCGGCTACGTGCAGGATAAATGGCAGGTGTCGAAAAAACTCACCTTGACCTATGGCCTCCGCTACGATTACGTGGCGCCGGTGAAGTGGAAAAACAACAAGGTTTCCGCGCTTGACGTGGACACGGGCGCGTTTTTGATCCCGGTGGCGTTCCCTCCGCTTTTCCCTTTCCCCAACGTCCGGGAATCGCTCTTCGACCCTCGATACAACGGCTTCCAGCCGCGATTCGGGCTGGCCTACCGCGTTCACGAGAAGACCGTCGTCCGGGCGGCGTTCACCAAGTTCGACGATCACAACAATACGCTGGTCCAGATTTCTCAGGATCCGCGGATCGCCTGGCCCTGGGGATACGGAATCTCGGTCAGCGCCGCCAATCGCGGTGTTCCCAGCGTCTTCCTCGACAACCTGCCCTTGGCCAGCTCTTTCTTCGATCCGTTGCAGCCCAGAGTGGCCTTCGCCGCGAATCCTCGCAATAAAATTCCCTACGCGCTGCAGTACAACTTCGGCTTCCAACACCAGATCACTCCATCGCTCGCCGGCGAATTGAACTACGTGGGCTCGGTGGGCCGGCATCTTTTCATTCAGCCCGTGGCCAACACAGCGCGATTTCCGGGGCCGGGCCCCATTCAGCCGCGCCAGCCATACCCCCAGTACGGAGGCACCTTCTCCAACAGCACCAACATCGGCAACTCCAGCTACAATTCGCTGCAAGCCCGTTTCGACAAGCGGATGTCCCACGGCTTCAATTTCCTGGCGTCCTATACCTATTCCAAATCGCTCGACCTCCAATCCAGCGGCCAGGCCGGCGGCATCGTGACGATTTACGACATCCGACGGGAGTGGGGGCCGTCGGACTACGATTTCACTCACATGTTCGTGTTCAGCACCGTGTACCAGCTCCCGATCGGCAGAGGGAAAACTTTGCTGGGCTCGGCCAACCGCGCAGCCAACGCGGTCGTCGGCGGCTGGACTGTGGGAGGCATTACGTCCTGGTTCAGCGGTCCTCCGATTAGTATTTCGGCGGGCGGCGACCTCGCCAACGTCGGCGGCGGAAGCCAGCGGGCGCAAGTAGTGGGTGACCACCGGACAGGTTTCGAGCAGAGCATCTTCCGCTGGTTCAACACGGCCGCGTTCCGCACGCCCGATCAGTTCACCTTCGGCAACGCCGGCCGCAACAACGTACGCGGCCCCGCAACGAAGGCGTTCGATATCGTGGCCTACAAAGATTTCACGCTGCGAGAGAACGTTACGCTCCAGTTCCGAGGTGAGTTCTTTAATCTGCCGAATCACACGCGGCTGGGCGTCCCCAACAATAATGTCCAGAGCGGTGCTTTCGGCAGAATCACAAGCGCCGACGAACCCAGGGACATTCAGTTTGCGCTAAAACTATTGTTTTGACGCTCCTCTGGATCGCTCTATCCGCTTCTGCGTGTCTCTCCGAGATCAGCCTGGCTTCACGGGCTCTGCAGGGCGGTGAGGCGCGCCGCGCGGCGGAGATTCTGGAGCCGGCGGCCACAAAGTGTCCGTCTTCGCCCGAAGTCTTCGACCTGCTGGGGATTTCGAGCGACCTCCTGGGGCGTACAAGCCAGGCGCAGCAGGCGTTTCGCAGAGCCATCGAACTGGATCCGCGCGCGCCGCGCCCACGCACCAATCTGGCCACCAGCCTGATGCGTGAGGGAAAGGAAAGCGACGCTTTGAGTGAACTGGAAACCGCCGTCCGGCTGGAACCATCGAACGCTGCCGCGAACGCCAATCTCGGCGCGATTTTCACCCAGCGGCGGGAATATGAGCGCGCGCTGAGGTACTTCGAAGCGGCCGGCGGTGAGAAGTCGGCCGGACTCAGCGCCGATCCGCGGCTCCTGGTTCAACTGGCCGAATGCCTGCTGGCGACAGGCCGGCAGAAGCGCGCCCTGGATCTCCTTCCGGCGCCCTCCGCCCGGCATCCCGCTTCGCTGCGCTTCTCGCTTGGCGTTCTGCTTGCCCGGAACGGCCTGTACCGCGAGGCGATTGTCCAGCTCGAATCCATTCCCGGGAGCGATGCCGACGCCGCGGTTTGTTTCAATCTCGGCCTGGCCCACTCGCGCTTGCGCCGGCACGCCGCGGCCCGGCGGTGGTACTTCGCGGCCATCGATCGCGATCCTCAACACGCCGATGCGTACTTTCATGTCGGCCTCGACTATGCCGAGAGCGGCGATGGGCCCAGGGCCATCCCTTGGTTCTTTCGCGCCCGGCGCATGGACCCGCGGCGCGCTGAGATCCTTTATGCGCTTAGCGAGGAACTGATCGCCGGCCGCTATTTTCAGACAGCCGGCGCGCTGCTTGCCGACAGTGCGGGGACTCCTCTTCTAGAGACCGCAAAAGGTGACTGCGAGCTTGGGCAGCACAGGATTGCGGAAGCCGAGTCGCACTACCGGCGGGCCTTGGAATTGGATCCAAGTCTGGCCGCCGGAACGATCGGACTGGCACGCGCCCTCGCCGCCGCTGAGAAGCGGCCTGAAGCGCTTGAGGAATTGCGCCGGCTCTTGGCCCGGGAGCCTGCCAACACCACCGCCCTGGCCGAAGCAGGCCGCCTCGAACTCGAGTCGGGCGATTGGAAGGCAGCGCTCGGACGCCTCGAACGCGCCTGGACCGCGGACCCCGGCAAAACCCAGGTCGGCCTGGATCTGGCACGCTGCTACCGGCGCTCCGGGCAGCCCGGCCGCGCTCTCGAACTCCTGCTGTCGCTTCGCGTGAAGGGAGCGGATGGCGGCTTCTACTACTACGAATTGGCGCGCGTTTATACTGACCTCAAGCGTCCGGCGGACGCCGAACGCGAGATGAGGGAAGTGCAGCGAATCGAAAAAGCCGGCCAGGAGGCGTTGCGCTTTGTTCCGCCCGCCATCTACATTCATTAGGTTTCTTGCGGCCGCTCTGGTGGTCTGGCTGGGCTCCGCGTCCGCCCAACCGGCCGCGGCAGAGCTTCGCGACGCAGGCGCTCTTCTGAAGGCGGGCCGGACCGCCGAAGCGCTCCCGCGCCTGGAGCGACTGCGGAATGCTGCGGGACTCTCCGCGCTTGAAACCTTCCAACTCGGATGGCTCTTCGGGCAGGCGGGCCGCTACAACACCGCGATCGAGATCTTCGGTTCGCTTCCAGCGAACACGCCCGATCCGCTGACACACCAGTACGCCGTCGCTCTCAGCCATTTCAACCTTGGGCAATACCGGAAGACCGTGGACATTCTGACGGAAGGGACAAGCCGCGGGCTCACAGACGAAAAATCCGCAAACCTTCTTGGAGTTGCCTACGCGCAACTGGGAGAGGCGGAGAAGGCGTATAACATCCTGCGCGAAGGCGTCGGCCAGAATCCCTCCGATGCACGGGGCTATTTGAACCTGGTCACGCTCTGCGTGGAATACAAGAACAACGCGCTCGCCGAAAAGATTGCCGGCCGGGGCATCGACGCGTTTCCGAAGGAGCCTCGCCTCTACGTGAGCCGGGGAGCGGTCAGGATGCTGGATGGCAGGAGCGAGCCGGCTCGTGAAGATTTCCGTCGCGCCGTCGCGCTTTCCCCAAAAGACGCCGATGCGTGTTTTTTTGCCGCTCTCTGCGAATATCAACTGGGACGCCACGCGGATGCGATCACGATCCTGAAAAACGCGCTGAAAGCGCGCGTGGCCGATCCCGACATTCACTACCTGCTTGCCGAATCCCTTCTTCGGATTGCTCCCGGGGACACCGCTCCCGCGCTGCGGGAGCTGGACCGGGCGCTCGAAGTCGATCCGCATTCCGTTCCAGCGCTGGTGCTGCGGGCCAAACTGAAACTGTCCGCGGGCCTGCCCGCGCAGGCTGTAGCCGACCTGGAGGCCGCCCGCCGCGTCGAGCCGGAGTCGCGCAGCGCCCTGTACAACCTAGGCAAAGCGTACCAGCAAGCCGGACGCGCAGATGAAGCACGCGAATTGTTCTCTCGGATCCGTCAGGATAGCGGTGATTCCGTCGACCAGATGGGCAAGAAGAAGCTGGGCAGGATACTCATGGAGGCTTCGCCTGAATGAGAACGTTATTGGCTTTTCTAGCGACTCTCTCCCTGGCGGCGCAAAGTCGGGAACCGCACATTCGCGCCGCCGCTGACGCTTTCCGGGCCGGCCAAGCCTCGGCGAAAGCACGGGACTGGCAAACCGCACAGACCTCGTTTCTGCGCGCAATCGACGTGGAGCCTACTTACGCGGACGCCTACCACGCTCTGATCGATACGTATATCGAGGCCGGGAAGCCGCTCGACGGCGCGGCCATCCTCACCCGCTATCTCCAAATCGACCCCGCTTCCCTCAAGGACCGCATCCGCCTCGGCAGCCTGCTTCTGGAGCAGCAACAGACGGCGCGCGCGTTAGCCCAATTCTCCCTGGCTTTGAAGATCGATCCTCGCAGCGCAGATGCGCTGTTTGGTTTCGCGCAGGCCGCCGACCGAAACGGGATGACGGAACAGGCGCTCGAGTCCGCGGATCGCGGCGCCCGCGAGTTTCCAAAGGACGCAAGATTCCCCGTCCTCGCCGCGGAACTCCGCCGCCGTGCGCAGCAGAAGGTTCCGAGCCACTGAGCGCCCATTATCCGGCGCCGGCTCTCAGAACGAAATCTTCAGCGCCAGTTGAACAATACGCGGCGATCCCGCGCCCGTAATCCGCCCGAAGTCCCCCGACGTCACCGTGGTCCCCGGGTTATTGAAATTAGCGTGGTTGAACACGTTGAAGAACCGCGCCCGGAACTGGAACCTCGCTCGTTCCGTCAGATTGAAGTTCTTATGCGCCGAGAAATCCACGTTCACCGCGTCCCGCGTTGCCGAAGGTTCCGAGCTTGGCAACCTTGAATGAATCCATGGTGAACCACTGTGCGATGCGCTGGCTCTTGGAGCCGCCGGTCAGGCTGGCCTTGGACACAACGTCCGCCTGATCGTTCCCGATGGTGGTCGTCGACGTCGTCTCAACGCGGACGGCTGCATTGTTACACTTGTCGCAATGGTGAGAGTACTCGCGTTTCGCCACGTCCCCTTCGAGCATCTCGGCCTCATCGCTCCCGAGCTCGAAAAGCACGGCATTCGCTTCGACTACATCGACTTGTGGCGGAATCCGGACATCGATCCCCCGGTCGCGGATGCGGATGGCCTCATCTTCATGGGAGGGCCGATGTCAGTGAACGACAATCTCGACTGGCTTCGCCGCGAGGAGCGCTTCATCGCGCAAGCGGTAAGCCGTCAGAAGCCCGTCCTGGGCATCTGCCTGGGCGCGCAGCTGGTGGCAAAAGCTCTCGGGGCGCGCGTTTACCAGAATAACGTAAAAGAGATTGGTTGGCGAGAAGTTTGGTGGACCGAGGAGGGCTGGCGTGATCCGCTGCTGTCCGGTATCCCCTCCCCGCAGCCGGTCTTCCACTGGCACGGCGAGACGTTCGATCTTCCCGCCGGCGCCGAATTGCTCGCCTATTCGAGCGATTGCCGCAACCAGGCCTTCCGCGTTGGAAACAACGTGTATGGTTTGCAATTTCACCTCGAGGTGACGGCCGAAATGATCTCCTGCTGGTGCGAAGAGGACGCGAACGAAGGCGATATGCGGGAAATTACCGAGCCGGTCGATCCGCGCCTGCATTCGGCGTCGACGGCGAGCCTCTCCTCGCAGATCTTCGGCCGCTGGTGCCGGCTGATAGCCGGAGATCGGGCCGCGTGCGCTGGTTAGCCCTCCTCGCGCTGGCCGCCGGCTTGGCCTGCGCCGCAGATCCTGTCCAACTGCGCCCCTACCCGCAAAAGGTCCGCACATTTTTCCCCTTGAACGATCCCAGCGTGCCCGCCGCCGTCCGCCGTTCGCCCGGCCGCCTTCCCGTCGGCGAGACCACCGCCGTCGCCACCACTGGTGACGGAGCGGTCTGGATCGGCACGCGGCAGGGGCTGATGCGTTTCGACAAAAACGCCGGAGAATGGGACCGCTGGCAGTATTTCGCCGGCAAGCGTTACCTGCCTGACGATGAGATCGTCCAACTCTATGGCGAAGGTGAGTCAACGGTCTGGGTAAGGACGCTCACCGGAATCTCGCGCATCGAGATGCGCCCCATGACTCTTGCGCAAAAAGCCGATCTGTTCGAGGAGCGCATTCGCGACCGGCATGACCGCTATGGCATGGTCGCCGATTCGCGCTTGCGCGAGCCCGGCAATCTCTCCTCCAGCCAGCTCTCCGATAGCGACAACGACGGCCTGTGGACGGCGATCTACGCTGCCGCCGAATGCTTTCGCTATGCCGTGACCCGGTCACCGGATGCGCTCGACCGCGCCAGGCGGGCCGTGGAAGCGGTCCTGTTCCTGGAGCAGGTGACCGGGCGGCCCGGGTTCCCCGCGCGCACCTACATTCGCCGCGGCGAGACGCGCGGCCAGGGCGGCGAATGGCACTGGACCGCCGACGGCCAGATCGAATGGAAAGCCGACACCAGCTCCGACGAGATCGTCGGCCACTTTTTCATCTTCGGCATCGCACACGATCTGCTTCCTGATGAGGACCTGAAACTCCGTATCCGCGCCACCGCCCGCCGCGTCATGGATCATATCCTCTCGAACGGCTACAACCTGGTGGACATGGACGGCAAGCCCACAACGTGGGGCAAATGGACCTGGGAATACTTCCAGTCGCCGGGAGGAAAGTCCGACGGCCCGTTGAACGCCCTGGAGCTGCTGGCGTTCCTCAAAACCGCTTCCCACCTCACCGGTGAGAGCAAATACGAAGACGAATATCGCAAAGTCGCGCTGGATCTGAAATATCTGGAGCACACCCAACGCTTGCTGGAGCTGCGGGAGCAGATTAACTATTCGGACGAAGAGCTGGCCATGCTGCCGTTCTATCTCCTGTTCCAGTACGAGCGCGATCCAAAGCTGCTGGAAGCCTACCGGAACACGCTGGACCAGTGGTGGCGAAACATCCAGCGCGAAAGAAACCCGCTCTGGACGTTCATTTATCTCACTGGCCGGCCGGATGCGAAGGCGGACCTGGATGCCGCGGCATGGACGCTGTATCGCATTCCGGTGGATCTGGTGACCTGGGGTGTGAAGAATGCGCACCGGCGGGACGTCGATGTGGATCCAAGGCGGGACCGCCACCGCCGCCAACAGGCCCTGACGCTGCTCGCGCCCGACGAGCGCCCGGTAATGAAGTGGAATGAGAACCCGTTCCGCCTGGACGCCGGCGGCACGGGCATGAGCGAAGACGACGGCGCGGCGTTTCTGCTTCCTTACTGGATGGGCCGTCATCTCGGTTTTCTGCAGGGAGAATGATGGATCGAAGAGCATTCGTAGGAGCCTCACTCGGCACGGCCGCCTCGTGTATTGCCCAGGAGCCGCCGCGCCGCATCGCCGCCGTGGTGACCGAGTATAGGCTGAACTCTCACGCCGATGTCATCGTCGGCAAGTACCTGGAAGGCTACCGTCAGGATGGCGGCGAGCCCCGCCCGCGGTCGCGTGTGGTGTCCCTCTACACGGCGCAGGTGCCCGCCAACGACATGAGCCGCGAGAAGGCGAAGAAGCACGGCGTACCGATCTTCCCCACCATAGCCGGCGCGCTCACGCTGGGCGGCGGCTCGCTTGCCGTCGATGGAGTGCTGCTCGTTGGCGAGCATGGAGATTACCCCACCAACGAAAAAGGCCAGAAGCTCTATCCGCGCTACGAGCTGTTCATGGAGATCACGGACGTCTTCCGCCGGTCCGGCCGCGCGGTTCCGCTCTTCTGCGACAAGCACCTGTCGTATAGCTGGACCAAGGCGAAACGCATGGTGGAGATTTCGCGCGAGCTGAAATTTCCCATGATGGCCGGCTCGTCCGTGCCGGGGGCTGAGCGCAAACCACCGGTGGACACTCCCTTCGGCGCCAAGCTGCGCTATGGCGCTGGCGTCGCGTACGGGGGAATCGAAGCCTACGGTTTCCACCTGCTGGAAGGACTGGAAGCGCTGATGGAGCGCCGTACGGGCGGAGAAACCGGAGTGGCCGCCGTGCAGTGCTTAGAGAACGACGCCGTTTGGCGGTACCTCGATCAGACACCCTGGGCGCGGAAGCTTTTCGACGCGGCCTTGGCCCGCAGCGAACGCCGGAAGCCCGGTGATCCGCGCAACCTGGCAGTAAAGCCTTCCGTCTTCCTGATTGAGTACCGCGACGGCGCTCAAGCCGCCGCATTCATGCTGGACGGCGTCGTCGAGGATTTCACTTTCGCAGTCGACGTGGAAGGACAACCCGAGCCCTTCTCGACGCTGATGTGGCTCGCCAACAGCCGTCCCTTCTCACACTTCGAGCGCCTGGTCCGCAACATCGAGAAAATGTTCGAATCGGGCCGGGCGACTTATCCGGTGGAGCGGACGCTGCTCACCAGCGGAATGCTCGACTTCCTGATGGACTCCCGCTTCCGCGGCCACCGTCGCCTGGAAACGCCGGAACTGGCCGTTACCTATGCCGCGACGTGACTTTCGTCACGCCTGGCTTATGCGCCTACATATCCAGAGGAAAGACCGGCCGGCGCACTTGCTTGTACGTAAACAGCCGCGGGTCCGCCGCCGTGATCCCCGGCGTATTGACTTCGATGATGCGCCGTGCCACCGGCTCGTACGCCGCGCGGAAAGCCACCGCCGCCTTCACCACCAGGATCTTCTGACGCTGCGGCGCGATGCCGGCGCTGATCAGTTGCTGCAGGCTGAACGGCGGCATGCGCTTGCTGGTCAGCAACAACAGGTTGGGCGACTCCAAATCCGGTCCGCCCACTTCCACCAGCGCGCTTACTCCCTGGTCGTTGTAGCGCGCGCCGCCATGGCGTACCTCCGGCTCAACGAACATCCCGTCGTGCATCCCTCGCACTCTGCCTTGAATCGCCACTGCCGGGGTTCCCACCTTCAGCGAAACCGGGTGCGACACGCCGGCCGCGGCCGCTGCCTGCACGCCGGCCGGCGAATAAATCACCATCACCCAGCCCTGCGCCTTCTGCGCCAGCAGCTCGCTCAGCAGAATCGTCGAATCCGCCGGGGATCCGCCGCCCACGTTGTCGCCGATGTCGACAAGCACCACCGGAGCCACCTCGCCCTCCATCGCCTGCCGCACCGCCTCAGCGGGGTCGGGCTGCTTCGTATTCAACTGGCTCCGCGTATCCCATAACAGGGCGCTCAACTCACCTGCGAAATGTCCGGCCAGAGCCGGGTCGTTATCGGTCACGACGATCGCGGACACGCCCGCTTCCCACACGTCCGCGTACTGGTAGCCGGCGGCGACGCTCGCCGCCAAAACGCCGGGCTCCCGCTCAATTTCGCGGACCCGCTCGAAGACTGGCGCCAACGGACGGCTGGAGGTGTTGTGCCCCATGATGGGATAGATCATCGGCGGGCGCGCCAGCACCATGGTCGGCCGAACGCCGTCGCGAATCGTCCGCGCCAGGATGGAGGCCGCCTGCAGGCCGCGCTCGCGCTGGTCGACGTGCGGGCACGTTTTGTAGACAACCAGCGCCGTCGACCCGGCCACCAGGCGGTCCGAGACATTGGCGTGAAAATCGTGCGTCACCACCAGCGGAAAGTCGTCGCCCGCCGCGCGGCGCACGCGCGCTACAAGCTCGCCGTCGGCGTCCGGCCAGGTGGACGAGTACATCGCGCCGTGCAGCGCAAGCAGCATTCCGTCCACGCGCCCGGCCATCTGCAACTGCTCCAGCAGCAATTTCCTCAGTGCTTCAAACGCATCGCTCGAAACCGGCCCGCCGGGAATCGCCGTCGCCGAAAGAAGCGGCACCGGCTCGAACCCGTAGAGCCCCGCTCCTTCCAGGAAACCGCCCAGTTCATGGGCCGCATCCTTCCACCGGCGAACCATCTCGCCGTTCCGGGCGATCTCGAAGTGACGCAGCTCCGTAGTTTCGCTGCTGAACGAATTCGACTCGTGCAGGATTCCGGCTATGGCGATTCGCAAGGGCGTGCACCCCTCCTTCGAATTGATGATAATAGAGACCCATGATCTACTCACGCTCGGCCGAATATGCAATTCGCGCCTGCGTTCACCTCGCTCTCGCGCCGGAGGGCAGGTTCGTCATGGCCCGCGTGATCGCTGAGCGTGAAGACATCCCCGCTCACTTCCTCGCCAAGATTCTACAGGAGCTGGCCCGCAAAGGTATGCTCAAGTCCAACAAAGGCCCCTCGGGCGGCTTCGCCCTGCGTATCGCGCCCGAGAAGCTCCGGCTTCTGGACATCGTCGAAGCGCTCGACGGCCAGGCGCTGGCCGACTCGGCCAGGCAGGTGCCGTGGATGCTCGGTTCCTTCCAGGCTCTCCACTCGCGAATCATGGACGATCTGGAGCGAAGCACGATTCGTCATGTGGCGGTCGAATTGTCCCATCTGCGCGAGAAATCGAAAAAGAAGCGTGCGGCGGCTCGAAAGTCGTAGCTCACGGCAGCGTCCGGGCGATACGAGCCGGTGTGGCGAACCGCGGCTGCTAGACTAGAAAGAGACAAGGAGTTCAATGGGCCAATCGGTTCTGGTCCCGATGGTGGTCGAACAGACCTCTCGGGGCGAGCGGGCGTACGACATCTATTCGCGGTTGCTGAAGGAGAATATCATCTTCCTCGGCACGCCCGTGGATGACAACATCGCCAACCTGATCATCGCGCAGATGCTGTTTCTGGAAGCCGAAGATCCGGAGAAAGATATTTCCATTTACATCAACTCGCCGGGAGGCTCCATCACGGCCGGGTTGGCGATCCTCGACACGATGCACTTCGTCAAGCCCGACATCGTGACGATTTGCGTCGGACAGGCGGCGTCGATGGCCGCCGTGCTGCTGGCCGCGGGAACCAAGGGTAAGCGCTTCAGCCTTCCCAATTCCCGCATCATGATCCACCAGCCCTCCATGCACGGTTTGGCCGGGCAGGCCACCGACATCGACATCTATGCCCGCGAGATTCTGCGGATGCGCGAAACGCTGAATCAGATCCTGGCCGATTGTACCGGCCAGACGCCCGACAAGGTGTCCCGCGACGTGGATCGCGACTACATCATGGGCGCCGGCCAGGCCGTCGAGTACGGCATGATTGACCGCGTGATCGCCAATCGCGAGATGGCCACCAAGTAGCGCGCAGTCCGGTTCTGGCTGGCGATCCTGACCATGCGACTGAAAGGGAAATCAGCCATAGTTACCGGCGCGGGCGCCGGCATCGGAGAGGCGATCGCCGTCCGCTTCGCTGAAGAGGGCGCGCGTGTGATGTTGAACGACATCAGCGAGGCGGCTGCCAGGCAGGCTCTGGACCGGGTGCTCGCAACCGGCGCCGAGGCGCGTCTCGTGGTCGCCGACATCTCCCGGGAAGACGACGCACGGCGGATCTCCGCCGAGACAGTCGCCGCGTTCGGCGGTCTCGACATCCTCGTCAACAACGCGGCCGACTTCACGCAGAAGAACATCGAAGCCGCGACCCTGGCGGATTGGAACCGCGTTCTCGGCGTCAACGTGGTGGGTCCCGCGCTGGTCTCCAAATTCGCCATTCCGCACCTGAAAGCCCGTGGCGGCGGCTCCATTGTCAATGTTGCGTCCATGAGCGGAATGATCGCCCAGCCCGACTTCGCCACCTACAACGCCAGCAAAGGCGCGGCCCTCACCCTGACCAAGTGCATGGCGCTGGACCTGGCCCCGTTCAAGATCCGTGTGAACGCGATTTGTCCGGGATGCATCGTCACCAGCGCCTCCCATCGCGAGATCGAGCGGCTGGGAACCACGTTCGAAGCATGGGAAGCCGCCATCGCCCCGAAACACATGCTCGGCCGCCTCGGCCAGCCCGTGGAAGTGGCGCACGCCGCCGTGTTCCTCGCCTCCGACGAAGCCAGCTTCATCACCGCCGCGCACCTCCTCGTCGACGGCGGCTACACCGCCTGGTGACCACAGGCGTTCTCGCCTGGGGTTGGCAGCCGCGCTCTACTGTTTCGGCGGAGCAAAAAACTCCAGCGGCTCCAGCGCCGTAATCCGCCATTTCTTGCCGCGCTTCTCCACGCGGCACTTGATGGCCTGACGCCGCCGCTCCAGTAGTCCTGTCAAGTCCCGCGTGCGGATTTGCAGATACCAGTCAAGCTGCAGCGTCCTCGCCACTTCGTCGCCCTCGTCGCTGAGAGGCTCGATCGCCGAGGTCACCTCGTATTGTTCAATAAGCGCAGTCACGTCACGCCCCAGCCGGGCGTACCCGGGCAAGCTCGGGTCCACGAAGCTCAGAAAGCGCCGGGCGTTCCCTTCGGCCATCGCCCCGGCCGCGTCGCGCAGCAGATCCCGCACGTCCGCGCTCGCGTCGGCAAGCAGCATTCCCGCCAGAAGCAGAGCGCAGACCGCAAAGCCGCTACGTGCGATAACTGGCATTGATCTGAATGTAGCCCTCGGTCAGGTCGCAGGTCCAGAAGCGCGCTTCGCCCTTGCCCGTCCCTCGGATGTGGAATTCCACGTGGATGTCCGCTGCGCCCAGCTTCTGCTTCAGCTCTTCCTCCGAAAAATCGGCAGCCAGGCCGGACTTGCAAACCGGCACTCCCTGCATCCGGATATCAACCTTGGAGGGATCGAAAACCGCGCCGGAGTTCCCCGCTGCGGACAGAATGCGGCCCCAGTTCGGATCCGCGCCGGCGAACGCCGTCTTCACTAGCGGAGAATTGGCGATAGCCCGCGCGATGGCCGCCGCCGCCGCGCCGTTCTTCGCCCCCGAGACGTCGAGCGTCACCAGCTTCCGCGCCCCCTCTCCGTCGCGGGCGATCTGCTGCGCCAAATTCTGCAGCAGCTTCGTCGTGGCCTCTTCGAACGCGACCAGGTCCCGCCCCTTGGGCGAAATGCCGGACGCTCCGTTGGCCAGCAGCACCAGAGTGTCGTTAGTGGATGTGTCGCCGTCCACCGACAGCCGGTTGAAGCTCGATTCCACCCCACGCGACAGCATGCCGCGCAGCGCGCCAACCGGAATCGCCGCATCTGTCAGGACGAATGCCAGAGTCGTCGCCATCTGCGGATGAATCATGCCGGAGCCCTTCGCCATTCCCGCCACTCGCACCACTCCCCGCCCGGCCGCGACGTCGGCGGCGGCAACCTTGACAACCAGGTCCGTGGTCATGATCGCCCGCGCCACCGCGTCGAAGCCGTCTGGGCTGAGCGACGCCGCCAGCCGCGCCGCGTTGCCCGTGATTTTCGCCGCGTCCATCTCCACGCCGATCACTCCCGTGGACGCCGGCAGCACCTGTGTCACCGGCAGGCGCAGTTGCTTCGCCACCGCGCGGCAGCATTCCAAGGCAACGCGATCCCCGGTGCGCGTCGCGCAGTTGGCGTTGCCCGCGTTGACGATCAGCGCTCCCACCTTGCCCCGCGACGCGGCCAGATGCTTGCGCGACAGCCGTACTGGCGCCGCCTGCACCCGGTTACGCGTAAACACCGCGGCCGCCGAGGCGGGCGCGCCCGACACGATCAGCGCCACATCGTCCTTTTCGACCTTTCGGATGCCTGCGTAGAGGGTGGCGTATCGGTAGCCAAGCGGCAGATTCATGATTTCTATCTAACTCCCAAACTGATCATTGTCGGTCAATCGCTGGCCGTTTGCGAAGGCCCCCGCGTCCATCCGCTTCTTACCTTCCAGTTGGACCTCCCCCAATTCCAGCATTGTCTCCTCGCCGCATCCGGCCAGCAGACGCCGCCGCTCCACGCGGAGCCGCCCCGGCGGCAGATCTCCCGCACCCGCTGGCCGCGACTTCCAGATGTGCAACGTCTGGCCGCGAAGTGACGTATATCCTCCCGGCCACGGCTGAAGCCCGCGGATCCGGTCGTGAACCTGCCCGGCGTTCCGGCTCCAGTCGATGCGTCCGTCTTCCTTCTTCAGGATCGGGGCGTAGGTGGCCAGTGCTGCGTCCTGCTTCTCCGGCGAGATCTCATCCAGGCGCGCCAGCGTCTCCAGCAGTAGCTTCGCGCCCATGGCGGACAGGCGCTCGGCAACTTCGGGAGCGGTTTCCTCTTCGCCGATTCCGGTTTCGCCCCTCAGCAGCATGTCGCCCGTGTCCATCCCGGCGTCGATCTTCATGATGGTGACGCCGGTGATTTTCTCGCCGTTCGCGATGGCCCACTGAATCGGTGCGGCGCCCCGGTATTTGGGCAGCAGCGAGGCGTGTACGTTCAGGATTCCCCGCGGCGGCAGGTCCAGGATGGATTGCGGGATGATCTGGCCGTAGCCCACCACCACCATCAGCTCGCTCTTCACCGCGGCCAGCCTCTCCACCGATTCCGGCCGCCTGACTCGCTCCGGCTGGAAGACTTCCAGGCCATGCCGCAGCGCGCACTCCTTCACCTGCGAGGAGGCCACCGCCTGGCCCCGGCCCTTCGGCCGGTCCGGCTGAGTCACCACCAGGGGGACTTCGTGGCCCGCCGCCAGCATGCCCTCCAGCGTGGGCACCGCAAAAGCCGGTGTGCCTAGAAACACGATGCGCACCGTGCGGCTACTTCCACTCGCCGGCCTTCGCCAGCTTCTTGATCTTGCGCTTAATCAGATCGCGCTTCAGCGCGCTGATGTGATTGATATAAAGCTTGCCCTTGAGGTGGTCCGTTTCGTGCAAAAAAGCCCGCGCCAGCAGGTCGTCGCCGGTCATCTCGAAGAACTCGCCCTTGGCGTTCTGCGCCTTCACCGTTACCCGCTTGCCGCGCGTCACCTGTTCCCGAAAGCCGGGCACCGACAGGCAGCCTTCCTCGCCCGTCTGCTTTCCTTCCACCGCAATGATTTCAGGATTGATCAGGACCAGCTTTTCCGCCGGGTTCTCGCCGACTGAAGTATCGATCACTGCCACACTGCGCGAAAAGCCGATCTGCGGCGCCGCCAGCCCCACGCCTTTGGCCGCGTACATCGATTCGAACATGTCTTCCAGGAATTGATGAAGTTCCGGTGTGTTGAACTCGGTAACGGAATCCGCCCGGCGTTCGAGCACAGGATCTCCGAATTTCACGATCGGATAGACCATAGCGTCAGAAATCTCTCACTTGTTGAATGAATCCCTCGTAGTTGCGGCGTGTCTCCCCTAGTGAATCCCCACCGAACTTTTCGAGGAAAGCCTGTGCCAGCACGATCGCCACCATCGCCTCGCCGATCACCCCAGCCGCCGGCGCCACGCAGACGTCCGAGCGCTCGTACGCCGCCGCCGACGGCTCCCGCGTGGCCAGGTCGACCGACTCCAGCGGCCGGCGCAGCGTCGAAATCGGCTTCAGCAAACCGCGCACCAGAACGTCCTGGCCGTTCGTAATGCCGCCCTCCAGCCCACCAGCGCGGTTAGCCCCTCGCGTGAACCGGTGTTCTTCCTTGCTGTAGTGGATGGTGTCCTGAACCTTCGATCCGAAGTTGGCCGCGCCCTCGCTGGCGAAGCCAACCTCCACCCCCTTCACCGCCTGCATCGAGACGATGGCTTGCGACAGCCGCCCGTCCAGGCGCGTGTCCCAGGCGATGTGGGAGCCCAATCCCGGCGGCACTCCGTGCGCCACCACTTCGAACACGCCCCCCACGGTGTCGCCGGTGCGATACGCCTCGTCGACCACCACTTTCATGCGCTGCTCGGCCTCGGCGTCCACGCAGCCCAGCAAAACTTCCGTCCGCCGGCTCAGCGCGACGATCTCCTCCCATGTTGCCAGACGCCCCAGCGCCTCCCGCCCCACCGCGATGACATGGCTCAGAACTTCAATCCCGAACTCGCCCAGCAGAGCTTTTGCCAGCGCGCCTACCGCCACTCGCGCCGTGGTTTCCCTTGCGCTGGCGCGCTCCAGGATGTAGCGGGCGTCGTGGAAGTTGTACTTCAGGCATCCGGCCAGATCTGCATGTCCCGGCCTTGGCCGCGTCACCGGTTTCTTCTTGTCTTCGCCGCCGTCGATGTCCTCCACCGGCAGCGCCTCGGTCCAGTTTTTCCAGTCCCGGTTCTGGATGATCAGCGCTATCGGTGAGCCGATGGTTCTTGAATGACGCACCCCAGCCACGATTTGCACCGTGTCCGTCTCGATCTTCATCCGGCCGCCCCGCCCGTAGCCCTGCTGGCGCCGCCATAACTCGTGATTCACGGCGTCCAGCGACACCTGGATGCCCGCCGGCAGCCCCGTCAGGGTCGCGACCAGACTTTCGCCGTGGGACTCGCCTGCTGTTTCGAATCGCAGCATGTAGAGGAACTTTCATCGTATCGGATCGCCCACTCCAGGGGCAAATCGCCGCCCCAATCCGTCGCCGCCCGGTCCCTCCGCGGCTGCATTCATCCAAAATTAACTTTTCTTCATGATTGTTTTGTGCCAATCTGGAGGTGTCAGTATGCTCCCGAACTTTCTGATTCCGGAATCGGTGATCCGGGACGCGGGCACAGGCCCGGAGTTGAGCCTGGATTCCTCAGAGCGCGGGTTGATCCTGCTCACCCTGGGAATCACCCGCATCATTGAACAGCAGAGCATCGATATTACGATTTGGGGTTCCGCCGACAACCAGGAGTGGGGCGCCAAGCCGATTCTCGCGTTCCCGCAAAAGTTCTACTGCGGCACCTACCAGTTGCTCCTCGACCTTGCCGGGCGCCCCGAAGTAAAGTTCATCCGCGCCAGGTGGCAGGTAAACCGCTGGGGACGCGGCGATGGCAAGCCTCTTTTCGGCGCGTACCTCTTTGCGCAGCACACCCAGCGCCAGACCATCGCCAAATCGGCGTGAGACCCTCACTTCGCGCGCTTTACTTCGATCGAAGACTCTTGACCCAGGTGTCGATCTTCAGGCGTTGCTCCGCCGGCGCGTGATTCTTGTATTGCTCCAGCTCCTTAATCGCGCCGCCGCGATCTCCCGAGCGGGCCAGCAACTGCGCCAGATTGAGATGCGCCTGCGGGACCTCTTCAGCCGCTCGGCGCAGGTGCAACGCTGCCTGCTCCGCCGTCTCGGACCGTTCCGCCAGAATCGACCCGAGCATATATTGTCCCCTTGCGTAGGACCCATCGAGCTCCACCGCCCGGTTGGCCGCCTTCAACGCGTCGTCCCGCCGTCCCAGCGCCTTCAGCACGAATGCGTAGTTCGTCTGAAGGATTGCCGACTCCGGCCCCAGCGACATCGCTTTCTCGAAGCTTTCGAGCGCGGCTTCTTTTTTTCCTGTCCGGACTAAGAGCACCCCCAGGTTGGAATAGGCTTCGGTATATTCCGGAAACAGGCGGATGGCTTCTTCGAGAAACTTACGGGCTTCCTCCGGTTTCCCTGCATCCGTGTACTTTTGCGCTTTCTCGAAAGCGCGTTTTGCCCTGGCCGGCGTCGGATTCTTCAGTCGCGCGTACGACACCAATCCCGAGATCGGCTCCGACGTCTTCCGTTTCGGAATCCGGATCGTCAACTGATCGCTGAAGCTGTGGATGCTCTCGTATTTTTCGCAAATCGGGTCGCCGTTGAGAGTAGTGACGCGCACCACATACGTGCCTTCCGGAATCCCGCGGAACTCGAAACTGCCGTCCGGCGCCGGCATCGTGCGCACCGGCATATTGCTGCGGTTCGCTTCGGCCAGCTCCACCCATAGCCGCGACGCGTCCGCGCCTTCCACCTGCCCTCGGAGCGTGGAAAGGACGGCCGGATTTCCCTGCCACGCGGACAACGCCGGGGCCATCGCAAGCAGCAGCGGAAGCACTTTCCGCAAAGGAGACACTTCGGACCTTGTTGTTCTTTTCATGCGAGATTTCCTTCCGATGTGATTGCGCGCGCGCCGGCCCGGCCGGACACACGCTAAGTGTTGCCGGTGAACGTCACCGCGCAATGAGGATCGGGTTAAGAATTCTCGAGCAGGGAGTTTGAGCCGTGTCGCCGGGGACCTGAGGTGTTCACCGTGGACAAAAGGTGACACAACCAGGATATCGGCGGCTGCGGCGACGCGTCCAATAAAAACTTTCTATCGGTCTGTTACATGTATGCAGGCACAGGGATTCCGAGAATTCCCAGCGTGCGCTCGAGCTGCGTTCGAAAGAAAGTTGTCATCCACAGAAGGAAGACTTTCTTCTCGCGATCCTCCTCCGCCAGGATGTGGTGCTGATGGTAGAAATTGTTGAACGCCTGCGCTAGTTGAAAAGCGTACTTGGCCACGTGCGCCGGCTCGCCGCTGGTCACTGCACGCTCTACGGCGGTGTCGGCCTTCGACGCCGCCAGCAGCACCTGCCAGAAGTCTTCCGACGCCAGTTGCCGGTCCAGGGCTTCCCGCGTCACGTCCTTGGCGAAATCCGGGAGAGCTTCCCCGCGCTCCTCGAGCTTCCGAAAGATGTTGCGCGCGCGCACCGCGGCGTACTGCACGTAGGGGCCGGTCTCTCCCTCAAAGCTAAGCGCCTCCTGAAAATCGAAGGCGATCACCGAGTTGCGCGTGTACTTCAGCAAAAAATAACGAAGCGCACCGATTGCCAGCTCGGTCGCCACCGCGCGCCGCTCGCCCGCCGGCTTGTCCGCATTGCGCGAGTCCACCTCCGCCTGCGCCGTCTCGATCAGCTTGTCGATCAGATCGTCCGCCTTCACGCCCAGGCCTTTGCGCCCCGAGACTTCCACGTACGGGCGGCGCTTGTCCTCGTCGGACAGCTCAATCCCCAGTTCCACGCAGCAGCGCGGCGACAGCGCCACCATCTCGTAGGAAAAATGCACGGAGCGCTCCGCCTGCTCATGGAACCCCAGCGCCTGCAACCCCGCCGACACAACGTCCTGCAGGTACGACTGGCGCACGTCAATCACGTTGTAGACGCGCGAGCCCTTCCCGAAATCCGGATTGTGGCCCGTGGGCTGATCTGTGGTAACCCAAAGCTGATGCCCGCTCGCATACTTCAGCATCGGGTAATAGTAGAAGTCCTTGCCCAGCAGGCCGAATTTCCAGAGCTGATAAGCGATGTCTTTGCCGACATAGGTGACTGTGCCGTTGGAGCGCACAATCACTTTGCTGTCGTCGCCATCCTCCTCCGCGTCTTCGCGGAAGGATGCGGAAGGCATCACCCAGCAGCCTTTGTTCTTGCCCTCGGTTTCGAAGTAGATCGCCTTGCGCTCTTTCAGCAGCTCGAAAGCCGACGCCCAGAACTTCAAATGCAGGATCTCGCTCTCCCGCGGCAGGACGTCGTACTCCACCCCCAGGCGCAGCATCGTTTTGAGATGCGCCTCCACGATGGCGTCCGCCACCAGGTGGGCCAGCTCCGCGATCTCGCCCTCGTTGGCCTCGATCGCCTCCAGCGTTTTCGCACGCCACGCCAGCGCCGGCGGTTCGTCCTTATAGTGCTGCGACGTGCGCGCGTACAGATCCCAGCAGAAATAGTCGAAGTGAGGCTCCGCCGTCAGCTTCCGCACTTCGGCCGGCGTCTTGTGCTCCAGAAAGTGAAAGCCCACCACCACGTCGGCTACCTGCACGCCGGTGTTGTCGATGTAGTTCTGCACTTCCACGCGCTTGCCGCGCGCCCGCAGCATCCGCACGAACGTATCGCCGAGCGTCGTGTTCCGCAAATGGCCGATGTGCGCTGCTTTGTTGGGGTTGATGTTGGTGTGCTCGACGATGATCTTTTCGCCGTCCTCGGCAGTCTTCTCGCTCGAGCCTGCCAGCAGCCCTGCGCCGTACGCCCCGCGGTCCAGCCGGATGTTGATATAGCCGTTGCCCGCCACTTCCATCGACGCCACGCCCTCGATGGGCCCGATCTCCGCCACCAGTTCCGCCGCAATCTTCTTCGGCGCCTGCTTCAACTGCTTCGCCAGTTGAAAAGCCACCGGCAGCGCCAGTTCTCCGAAATCGGACTGCTTCGGCTGCTCCACGCTGACCGGCACTTCCGCTCCGTAGCGGACCGCTACATGCGTCTGAAACGTCTTCTGGATGCTCTGTTCGAGTGAAAGAAACACTAGCGAAAAGTATAGCAACCGCCTCTTTCTCGACCGGGCTTCGGCACAGCCTCGATTCTGCGAGATAATAAAGGAGCTGTGAAGTATCCGGTCCTGGTCCTGGGCGTTCTCCTCTCCACGGGTTTGGCGGCGGCGAACGAAGCCGACGCGCTCTCCATCGAAGCCAATCTCGAAGCGCGCCACAAGCCTTTCGGAACCATCCTCGATCCCATCTTTCAGGCGCCCGACAGTGAAGAAATCGCCGGATACTCGCGCTGTGGCGATTCGGCGATCTGGACCGGCCACTACCTGGCCGCCGAGTCCTATCGCTACGCCGTCACTCGCTCGCCCGAGGCGCTCCAGAATGTCCGCTACGCGATCGACGGCATCCGCAAACTGATCGACGTCACCGGAGCCGACGTCCTGGCCCGCTGCCTGGTCCCCGTGGATTCGCCTTACGCAACCGGCCTGGTCCAGGAAGAGCAGCACCACGGCATCTACATCGGCATCGTCGATCAGCAGAACTACTTCTGGGCCGGCAACACGTCGCGCGATCAGTATTCCGGCGTGTTCTTCGGGCTTGCCGTGGCCTACGATCTCACCGGCGATCCCAGCGTGCGCGGGTCGGTTCATTCGCTGGTCCAGCGCCTCCTCGACCGCCTTCTAAGAAACGCCTGGCTGGTGGTGATGCCTAACGGCAATATCTCGACCACGTTCTGGGGACGCGCCGACCAGCAATTGGCGTTCCTCAAGATCGGAAGCCGCGTGGACGGGCAGTATAGCTGGAAGTATCAGTCGATGTCCTGGACCCTGGGCGCTACCGTCCTCGCGCCGATCGCTCTCGAGACCACCGACGTCAACGGCTCCTACTACAAATTCAACCTCGACACCATCAACCTGTTCGGCCTCATCCGGCTTGAGGGCAACCTCGCCTTGCGCGCGCTCTACCGCGAGGCCTACGCCATCCTGCGCCGCACCACCGACGACCACGGCAACGCCCACTTCAACATGATCGACCGCGCGCTGAACGGACCCGACGATCGCCGCGACGCCGAAACCCGCGACCTGCTCAACCAGTGGCTGCAGCGGCCCAGGCGGGACTTCGGCGTCGATCTGCGGGGCGTTTACGACGCCTGCGGCGAAAATCAGGCCTGCCAGCCGATTCCCGTCGTTCAGCGGGTACCCTCCAGTTTCCTCTGGGAGCGCAGCCCCTTCCTGCTCTACGGCGGCGGCGACGGCTTCATCGAGGGCGCCGGCATCGATTACCTGCTGCCCTACTGGATGGCTCGCTACTACGGCGTCGTCACGGATTGAAAGCAGCCTGATACCTGCGTCCTTCTCAAGCCTCCCCGGCCGCGGCCTCCATCGGGCGAGCCTCCGGTGAAGCCAACAGTTCCGCCAGCTTGTCGTAACTCTCCGCCGCGCCGTGCTCCATCCCGGATTTGATGACCGCGTCGCGAACCTCCCGCGATGGGTAGAGGACCGTGGCGGTGAGCGTTGTCTTGCCTCCCTGCTCGACGAACACCGCCGTTACCTGCGACTCGCCCGGAAAGTCGTCGAACGACTCCATGTGGACGGAACGCTCCGGCGGCGCGATCTCGCGATAAACCCCGCGCGTGCCCATATCCCTGCCATCCGGGCCGCGCATCACGAAGCGAAACCCGCCGCCTACCCTCAAATCGACTTCGCAGACCACCAGTGACCAGCCACGCGGTCCGAACCAGCGCTTGAGCAGTTCGGGCTTGGAAAATGCGTCGAACACCAGGTGCCGCGGAGCGTCGAAAACCCGCGTCAACACAATCTCGCGGTCGCTAGGCGTAGTAACTTTCAAGGTTCCGGTGTTTTTCATCTTTGATCTCTCCTATCGCTTTGTGCGTGTGTTGCTTGCCCTCTTCTTCTCCTTGGCCTTCATCTCATCCAGCAGGACGTCCAGACGCTGGAAACTGCCCTCCCAGAATTCCCGGTACTTTTCCAGCCAGCCCGTGGCCTCCGCCAGCGGCTTAGCCTCCAGCCGCCGCGGCCGGCGCTGCGCGTCCTGGCCGCGTGAAATCAGCCCCGCGCGCTCCAGCACCTTCAGGTGCTTGGAGATGGCGGGCTGGCTCATCGCGAACGGCTTAACCAGCTCGGTCACCGACGCCTCGCCCGACGCCAGCCGCGCCAGGATCGCCCGCCTCGTCGGATCGGCAAGGGCAGCGAAAGTTGCGTCGAGGCGATGGGATGGACTAGTTGCCATTTGGTTATATAACCATTTGATTATGTACGCAAGGCGCCTCAGCAGTCAAGACCTATTTTCTGGTGAGTTACTTCCAGTAGTTGGAGGATGACAATCTATCCAGCCAGCTCAGCTTGCCGTAGGAGTCAACCTCGCGCAGGTGTGCAAATTCAAATTTGCACGCGGACTCCGGCAGCCGAACCGGCACACCAGAGGCCAGGGACCGTCCCTTGATGTCACGACCTGCCGCCATTCCGGGCAACTGTAAGGTAGAGTATTCACGGCTTGGGCGGCGGAAAATCCAGCATCATCTCATCCACGAAGCACCAGCCCCAATATTCCCCCGGCTCCAGCGACCGCATAACCGGATGCTTGGTTTTGTGAAAATGCTTCGTCGCGTGCCGGTTCGGCGAGGAATCGCAGCATCCCACATGGCCGCATTGAAGACACAACCGCAGGTGTACCCACCGGTCCCCCGTTTTCAGGCACTCCTCACACCCTTTCGTGTGAGGCCGCACATCGCTAATTTGGCCTACGTGCGTACACTCGTCCATTGGGCCTCCTGAGTGAGGCAGGCGTTCTCGCCTGCCGGCCGCTTTTACGCCGACAGAACTTCCCTCAGCCTGCGGCCCACGATCTTGTGCTCGTCGCCGCGCATCATCCAGACCGAAATCAGCAGTTGTCCCTTGCCTGGCCGCTGCACGTGAATCGGCGGATCTCCTGCCAGCAGTTTCTCGCTCACCTGCTGCGCCGAAAGCCCCCTTGCGGTCTCATCCCATTGAACCGTGACATGCGGTACCTCGTTGGCAATCACCGGAACGTGGCGATCTGTTTGCACGCCGGAGACGCCTTTCAACGCAGCCCGGATCGAAGCCACCCGCGCTTCCAGCTCTCTGAATTCCGCCTCGTGATCCACCTTCAGATAGCGCTCCACCGCCGCCAGCACCCCGCACAGTTCTTCCTTGCCGACTTTCATTCCGCGGCCTATGCCGCCGAACGGAGACATCGCCGGCAGCGACGCCTCGATCAGGTCCTTGCGTCCCAGCAGTAGTCCGCTTGCCTGCGGGCCGCGAAGCGCCTTGCCGCCCGAGAAGATCACCAGGTCGAACCCCTGCTTCGTGTACTTCCACAGGTTGTCCTTCGGCGTCGCGTCGGAGGCGGCGTCGTTCATCGTGGGCACCCCCCGCTCCTTGCCGATCCTGATGAACTCTTCGCGCTTGATCTGGCCGTCCGGCTCCCCTTTGTTGAGGAAAAACATCATGCCCGTCCGCTCATTGATCGCCCCTTCCAGCTCCTTGCGCGTTTCCACGCTCACGATCTTCGCGCCGCACAACTCCATCTGGTGCTCGTAGCCGGAGCGGTGGGATTTCTGTTGGATCACCTCGTAGCGGATGCCCTCACGATTCGGCAGTTGCCTCAGCTTCGCGGCGTCGCCCTGAGACAGGCATGCGGCGGTGCCCACCGCGATCGCCGACGCCGCGCCGCACGTCACCATCGCGGCCGGCGCCTGCAGCAGCTCCGCGATCCGCGCGCCCACTTTTTTCTCCAGTTCCGGCAACGGAATGAAGTAGCGCGAGGCTTCCTCCATTGCGCGGATCACTTCCGGCGGCATGATCGAACCGCCCAGCACGGTGACCACGCCCACTCCGTTGATAACAGGTTTGACGCCCAGGCTGGCGTAGAGGGAGGACGGCGACGTGGCGGTAAGACCAACCGTGGCGGCGGAGGCGGTTGCCAGCCCGGCGGCGGATGAAAGCCCGGCGGCTTGCAGAAGGCGGCGGCGTGTAGGTTTCATGATTCCCTATTATAGAGGCCGCCCGCGAAAGCGGATAAGCCCGCGAAAGCGGATAAGATAGTCCCTTCCGCCATGCGTCTCCCAATTCTCCTCTTCTGCGCCAACGCTCTGTTCGCCCAGCCTGCCTACGACCTGCTCCTCAAAGGCGGCCGCGTCATCGACCCGAAAAACAAGATCAGCGCCGTGCGCGACGTCGCCATCCGCGAGGGCGTCATCGCTGCCGTCGCTCCCGATATTCCCGCGTCCCAGGCCCGCAAAGTGGTCAACGTCTCCGGCCTCTACGTGACGCCCGGCCTCATCGATCTGCATGCTCATGTCTTCGCCGGAACGGACGGCGTGGGCCTTGCCGGTGGCCCCTCCAGCATCTACCCCGACGCCTTCGCCCTCCGCGTGGGAGTCACCACCGTCGTCGACGCCGGCTCCTCCGGCCGCCGCAACTTCGCCCATTTCAAGAAGAGCGTCATCGATCGGGCCCGCACCCGCGTCCTGGTCTTCCTCAACATCGGCGGCTCCGGCATGCCCGGCGACGACCATGAGCAGGACGTCACCGACATGGACGCCAAAGCCGCCGCCGCCCTCGTCGGCGCCAACCGCGACACCATCGTCGGCATCAAGGTCGCCCACTATCGCGGCCCCGACTGGACTCCCGTGGAACGCGGCGTCGAAGCCGGAACGCTGGCCAATATTCCCGTCATGATCGACTTCGGCGAATTCCGCCCGGAGCGTCCCTTCCAGGATCTGGTTTTGAATAAGCTCCGCCCCGGCGACATCTATACGCACTGCTTCTATGCCCCCGTGCCGATGCTCGACGAACAGGGCCGCCTTCTGCCCTACCTCTTTGAAGCGCGCAAGCGCGGCGTGCTTTTTGACGTCGGCCACGGCGGCGCGGCCTTCGAGTTCCGCCAGGCAGTCCCCGCCGTCCGGCAGGGATTCCCGCCCGATTCCATCTCTACCGACGTCCACTCCGGCAGCCTCAACTCCGGCATGAAGGACCAGCTCAACGTCATGTCCAGGTTCCTCAACATGGGCATGACCATCGACGACGTGATCTACCGCTCCACCTGGAATCCCGCGCGGATCATTCACCGCGAACAGATCGGCCATCTCTCGGTCGGCGCCATCGCCGACATCGCCGTCCTCCGCGTCGAGAAAGGGCAGTTCGGCTTCGTCGACTCTTACGGCGCGCGGATGGACGGCGTTCAACGCCTGGCCTGCGAGCTGACCGTCGCCTCCGGCCGCGTGGTCTACGACCTCAACGGAATCACCCGCGAACGCTGGGACAAGCTCGGAAAATACCAGCCACAGGGCGAGCCCTATTGGGACGGCGCCCGCGGCGGAGCCCGTTCCCGCCCGCTCCCTCCCACCCGGTAATGGTAGACGAAGCGGAGAAAGTGGCTCCGCGGGCGGTCGGGTTCTCCACGTACACGCGCGCCCGGAAATGGCTCAGTCACGAGCGCCCCATTGACGGAGCGGACATCTCCAGAGCCGAGCGAAGGCAGCGAAGCTGGGCCTCGATGAGTTTGCAAGGCAACTGTA
>JACXTT010002274.1_pt1 | contig 30687 bp, 25 predicted proteins | sample 9270951 | NCBI WGS metagenome assembly JACXTT01 (sample SAMN15532306, study PRJNA645909) | rock metagenome | isolation source: weathered quartz diorite | place: Puerto Rico | collected 2017-06-21 | reverse complement strand
ACAACATGGATCGGCCTGCAGCGCCTGCGCGACTTTGCGACCGCCTGGAGTGCGTTCGGCCCGCGCGACTGACGAAAAGATGTGTAGAACGATGAGGCCTTCGGCCTGGGCTGACAGAAACGGCCCTTCAGGCCGAAAATCCTTAACTTGATGCGTATGGGGGTCTGAGTAAAGACCCCCGGCCACGGCAACATGGCCCGTCCGGCACCTTGCGCGCAAACTATCAAAGCCCTGCCCATGACCTTTGCTTGTCGATGCCTTGCGAGCAAAGGGCGGAGAGCAAACAAAGCCCCCTCTCAACACCTTGACTTTGCTCGCACCTTTGCTCATCACTGAGAGGAAACTATCAAAGGTCAGCGACAGAATTTTTGCACAGGACGCATTCGTTTTATTCCAGTCGCAGTTTTTGACGCAAGATTTGAAGAAAAGAGTCACGATGAACGACGCAAGACCTGAAACTGGTCACTCGATCATTTTCATCGAAGCAGACGATAATGGCAAACGAACTCGCCAGCCATTTTTCCTGACGATCGACGGCTCCTGAGATATTACCTCCAAGACCAAGGTGGCCCGGGCCGTAGTCGGCCGGAGGGGCACCCAAAATCTGCTCGACCTCGATGTATTTCATTCCAACCTTGAGACGGTCGTAGCCTTCTTTGCTAATGTGGTGATTTGTCAGGGCAGGGAAGTATACTACAAGAATGCTTATTAGTGCAAACGCAAGACAAACCGCACCAACTATAACTACTAGCCTTCTACGCATATAGCTCCCTTCTGGCAATTTCAAACGGCGATGAGGGACCGTACGCACAATTCGTTTACTTTTCCGCAATCAACATTGCAGTCTATCTTCCCTGCAGTGCTTCCACAATCGCATCGGTATCATACACGCACCCGCCCCAGGTCCCCCCGCCGACGCGCTGCAGTGCGGCCCACAAGCGAGTGTCCTCCGGCAATTGCGGGTCCGGCGCCAGATCGGGGCGCAGCGGACGCGCCGTCAGAAGTCGCGTGCCTGCCTCGACGCTGCCGCCGTCAATCAGATCGATGGTACCCACGAGCTTGTTGCGGTCGATGACGATCTGGATCGAATCGCCGTCGCGGACCTTGCCGATGGGACCGCCCGCCAGCGCCTCGGGGCCGACATGGCCGATGCAGGCGCCCGTGGAGACGCCGGAGAAGCGGGCGTCGGTGAGCAAAGCGATGTGCTTGCCGAAACTGAGGTGTTTGAGGGCGCTGGTGATCTGATAGATTTCCTCCATGCCGGCCCCCATTGGCCCGCGGCAAATCAGCACGATGATCTCGCCCGGCTTGACGCGATCGTCGCCGTTGCTCTTGATGGCGTGGATCGCGGCACGTTCGGTGAGGAAGACGCGCGCGGGGCCGGTCTTGCGATAGACGCCGTCGGCATCGACGACGCTCGGGTCGATGGCGGTGCTCTTGATGACCGAGCCTTCCGGGGCGAGATTGCCGCGCGGGAAGGTGACGGTGGAGGTGAGGCCGCGCGCGCGGGCCTTGGCCGGGGTCATGATGACGTCGTCGGGATTGACGCGGTCGTGCTGCTGCAAAAGATCCCGCACGCGCTGGCGGCGTTCGGACTTCTGCCACCAGTCGAGCACGCGGCCCAGCGGCTCGCCGGCGACCGTGAGGGCCGATTCGTCGAGCAAGCCAAGCTGACGCAGGTGCAGCATCACTTCCGGCACGCCGCCGGCCAGGAACACGCGCACGGTCGGATGGCCAGTCGGGCCGTTCGGCAAGCAATCGACCAGCCGCGGCACTTTCGCGTTGACGGCTTGCCAGTCCTCGACGACCGGCCGCCGCCGCCCCGCACAGTAGGCGACGGCGGGGATGTGTAACAGCAGATTCGTCGAACCGCCGAAGGCCGCGTGGACCGTCATGGCGTTGCGGAAGGCGGCGTCGGTCAGGATTTTTCCCGTGACGATGTTCTTCTTGGGCAATTCGACGAGGGCCAGCGCGGAGCGGCGCGCCATGTCGAGCCAGATCGGCTGACCGGATGGCGCCAGCGCCGAGTGCGGCAAGCACAGGCCGAGCGCTTCGGCGACGACTTGCGAGGTCGCCGCCGTGCCGAGAAACTGACACCCGCCGCCGGGGCTGCCGCACGCCCGGCAACCGAGATCGGCGGCTTGCTGAAGCGTCAATTCGCCATGCGCGAAGCGGGCGCCGATCGTTTGCACCTTGCCGGCGTCCTCGCCTTCGGTCGGCGGCAGCGTCACGCCGCCGGGGACCAGGACGCAGGGCAGGGCGGTCATCGACGCCAGCGCCATCATCATCGCCGGCAGCCCCTTGTCGCAGGTCGCCACGCCGAGCACCCCCTTGCGCGTCGGCAGCGAGCGGATAAGCCGGCGCAGCACCATGGCCGCGTCGTTGCGGTACGGCAAGCTGTCCATCATGCCGACGGTCCCCTGCGTGCGGCCGTCGCATGGATCGGTGACGTAGCCCGCGAACGGCACGGCCCGCAGCTTGCGCAGTTCCTCGGCGGCCGCCTTCATGAGCAAGCCGACCTCCCAGTGCCCGGTGTGATAGCCGAGCGCGACCGGCGAGCCGTCGGGGGCGCGGATGCCGCCTTGCGTGCTGAGGATGAGGAACTCCTGCCCGTTCAGATCGTCCGGCTTCCAGCCCATGCCGACGTCCTGCGTCAGCCCGAAGATATCGCCCGAGGGGGCTTCGCGCAACATCTCTGGCGTCAACGGCAAACTGCCTGACGGACCGGGACCGTGCGTGTGCAATTGGTAAATCGTCGCATCGGTGGATTCAACCAGCGAGGCAAAATCGGTCGTCATGCGCATTGTCTCCGGGGCTGTTGCTTATTCTTGCATGATTTCGCCCATTGGCAATGCGCGTCATCGGACGGCAACGAGCCGCGACCGTCAGGGAGCGGAGCCACGACCGGCTTCCCGCTTCCTGACGGTCGCGGCTCGTTGCGAAAGGGATGAAGTTACTTGGAGGCCGGTGTCAGCCGAATGCGCCAGGTTGCCTGGCCGGCGTCGCCGTGCTGGCTCAGGGTCATGCGCTCGAACAGACGCAACAGGCCAATCACGTTCTCCAGGTTCTTCTTGGCGTCTTTCTCGGTCAGGCTGGCGAGGATATGGTCTTGCCGATGCTCCAGCAACTTCGCGAGTTCCGGGGCAGACACGCGCAGGATGGGAGTATCGTTTTGTTCGACGGGCTTCTTGTCGTGCAACCGAAAATGGGCAATCGCGTCGGGCGTGGTGGCGACGAGCAGGTAGCCGTCCTTCACGGCGAACGCCGGCTGAAAGCCGGGAGGGAAGAGCTTGTCGTTCGTCAGATACTTGATCTCGACCTTCTCCTGCGTGATGCTTTGCACGCGGATCGGCGTCTTCGGATTGTTCTGGTTGTGCGCCTGCACGACCGACTCGACCAGCACCCACAGCGTTTGGTCCAGCGGCAGCCCCTTGGCGGCCGGCTTCACCGCCAGGGCGAACAGCACGTGCGGCAGCTGCTGGGCGTCCTTCGACGGCAAGACGCACACGCCCCAGTCCGGACCAATCGTCGGCACGATGTCCTTGAACGGATCGAGCTTCGCACGCTCCTTCTCCGGCATCAACACCTTCAAGGCATCCGCAAGACCGGCGAAATCGGTGCGTGCGGCAATCGTCAGGATGCTCCGCTCGGGGAATCGCTGCCACAATTCCGACGGCGGCGTGGTCCGCGTGAAGGCGCCCTGCGCCCAGTCGGGTAGCTTGTCCACGTTCGCCTGGATGGCGATGCGCAGGTCCACGTCGTCGCGGATCGACGCCGTGACGAAGATGGCGTCCAGCGCTTTCCAGTAGCCGGGCAGCGGATCGCTCGGCTTCTTGGTTCGCAGGATCTCCGCATCGAGCATGCGCGGGTTGACGCACATGGTGAGGAAGGCGGAATCGGCGCCGGCACGCTGAAAACGCTTGGCCCACGGGCTATCCTTGGGCGGCGCGGCACGGCGATCGAGAAATGCCTTGAGGATCTCCTCCTTGGGCGCGACCGCGGCGAGCGAATCCTTGACGATATAGTGCTGCGTCTTGTTCCCTTCGACGCGGCGATGGTAGGTCTGCCCCTTGTATTCGTGCGTGGTGAGCTTGACCTTGCCCTCCCGGATCTGCGCGTCGTTGAGCCTATCGATCACCTGAAGCAAACGCTCGGGCTTGCGGACTTGCAGCAAGATGAGGCCGCGTTCGTCGTCGGGCTTGGCCTTGGGGCCCGGCGTGTAGGCGAAGATCAGTGTGTCGCCGAGGATGTCGTCGCGCAGCGTGGGCCAGTCGAGGCCGAAGTGCTTCTTCATCTCGCTCTGCCAGTGCTCGATTTGCTTGACCTCGGGAGCATCGAAGTACGACTTGCCCAGCGGCGACTGCCGAAACGTCTTGAGCCAGGCCGATTGTTCCCAGCGGGCCGTGTTGCCGCGCAGATCGTGCATGACGACACAGACGGCGAAGTCGTCGGGCAGGAGCGTGAGCAGGTCGGGGCGGATGGGGGCCGATTGCGCGGCGGCGAAGGGAGCGAGGCCGAGCCAGAGGAACAGGATCAGGGGCAGGCGATGGATGGCGTTCACGATACCTCGCAGAAACTGGCATCCGTTTAGCGTTTGCGCGGCGTCATGCGAACGCTCAACGAAGACCGGAAATCGTCAATTCTTCTGCTCACCCAAATCCGGCATCGGCAGTTCGCGGGCGAAGAAATCGAGCGCCTTGCGGGCGTTGCGCGTCACCGTCTGCACGCCGTCAGAGACCTCCTGACCGGCTTCACGCACGCTCGGATTCACCGGCAAGGCGCCGACCGGCGGCAGCTTGTCCATCCCGTCCAGGTTCATCCCCGCCAGCACCACCTTGGCGTGATCGCGCGTCGTGTCCGCCCAGCGATCGGTCAATGCCGTCAACGGACTGCGTTGGTCGCGCTTGACGACGTCCTTGGGGTCGTGTTGGCGCGGCGGCACGTCCTTCTTGGGAGCGTCCTTGACCAACTTGTCCTTCGGCGTCGGCTCGACGTGGTCCGGACGCGGCAGCCAGTAATAGGCGAGCATCAGCATGAATAGCACCGAGGCGGCCAGCGCCATGGTCGCAAACACGCGGCGGCGCATCCGGTGCTGGCGCGCCCGGCGGTCGTGCACCACCTGGGCGGCAATCGACCGGGCCAACTGAGCCGGTGGTTTCGGCTGCGCGATCTGCTTGAGTCCATCCAGCAACAGCAGGGCGACCGCGTGCTGCTCGCGGCATAGCGCACATTGGCTCAGGTGCTGCTCGATCGCCCCGGACGCGATCGGTTCGCCGTCCAGGCGCTGGTGCAGCAGTTCTCGGCATTCAAGGCAGTTCATGCTCAACCTCGGAAATCATTCCTCGTCGCCGCAATCGGTCCAGCACTTCGAGCCGGGCCCGATGAAGCCAGGTCTTCACGGTGCCGATCGGTTTCTCGATCGCCTCGGCAATCTCGTCGTAGGGCAAGCCGCGCTCGTGGAACATCACGAACACGCTGCGATACTCCCAGCGCAGCTCGCGCAGGGCGGCCTGGATTTCTCGCACCAATTCCGAGCCGTCGTCCGCCGGCCGACTGGCGGCCGTCTCGTGCAGGTAATCGACCAGTTCGGGCCGTTTGGCGCGCTGCGTCATCCAGGTTCGGCAGCGGTTGACGGTGATGCCCATGACCCACGGCTTGAACGGCCGGCTCGAATCCCAGCGCTTCAAGCTGCGGAAGACGCGCAGGAACACCTCCTGCGCCACGTCCTCCGCATCCTGGCGATGGTGCAGAAGCCTGACGCAAAGCCCAAAAACATCGGACTGGTAGCGCTCCACGAGGGATTGAATAGCGGCTTCGTCCCCTTTGAGACAACGACGTACCAGGTTGGCATCCTCAGCCGACACGATCGTTTTTCCGCCTTGGGTCTAAAAGATGTACCTGTATGGCAGGTAAAAAGTTTCGCGAATTTGTTGAGTGGTGAGTGGTTCCATTGTTGCCTTTACCACTCACCATATACCTCTCCCTACCGATCCATCGCCTTCTGGACCAGGTCGAAGACTTCTTGGATTTCGGCGTCTTGCAGGCGCTTGCCTTTGTGCTTGAGCGCTTCGGTGACGTGGATGGCCACGTCCTGCATGCGTTCGTGGGTTTCTTCCGAGCCGCCGACGAGCAGGAATTCCTCGCCCTGGGTGACGCGCTTGTGGCCGTCCTCGTTATCCAGGCCGATGCCGAGCATACCGACGGTTTCGAGGGTTCGTTCTTTGGTCTTGCGGGCCATGGGCTGCTCCGATTCGTTGCGGGATCAAGGGTGTGCATCCACTATAAAAATGGACCGCATTGTGGGTCAAGGCAAACCGGGCAGGAAAATCGGGCCCAGTTCGCAACCCGTGCGTCTCCTCCATCCATTATACGACGCAAAGTTTGTCATCGGTAACGAGTTTCTGATCCCCAGTGTCGTCGCTTGCGGCTTCGCGCTCGCGTGGCGCCATGCGGGCGCTAAACGAAAACGGAGCGGGTTGCATCCTTGCATGTTGTACCCAGCCATGATAAAATAGGCGTTCGGTCACATGATAACAGACCCTTCCAGGTGACACGACAAACGAGGTTGCCCATGCCGGTTCTGGAATACATCAAGGGCGTCAATCAAGGCACCCAAAAGGAGCTGGTCGGCGATCGCATCGTCTTCGGGCGCAACGCTGATTGCCAGGTCTGCCTCAACGCTCCCGCCGTCAGCCGCGAGCACGCCGTTATTCGCAAGATCGGCGCCAATTACTACATCGAGGACATGAACAGCCGCAACGGCACCGAAGTCAACAATATCAAGATCAAGGCGCGCACTCAGCTCAAGGACGGGAACCAGATCACGATCTGCGGCAACACGATGGCGTTTTACGAGACCGCACCCAAGCCGAAGCTGCCCGATCATATGAACTCGTCGGTGCTGCGTAATGCCAAGGATGCCACGGAGAACGAGAAGGATAATTCGACCGTTGAAGCGACGATCACCCCCGCCAGCAGCAAGCAAATCCTGGAGGCGCAACCGGCGGAGCGCCTGACCATGTTGATCGAAGTCGGCGCCGAGTTGACGCAGACGATGCGCACGGACGACCTGCTGCCGAAGATCGTCGATAAGTTATTTCAGGTATTCCGCCAGGCCGACCGTGGGTTTATCGTCATCAAGGAAGACGACAAGTTGTTGACCAAGGTGATGCGCAGCCGGCGCGAGGACGAGGACGAGGCCCGCTTCAGCCGCAAGATCGTCAACCGCTGCATGGAGACGGGCCAGGCGATCCTCAGCGAGGACGCCAGCGCCGACCAGCAATTCGACATGTCGCAGAGCATCGCCGACTGCAAGATTCGCTCGATGGTCGTCGCCCCGTTGCAGAGCCGAGTCAATGGCCCATCGTTCGGCGTCATCCAGCTCGATACGCAGGATCGCTTCAAGAAATTCACGCAGGAAGACTTGAGGCTCTTGATCGCGGTGGCGGCGCAGGCCGGCGCGGCTCTGGAAAACGCGAGGATGCATGAATCGCTGATCGCGCGGGCCGGTCTGGAGCGAGACCTCGAACTTGCCCAGCGCGTGCAGAAGAGCTTCCTGCCCAAGAAACTGCCGCAGGCGGCCGGCTATGAGTTCTTCGCCCATTACGAGTCGGCCCAGGAGGTCGGCGGCGATTATTACGACTTCATTCCGATGCCCAACAACTGCCTCGGCATCATGATCGGCGACGTCGCCGGCAAGGGGGTCCCCGCCGCGCTGCTCATGGCCAAGGTCAGCGCCGACGCCCGCTTCTGCTCGCTCACCGAGCCGACGCTGGCCGATGTCGTCGGCAAGCTCAACGAGCACATGCAAGAGGCGGGCCTCCTCGACCGCTTCGTCACCTTCGGGGCCTGCGTGCTCGATTTGGGCAAGCATACCGTCACCGTCGCCAACGCGGGCCATCAACCTCCGTTGATCTATCGCGCCGCTGCCAAGACCTATGAAGACGGCTGCACCAAGGATCAGACCGGCTTGCCGCTTGGCATCGTCGAGGGGATCCCCTACGAGACCTCCACCTTCACGCTGGCTCCCGGCGATTGCGTCGTTCTCTACACGGATGGCGTTTCCGAATCGCGAAGCGTCGATGATGCGGAGTTCGGCGTCGATGGCATCCTCGAAGCGTTCAAGGTCTGTCCGAAAACCGCCAAGGGCATGGGGGCTCGTCTGGTGGAAGAAGTGCAAAAACACGCCACCGGCCGCAAGCCGCACGACGATCTGACCGTGGTGGTGTTCAGCCGCGCGAGTTGACGCCAAGCCCGCAGACGAGAGCAGCGAGCCTGCGGCTTCAAGAGGCCCCTCATCCCACAAGTTCGCTGCGCTCACTTGTGGGCCTGGAATCGGGCTTACACCATGCCCCAATTCGAATTTTCCCAATGGGACGGCTCCCAGCAATTCCGCCCCCTCGCCGCCGACACCGTCTTCGACAAGATCGCCGACCATTTGCTCGAATACGGCGACTATGTGCTGCGCCAGCTCGAAAATCTTGACGATCAAGACGCCGACTTGGTGAAACTGCTCGTCAAAGAGGGCTACCTGGAAAAGGACGACGAAGGCAAATACGCGATCGCCCCGCGCGGCGTCAAACGGATCGAGACCAAGGCGCTCGAAGAACTCTTCACGATCGAACGCAAGGATACGCTCGGCAAACATGCCACCGATTTCAAAGGCGCCGGCCAGGTCCGTCACGAGGACTCCAAGCCCTACGAGTACGGCGACCCGGTCGCCAATCTCAACCTGCACGAGACGTTGAAAAATGCCTTCCATCGCGAGGCAAGCCGGGAGCGCAAGCGACCGGAGGACGACGCCCGACTCAACCTCAGCGAGGAGGACTTTGTCGTTTATGAAACCGAGTATCAAACCAGCTGCGCCACGGTCGTCTTGCTCGACATGAGTGGTTCCATGGCGCGTTACGGCAAGTACTATCACGCCAAGAAGGTCGCCCTTGCCCTGCAGGGCCTGGTGCGCGGCCGATATCCGGAAGACAGCCTCAAGGTGATTGGCTTTTACACCTATGCGACGCCACTGACGGAGCGGACGCTGCTGCACTCGGCGCCGAAGCCGGTGAGCATCTTCGATAGCCGGGTTTTCTTGCGCGTCAATCTCGATCAGCCGCCGGAGTTCGTGCCGCAGCATTTCACGAACATCCAGGCGGGCCTGAAATTCGCCCGGCAGCACTTGCAACGTCAATCGGCGGCGAACAAGCAGATCATCTGCATCACCGACGGCGAGCCGACCGCGCATCTGGAAGGCCGCGAGCTGGTGTTGATGTACCCGCCGCACGAGCGCACCGCGAAGTTCACGCTGCAGGAGGTGCAGGCGTGCGCCGGCGCCAGCATCCAGCTCAGCACCTTCGCCCTGATCGAGGACTACTTCTATCTCGGCTTGATGAATTTCGTCGATCAAATGGCCCGTATCGGCCACGGTTTGGCGATATACTGTAATGCAGGCGAACTCGGCGGCGCGGTCCTCGACAGCTTCGTGCGCGGCCGGCGCTCGCGTAAGAAATTGGCATAGCACCTGGGGTTAAAATGGCCGAAACCACCACCTTGCCGGATGTCGAATCGGAAGTGCGCGTCAAGCGACAGCCGCCGTATCACGTCATTCTGCTCAATGACGACGATCATACCTACCAGTACGTGATCTACATGCTGCAATCGCTGTTCGGCCATCCGCCGGAGACCGGGTTCAAGATGGCCCAGGAAGTGGACAAGACCGGCCGCGTCATCGTGGACACGACCTCGCGGGAGCGTGCCGAGCTGAAACAGGAACAGATTCACGCCTTCGGCCCCGACCCGATGATCGAGCGCTGCAAGGGCAGCATGTCGGCGGTGATCGAGCCGGCGGAATAAAGTCAGCCGCCGGAATCCGCGGAAGCTGTGGTGCCGAAGTCAAACTCTTGTCACTTCGAACGGCCAAGCCACGCCGTCGAGGCCGCGGAAGCCGAAGCCGAAACCGGTTGCCGTACCGGTCATTACTTTCCCGTCAATGGTTCCCCGGTATTCGCAGTTGGCGAAGCGGATGGTTACGCGCGAGCCGTTCCGAGTCCAGGTGCCTTTGACGACGCGTTTCGCGTCGGTCATGACGGCGACCCCCTTCTGTTTGAACTCGAAGGTCAACGGGCCGAAGCCGAGCAACTGTTCGGATCCTCGCCAAGTGGTATCGGTGAAGTCGTCGCGGAACAGGAAATAGGCGCCGACGCCACAGCCGCAACCGCAGGCGAAGAAGGCGAACAGTCCGGTTCCCACCAGGAAGAAGACCCAAAGGACGGAGATCGATTTTCTGGGGGGCGAGAAGGTGAACCCCTCGCCGGCGCCGGAACGAGCCGAGGGGAGCATACAGATCCTTTCCGCGCGTTGCCGCTTCGTATGCCTGCGGTAGTGAAATGCCGACGTTACAGAATTACTTTGCCAGCACGCTGCGGTGCAGCACCAGGTTCTCCTGCGTGGGATCGCAGGTGTCGTGCAGCAGCGCCTGGGCTGTCTCGTGGCGGATCACGACGCCGCGGTTGGCGGCGCCTTCGATGCGAAACGCCTCGCCCTTCTCGGCGGCGGCGAGGAACGCTTGCACGGCCTTGGCGTCCGGCGGGTCGATCGCGTCGCGGTGCCGTTCGGCGAGGGCTTCGACGGCGCTGGCGCGAATCAGCTTGGGCCAAAGTTTCTGGAATAGTGCGCTCGAGGCATAAACGTCGGCCGAATGAATCTTGCCGTTGACGACGACCGCATAGCCGATCACGTCGTTCTTGCCTTCAATGGGCGGGAGGGCGAGGTTGGCCAGGTAGTTCTGGACGGCGCCCTGAACGCGGTGGTGCTCGAGCGACAGCTGCAAGCTGGTGTTCGACAGCGGCGCCTGCACCGATCCGCCGGCGTTGCGCGCCAGGTTGTCTTGCATCGCGCGAACGTTATTCCATACCTCGCCCTGATTCTGGCGATAGGCAGCGATTCTCAACTGTCGGCCAGGTAACTGTTCGGTCGAGGTCGCAAACGAGGCGCTCGCTTCATCGCCGCGCGGGAACGATCGGCCCTGCTCGACGCACAGAGCGGCGATGGGCGTTCCCTGCGAATGGGCGGGGACCAGCATGTCGTAGGGAAGGGTGCGATCCTGGTTGCCCCCCTTGACGATGTCGCCGGCCTGGATGAAGAGCGGCGCGTTGCCGCGGTTGTCGATGGTCAGCACGCCGGCATCGTGGACGATAGCGACGTTCTGTTCGAGCCCTTCTTGCAAGGTCAGCATCTTCGAGTTCTTGATCGTGTCGTTGCCGTGGATGAGATAGATCGTCAGGTTGCCGTGCGTCTGCGGGGCGGACAGCGTGTACTCGTTCGCGGGGACGACGGCGCCACGCACCTTCGCCAGCTCGGCCTTGGCAATCGGTTTCTCGACGGGGGCCTGAAGTTCAGGCTGCGGGCCGCCGACGAGATCGACGCCGAGCTTGAAGCCGCCGCCGTCGCGTTGGACCGTGAGCAATGGCCAGGCGAGGACCAGGCCAACCGCGGCGAGGAACATGGCGGTGACGACCGACGCAACGACGACAACGATGGTTTGCGGCTTCATGACAGCTCCTCGAGGGGAACCGGGGATTCGTCAAGACCATAACGATAATACTTGCGAATTGTCGGGAATGCAATCGAATTCCGCGGGCGCGATCCCCAGGATTCGCTCCGCTCATCCTGGGGCTTGACTTGGCGCTTACTTTTTCTTCGGCGGTTCCGCGAGATCCCAGATCTTCACGGTTTGATCGGCGCTGACCGTCGCCAGCTTCGAGCCTTGCTCGATGAAGACGAGGCCTTCGATCCAGGCGGTGTGGCCGTCGAGGCTCTTGAGCGGGGCAGGGGCGGCGGGGTTCCAGAGCTTGACGGTGCGGTCCTTGCTGCACGAGGCCATCAGCGTGCCGGTCGGGTGGAAGGCGATGCCGGTAACCGCGGCAGTGTGGCCGGCGAGCGTGCGAATGATCTTGCCATCGGCGAGGTTGATGACGTGGATCGGCCCATCGCCGGCGCCAAGAACGATCGTCTTGCCGTCAGGAGCGAAAGCGACGGTATTGGCGGGAACGGGATCGGGCGGCGTCTTCGGGGCGGGGGTCGGCGGCGCGGGCAAGTTCTGCAGCTTCTTGGCGCCGGCGACGTCCCACAGACGCACCACGCCCGCGTTGTCACCGGACAATAGCTGCTTGCCGTCGGCGCTGAAGGCGACGCACAGAGTCCAGTCCATCTTGTCGGTCAGCTTCGTCGTCGGTTTGCCCGCGGCGGCGTCCCAGATTTGGATCGTCTCGCTCTCGCCGGCGGTAGCGAGCGACTTGCCGTCAGGCGACATCGCGATGGTGCGGATGCGGAAATCGACGGTTCCCGTCTGGGCAACCTTGCCGCCGGGCATGCTCAAGAAGTTGACCTTCTTGTCCACGCCGGCGGAAGCGAGCATCGGCCCGCCGTTCCAGGCAACGGCGCGCACCGGACCGCTGTGCCCCGTCCACACGTCCACCTTGCCGGCGCCTCCCTTGAACGCGGCACGTGTGTCCTTCTTGAACGCCTGCAGCGTGCCGTTCTCGCAGCTTACGACAAGCAGGTCGGCCTCTGGACCATAGGCGATGGCGAAGCCGGGACCATCCAAGCCGGCGATGGTGAAATCCAGCTTGGCGATGGCGGGATTGATCGGTGGGAACATGGGGCCTTTGACCGGCTCCTTTTCCTTCTTCGCCGCGGGCTGCGCTTGCTCGGAGAGCAGCAGCATGCCGCAACCACCCAGGAACAACATCAATAACCAATATCGCATCGTGCCTCCCCCTTTGCTCTTGTTGTGACGTTACTTGGCATCCACCCGGCGGATCGATTGGATGGTGACATTTTCGACCGGCACGTTCTGGTGCCCGGCCCTCGTGCCGGTCCGGACGGCCTCGATCTTCTCGACCACTTCCATTCCTTCGACCACTTTGCCGAAGACGGCATAGCCGAACCGATCCGCCGCGCCGTCGCGATCAAGGGCTAGATTGTCGGCGGTATTGATGAAGAACTGGGCGGTAGCGCTGTCGGGATCCGGAGTCCGCGCCATCGCCAGCGTCCCCCTGGAATTTCTGACGCGATTCCCGGCTTCGTTGCGGATCGGCGGGAACTTGTCCGATTTCTCGCGCATGCCGGGCTCGAAGCCGCCCCCCTGGATCATGAAGCCGGGGATAACGCGATGGAAGACGGTGCCGTCGTAGTGCTTCGCATCCACGTATTTGAGAAAGTTCTTGACCGAGATCGGCGACTTGTCTTGAAAGAGCAGCATCTTGACGGTGCCCATCGAGGTCTCCATCACGACGCTGGGGTTGTCCTTGGCGTCGGTGGGGCTCGGGTCGGTATCAGGATCGTCCTTGACGTTGCCCTGATTTTTCTTGCCGGTAGGGTTCGGCTCGGAAATGGCGCACGCGGCAAGGCTGAACAGGCATAGCGAAAGCGCGATGAAACCGAAGCGGTTCATGGCGAGGTCTCCGTGGGTGAAAGCACCGCGCAGGTTCGCTGCGCTCGCCTGCGGGCTTGGTGGATTACTTGGCGCTGCGCTCGCCTGCGGGCTTGGTGGATTACTTGGCGCGGCGCACGGACTTGATGACAACGTCGGCGGCCGGCACGTTCTGGTGGCCGCCTTGCGTGCCGGTCTCGACGCGGCGGATTTTATCGACGACGTCGATGCCATCGACGACCTTGCCGAAGACGGCGTAGCCGACGCCGTCGCGGGCATTTTCGCGGTCGAGGCCCTTGTTGTTGACGGTGTTGATGAAGAACTGGGCGGTAGCGCTGTCGGCCTCGGAGGTGCGGGCCATGGCAATGGTGCCGCGCTCATTCTTGACGCCGTTGCCGGCCTCGTTCTTGATCGGGTCGCGCGTCTTCTTTTCCTTGAGGCCCGGCTCGAAGCCGCCCCCCTGGATCATAAAGTCGGCGATGACGCGGTGAAAGATGGCGCCGTCGTAGTGCTTGTCCTCGACGTATTGCAGGAAGTTTTTCACGGTGATCGGCGCCTTGTCGGCGTATAACTCGATGGTGATCTTGCCGTGGTTGGTCTCCATGACGACGCGGGGATTCTTGGCGTCTTGCCCAGTGGCCGAGGGAACGAGCGCCAGACCGAGAGCGAAAGCGGCGAGTAGAAATCGTTTCATGCTAATCTCCTTGTTGATGATGGCGAAGGCAAGGGTTGTTCTAGCAGATTGACGAACGCGGGCAATCGCCCGCGGTGCGGGCGGCTCGCCTGCACGGCTCGCAGGTGCAGGCGAGCCGCCTGCACCACGGAGCTCCGCTTGACCTTCGCGGGCCGAGTCGTAGCAAAGCTCCATGAACCCCATCACCATCGGCGTGCCCAAGGAAACCAAAACGGACGAATACCGTGTCGCCATGATCCCGGTCGGGGCAGAGGAACTGACGCGGGCCGGGCACAAGGTGCTGATCCAGGCCGGGGCAGGGCAGGGGAGCGGCATCGCGGACGAGCAATATGCCGCCAACGGCGCCGAGATCGTCGCCGGCGGCGCGGAGATCTGGAGCCGGGCCGATCTCATTGTGAAGGTGAAGGAGCCGTTGCCGGCGGAATGGCCGCTGCTGCGGCCAGGTCAAACTGTCTTCACGTACTTCCACTTCGCCGCCGACCGCACTCTGACCGATGCCGTGATGAAGTCGGGCATCACCGCGATAGCTTACGAGACGATCAAGGACAAGAACGGCACGCTGCCGCTGTTGACGCCGATGAGTGAGGTCGCCGGGCGCATGAGCATTCAAGAAGGGGCGAAGTTCCTCGAACGTCCCTTCGAGGGGCGCGGCATTCTGCTCGGCGGTGTGCCGGGCGTTTTGCCGGCGAACGTCGTCGTTCTCGGCGCCGGCGTCGTCGGCGCCAACGCCGCCAAAACCGCGGCGGGGCTCGGCGCCAACGTCATCTTGCTCGACATCAATCTCGATCGCCTGCGTTACATCGACGACGTCATGCCTCCCAACGTCACCACGCTCTACAGCGATCGGCACAATATCCTCGATTCGATCGCGCACGCCGACTTGGTGATCGGTGCGGTGCTCATCCCCGGCGCCAAGGCCCCGCGCCTGGTGCGGCGCGATGACTTGAAGCGCATGCCGAAGCGTGCCGTCATTATCGACGTCGCCATCGATCAGGGCGGCTGCGTCGAGACCGCCCGACCGACGACACACAGCAAGCCGACCTACATCGAAGAAGATGTCGTCCACTACTGCGTGACGAACATGCCCGGCGCCGTCGGCCGAACCAGCACCTATGCGCTAACCAACGTGACCTTGCCATACGTGTTGCAATTGGCGCGGTTCGGCTTCGCACCGGCCCTGAACCAGAATCCCGCGTTGGCTCAAGGAGTCAATATCCATCAAGGGAAGGTGACGAACCCGGCGGTGGCGGAGACGTTCAATTTGCCGTGGGTGAAGTTGCTCTGATACCGCTTGCGGCTAAGCGCTCGCGCGGCGCCGCGCGAGCGCTTAGCCGCAAGCGGCGGGAATTCCCATGTTGCCGACGCTCCCAACCAATGTGCAACCCCAATCGATTGGCGCTCTCACCGCGCAGATCAAGTCGGTGCTCGAATCGACGTTCGCCTCGGTCTGCGTCGCCGGCGAGATCGGTTCGCTCTCGATCGCCGGCTCCGGCCACGCCTACTTCACGCTCAAGGACAAGGACGCCCAGCTGCCGTCGGTGATGTGGAAGAGCACTGCCCAGCGCCATCGCTATGCCATGAAGGACGGCATGCAAGTCGTCGTGCGCGGCAAGCTCACGGTCTATGCGCCGCACGGCAAGTATCAGCTCACCGTCGATGCCCTGTATCAAGCGGGCGACGGTGCTGCGGACCTGGCGCTGCGCAAACTCAAAGAGAAGTTGCACAAGCTCGGCTACTTCGCGCCGGAACGCAAACGCACGCTTCCTTCCTTCCCGCGTCGCATCGCCCTCGTCACCAGCCCGGCCGGGGCGGCGATCCGTGATATGCTCGAAATAATCTCGCGCCGCTGGCCGTCCGCGGAACTCTGGGTGTGCGGCGTGCGCGTGCAAGGACTCGGCGCGGCGCGGGAAATCGCCGATGCCTTGCAACGGCTCAATCAGCACACGGGCATCGACGTGATCCTGCTCGGCCGCGGCGGCGGATCGAGCGAGGATCTGGCGGCGTTCAACGACGAAGGGGTTGCTCAAGCCATCTTCGCGTCGGGCATTCCGGTGATCTCCGCGGTCGGCCACGAGATCGACGTCACCATCGCCGACCTGGTCGCCGACCGCCGCGCCGCCACCCCCAGCGAGGCCGCCGAACTCGCCACCCCGGACTGCCTCGCCCTGCTCCAGGCGCTGCAAGCGCGTGGCCGGCGCCTGCACGATTTGCTGCTGGGGAAATATCACGCTCACGCGCAGCGCTTGCAAGGCTTCCTGCAGTGCCGCGTCTTCCGCTTCCCGCTCGATCGCCTGCATGACCGGGAACACCGTATCGACGATGGGGACGCGCGAATGCGGCGCGCCTGGCAGATGCGGCTGAAACATGCCCGCCAGTGCCTCGACGCCTTGACCGGCCGGCTCGAGTCGCTCAGCCCCTTGAACGTCCTGGCGCGCGGCTATAGCCTGACACGGACGGTCCCCGATAACAAGATCGTCCGCACCATCGAGCAGACCGCGGTGGGCGATACCGTCGAGATTGTGCTTGCGGATGGTCGTTTGCAAGCCGAGGTCAAAGCGAAAGCCGGCGAGGAATGACGCTGGCGCTGTCCGTTGATCCGTAGCCGAACTTGGGAGAGTTCGGCTGACTCCGCCGAATTCTCACGAATTCGGCTACGAAATGCCAGAGTATCCATGAACAAAACGATTGAGCCGAAAACATTCGAAGATGCCCTCGTCGAGCTTGAAAAGATCGTCCACGATCTGGAGGACGGCGCCACCGGCCTGGAGCAGGCGCTCACCCGCTACGAGCAAGGCGTTGGCTTGCTTCGGCGCTGCTACGATCAATTGCGCAAGGCGGAGCAGCGCATCCTCGAATTGACCGGCAAGGACGAAGCCGGCAACCCGGTGCTGAAGCCGTTCGAGCATTCGTCCAGCGTGAAACAGGATTAACCACCAAGCCCGCAGGTTAGCGCAGCGTACTTGCAGGGTCCAGGGCCAGCCCGTGTCCTTCAATCTCAAAGACTACCTGGCCGCCATGCAAAAGCGCGTCGATCAACGGCTCGCCGACCTGCTCGCGCGCGAAACGCAAGCACCGGCGACCTTGCTCGAAGCGATGCGCTACAGCCTGCTCGCCCCAGGCAAGCGTCTGCGCCCCGCACTGGTGTTCATGGCAAACCACGCGGCCGGCGGCACCCTAGAGGAAGCGTTGCCGGCGGCCTGTGCCGTTGAGATGATCCACACCTACTCGCTTATTCATGACGACTTGCCGGCGATGGACGACGACGATTTGCGCCGTGGTTTGCCGACTTGCCACAAGAAGTTCGGCGAAGCGCTCGCGATTTTAGCGGGTGATGCGCTTCTGACGCTGGCGTTTCAAGTGTTGGCCGGGCACTATCCGCCGAAGACCGCCGCCGCTTGCTGCCTGGGGCTCGCCCTTGGGTCCGGCGCCGTTGGCATGGTGGGTGGTCAAGTTGACGATCTGGCGTGGGAAAGCGGCGCCAAGCCTCGAACTATTGAGGCCCTGGAGCACATTCATGAGTGCAAAACCGGCGCCTTATTCCATGCCTGCATATATCTCGGAGTTTACGCGGCGCAATGTGAACGGTCTAATGGCCCCGCGCAGGAGTTGCTTGACCGACTGAGCACCTACGCCCGCTGCTTCGGCCTGGTTTTCCAGATCACCGACGACCTGATCGACGTTGAAGGCAACGCCGCCGATACCGGCAAGAGCGTCGGCAAAGACGCCGCCCGCGGCAAGCTGACTTACCCCGGCTTGCTCGGCGTCCCCGAAAGCCGGCAGCGGGCACGGGAGTTGACGCAGCAAGCGCTCGACGCGATGCGGCCCATCGGGACGGCAGGGGAGCCGCTCGTGGCGTTGATGCAGTTTGTCCTCGCGAGGGATCGATAATGCCGTTGGCGGTTTAGGGCTCGCACGGCGCCGCGCGCGTGCTAAACTGCAAACGGCTTAACATTTCCGGTTGTTTTTGCTAGAAAAGAACGGGTACAGTGATAGGGCAATCCTCCGAATCTCGGACGGTTCGGATCAGCGCCCGTGCGGAGCATGGGCTTCAGCGGAAGAACTTGCAAAAAGAAAGGGAAGCATCCATGAGTCAACTGCTGCCGACCATCACCGGCCCCGCCGACCTGCACAAGCTCACCGACGCGGAACTCGTCCAGCTCGCTCAGGAAATCCGCGACGAACTTGTGCGTGTCCTCAGCATTCGCCCCGCCCATTTCGCCAGCAACCTCGGCGTCGTCGAATTGTGCATCGCGCTCCACCTCACCTTCGACTTCGCCAAGGATCGCCTGATCTGGGACACCGGCCATCAAATTTATCCGCACAAACTCGTCACGGGCCGATTCCCGAAGTTCGGCACCATTCGCACCAAGGGGGGCCTGATGGGCTACCCCAACCCGCACGAGAGCGACTACGATCTGTTCATGACTGGCCACGCCGGCTGCTCCGTCTCGGCATCGCTGGGCCTCAAGCTCGGCGACGAGATCATGGGCCGGCCCGATCGCCATAGCGTCGCCGTCGTCGGCGACGGCGCTTTGCCTTCCGGCATCGTCTTCGAGGCGCTCAACAACGCCGGGCATCTGAAACGCAAGTTGCTCGTCATCCTCAACGACAACCAGATGTCGATCTGCCCGCGCGTCGGCGCCCTTGCCAGTACCCTCGACCGGGCCCGGCTCACCAATTTTTACCAGGACTCCAAGAAGCAGGTTCGCAACATCTTGTCGCAGTTGCCGCTGCTGGGCAACCTGGCGACCAACGCCTTCGACCATGTGCGCGACGCCGCCAAGGCACTCCTCACCGGCGGGATGCTGTTCGAGGAACTCGGCTTCCACTACGTTGGCCCCATCGACGGGCACGACCTGCCGACGCTCCGTCATTGGCTCAACCACGTCAAGGATCATCCCGGCCCAGTCCTCCTGCACGTCATCACCGTGAAGGGGAAGGGGGTCGCGCAGGCGAGCGACGATCCGGTCACCTATCACACGCCGCCGGTATTCGAGGAAATTGGGCCCGACCGCACCATCGTGTCGCTCAAGAAGGTGGGCTCGAAGGCCTACACCGATGTCGTCAGCTCGACGATCCACACGCTGATGCAGGAAGACCCGCGCGTCAGCGTCATCACCGCCGCCATGTGCCAGGGGAACAAGCTCGAAAGGGTGCGCGCCGACTTTCCGACACGCTTCTTCGACGTCGGCATCTGCGAGGCGCACGGCGTCGCTTTCGCCGCCGGCATGGCCAAGGCCGGCGCTCGGCCGATCTGCGACATCTACTCGACCTTCTTGCAACGGTCCTTTGATCAGATCTTCCAGGAAGTCGCCCTGCAAAACTTGCCGGTCATCTTCACGCTCGACCGTGCCGGACTGACCGGCCCCGACGGCCCGACTCATCACGGCTGCTTCGACGTCGCCTACATGCGGCTCTTCCCGAACATGGTCGTGATGGCCCCCGGCGATGAACTCGACGTCGCCCCGATGCTGCGCTTCGCCGTTGCCCACACCGCGAATCCAACGTCGCTGCGCTATCCGAAAACGAACCTCGAGAAAGTCGAACGCGGCGTCACCCAGGTCGAACTCGGCCAGGCCGAGGTCATCGAATGGGGCACCGACGCGCTGATCCTCGCCTTCGGCACCTTGTTCCCGACCTGCGTCAAAGCGATGGAAAAGCTGCGCGCCGAGGGACTCGACGTCGGCGTCGTCAACGCGCGCTTCTGCAAGCCGCTCGATCGCGCCACGGTCTTGCGGGCTGTCGAGGAGGCGACTGTCGTCGTCACCGTGGAGGAGGGGACTCTCGAAGGGGGGTTCGGCAGCGCGGTGCTGGAGGCCGTCAACGCCGCCGGGAAGGATGCACGCCACATCGTGAGGCTCGGCATTCCGGATCGCTTCATCGAGCACGCCGAGCGTGGCGAACTGTTCGCCGACCTGGGGCTGGACGTGGACGGCATCTGCAACTCGATTCGCCAGGCAATGGAAAAGCACACTGGGGCGTACGACCGCAAGGCGTTCGCGTCGGAGTGACCTTGGTGTCTTCGTTTAGCGCCCGCGTGGCGCCATGCGGGCGCCACGAATCAATCATCAAACCGGATGTTGCCGATTCGCAGCACCAGAAGAATTCTGCCGCGGCGGGCCGCTTCACCGACCGCGTCCTGGCCGGACATCATTGCGATCTCGGCATCGCCGCCTTGCTGGTCCGGCAGATATACGACCTTGACGAGAAGGCTGCCCTTAACGACCTGGCCGATCTCATCGCCGGTGAGCACGATCGGCACGCTGTTATGGGCCAGAAACTCGCGTGATCGCGAAGCGCACGCATGGACCTCAAGCGTCGGCAACAGCTCCAATCCTGGATGCCCCGGAAGGTGCGTCAGCTTCAAGCGATAGCCCGCCCCCTGGACGAAGTTGTACCGTCCCGGCGTCTCCAGAGGCACGGTCGAGAACGCCGGCTTCCCGTCCTTTTGCGTCACCCAGAAAACCTTCATGCTGGCGGGTTCTTTGAAGTGAATCTGCGTGCGCTGCTGGGCGGTGGCGATTGGTGCGAACAGCAATATCGCGAGGAAAATGGCCAGACGCATGGCGGCGCCTCCCGGTCGAATCTCAGTATGGCTGGATGGTTTGCAAGCCAGTCACGACGCCATAGTGTTTCACATTGAAAGTTGCCAGCGGTTCGTTCAGGCCCACCGCGGTACGCGCAACCAAAGCATCGAGCAATCCAAGGTTGTGGCTGAGGTGATAAGCAGCAAAATCTTGCAATGCACGCTGGCAATCCGGTTCCGTTGGCCAAAATAGGCGGTGATTCTGGCAGAACTGTTCCACCCGTTGCTGCTCGGCTTTGTTGTGACAGCCTTGCAGCAATTCCATCATAACCAAGCCCGGCAAGCCCAACGGCGCCGAGCCCAAAGATTGCAGCCAGGACACGGCCGGAGCGTGATTACGCAAGATGTCGATTGCAACGTCCGTATCCAGCAAGATCATCCGTCACGCCTCCGCGTCTGGGCTTCTTCGCGCAGGCGGCGGGCGAAGGCACGGCTGTCGCCGATGTCCGTCCGATCGGCCCACAATCCGATCAAGCTCGATTGCAGCAGGGCAGCAGCAGTGATGGTTGGAGATGAAGATGTGGCCGGTTCAACCGTGACTTGCACTTCCTGATTAGCTTCCGATGAGCCGATTGGCACGTCCAAGTGAAGGACGCCATCGTTGCTCACTTTGGATTTCATGATGATGCGGTTCATGATCGGGAACTCCTTCCTGATGCATCTTACTCTGAACTCGCCCGCAACTCCAGTCGGCTTGGCAACGTGAAATTAAACATAAGAGCGATTATCGGACGTTGATTTGGCTACGAAAAACGCTGGGGATTTTGGGCCAACGTCCGATAATGTCCGTTATGTTTAATTGCGAATTGGGCTGACAATCAGTCGGATTGCAGATATCGCTTGAGCCAATCTTGAACCAATGCCTTGAGCCTGAATGCGCCCTCGGTGTAAGTCGGCCATGGCGACTTCTCTTTGATTTTACCAGAAGTCTGTGCTGAATTGCTACTGATTCCCCACCGCCGCCCCCTCATCGAACACGCCCATCTTGCGAAATTTTTGGTAGCGCTGTTCGAGCAGCTCTTCCATCGGCAGTTGTTTCAACTCACGCAGGGAACGCAACAGATATGCCTTGAGGATGTTGCCCATCTGGCGCGGGTCGCGGTGGGCGCCTCCCAACGGCTCGGCGATGATCTCGTCGATGACGTGCAGCCGAAAGAGGTCGCGGGCGGTGAGCTTGAGGGCTTCCGCGGCCAGGCGTTTGGTCTGGTCGTTGGCTTCCTTCCAGAGGATGCCGGCGCAGCCTTCGGGACTGATGACGGAGTAGTAGGCGAATTCGAGCATGGAGACGCGGTCGCCGATGCCGATGCCCAGGGCGCCGCCGGATCCCCCTTCCCCGATGACAACGCAGACGATCGGCGTCTCCATGCGCGACATCTCGAGAAGGTTGGTGGCGATGAGCTGGGCCTGGCCTCGCTCTTCGGCGCCGATGCCGGGATAGGCGCCGGGGGTGTCGATCAGGCAGATGACCGGCAGCTGGAACTTGGCGGCGAGGCGGATCTTGTTGAGCGCCTTGCGATAGCCCTCGGGATGGGCGCAGCCGAAAAGGCATTCGTTGCGTTCCTTGAGGGTGTGGCCTTTTTGCTGGCCCACCAGCAAGACGCGATGATCGCCGATGCGGGCGAAGCCGGTGCGGATGGCCCGGTCGTCGCCGATGGCGCGGTCGCCGTGCAGCTCGACGAACTCGTCAAAGATCATGTCGATGTAATCGACAGTCTGTGGCCGTTGTTGATGGCGCGAGACGAGGACCGTGTCCCAGGAGGAAAGGTTATTGTAGATCTTGCGAATCAGATTGGTCAACTCGCGGCGAATGCGGCGGACCTCATCGGTGGTGTCCCCCTGCTCGTCGGTCTTGGCTTCGAGCTTCGCCAGCACCGCGTCGAGATCTTGAATATCCTTCTCGAATGGCAGATAGGCGATGGGATTGGCCATGACATCGTCGCTCCGCTTGCGGCGATTTGCCGCTCGCGGCCTAGCGTTCACGCGGCACCTTGCGAGCGCCAAGCCGCAAGCGGCAAAACGAAATTGAGTAGCTAATAGCCGATAATTTACGAAATATCGAACGAATCGCCAGAGGATGTTGAGGTCGGAAATAGCAAAGCACTCGCTCTGCGCGAACCGCCTCCGCGGAGCGAGTATTTCTATTCCTGGCGAATCTTGATGAGGATCTGAATGGTGCCGGGCTGCAGGGCCTGGCGTTTGTTGACGAACTGGATCACTTCCTTGGAAGGCGACAGCGGCGCCAAGGTCGGCAGCAGCAGGGCTTGACGTCCCAGATTTGGCTGTTTGGTGTCCTTGGGGTCGGCGGGATTGCCCATCAGCTTGACCACCCGCTGCTTTTCGTCATTGGCAATCGGCGCGACCGTCACTTCCTTGTACTGCGTATCAACAGTTCGCTGATTACTGCCGCTCGAAACGACATACGATTCGCCCAACTCCCTCATTAGCTTCGTGACTTCGTCGGGCGTGAGGTTCTCGGCATAGACCAGGTATTCGACCTTAGCCTGATTCTTGTCCGCGAGCGTCTTGGCGGCCGACGGATCGGTGACGAGGATGATGCCGTGGTCCTTGAGCACGTCCTTGAGACGGCCCATCGCCATGGAGTTGCTCTTGACGCTGATGTCAAGCTGGATGGCCTTGTCGCTCTTCAATTCCCGCGCGAGCTGCCCCGTTTTCTTGCCGTCGCGGAGTTCGGTGAATTTCGCATTGAACGGCGCATCGATCGGCACCTGCTTGATGAACTCGATAAGGGTTTCTTGCACCATCTGGTCCACGAGTTGGTTCGGCATGCGCGGCGTCGGCCCGGGCTTCGGATTCGGTTTGTCGTCGGGAAGTTCGTTCTTGACAAAACCGCGGTCGTCCTTGGTGACGCCGTTGGCATCGATCATATGCTTCCAGTAGAGGAAGCCGAGCAGACCGATCAGGACGGAAGCCGCCATGGACGCAGCGACATAAGGCAGCCAGCGGCGGCGCACGGCCTTCGGCAGCGAAGGCTTCGGCTGGGCTTTCTGTTCGGCAATGGCTTGCATGATCTCGGCCACCAGACTCGGCTCGACCTTGTGCCGCGGCAACTGCTTGACCTTGTGGGCGTTCTCCTGCAATTGACGCAGCATTTCGCGGGCTTCCGACGACTCGTGCAGCAGGCGCATCGCCGCCTCGCGCTGGCGCTGGTTCAATTCGCCATCGACGAAGGCTGTCAGAAGTTCGGTGACTTGCTCGGAAAGCATGACGATACTCTGGTTGGTGCGCCGCAAGCGGCTCAGGTTTCGCGTTTCTCTGCGTTGACCAAAAGTTCGCGTATCTCCAGGCGAGCCCGGTGCAAGCGGCTGCGAATCGTGCCGACCGGCACGCCCAGCACCTCGGCCATCTCTTCGTACTTCATTCCTTCCATGTCTTTCATCACCAGCACCGCCCGATGCTCGGTGGAAAGCTTGCCAAGGGCGTCATGCACCTTGCGCTCTTCCTCAGCCATCTCGATTGCGTGGCCCGGTCGGTTCGACTCGGATGGATCGAGCGGATCAATCGCATTCTTGTCTTCGCCGCCGGGCTGAATGCGGAGCACATGGCGCTGTTTACGCTTCATGCTGATCGCGGTGTTGACCGCGATGCGATATAGCCAGGTAAAGAAGAGCGAGTCTCCCTTGAAGGCATGCAGCGATTGGTAGGCGTGAAGGAAGGCCTCTTGCACCACGTCCCGCGCGTCCTCGGCGTTATCGACCAGACGCACCACCGAGTTGAACAAACGATCCTGATAGCGCGACACCAACTCGCCAAAGGCGGCAGTGTTGCCCTCCCGACATTCGGTAATCACGCGATGATCGTCTGCACTCACGGTGTCCTACTGGATATTGGGACGCAGCCCGGCTCAGAAAGGTTCCGAATTCGACAGCAATCCATGCATGAATGATATAGCGATCAATTTGGCCGATTGCAAATCGGAATCGTAAAGGATTGACAAAATTGCGCTTACGTCCGAAGGCTGGAGAATCGCCTATCGGGGCCGTAAACTAACTATGGACTGCACAACCGTTTACTTTCCTACTTCCCCCCAAAGAGCGCGCTGCCATGCGGGCCCTAAACGAATACGAAGAACTCCATGGACTCGGCCAACATCGTCATCCGCGGCGCCCGCGAACATAATCTGCAGAACGTCGAGCTCGAATTACCGCGCAATCAACTGATTGTATTCACCGGCGTCAGCGGTTCGGGCAAGTCGTCACTCGCCTTCGACACCCTCTATGCCGAGGGGCAGCGCCGCTATGTCGAATCGCTGTCATCGTACGCGCGCCAGTTTCTCGGCCAACTGCAAAAGCCCGACGTCGATTATCTCGCGGGCCTGTCGCCTTCAATAGCCATTCAACAAAAGACCGCCGGCAAGAATCCGCGCTCGACCGTCGGCACCATCACCGAGATTCACGATTACCTGCGCGTTCTGTACGCGCGCGTCGGCCAGGGGCATTGCACGCTTTGCGATCGGCCCATCACCGCCCAATCACGCGAGCAGATTCTCAATCGCATTCTCGCATTGCCGGAAGGGACGAAGGTCCTGGTGCTCGCGCCGGTGGTGCGCGGCCAGAAGGGGGAATACAAGGACCTGTTCCAAGACATGCTCAAACGCGGCTACTTGAGAGCGCGCGTCGATGACCAGGTCGTCAAGCTGACGGACGATTTGAAGCTCGACCGCCGCATCAAGCACGATATCGCAATTGTTGTCGATCGTTTGAAGATCGACGGCAAGGTGCGCTCCCGGCTCGCGGAAGCAGTGGAGCAGGCGCTCAACCTGGCGGACGGCAACATCATTGTGGCGATAGAACCAAAGGACGAAGGCGGAAGGATGAAGGATGAACCGGACCGCGCAGATAGTACGGCTTCATCCTTCATCCTTCATCCTTCATCCTTTAACGACATCATCCTGTCGGCCCATTACGCCTGCACGCATTGCAACAAGAGTTACGAGCCGCCGTCGCCGCAGCTCTTCAGCTTCAACAGCCCGCACGGCATGTGCCTCGATTGCGACGGCCTCGGTACGCGCTACTCGTTCGATGCCGACTTGCTCGTTCCCGATCCGGCCAAGAGCTTTTATGACGGCGCCGTTCCGATCGTCGGCCCTTTGCGCGGCATGGGACGCTGGCGCAAGCACATCTTCGAAGGCGTCGCGAAGACGTTCGGCATCGACGTTAAAAAGCCGTGGCTCGAGCTGCCGGACGAGCACAAGAACATCTTGCTTCAAGGCACGGGAGATCGGCACATCGCCTTCGAATGGAAGATGCGCGGCGGCAACGTCTGGAAGCACGGCGGCACCTGGGAAGGCATCGTGCCTCAACTTCTCAGCAGCTTCAAGAAGACCGCCGCCGGGCCACGCCGCTTCCAGCTCGAAAAGTACATGCGCGTCATGCGCTGTCCGACCTGCCAGGGCCGGCGCCTCAACGCCCAGGCCCGCGCCGTGCGCGTTGCCGGCAAGACGATGATCGAAACCGAGGGTATGCCGATCGGCGATCTGGCGGCGTGGCTTGAACCTGCCGCTTGCGGCTTGGCGCGCGCCGGGCGCGATCCGAACGCTAAGCCGCAAGCGGAAACTCTGGAAGGCGCACTCGATCCCGTCCAGCGCCACATCGCCGCGGAAGTGCTCAAGGAGATTCGCGCGCGCGTCCATTTTCTCCTCAACGTCGGTCTGCACTATCTCGCGCTCGACCGCACCGCCCCTACCCTTTCCGGCGGCGAAGCCCAGCGCATCCGACTCGCCGGCCAGATCGGCTCCGGGCTCGTCGGCGTCCTCTACATCCTCGACGAGCCGTCGATCGGCCTGCACCCACGCGACAACGATCGCCTCCTGCGCAGTCTCGAAAAGCTGCGTGACATGGGCAACACCGTTCTCGTCGTCGAGCACGACGAGGAGACGATGCGCGCCGCCGACTATCTGGTGGACTTCGGCCCCGGCCCCGGCGTGCGCGGCGGGCACGTCGTCGCAGCCGGCTCGTATGCCGACATCGTCAAGAACGCCGACAGCGTCACCGGCCAGTACCTCGCCGGCAAGAAAGAGATCGCGATCCCCAAACAACGCCGCCAGCCGTCGGGACGCAAGATCACAGTCGTCGGCGCCAAGCACAACAATCTCAAGAATCTCACCGTCGAGATCCCGCTCGGCACCTTGGTCTGCGTCACCGGTGTCAGCGGCTCGGGCAAGTCCTCGCTCATCAACGACATCTTGATGGAAGGAACCCGTAAGGCCCTGGGACGCGGCATCGAAGAAGACGATGAGGAAGAAGACGAGACGTTCCACAACATCGGCGCTCACGATCGCATCGACGGCTTGAAGCACATCGACAAGATCATCGACATCGACCAGTCGCCGATCGGCCGGACGCCGCGTTCCAATCCTGCGACCTATATCAAGGTGTTCGACCAGATACGCGACCTGTTCGCCCTCGTACCGCAAGCGAAGATTCGCGGCTATAAGCCGGGACGGTTCAGCTTCAATAAGCCCGGCGGCCGCTGCGAGGCGTGCGAAGGCAACGGCTCGACCCGTCTGGAGATGGACTTTCTCGCCGCCGTGTGGGTGACATGCCCCGTCTGCGAAAACCACCGCTTCAACCGCGAGACGCTGCAAGTTCGCTTCAAGGACAAGAACATTTACGACGTGCTGGAAATGGACGTGCAGGAAGCTCTCGATCATTTCACCAACGTTCCGAAGATCCACGACATGCTGCAAACGCTGCACGACGTCGGCCTCGATTACGTCAAGCTCGGGCAGCCCTCCCCTACCCTCTCCGGCGGCGAAGCTCAGCGCATCAAGCTGGCGCGCGAGCTGTGCCGGCGTTCCACCGGCAAGACGCTCTACATCCTCGACGAGCCGACCACCGGCTTGCACTTCAACGACATCAGCAAGCTCCTGCAAGTCTTGCACGGTTTCGCCGACAGCGGCAACACCGTGGTCGTCATCGAGCACAATCTCGATGTCATCAAAACCGCCGACTGGATCATCGACCTCGGCCCCGACGGCGGCGCCGGCGGCGGAACCATCGTTTGTACGGGGACGCCGGAGGCCGTGGCCAAGTGTCGAGCGTCCTACACCGGGCAAGCGCTCCATTCCTTGTTCAGCGCTCGCGCGCAAGCGCCCGGAATGCAACGCGCGGCGGCGAAGCGAAAACGCGCCGTTGCGGAGCCCTTGACGCACTTGATTGTTCAGGGCGCCCAGCAACACAACCTCAAGAACCTCACCGTCGAGTTACCTCGCGATCAAATGACCGTCTGCTGCGGCCCCAGCGGATCCGGCAAGTCTTCGCTCGCCATGGACACGATCTTCGCGGAAGGGCAGCGCCGCTACGTCGAATCGCTGTCGTCCTACGCTCGCCAATTTCTCGGCCAAGTCGCCAAGCCCAGGGTCGAGCACGTCAGCGGACTCTCGCCCGCCATTTCGATCGAACAACAGACGACCAGCAAGAGCCCGCGCTCGACCGTAGGCACCGTTACCGAAATCTACGACTACCTGCGCATACTCTACGCCCGGCTCGGCCAGCCGTTTTGCCCCAAGTGTGACATTCCGATCGGCACGCAGACTTCCGACGAGATCATCGAGAAGATCGTTAACCTGCCCGAAGGAACGAAGCTATACGTGATGGCCCCGTTCGAGCGGCGCGGCCAGGAAAAATACGAGGCCGTTTTCGAGGAAATTCGCCGCAGCGGGTTCGTGCGCATGCGTGTGGACGGCAAGTCGTTCAACGTCGATGCGCCGCCGTCGATCGATCATCGCCGCAAGCACCTGATCGAGGTGGTGATCGATCGATTGATCGTGCGCAAGAACCAGCGCAGCCGATTCGCCGACGCGGTCGAGACGGCCCTTGATCTGGGCAAAGGCGTAATGCATGTGGCGCATGTCGATGACGGCCGCGAGGAGCCGAAATGGAAAGTCGATCGCTACAGCCAGCACTTTGCCTGCGATCAGTGCGGCCGCAGCTTTGAACCGTTGAACCCGCATCACTTTTCGTTCAACAGTCCGCTCGGCTGGTGCCCGTCGTGCGAAGGGATCGGTGCGCAAAAGGGGGCCAACCCCGCGGTGCTGGTGCGCGATGGAGCGGCGTCACTGCGCAAGGGCGCGTTGACTGCGTGGCCGGAGTTGACGCCGGCGCAACCGTTCACGAACTTCGCGGAAGCGCTGGCGCGGCACGGCGGCTTTTCACTCGACGTGCCCTGGTCGCAGCTCGAACCGGCGCATCAGCGCTTGCTTCTGTACGGCGCCGGCGACACGTGGATTCCGCTTGTTAGCCCGACGCGCAAGCGCGGGAGCTCGCCAGATCCGTCGCTTGCGCGTCCGGCCAACGCATCATTCCAGTACAAGGGCGTCATGCCCGCCCTGAGTGAAGCCGCCCGCGTCAGCTTCCTCTATCGCCAGCGGCTTGACTATCTCGTCAGCGATGTCCCCTGCTCTACCTGTGCTGGGTCACGGCTGAAGGATTACGCTGCCGCCTGTCGCTTTCAGGATCATTCCATCGGCGACCTGTGTGCCTGGCCGTTGCGGCAAACGTTGGCGTTCTTCAAGAATCTTCAATTGACCAAGGAGCAGCAGCAGATCGCCGGCGAGGTCCTGCGCGAGATCAAGAACCGGGTGCAGTTTCTCGTGGATGTCGGCCTCGATTACGTCACCCTGAGCCGATCGACGCCGACTCTCTCCGGCGGCGAATCGCAGCGCATTCGACTGGCCAGCCAGATCGGCAGCGGCCTGACCGGCGTGCTCTATGTCCTCGACGAACCGACGATCGGCCTGCACCCGCGCGACAATCGCCGGCTCTTGACCGCGCTGCAAAACCTGCGTGACCTTGGCAACACGCTCGTCCTTGTCGAACACGACCGCGAAGTGATCGCCGCCGCCGATCACCTGCTTGACTTCGGCCCCGGCGCCGGCGATCGCGGCGGCGAGATCACCGCCCAAGGCACGCCGAAGCAGATACTCAAATCCAAGAATTCTCTGACGGGGCAATACCTGAGCGGCAAGAAATCGATCCCGGTGCCCACGAATCGCCGCATCCCAAGCCCGCAGGTGAGCGCAGCGAACCTGCGCGGGCCCGCGCTGACGGTGAAAGGCGCCCGCCAAAACAACCTGAAAAACATCGACGTCTCCTTCCCACTCGGCGCCTTCATCACGGTGACCGGCGTAAGTGGTTCGGGCAAAAGTTCGCTGGTCCACGAAATTCTTTACAACGCCCTGGCTCGCAAACTCCATCGCGCCGGCGTTTCCGTCGGCGCTCACGACGATATCCTCGGACTGGACCAGATCGACAAAGTCATCAATGTCGATCAGGATCCGCTCGGCAATTCTCCCAGCTCCAACCCTGCTACTTACACCGGCGTCTTCGATCTCATCCGCCAGCTCTTTGCCCAGCTCCCCGAATCGCGCGTGCGCGGCTGGCAGCCCAAACGCTTCAGCTTCAACAAGCCCGGCGGCCGATGTGAGGCGTGCGAAGGCAACGGCCAGAAGAAGATCGAGATGCACTTCCTCCCCGACGTCTGGGTCGAGTGCGACACCTGCGCTGGCGCCCGCTACAATCTCGAAACGTTGGCCGTCAAGTACAAGGGTAAGAGCATCGCCGACGTGCTCAAGATGCGCATCAGCGAAGCGCTCGAATTATGCAGCAATATACCGAAGATTCGCCAGATCCTGCAAACGCTTGCCGACGTCGGCCTCGATTACCTCGCGCTCGGGCAGAGCGCCCCGACCCTCTCCGGCGGCGAGGCGCAGCGCGTCAAGCTTGCCGCGGAGTTGTCGCGTCCCAACACCGGCAAGACCGTCTACATCCTCGATGAGCCGACCACCGGCCTGCACTTCGACGACATCCGCAAGCTGCTCGACGTGCTCAACCGCCTCGTCGATCTCGGCAACACGGTGATCGTCGTCGAGCATAATCTCGACGTCATCAAGACAGCCCACTGGATCATCGCAATGGGCCCCGAAGCCGGCGATGACGGCCGCCGCCTCCTCCACCAGTGAAA
>JACXTT010002273.1_pt1 | contig 30691 bp, 18 predicted proteins | sample 9270951 | NCBI WGS metagenome assembly JACXTT01 (sample SAMN15532306, study PRJNA645909) | rock metagenome | isolation source: weathered quartz diorite | place: Puerto Rico | collected 2017-06-21 | reverse complement strand
GACATAACAGGTGGGCTCGGGCTGGCGCATGGGCCCGGGCCTCCGGTTTGGCACCCGGGTTGTTCGTACCCAACACCGGCAGACGGCAAATATGCCCGGGCCATAAAGTGGCATGTGTTCCTACGTCCATAGTTTGTGCACGCGTTACAAACTATGGCGTTTAAGGGCTGCACAAACTATGGCATTCGCAAATTTTCCAAAAATTTATTTGGATCAATGACCTAGAACGCTCACGTGCGGCGAATGCTGTCGGACATTTGCGCCCGCATGGCCCAAACGAGACGCAGCCAGAAACCGACGATCGGTCTGTTTTGCTCCGTAGGCCCTCTAGATCCGCCAAATATGAGCCGGCGCGAGAACGCGGATATCCGATTTTGACCCGCAGCACCCAATGAAGCCGTCCGCGCAAGCCTGCCCCGAAGATTAGCGGTCTAGTGTTTCATTGCACTGATTGTTCGATGGATGCAACATCAGGCTGAGAAACGAGAGAGCAGGGCGGGAATTGGATATCCCAATCATCAGCGGGCAGCAGTTCGCGACGACGTTTGCGCTCCGGCCGAATCAATACGCATGGTTCTTAGGGGCCGGTGCTTCTGCGGGCGCGGGCATACCAACTGGGTACGCGATGATTCGCGATTTCAAGACTCAGTTGTTCTGCCAACAAAACAAGATCCCCCGCAGAGAAGTCGATGCCACTGATCCGCTTTGGGTCGAGCGAATAGATAACTTCTTTAAAAGGCAAGCCATCTTGCCGCCTGCGGGCGACCCCACCGAATACGCTCGAGCATTTGAAGCGGCGTACCCCCGTGTTGAAGATCGACGTACCTATATAGATAAGCAGGTACAACTTGGCCGACCCTCTTTTGCGCATCGTGTTCTCGCTAGTCTGCTATTGGCGAATGAGACTCCATGCGTCTTCACCACAAACTTTGATGACATGGTCGAGACGGCGACGACCGTTGCTCGAGAGCTGCTGACGGCGCCAGGACGCCGCAACCTTGTCGTCGCGGCCATCGACTCGGCGGAGCGAGCTCGACGTTGTCTGAAAGAGAACGACTGGCCGCTTCTAGCAAAGATTCATGGAGATTTTCAGTCGGTTGAGCTCAAGAACACCAAGGACGAACTTGAAGTACAGGACGCGCATATGCGCTCTGTGCTCATTGAAGCTTGTAGCAGATTTGCACTTATCGTAGTTGGATACAGCGGGCGAGACGCTTCCGTCATGAAAGCCTTGAACGACGTTTTGACGAGGCCGAGTCCTTTTCCCGGTGGAATCTACTGGATGACCCGGTCGCAGTCCGACCTCCTTCCCGCCGTTCGGGAGCTCCTGGAAGAAGCGGTGGCAAAAGGCATCGGCGCGCACATCATCGAATCCCAAAATTTCGATGAGTTTGCAGGAGATCTTGCCGACACTATTCCCTTCAGTGAAGTCCTGGAGAGGCACATACGGGCCGGTCAAGCGGAATCCGCTATTAGACCGGTGCCCTTGCCAACCCGTGAGGCCCTCACGATTCCAATACTTCGATGCTCAGCGTTGCGCATTATGAGCTTTCCCAAGGTTGCCCGGCGTTTTCGGCTGCAAAAGCCAGCCAAAATCTCTGAACTTCGTCAGCGCCTGAAAGAAGCCAAGGTGAAGGCTACTGTTGCGGCTGCGGGCAACGAGTACGCGGCCTTCGGTTCGGATGATGGGCTCTTACGCTCGCTTGCGGAATTCGGCCCGGCGCTAGTTGGAACTATTGAACTGGATCCGGTCGCGAACAGCTGGGCACTCGGATTGCTCTACGACGCTTTGACCATAGCGCTTTGCAAGGGTCGTCCACTGACCCATCGTCTGCGTGGACGGGGTCATAATATCTTGGTCTCAGCAGGCCATCCGAAGGAGGATGACGAACGTCGGAAAAAAAGGTTGCATGACCTTGCGCCACTCAAGTCAGCCTATGGCGATGCTCTCTTTGGTCAGGTTCGTGATCTCGGGTATCCGTTCAATGAGGCAGTGCGTATCCGGATGGAGCAAAGCGTAGGACACTGGTGGTGCGTCTTTGATCTCCACACAAACGTAGACTTGCCGAAACAAGACCGTGAACTAGATCAGGTCGAAGGTTCTACGGAAGACGCTCAGAGAACATTTCACTGGAACCCCAACCCTGCCGCCGATTGGCTTCGGGAGAGATGGGCCCAGCGTTACAACAAGAGATGGACCTCCATCATCGATGCGTGGTCGGCGATGCTCGAAGGTGAGGTGAGAGCTTTCGGGATTGATGAGGAGAATGGAATTGATGCCGCGTTTGACATTGGCGCCGTGACTGCGTGGAGTCGGCCCTCTCATGACCACCCTTACTTCCACGGAGGGCGGCAATGAGCTCTCCGGCCGCAGACGCCAAATTGCCCCCGTTTCAGTTGTTAGAAGAACCGGCGCTGTCCTTTTCTCCAGACAACGAGCGGGCCAGAGACCTCCATCCGCTGCGGGGCCTGGCACAGTTCGGGCCCTTTTCAAAAAGATCTTTCGGCAGCTACACCCCCAACCTTCGCGTAGCCGTGGTGGGTCCCCGCGCGGGATGGGAGCGGGTTGTAGCTTTGATGAAACTCATACAGCAACCCCACGCACCGAGTGATCGAAGCGGCTATGTGCCGAAGTATCCCGGTTTCGAAAAGTTATTCGGGATACCCATCCACGCGGCCTCCCCGTCAGCTCGCATCCTGTGGCCTGATTCGATTGACGACCTGCAATTCGATGGACGCCCCGAGGAACGTCTGGCGGCGGCGTTTCAAGATGCGCTTAGTCGGTTGGAGCTGGTTCGCGCAGAATTCGATGTTGTTGTCGTCCATCTACCAGACATCTGGGGGCACGCTCTCAAGACCGAGACGTTCAATGCGCACGATACGCTGAAGGCGCTTGGCGCGGGATTTGGCATTCCCACTCAAGTGCTCAATGACCGAGCTTTTTCGTTCTCAGCGACGTCAGCCGCGTCGATCGCTTGGCGTCTCGCAATTGCGCTGTACGTCAAGGCCGGCGGCATTCCGTGGAAGCTCGCGCCAATGAGCGGTGTTCCTGATGGGACGGCCTACATAGGGCTGGCTTACGCCTTGAGAGGGGATCCAGAAGGCGCCCACTTCGTGACGTGCTGCTCTCAAGTCTTTGACATGGATGGGGGTGGAATGCAGTTCGTGGCATTTGAAGCGAGGGACCGTGTTTCTGATCTCCAAGAGGCTAAAAGGAACCCGTTCTTGAGCAGCATGGATATGCGAGCGGTGCTTGCCAGAAGCTTGCAGCTCTACCAGGCGAGAAATGGTGGGTCCCTACCTCGGCGTCTCGTGATTCACAAGACGACAGCCTTTCGCGAGGAAGAGGTTCAAGGCGCCCGTGAGGCCCTCGCCGGTATCCCCGAATTTGAATGCATTGAGATAGGTAGCAACACTGCTTGGCGCGGCGTCTGGATGGTTGCCAATCCAGGTGGGTCAAGGCCGACCAAGGCCGACGGCTACCCCGTGCCTCGTGGCATTGTTCAGATGCGGTCAGGTACTTCGTGCTTTGTATGGGTGGCTGGCAATGCACCGGGCGTATCAACCAAGGGCGCTTACTACCAGGGTGGTAAGAGCATCCCACGCCCTTTGGTTGTAACTCGCCATGCTGGTTCTGGACCTTTGGACCTCATCGCACTCGAAGCGCTGGCGCTAACAAAGATGGACTGGAACAACGATGCGCTTTATGACCCCGTTCCTGTGACGATTCGGTATTCCCAACGCTTGGCGAAGACGATTGCCAACGTGCCTGATTTGCCTGGGAGTACTTACCCGTATCGGCTATTCATGTGAATTGAGGGCTGAGAGCTCGTTCGCCCTCGCAGAAGTATGCCGCCCTGGACGTTTGCTCAGCACAGACCTAAGGCGGCGACGCTTTTCGATCTTAATGGCAGGAAGTGATGAATGGTGCTGTATGCGAAATGGTGCGACGCCACCAAGAAAAAGACCAAGCGCAAACACTACTGGACATATGTCGAGAAACTTGGGGGGCGCGATGAAATTCGCAAAGCACTCGCAGAGACGATTCGATCGCATTATGAGCGGCTTGAGCGCATTGCGGATGACATCGCGCGCCTTGGCTACGGCGTAGCGGCGGACATCCTGCGGACGGAACTCCCCCAAACTCGCAAAGCAAGGTCCGGCGACCTTGGCGAAATTCTCGCGACTGAGCTGGTAGAGGAAGAAATTGGGCTACGCGTTCCCGTGCGCCGCTTGCGCTATAAGGACGGGCGCAATATGGCGATGCGGGGTGATGACTTCATCGGCGCCGGCTATGGCGGCCCGGATAGCAAGCTGTGGCTTCTTAAAGGTGAGGCCAAGAGCAATAAGGTTTTGGGAAAAGCCACCGTCACGAACGCGCGCAAGGTCCTCAATCGCGATAACGGCAGATGCACACCTGACTCGCTGGTCTTCGTTGCCAACCGCCTACTTGAGAGCGATGACGCGGACGACATAAAACTAGGACGCGCCATTCGTGATGAGGTTGGACTGAAGGCCCTGCAGGCAGATCGGATTGACCACATGCTATTCACCGTGTCAGGCAACGGTCCGCACTCATCGTTGACAGAGGATCTGGACGCCGCAGGGAAGAATCGGGATCAGTATGTGGTGAACCTCCACATCCCAGATCATCAGGAGTTCATCGCCGAAATGTACGAAGAGGTTGAAGATCTTGGAGACGACTGAGGAGCTCTACACGTTCTTGGAGAGTGCCACTCAAGACGGCGTGCTCGGGCGGCTCCTATATCGCGGTACAGCCTGGTCGCTCATGCGCGCGGATGGCGTCTTGCCAGCTAACGCGCCGCCATTAGGAGCGACGATTGAAACGGACCTCGCAGAGCATGGTTTTGCTCTACTTCGCGCGGCGATGGCGCTTCGCACCCGGGCAGGCGCGTCCGAATTAACTAGCAGGGCGTTTGAGCGCGCAGCGAGTGCTTTCGAAGCACTGGTCCGTAACGCGGATCCGGAAGCGATAGATCGTGGATTCCACCGAACGATTGCCGCCGCCGCCTATCACCTGGCGGGTTTCTCTGCCGTCGCTTACTCACTTTTCAGCGAAGCGCCGGAGGACCTGAATTCGGCGCCTGGCGAAGTGGCCGTGACGCGGTTGATCCTGCGCGACCTAGACGGTCTTCGGGCGTTTGTGCGGGACTGGTTGAACGATAGATCCAACAGCGACGAGCAGATGGCGGTGAAGTTGAGGGGCGAGGACGCCGATGTCGATGACGTCCTGTCGACGATCCTCAATACGACGATCTGTCGGGGTCTGGCGTTCTTTGACTTCGCCTTAGAAACAGGTGATGAAGGGGCGATGCAGACTACGCGCTTGCTACTAGGGAGTGCTGTCAGCCTTGCCAGCAACGCCGAAAATGTGCCGTTATGGTGGACATCGAACCTCTGCCTACATTTGATCGAAGACCTATGGGCGCACTCCCTGCATAAATATCTTCCCACGAAAGCACCAGAAGGTGCCGCCGAGAACTATGACGATCTGAGGCGCCTTTTCATCAGCTCGCTCTATGCGAGGAAGAACTCGGAAGTCGAACTTTGGCCGTCGCAGCGAGAGGCGATCCTTCGGTCGACAAACGTAGCCGACGACCTGGTAGTGGCGCTACCGACCAGCGCGGGAAAGACGCGAGTAGCAGAGATTACAGCGCTTATGACGCTTTCCTCCATGCGGCGCGTCTTGATAGTGACGCCGTTGCGGGCGCTCTCCGCTCAGACGGAGCGATCATTCCGCAAGACGTTCGCGCCGCTTGGATTTAGCGTGTCGTCGCTCTACGGTGCAAGCGGTCTGTCTTCCGGTGACGAGGACGCGCTGCGGTCGCGGGATATCGTAATTGCAACGCCAGAGAAGCTTGATTTCGCCTTGAGAAGCGACCCTGGCCTGATCGATGACGTCGGACTGATAGTCCTCGATGAGGGCCATATGATTGGGCCCAGCGAGCGGGAAATTCGCTACGAAACACTCGTTCAGCGTTTGCTGAGGCGAGCGGATGCGGCAGATCGGCGGATTGTCTGCCTGTCTGCAATCCTCCCGAGTGGAGAACAGTTGGACGATCTGACGGCTTGGATCCGCGCAGACGAGCCTGGCGATGCAGTGAGGTCAGACTGGCGACCGACCCGTCAGCGCTTCGGCACGCTGGCTTGGCACAGGAAAGACGCGCTCCTGACGCTCGACCTAGCCCCCGGTGGCCCATTCATCGACAAGTTCGTCAGCGAGAAGCCCCCCTTAGGGCTGGAGAAGAAGCCTTATCCGAGGAAAAACTCGCATCTGACACTGTTCGCGGCTTGGGAATTCGCCGCCCAGGGCAAGCGCACCTTGATCTTCTCGACGCAGGCGAATTGGGTCGAGGCCTATGGAAAACAGGTTGTCGAACTCCTCAAGCGCGGATATCTGGATTCGCTACTGGACGATGAGGCATTGATCGCTCGGGCGTTGGAGGTGGGCAAAGAATGGCTCGGTGAAAACCATCCGGCGGTGGCGAGCCTGAAGGCCGGTGTAGCGATTCATCATGGCCGACTACCGGGCCCATTTTTGCGTGAACTTGAAATCCTGCTTGCCGAGGGAGTCCTGAAGGTCATTGTGGCGTCGCCGACGCTCTCGCAAGGGCTAAATCTCAATGCGGCCGTATTGTTGGTCCCCGCGATCTATCGTTCGGGACAACCGATTCGTGGCGAGGAGTTCGCAAATGTCGCCGGCCGAGCCGGACGCGCTTTCGTCGACGTCGAAGGCCTGATCGTCCACGTTATGTTCGATAAGCTGAACTGGCGGAGCAAGGAATGGCGGGACCTTGTCGCCTCATCGAAGGCCCGGACACTAAAGAGCGGGTTGATCCAGATCGTTGCAGAGATTCTCGAGCGCCTAGCGCGGGAGGGTGTGCTGGGGCGCGACGATGCGTGGGAATACCTCGCAAACTCTCGCGATGCCTGGAAATCAAGAAATGAAGACGAAGCCTTAGCTGCAAGGCTCGCAGCGGGCGATGACTCCATGCCGAACGCCGACGACATAGAAGATGAGGGCCTCGGAGACGACGAGGAAGAAAATATTGAGGAAGAGCCCCTTTCACAAATCGTTGAGCGCCTCGACGCGACCGTGTTCGGCTTAATTGAAGCCCTCGATGCAGATCGCGCCGATCTACCTAGTCTCCTAGACGAAGCACTCAAGGGCTCGTTGTGGGCACGCCAGATCGTTCGGGAGAGCGAAGGCGTCGAGTTACTTCAACGGAAGGTGCTCGAAGCGCGCGCCAATCTTATCTGGTCGACGACGACATCGCGGGCGCGCAAAGGGCATTTCGCAATGGGTGTCGGCCTTGAGGCGGGCTTGGCAATCGACGCCATGGCCGCGGAACTTGGCAACCTCACCGACCGCGCTGACATGGCATCGCTATCGGGCGACATCGATGCACTCGCCGAGGCATTGGCCGACCTCGCAGAGAGGCTTCTCTCCATGCGACCGTTCATTCCCGACAATAAAAATGCGCTTCCCCGGGGCTGGAAAAACATCCTGCGGCAGTGGGTCTCGGGGGCCGAGGTCTCCGTGATCGGGCCGCAGAACATGCGCATCGTCGAGGAGGCCTTTACATATAGATTGGTCTGGGCACTTGAAGCCGTCCGCACTCGACGCGTAACACTGGGCTGGTCGCCAAATGTTATTCCGGGTGGTGGCGCCGCAGCGCTTGAAACGGGTGTGCCGCAATTCATGATGTCGATGTTGATTCGCGCTGGCCTCCCTTCGAGACGTGCAGCAATTGCCGCCATCGAAAGCACGAATCCGGCGTTCGCAACGCCGGCGGAAATGCGCACTTGGCTTGAGTCGGAAGAAATCGTCGAGTTAAGTGATACCGACCACTGGCCTACTCAAGGCACGGCTGCGTTGTGGGCGAGGTTTAGGGCTGAAGCTCTCAGCGGTGGGATTCAAAAATGGTCAATCAAGCGCTACCGGCGGCTCCTCGATGCTCCTGACGGCATGGCGCCGCCTGCTGGGCTCTACCGGATCCTCACCGATGAAGAGGATGGTCGGACTTGGCTCGCGACCCCCGACTATCAGAGGAAGGCCCCATTCATGAGGCCTGCAGTTGATCCAAAGCCGAGCCTATCTTTCGGACGACTAGACGGGCGCGGGAGCTTGGTGAGCGTGTTGAGGATCGGCAGAGGCAAGATGGTGTGGCCGCGAGCCGATCGCTGAGCATGTAGATCGGGTCATGGGCACTGAGCCCAACAATGACACCGTGGCCGCCTGGTACATAGCCATTCGCGGTACGCCTGCACGTATCGCTCGTCAGTGCCCAATTCGATGGATTCGAGTTCAGCATCCCAATCAAAGCAGAAATGAATCAACGAGTACCGACCCAACGATGCTTCGATCGCCACTCGGAAGTGTCTCTAGATAGCCAATCAGTTTTGAGAAAAGGGTCCGCATAAGGGGGATCGAGTCTTCCTCGATCTCTGCGATGTCCCTTGGAATAGCCTGCACTGGCTTGTCGAGCTGGACTACGACGGAGACCCGGCGCAACGGATCGGGTATGGGAAGCGCCACGTCTCCGCCTCCACACGCGAAGATCACGTGGCGATCGCTGTCACCGATTCCACTCGCTGCGTCGTATGTGGCATCGACCAGGAAGCTTGCATAGATCTCGATGGGCGATAGGTCGGCGTCCAGTATCGCCAGGCTCTCAACCTTGGTGCCGGCACCTTCAAGCGCATGACGAAGCGGCCTGTTTGCAGTTAAACCCATTGGGATGTCGACAGAACCGCTTGCTGACGTATCGATGCGGCAAAGCGTTCGCGCAATCTGCCTCGCGTCTTGGCCGGTGAGAACTAAATGAACGCCTGCGAGCCTTGCGATCGACGTTAGATGCACAAGCGCTAGTGCAAGCCGACGCCGACCACTAAGAGAGGCGATCCGCGATATCGCCTCCTCTTTATCGATCGCTTTCGAGTGAAGTTCAACGACAAGCTCGCAAATGGGTGATTGCCCTTCTCGCGCACCTACCGTTCTCTCTGTGGTACCACCGAGCTGACGAAAGATCATGGCATTCGCAAGCGCAGCCGCACCATCATTGATGGCACGATCAAAAGCAAGTCGAACAGATGATCCAATCTCCTCAGATCGCTGCTGAATCTGAATCTCGAGCTCTCGACCTTTACGAGCCAGGTCTTCGTTCTTCCTCTTGAGTTGCTCAATCTCTGCTTTTAGTCCGGCTTGCTCCTTGCGCTTCTCTGCCACCTGCTCCTGGACGATCTCCTCGACACGATGCTGAATCTCAGGCCGGCCGACAATGATCGGGATGAGCGCGTCAATTGTTTCCGCTTCGAAGGCCACCTCATCAAGCGCGGCAGCAATGCGTCCGATGCGAGGACCGAACTCGCCCGACGTGATTGCTCGGATTTGCGCGGCAAGATCGTTTATGGCGCTCTTTGTAAGGGCCCCACGTCGCTCCTCGCTCAGAAGACGAATTGCCTTTCTAAAGGCCACATCAAGCGGCGACAAGTCGATGGCCCTGGCCGGGGTGCGCGGCAACCCAAGGCAGAATACGCGACCCTCAAGCAGCCAACATTCCAAATCGGTCCAAGCTTGCCATGCAAAGCTATAGGTCTCTTCCCGCCGCGGATCACCGGACTTTGGCGATGCAATTGCGATTTCATCTTCGAGTAGGAAAATTGGATAAGGGGGCGCCACGACGGACCGTCGTCCCATCAGGTCTCGAATGTACTGGCGGATCTCATCGGGCTCCTCGCTAAAAAACGGAACGTCGATGACCTCTAAGATCTGGCCGGGATCGTCGACGAAGTGGAAGCGTGTCTTTCCTGCAACAGTGTCCTTTTCCTCCACGATCCAGCGAACGACTTCGCCGCGATGAGGGAGTTTTCTGCCGTTTGCGCGGTGCGCAAGGACATCGCCACTGTCTGGGAAAAGTCTCGAGCGAAGTTCATGTGTCAGGGCATAAAGTGTCCCGTCTCGTACCAACGCGAGAGGTCGCACAAAGGCCAGATTTTCAAGGTTGTTTACGCAAACGCCAACGATGTCGAACTGGTTCAACTCGCGTAGGTCCGTTAGCACCTCCGGTTCAACGATCCGGATCCCTCGCGCCAGTCCAGCATGAGAGCGGAGGCCCTCAGAGCTAGAATCCCTAGCCTGTTGCAAACACTTTTCGACTAAAGAGTATTCGGGTGTTCCAGGAGTTAGCGTCGCAAGATCGGCTTGGACATCAGACGTCTTTCCTCGTCGAATGAGGAGCGCAGCTCGAAGAGCGCGACGTTGAGTTTCGGTGTAGCCGGTGCCAAGCAGGCCAATCTCTGCTTCGTCGCCGAGAAGCAGCGTCGCTGCATGGCTAAAGGTTAACCCAGTGCAATCCACGACGTCTGCGGGTGTCGCTTCAACCGGAGCCAGCTCGTCATCCTGACCAATCGCAGCGGCCATGGAAAGGGAGGGCGATTCGGCGCTTCCTTCCGTTATTGCGAGCTCTTGCCCTGCTCGTTTCGCGAGGAAGCCGATCAGTTCCTTCGAAGGTTCCAACTGAAATAGATGTACAAGCGCAGATCTAGCCAGCCTGCTGCTCGTATCGTCTGGAACTGTTTCGCCCAACTGTTCGTACAGCTCAAGGTCGGTCAATACGTCTTCGACGGACATGGGGTCCGCCATCGTGATGTTTTTGTTGAACCAGTCTCGCACGACACCATCGGTGGACTCGGGCAGTCGGTCGCGATTGCACAACACACGAATGCGATCTGAGCGACGCATTGGTAGGTTTTGGACGCGGCCCTTTTTCAGCAGAAGCATCGTACGCGATTCGAAGAAGAATCTTCTCAGCTCTCCCTCATGTGTTCCCTTTGCCAACAGGTAGGAGATCTTGTCTGCATTTAAGTCACGATAGGTCATTCGTCGCCCCTGCGGGAAATTCCGACATAAGCTTCGGTAGCAAGGCCTGTGCCCGGAAATCGTTCGCCCATTGAATTAGATGGCCCTTGCTCCGTACGTTCTTCCGAAGACCTTCCAATGCATGCCGCCCTACAACCATCTCGATCAGCTTCTCAATCCGGAGAGGCCACGGTACAGACTCGACGTGAGCGTTGACTGGCAGAGTGGCTTCGAAAGAACCAAAGGATCCTGCGTAAAGCGAGCTCAAGCTTCCCGCCACTAGGTACTCGACACCATCGGGAAAAGGCTTTATCGGCGCGCCGTTCAGTACGAGCTTGCGCCATAGGGCCGTGGAAGGAACCTCCACACGTAGTTCGTCCGTTTGACTAGTGATATCAACAACACCCGGCTCGAACGCGTACATGTCCATGTCTCGACATTTGACCTTTACTCCGCGCGGAGATCGAGCGTCGCACTTTGCAACCCGAAATCGTCTTTGGTCCCCACCAGGAGCGATTGCGACACCTTCGCTTCCATGACCAACCACCGCGATTGCATAGAGTCCATCGCCCAAGGTCTGTGCTGATACGACGGTTCCATCCTGGAAGCGCGCTTTGGGCGTACCAGAGTTGCATCGGACGACAATGCTGGATACGAACTCGTCGAAGACGGGGGTGCCATCCATGTCGAACCGGCCAGCAGTGGGCCAGACAAACTGCACCCTGCCCCTAGGCGGCTCAATTCTCCGGTCGAGATAGACGCCAATCTCAGAGATAGCGTCCTCATACTCCGAGACATTCGCCGTCAGTTTGAGGCCATATACGTGCCACGCCCTATCGGTGCGGTGGCTCTCAATGTGGATGTATCTGGAAGTTTGTTCGCGTAGGCGCGATTGCGTGACGAGCCAGTACCGTTCGCCAATCACGAGTGAAGCGTCAACTCGTTCGAGAATTCCTCCATCCACCGTTGCTCTAAAGTAATTACCCGTTAGTCGGAATTCGGCCAAAGCATCCGCCACAACCGCATTGAGGCCTTCATCCAGTGGATGCGTTTCGAAACGGGCGGGCGGTGTCGCGAGTTGAACGCACACGAACTTTGGGGTTTCCAGATCCCTGTAGTGAAACTGGGTCGTTGCACGGGAGACGACCCGTGCCGCTCCCTCCAAGTCCGACGTTAGTCGAGGGAGCCTCAGATTGAGACCTAGAGGGATGCCAACATCCGTCCGCCAAAAGAGCGTTGGTCCACCGAAGTGCGAATCACCTATCGACTCAGAACGGCTCCGCGCTGCTCCCGAAGCCTCATCGCCGGGGAAGTAGAGATCGCATTCCCGGTCCCTCCTTCCTGCGTAATGAGCAAAGTGGGGTTCCCTGAAGAGGCTACCCTTGCGGAAAAGGACCCGTTCACCGCAGGAAGGGCACCTAAGATCGAACGAATAGGCTATCCGTGCTTCGTCAGCGCGCACGATTTTGCCCGAGAAACTAATCGCCTCTCTCATGGGCCACCGCTGATGGAAATTCGAAGGTGACTTCCTTCAGGTGAATGGATGCCAGGAGATACTCAGACCTCCAGGCCCGAAAACGTTCGTCTCTAACCGCGCGGGGCAGAACCCAGCGGTCCAAAGCCGCTTCCGAAACTTCCGCAACAGTCGGAAGATCCTTGTACAACGCACGTTTATGGTCGCCGCGTAGAAACGCCTCAGCATTTTGTGCGAGACGAGCGAAATAAACCTCTCTAGAAAACCCGTGACGCGCGAGGTTCGGATCCATACCAAGCCTCGCCAGGGCCTTTCGGATCACTCTGATTCGCCAATTGGGTCCAGATCCAAAATTGAAGCCATGGGCATACTCGTCGTCGACGGAGTCAAGATAAGAGCGTAACTCTTCAAACAAGCGTCCCGAGAAATGGAAATGTCCCCACCCAGAGGTGAAGCCAATAGGTTCAAATACCTTGCGTCCAGATAGCTGAAGGCGGTTATAAACCGACGATCGCCCCAGAGCTGACGTCGTCGTAACGGCAACTAGCTTCGCTTGTTTCTTCACTCCGGAAATCAACCCGCGGCTGTTGCAATAGCGGTCCTTAAACCTATCTACAACTTCTCTTGTGCCGACCAGGCAGGCAACTAGCTTTCCCCCTAGTAGCTGGTTATAGGGAGGCAGCGCACCTAGAACGTAGGCATCCATTATGTTTACTAGGGCTTCACCACGACGCTCATGGTCCCAGCCCACGTGCTGGTCTCGCGCCGCTTGATTGAATACAGCGTCGCCGAGGGCGATGATGCCCATTAGTTTGTTGTGCCCTCGGTCCCAAACGAGGAAACGCATGCGGCGACCATACCCCTCGGACACAGGGATTTGCCAATACAAAGATGCAAGTCGAAACAAATCGGACTGCCAGGTCTCTCCCGAAATCGCCTCTAGCTCTGGTTTAATTCTTGACGGGTCAATGTCTGCACCGTCGGCAAACCACTTCACCAGTCTCGCCTGAGCTCTCTCGAGCCACTTTTGGTTTGAGGCAAGCTTGTCCACTCGCTGCGCACGGTGGAACGATCGATATGCCTCTTTATCCAAGCTAGGTGGCTCTAATCGACCATCGGCGTCACGTTGAAATCCCAGATCTCGCAACTGCTTTCGAACTAGTCGCTTGAGACGGGCCTCTCGGGCTTGAAGTGCGATTATCTGTCCTTTCTTCATGACAGCTCAGCAAACGCGCTCGGCAAATCACGTGAAAGCTCATAGGGTGTAAACGTCAAAATCGCGCGTCCGCTCTCGATCTTCCTTGGCTCCTCCGCGCGAAGAGACGCGCACGCTTTCAGTACGAGCTGCTTGCCTGCATGTTCAATTTCCACCCCTTGTTCTTCCTCTCGCAATTTCCATCCCGCCAATTTCACCATCTCCAAGAGTGGGCGAAGCGCATCACGTTGCCCGCTCATGGTCAGTGGCGCTGAGACATCACCATGCAGTACGTATCGCGCCAGCTCAAGCCCGAGGTGGCGGTCAAGATCGCTGTGGTGAAACCGGTTACCGTAATGTCTTAGGCAGCGCTCACAGGATGTTGAGCATGTGCATTTCTTCATCAAGTCGACCGCATCGTCAAAAATCTGGCCGAACGCCTTCTCGGCTTCAAGCGCATAACCCGCGCCGCCGGAAAGGGTGTCGTAGACGAAGACGTCGGCAAATTCACTCTTCCCATCGCTACCAAAGCGGAAGCCGGCACTTATCTCTCGCACATCCACATCAAGCCTTCGCGATATCGCAAGCGTCAGGGCATCGCAAAGTGTGCGCAAAGCGTCCTCCAACGGCCTCCGCATTCTCCTATCAGCCAAATTGAACCGAAGATTCGCTTCGATGGAAATGCGCAGCAAAAGCACATCGGACCGAAAGTCGTAGCCGAGGAAAACCCGATGGAAAGCGCCGTCGCATCGCCTTGAGATTCGTCGGCCGTTATACGACTTCACGTAGTAGTCACGACTATGCGACCCCTCGATCTCGAGACCTAGTAGGACCTTCCCACATTTCTCGCAAACCGAAAAACCGCGCTCCTGAGAGGAAGGGTCCCCATCGTTTACCACGACCAAGCTCTGGGTACGTGTGGCCGCGAGGCGGCCACGAACGCTGAATTCCTTGGTTGGTAGCTGACGCTCAGAATCGGGCAGTGGGAGTTGCGCTTGGGTGACATGGGTGAAGATCTGCTCATCGTCGAACTCGTCGATGTCAGTAGCATCACGCGGATAGACAATCTCCGGGCGGATAACAGTGGTGTCACATAGACTTTGCTCCCCGCACTGGGGGCAAACTGCGGATGCGAGCGCGTCGTGTACAAATCCTTCCGAGTACGTGCAGGATGTGCAGTGCCTATATACCTTTGCGCGCTGGAATAAGGGTTCGCCGCGATCCACTTCGGTATCTAGCCCTGAAGAAGCCACTGTGCCGACGCGGTAGGTCTTCTTGTTCACCACAACGAGACGCCCAGGGGCGTACTCAGATAGCGCCGCGTTCATACCCTGCTGCGCCTGCTCAAGAACCCTGACCTCGCCGGCTCCACTCAGTCGCTGGATCTGGAGCGCGCACAAATCTCTTGGAAAGGCATACGAGGGAAGGAGACCCTCACCAAACAGGAACTCAATCAGCTTAGGCTCTAGGCCTTCACTTGTGCGCGGCCGTATCTTTTCCAGTGCATCGACGAATTGTTTCGGAACAAGAGAAGGATCAAGTCCTTTAGGTAGCCATGGACGTGACCGATCCAGAGACTCCCTCCCTTCCGGGGCAGTTCGAAGCCACTCTTGAAAAGCCGCGAAACTCGTCGCGCCAGCATCATTGTAGAAGCTCCAAGTATTTCCAAGCGCAGTGAAGATGTCGCGACCTATGCGCCCCTTGCTCAAGGGTCTGAAAAAGTCCTGAAGCAACTGTGCATATACATGGCGAATTGCAATGCGCTCGTTCTCGATGTCGAGAACAGGCTTGGGCGGATCGCCGGCGATAATCTTGTCGGGATTCGAAAAGTAGTGAGAGTCATGGGCACCCGTCTGTGCGTAAGTAACGACCGTGGACACCGCGGAGCCACGACGGCCCGCTCGACCAGCTCGCTGTTGGTAGTTCTGCCGCATTGGGGGGACGTTCCGCATCGCCACTGCGAGAAGAGATCCGATATCAATACCTACTTCCATGGTTGTCGTGCAACTCAATACGTCAACGGCACGTTCACCCGCGCGCAGAATATCTCGGAACTTACGCTCGAATATTTCCGTCGTCGGCGCTGGTGTATCCGCATCCTTGTACGAAAGCTGCGCTGTATGTTCTTGTACGTCGATGCTCATTGGAGATTGCACGCCCGCTACTGCGAGGGCCACCGGATCTCGCCAAAACCCCTTTCTTGCCCGCAGATAGCTAGTTGTCTCCGGATCGACAAGCGTCGCAGCTGCAGATGTGCAATTTGGGCACCGGGAGAACAACAGAACCGGAGACACAGTTCGGCAGTCATCGCATTGAACCCAGTGCTCGGTCAGCGCGGCATGCAGGACAATTCGGCTCGGATTCAAGAAGACCGAACCATCTGGGCGAGGTTGGCAGAGTGCCGCGGCAAACGCAGTGCAGATACCATCGACGTCTATACCATTTCCGGAAAGGAACTCGCTTTGCTCCCTTGAGAAGCCGTCCCTTGCCTGGGTCGGTCTGTAAGGAAATCGAGATGCTCGCGAACGCACACCGTCGGGTAGATTCGCGTCAAACGAGAATCGCGACAACAATCTTTGAATCCATAGAACCGACAGCGCGTGGAGTAGGGAATCGTCGAACGAATGGCAATCTCTACGAATCTGCGCCCAAGCCGTCCGTGATGGCTTCGCGTAGCCCAAGGTGAGCGCACTAATCGAATAGAAGGGTGTACCCAGTTGTTGTAGAAGAAGCGCCGCGTAGCTGGGTGGAGGACTCTGATTGTCTTCATCGAGGGCGGTGACAATGTCGGCGTTGAATACCTCTCGGAAGGCAGTCACGTCCAGTTCGAGTCGGTGCTGATCCTGGCCATCGAAGAACGTCAGATTGTAGTCGTCCAGACACTTGAGGAATCCCACATACAGGAATCGGTCAAGACGAGGCTCCTTACCAGCCTTCTTCAAATGATGGGCTGCTATAAACATTGCCTGTCGAAACAGGTCGAGCTGAAGCTCGCGGGGAATGTCGCGCGCGAGCCGGGCTGCTTTCTGGCGACCGTCAGAGAATATGAGGGTCTTTCGTCCGCCGTTTGGGGCTGGCGGTGTCGGCGCACTTGAGAGGGGTTGCGCGGCGACTTGTGCGCGAATGATGTGCGCAAACGGCGCCTCGCCTTTGGTGGCAAGGTCCATCGCTATGGGCGATTCGCTGCGGACTATCTGTCGGCACGCAGGGCATGATCGATGACTAAAGACGTCTTGGCCGCGGTCTTTGAAGATCTTATTGAGGTCTGGAGAGAGGAGGGGCAAGTAGAGCCCCGGCGGTGCTTCGGGGGGCTCGCTGGGTAGAAGTCTCCCAGTAGCTGTATGCAGCCACTGGATACTTCGGGCGGACACATTCGAAAGATCCGCGCGTGGGATGACGTAGAACTGCGCCTCAATGAGCTTCTGCTCACTCCACGTTCCATTTGACGCTTCATGCCAGAGGAATCGAAGGTCGTCTGCACGTACATAGCCGCGAATGTAAGCGGCGCCGCATGTGCGATGCGTCAGCAGTTCGTATACGCGCGCTCCGCAGTCGCAATAGAGTCGCTTGTCTGCGTGCAGGCGACCGAGCGCGCTGGGTATCTCATCTTTTCGGAGGGAACAGGCCGAGTTAGTGCAGGCATAGAGACCCACCAATCCTTGATAAAGGAGGTGCGCTCGAATCGGGCAGAAGGGGCGGCCGCTAGTGATGTCCTTTCCAAATGCCATCAATGCCAGTAAGGCCTCAGCTGCGCTCTCTCTGTCACCGGGGTGCGGAAATGCCTGCGTTGCAACGGACGACAAGGTTGTGGGGAATCTGGAAAGAATGCCCGCAACCAGCGATGCGACGGGAAGCCGATGGAGGAGATCGTGTACGAAATGCTGAAGCCCTTCGTGCGATTCGACAGGCGCTCCGAGCTTTATGTCCAATGCGAGAGCGAGGTCAGTGAGAGCAGCCGAGGCACCATGGAGATCGAATGGGTTGCCAAGAAGTTTTGAGTAGTCAAAAGCCTCAAACCCTCCTTGTTCGGCCGCTGTAGCTGCAATGCCATCTTCCCGCTTCAAAAGTTGGCTGGTGATTAGTTCAAATTGGTCTGCGCGGCCACCCGTTAGGTCCGCAGCGAATTCTTTAATCTCTCGATGAGCTTCTTCGGACGAACCTAAGCTGGCACTTGTAAGGATGTAACGAATTTTTTCCCTAGGAACTCGCAGACGCGCTTGGAGCCGGCGCAGCAAGTAGGCTACCTCAGCGCCACCTGCCCCGCGGTACATGTGGGCTTCGTCCAGCACGATGGTTAGAACGTTGGACGGGTCGGACCGTAGCCAGTCGGCCGTACTTTCGAAGATTTCAGCCTCAATCGGCCTAAGCATCATGTACTCAAGCATCGAGTAGTTCGTGACAAGAAGATCGGGTGGAGCCACTTGCATCTCGTGGCGAGTGAGAAGCTCCACATCATTCGGACCGGTCTCCAAATTGTTGGAAAGGAATGCTTCCAGATCCTTAGCAGGCCATTTGCCTTCCTTCTTGAGCCGATTCCGGTAGTCGTCGGTCATTCCATTGAAGTAAAGCTTCATAATTTCGCCGACCGTTCGATTGCGGTCCTTTGCCGCCGAGCGCCGGCCGGGATACGGAGTCCTGCTCGTATACATCCCGAATGTCGCTCTGCGCGTATTCGCACCACGCAACTGATCGCTAATCTCTGGGGCGCCTAAAAGCCTGCGGAGGCGGGACAACTGATCGTTGACCAGAGCGTTCATAGGGTAGAGGAGCAGCGCCCGAACTGCGGGCTTTACCCAACTGTTAGGCCGGTGCGCCGATTCAAGTGCAAGGCCGGAGAGAATGGGCATCAAAAAACTTTCAGTCTTGCCCGAGCCCGTGCCCGTTGCAACGATCAGATCTCGTGAGCGCCCAATGGCGCCCTCTAAGGCAAAACACTGATGGGCATAAGGCGTCTTTGGTATGCCCGTTCCATCGACCTCAGAAGCAACCCGAAGAATCGACGAGGCCGTGATTGGAATAGTGAGCTCGTTATAGGGACGCCCCTCAGCGTACTGTGGAGTAGCCTCAAGACGGGGCTCCTGAAACGTGTATCCCGCCTGCTGAATGATCCGTTCGCGCTCAGCAATAAGCGGCTCGTCCCAAATGTGGTATTGGGCTTGGAGATATTGATGGAAGGCCTTGGTCAGGGTGTCCTGAACACTTCGAATAGAGTATGTCTGCGCGGTCACGTCAAAGTTCCAGTTCTGCAACCAAGTTTGTTGAGATGCGTCAAGAAGACGTCGGCGAATGCGCGATCGACGACATAAGTGCTGCCCCGGCCGCTACGCAGGACGGTATCGGCGAGCAATGTTGCAAGTCGGTATTCTTCACGCGGGAGCGGCTCGGGGACATGGATTGCGAGATGCCCGCCATCAATTCTCACATTGGCATTGACCGGCCTTCCTGAGTTTCCGGCTAAGGCAAACATCACTCGGAGTGGTTTGTTTTCAATGGGTGACTCCAGCTGTATTTGGGAATGAGCGATCTCGGCGGAGAAATAGCGATAGGTTGTTCCACGCCTCTCTCGGCAAATACCGATGCGTTCCGAAGGGAGAACTTGATTTGGCTCTTGGATCCACCCAAAGCGGGAATCGCCTCTATCGCCAAGTATCTTGAGATACTCAACTTGTGGCGGCGGGCACGTTGGTGCGGCGAGCTTGCGATGGTTGGCTAGGAACTGGTTGAGCACGCTATTAGTTGTATCCGGCGTTTCGCCCATCCAACTCTGGAGGCTTTGACGAGGTAATCGAGCGGCGACAGCTTCTGGCACGAACCTACCCAGGCCTCGTTGCTCAACATTTTCCAGAGCCCGCGAAACGATCGGTACGGCGCCGATAAACGCATGTACTCGACCAATAGAAACGATGCGGTATGGGGTCAATAACCAGAATCCGCTGTGTAGCTGCTCAACCTCTCTCAGAAGCTGAAGTAGCCCGAGGCCCAGTCGATACAGTTCGGGAGCCCCCAAGCCTTCAAACTGTGCGCGAATCTTCGAGGTGTGAATAGGCCGGGACTCGGCGAGATCGCCGTAATGGCTATTCGCGAGGCTGCACAGAATGCCTCGGGTGTATTCCGTTACCGCAGCTCTGTTGGCGCTGTCAGGCGACTTTAGCCATGAGATGGGCACAGGCTGTCCGCTAGCCTGCATAGCACTGCTCCCCTGTTGCTTTCCCTTCAATTTGGGCCAGGAACCGCAGCTCGGCCCACATTGAATGCCACCACATCAAACCAGCGATGGCAATCCTGCAAAAGGCCGAAGCGAACCTTACGGGGCCCGGGAGCGCGTAGATCCGTGGCCTCTCAGGTCGCCTCTTGTCATCGATATCGTCCTTGTTGTTCTTCACGGACGACTTGCGTGCAAACTAGGGAGTAATTTCGCCACCAAGGGCTACTCACTGCGTGGAAAATCGGATCCGGGTCATGCGTGAAGCCCGAGGACTATCTCTAGATGCCCTCGCCACCGAAGCAGGTACGACAAATCAGCAAGTTAGCCTTCTGGAGACGGGAAAGCGCCGCCTTACGGTCGATTGGCTCCTACGACTTGCCGAACCGCTGAAATGCCATCCCTGGGAACTGGTGGCGTCCGATCTTCCTGGCCCGCCTCTGGCCGAGGAAGTCCGCCTGATTACTCGGTTTCAAGCGCTTTCTCGTGGTCAGCGAAGCGCCTTGTTGCGGCTGATGGATGCCATAGTTGAACCGGCTGCGGATGCCTAGACCAGGCCAAGTAGCCGAAATCGCAAATGTTGGATTTTCTTGACAAACTCCAATATTTTGCCTAATCATCCCAAGCCTCAGGGCCGTTGGGATGGGTGCGGCAGTGGGCGGGAAGGCGAAAACGCCGCCGGAAGGTGGTCTCGGGTTGCCCACAAGGGCTGCCCAGTACGTTCGCATGTCCACCGACCACCAGCGCTACTCCACTGAGAATCAACAGGCCGCCATCGCGAAGTACGCCTCCCAGCACGGGATGGACATCGTTCGTACCTATGCGGATGAGGGCAAGAGCGGCCTAAGCCTTGAAGGCAGAGACGCCCTCAAACGACTTATCCACGATGTCGAGTCTGGATCCTCGGATTACGGGGTCGTTCTTGTTTACGACATCAGCCGATGGGGCCGGTTTCAGGACGCGGACGAAAGCGCCTACTACGAATACTTGTGCCGGCGCTCGGGGATAAAGGTCTTCTACTGCACGGAGCCCTTCGAAAACGATGGCAGCCCCATGGCCACCATCATGAAGAGCGTCAAGCGCGCCATGGCCGGCGAATACAGCCGGGAACTGTCGAACAAGGTATTTCAGGGCCAATGCCGTCTCATTGAGCTCGGCTTCCGCCAGGGTGGCGCACCCGGCTACGGCCTTCGCAGGATGCTTCTCGACGAACAGCGCCTGCCCAAGGGGCTACTCGGCCGTGGGGAACAAAAGAGCCTCCAGACTGATCGGGTCGTTCTTGTTCCGGGCCCCGATGAGGAGGTCGCCGTCATACGCGAGATATACCGCTCCTTCCTCAGTGCGAAGAAGAACGAGCGAGCTATCGCCGAGGAGCTGAACTCCTTGGGACTAACGAGTGACCAGGATCATCCATGGACTCGCGGCACGATCCACCAGATCCTGACGAACGAGAAGTACATCGGCAACAACGTCTATAACCGCACGTCCTTCAAGCTGAAGCAGAAGCGGGTGCGGAACGCCGAGGACATGTGGATTCGGCACAACGGCGCATTCGACTCCATCATCGCTCCGGAACTATTTGAGCGGGTTCAGGCCATTGTCGCTGCTCGGTCCGAACATCTGGACAGCGACACGATGCTCGCCATGCTTCGAGGCCTCTACGAAAGAAAAGGCACTCTCTCAGGCTTGCTCATCGACGAGCAGGAAGGCATGCCGTCGAGCCACTGCTACGCCAGTCGCTTTGGAGGCCTCGTTCGGGCCTACTCGTTAATTGGCTTCCGTGCCCAAAGGGACTTTCGGTACATCGAGATCAATCGATCGTTGCGGCAAATGCTTCCAGACGTGGTCGAAAGCGTCGTGGCCGACCTTAAGAAAGTTTGCACCAGTGTCAGCGCCGATCCCGGCCAGCCGAATCTCATGTGGATCAATGACGAGTTCACACTGTCAGTGGTCTTGACCCGCTGCCTTCAACTCATTAGCGGGACCTTCCGCTGGCGTATCCGCTTCGATACAAGCCTGGCGCCCGACATTACCTTGGTCGCTCGCTTGGCCGCTGATCAGCGCACCATCCTCGACTATTACTTCTTTCCTCGCATTGACCTGCCGATTCACCCGCTGCGTCTGTCCGAGGACAACAACGCCGTCACCTTGGATGCCTATCGCTTCGATTCGCTCGAGCCATTAGTCGCCCTGACGGGAAGATCGGCCTTTGCCAGAGCCGCTTGAACGGAGGACTGGTATGCGAACCATTGAGCTCGTACCTGTATCTCAAATTCATGTACTCAACCCGCGAGCCCGGAACCAGCGTCAGTACCGGGCGATTGTGGAGAACATCGAGAAGATTGGCCTCAAGCGCCCGATCACGGTCACAAGACGCGATAGTGAGGATGGAAAGGGCGAGTTCGATCTGGTTTGTGGGCAAGGACGTCTTGAGGCATACCAGATCCTGGGAATGGACCACATCCCCTGCATCGTCATCACCGCCGATGAAGAGGACTGCATGGTCATGAGCCTCGTCGAGAACATCGCACGACGCCAACATCAGGCCGTGGAACTCATGCGGGAAATCGAGAGCCTGCATCAGCGTGGCTACAACGACACCGAGGTCGCCGACAAACTCGGCGTGACCGCATCCTGGGTAAACATGATTCTTGGTCTACTGGAACGAGGCGAAGAGCGGCTCCTCGCTGCCGTCGAGAAAGGCATTGTCCCCGTCAGCCTTGCAGTGACCATCGCTAGAAGCGATGACGCTGGGATACAGGAAGCGCTGGCTGACGCCTATACGCACGGCGTCGTCAAAGGAAAGAAACTCGCCCTGCTGCGAAAGCTCTTGGATCAGCGCTCGCTGCGCGGGAAGAACGAGCGCCATTCCTCTGGAGTAAACCGCAAGGGAAGCAGAAAGCTGACCGCAGAGCATCTCCGGCGGATCTTTGAGCGAGAGGTCGGCAAACAGCAGCTCCTGGCCAGAACAGCGGATTTCACCCAGAAGCGCCTTTTCTTCGTCGTGCAGGCTCTCAAACATCTCCGGCAAGAGGCATCCTTCGTCGCCATCCTTCGCAAGGAAGGACTCGATAGCATCCCAAGTCCACTGGAACGCAGGATGGCTAAGGGAGGCGCGCCATGACCAACCAAATGCCACCGCCAGGCTTTGAGAACGAGACACGTGTTATCCCGATCAACGCGATCGTCCCTCTCAAGCCGCTACGAGCCGCTCTCAAACAGAGCCACAAGTACGCTCAAATCGCCGCGTCCATCCACGAAATAGGCATGGTCGAGTGCCCAGTTGTCGTGGCCAACCCACAAAAGGAGGGCACCTACTACCTCCTCGATGGGCTGCTGCGCGTCGAAATAGCGAGGGAACTGGGTTGGATCGAGGTGGAGTGCCTCGTCGCTACCGATGATGAAGCCTATACCTATAACAAGCGCATCAGCCGGCTTTCCGCTGTCCAGGAGCACAAGATGGTCGTCCGTGCCATTGAACAAGGAGCTCACGAGGACCGCCTTGCACGTGCACTAAGACTGGACGTGTCAACCGTTCGGCGACGCTTTCGGATGCTGGATGGCATATGCGACGAAGTAGTCGAGCTTCTCGCTGATGGTCCCTGTCCGAAGAACGTGTTCGAAGTGCTGAAACGGATGAAGCCTATGCGTCAGATTGAGGCAACAGAGCTCATGATCGGTCAGAAGAACTATTCATCCGGCTTCGTAAAGACCATCCTAGCTGCCACACCGGATGACCAGCTTGTACTCAAGAGATCAAAAAATCGGCCTCAGGACATCTCGCGCGAGCAGATCGCTCGCCTTGAACGCGAACTATCCGCCGCACAGAAACGGACCAAGTACATCGAAGAGAGTTACGGTGAAGACGTCCTTGAACTGACCATCGCCAAAGCCTACCTATCCAAGTGGCTTAAGAGACCAAGCATCATCCGATGGTTGGAAGAAAACCAGCCCGAGTACTTGGCTGAGTTTCAGGAAGTTGCCGAAATGACTTCGCTGACCTCTTCGGCCACGTTGCCCCCAGCCGGCTAAAGGTTGGTTGGGTCAGTTCACCCTGCCAGAGCCAGAAGGCAGGCGAAGGACGCTTCACCTGATACCTGCGAAAGATCTATTACCGCCCAAGCAAGAATGCAAGGGTGGGAATAGACACCACCCTTGCCAGCCTCAAAGCCTCACTGACGCGAATAAGAAATACGCACCGGTGACATCCCTCCGGCCATTACGAAGCCGACTCGATCCATCGAATGTCATCTTTGGCCGCAATTGCTCCGGAAGCATGACGCACGGCCTGCACGAGCAGCTTTGAGTACACCACGGCACCCGCGCAGGCCTCAGACGCATCGTCAAGACTCACATGAGTCCGCTTCTTGATCTCACGGGGAAGCCACCACATTCGCTGATGCGAGCACATGTGAGGACTCGTACCTTTGATGACATCCCGCGCAGCTGCAAAAGCAACACCTCTTGAGTAGAGGCCGGATGACGAGCACTGATGCGCATAGGCGTCCATATAGGTTTCATGCGTTTCAGGGTCGAAGGCCTTAAGCCGGGATGGGCAAACCTGTAGGTCCTTTGTAACGACGCCGATGGAAGGGAGGTACCACTGCTTGCCACGGCCCAAGAGCTTCTTTAGTAGCCACCGCGCAACACGTACTGGGTCGTCCTTTTTGGCGAACGGATCGCACAACCAGTGAAACCCGCTCCAGATATCTAGAAGCGGCGCACAAATTACCTCACCTGGACGATTAAGGAGATCGACCACTGACGTGCCGAGCATCGCGCTCAGATTGAGGAGAGCAGCTAGCGATGGCGCACGGCCTATGGCCTCTCCCGGCTGCAGACCAAGGCATTTCCGCACCTTTTTGAGCTCGCGTCGAAAGCGCGCGTGGGATTCGACGTCTTCCGCAAACCGAGAGAGCGTGTCTGCTGCGAATGGCTCTTGCCCGGGAGTGGCGCAGACCTTAATAAGATCCAAAAGCGAGCCATCTATCCAATCGTAGAACTTGGGTCGCTCGGGGGCACTACCCGATCCGCCCAAGCCTTCACCGCACTTTTGGCAACGACGGCGGCTATCGATAGGTGTATTTCGTCGCTGCGTTGCCCCACAGGATGGGCATCCGCAAAGCAAGTCGCATCCATGCGTTGGACACCGGCTCACATATGGAATGGACCATAGGAGTGGCTCCCAGCTCTCGTTTGGATCCCAGTCCTTGTAGCAGACGGGGCACCATCGTCGACCGGCACCCATGCCGCCGTATAGGCCCCGCATGTTAAGAACATCTTTCAAAGCCCACAGCGTTCCGTGCTTGAGATCCGGATTCCCCGTTAGACGCTCCACAGTACGGATCTGGGAATCCCGGCGCTCATCCATGAGATAGAAGCTCGGAGGTAGCGGGTCTCCGTCAGTATGCGCCGCTGCCTCGATCACGGAAGCGAGTTGTCGCGGAGACCAGCCTGTTCGCCACGACATGTGGAGGAAGTAGTACTCATACGACTCGACGTGTTCGGTCCCAACTCCGCGTAGCGGAAGGGGAGGAAATGCCGTCCAAGCAAACGCTGATTGGCTCATGTCATCCCTCCTAATTTCCCGCCTCGCCGCTGGTTGTGGCGCCTTCCTGGTGGTTCTTCTTGGACTGCTCAGTCAACCTCCAGCCACTTGCCGCCTTTGTCGCCATGGCTTTTGTATCGGCGGATTTCATGATCTCTTGGAAGAACTTGACGTCACCCCACATCTTTTTGTAGTCGGCATCGCCGTAGTACGAGTTGGAAACGTCGCTTTTGGTGATCGCATGGCGCCCGCCCAGTTCCGCACGTTTCTTGGCATCCGCGAGGATCTTCTTGAGTACTCCGATGATGCCGGCTGAAGCGGCCATCAGATCGTCAACCATGCTCATCAGCAGCGAACTTTTTGAGAAGCTGTATCCTTCGCTCAATGATTTGAGCACTTCTAGAAATGGTTCGCGATCTTTCGCACGATCGAGTCTATAAGGGGGCATCCAAATGACGTCAGAGCGTCGCCGGACCTCAGGTCGGTCGAGCCAAAGTTCCGCTGTACGGTGGACGCCACTCAGCAAGAAGTTCATCTCGCACTGCTCCAGAATCGACATCAAGTTCAAGATGTGATCAGCGGGATTCTTGTCACGGTGGTTGGTGCACATAGCGTGCGCCTGGTCGACGGCAGCTAGCAGCACGCCGCGACTCGCGGACAGAGATTGGAACTTGTCCCAGACCTTCCGCTCAGAAAGCTTGGGTAGAGGTACACCGCACAGCTCGGAGTGAGCCCTCTGGACCTCGGCTTTCAACGCGATGTAAGCATGGTTTTGCGTATCGGCGCTGTCGCGCATCCATGCGACGTTCGGAACAAAGAGCTGTTGCAGCAACGACTCAGCAAATCCTAGTGAGCTGAAGTAGGCATTCTGCGGAAGCATCGCAAACACTTCGATGTATGGAATTGTTCCCGCCGCCCACTTTTCAGGTTGGCCATACAACTTACGGATAATCGAGTGCCTAACGGTGGTCTTGCCTACACCCGACGGCCCAACTACGAAGATGAAGCGGCCGAGTTCTGTAGCAGCAAGGGCCTTCTCTAGTTCGGCGCGAGGACCAGAATAGTTTGGGTGCTTGAAGATCTTCGACATGATCATTACTCCGTTTCAAGAACGGTGATGTCATCCCACGACGGAAGTGGTGCACTACCTTCGTCAGCGTCTTCGTCTTCAAAGGTGTCGATCACTTCTTCAGGGTCCGGCGGCTCTTCAGCCATCAGGTCTTCATCCGACTCCGCAAGGCGTTGGTTGCGTAGATAAACGTCACGGTCGACGTCTTGCTTGCGCGCGGCCCTGTTGCTTCTCGCAGATGGTCCCCACAGGAGCTCGAATAGCTGCTCTGTTGGACTCATCGAGGCAATCGTAAGAATGTCGTCTTTGAATGCTTTGACCCAGCGTGATCCAATCTTCACGTAGAGCAACGATGGATTCTCGCAGTCCCTGCGCACTTCGTCGGGCTTAGCGGTGCGAAGCAACACACTGAGCTCTTGACTTGTGAATATTGCACCTTCGGTCTTGATACCGCGTTTCTCTGTCGCCCTACCGGTGAAGTCGATATCAACTGATGTCTTGATAAGAAAGTCGTCATTTGCTGCTTGGTTGATTCCCAACACGCCATACTTCGCCATCGCCACATCTAAGCGATCGCGCGGCGTGATGTCTCCTTCCCCCGGGGTGCGCGGAAGATCGTCGAAGACGTAAAGTGCAAAGGCGTGATGGACTGTCATGAATGCCAGGCGGGCGGTGTTTTTGCTCTTGTATTTTCCGTCGACTTTCCGGCCCTTCATGTCGGGCTCGGTGGAGCCCGGCAATTGATGCGCGACGTTACTATTGATCTCTCGAATCGCCGTTTCTGCCTGACTGTTGTAGCGGCTTCCACCCGTGGGGGTATAGAGCAGGGTAATGCCCTTCACATCGCAGAACTGCTTTAGCCAGAGCGATTCATTCTCCGGACCGCGATCTACGATGATGACGAAAGGCAGGAAACCGTGCCGCCTTACAAAGTCGCGTAGGAGGAGAGCAAAGCCATCGGTACATGCCCTACCAAAATAGAACGAGTAAGCCATAGGCATCTCCGTTGCCTCGTCAATGCCGATGTAGAACCACGGCTTGTGGCCGTCCAATGCATTCACGATTTCGGGGGAGCACCGCGCGTCGAACTGAGAAGAATCAATGTGAAGCGTATGACCGTACCCTATGGCCTCGCCCGACCGAACCACAGGATCTGAGATTGGCCTCGCGGCCTGGTAGGCTCGCATTCCTCCGGAAGCCAAGGCGCGCTTTGCCGGATCTTCCCTACGCAAATAGCAATCAAGCGTGCTTCTGTGTGGCGTTTCGACATGATGCCGCTGACATTCTTTTTCTAGTTCGAACAAGAGGAACTTCGGGTTCTTAATCTTTCCCGATCTCCACCACACTCGGATCACGAACTCAATGCACTGCTGTTGGGTCGGATCAAGACGGGACTCTCGATTGCCCGAGCTTGCATAATTGGTAAGGCAAACTGCTAATGGAGACTCGCCTCGCTTCTTGGCGTCCCTTACGCTCGCTGCGAGTTGCCTCATGCGAACAGTGCTCGGCTCCAGCCCTCTCTCGATTCGCTCAAGGCGAGCTAGTTTCGCCATGCCTGCCGCATAGTCGGTAGTGGTCGCCGTTGAGACGGCGTCCAGCTCTAAGGGCTGATTGGTGGCCTCAAGTAACCGCTGTCTGGCTCGGGCGTCAGCAACGAGTGCCTGCTCCTCTCCACCGTAGAGATAGAAATGTTGGCTGAGCTGGATGGGCGTACTCGTGATCAGTCCGAAACATCGCCGCGCGGCCAAGAGCTTCAACGCGATACCATCGCTGAAGGCTGGCAAGGTTTGCCCCAGTTCATCAATTGAGTACGGCCGCTTTGCAAGGAGAGCGAGCGATCGTTGCGCCACGCGCAGTTCCTCCGGCGTTAGCGGAATCTGCGTCGCGGCGTACATGGCTTCTTGCGTCCGAAGATACGGTGCTACCGGTGTCGGCGGCGTCCATACCTTGAACTCAATTCCGCGCTCGTTGGCCCACTGCTTATAGGGAAGAGACGTCCATTCGCACCCCTCTCGCGCCCAGTCCCCATCACCGTCGTGCTTGAGAAGCCAGCCTTCAGTCTTGCATTCGACAAGCTCGACGCGGTCATGCCGGAAGACGAGGAAGTCGATAGTGGCGTGCGAGATATGCTTCCGTCCGCCTTCGAGAGTACGGACGATACGGTGAAGGTGGATCTGGACGTAATAGCACCTGACATCGGGGTCGTGCTCGAGCTCGTAAGCGAACACTCGCTCGCACGTGTGGCTTTCCAGGACCCGAGTACGGCGGTTTTTTCGAGAAGCGAAGTGCACGCGAATATTGTTTAGGGCACCTTTCCCTACGGTGCGCAGACCGCTTCTGGCTACCATCAGCTCGATATCGTTGATCACGGCACGGGAATACCCTGCGCTCCGATATACCTCGTAGCGTTCCGCCTCGGAGAGCCCGCCCAGCCGCTCGTCGTCGACAGAGGGAGGTTGGATTTTTGAAACACGCATTGCCATGCGATCTCCTCCAGGCCGCACTTTCCCGAAGGCAGCCCGAAAGACCACCGCAAAGGCAAAGCGCAGCATGTAGGCCCCGGGAGGGCCTATTGACTTTTGATGGGGAGCGCAGGAAGCTAGAAGTGCCGACGAGCCAAAGTCTGCACTTGTGTGGGCCTACGTGAGCGCCAACCCACGTAGGCCTTTTCGTTTCCTGGCCTGGTTGTCCCGCTAGGTATTCTCGTTAGCGACCTCCTGAGACGACACGTCTCGTTTGCGTTGACATAAAAAAGCCACCGCTCATTCCGCGGTGGCTTTTTGTTTGGTGCTCTTACTCTTCTTGGGCGCGCTTTTTCGACTGGCGATTGTCGTTTCGTCTAGCCATTTGGCGACGTCTTCGGCTGAAGCAAACCAACCGCGCCGGCCTGCGACAGGAAACATTTGGATCGGAAGGCGCCCTCCAGCCCGCGCAAAGCGCAGTGCATCGGTACTCGCGAATCCCAAGGCCTTGGCGGTCACTCCCGCCGACAGGATGAATCCGTGCGACTTCACAAGCATCTGAAAGGTCGATGACCGGCGCACTACGTCCTCCGCGATGAGATCTGGATAGATCGGACTGAATCGGATTAGATCGGCACCTAGCCACAGTACTCCTTGCCAAAATGTTGCGCAAGTTATTGTTTTTTATAGAAAACGTTGCGCGTACTAGGAACGCGGAAGGCTTTGTTCTTCTTAAGAAAATGCAGCTTACAAACGGTCCCAGAAGTATTGAGACCGGTCACAGGTTTTGAGGCAGTCCGCACAGCCGTGCGTATGCGCCGTCACGCGCGGCGATGCGCCTGGCCATGTCTCAACCGATGACAACGCGGTGTGGTCTTTTTGGCGTGCGCCAACAACGCATCAAATCTGTTCGCTTTAGCGAGAGGAGTGAGCCATGGCCACGATCAAACACCACAGCCCGGCGTATCTCTGGGCACAACTGTCCGCAATGGAGAAGGCCATCTGGGCAAGCGCGTATGCCCATGCTGTCGGCTCAGCATCTGTGCGTGCTCGAAAGGCAGACCAAACGGTCCGCACGTTGAACGCTTTGGAACAAGGGCGTGAGGGCGGCGCTGGGCCCGAATACGATCTGGCGCGTTCCAATGTCATGTTGGAGTTGCCGGAATTCGAGGCGTGGTATCGGGTACAACTTCCAGTTTCGCGAGGATCTTCAGCGCGTCCGCCGAACAAAGAGCAGTGTGCCGAAGCTTTTGAGCGCTACCGGAGAGGATTGGGTGACTTTTATTGAGGCGACCCGCAACAACTGGTCGCCACTCAGGCTCAGCTCAGCCAAGGTGACGCGATTCCAGAGGATTACTTCAAAGTGACGGGATTCAACGGAATCGCGCCACCAATGGGACTGGTGCGTGGAACATTTCAGTTTCAAACCAAAGGCTCGGCATGCCCGAGACGCGCCGGTCCGGGCCAGGCGCATCAACAGGTCGCGCAGCGTGGCGGGATGTAAGACGCAAGCGTCCTAAATCGCAGTGAACGCCATTCGGTCAGTATCCGAGGTTCAATTCCTGGGCCTGTTTCGCCAGGGCTTCCATTGCTACTTTGCTCCGGTCATCGCGTTGCTGCTTGTAGGCGACAACATCACGAGCGAAAAGGCGTCGATGCGTGCCAACCTTGTGGCACTCGATCTCGCCAGCCGCAATTAAGGAGACCAGGTGAGGACGCGAGACATTGAGCAGGTCTGCGGCCATTTGTTTGGTCAGCTCGGCCGTCATCAAAATGATGCCTACCGCCCGCCCTTCGGCCGTGTTCGCCAAACCTGCCACTAAGGTTCGTCGTCCTCCAAAACGACCCACGATAACCTT
>JACXTT010002272.1_pt1 | contig 30695 bp, 29 predicted proteins | sample 9270951 | NCBI WGS metagenome assembly JACXTT01 (sample SAMN15532306, study PRJNA645909) | rock metagenome | isolation source: weathered quartz diorite | place: Puerto Rico | collected 2017-06-21 | reverse complement strand
GCCATCGATACTAACTTCCAGCGCGCTGACGTAATTCTTCTGTTAGTGAGTTCAGACTTTATCTCGTCAGATTATTGTTATGAAATCGAAATGAGAGAAGCGCTGGCGCGGCATGAAAAAGGAGAAGCGAAAGTCGTACCGATCATTGTCCGCCCATGTCGTTGGCAGATTGCAGAGTTCAATAAGTTGCAGGCTCTGCCTAAAGACGGGAAGCCAATCACGGAGTGGGACAATGTAGATAAAGCATGGCTGAATGTTGAGGAGGGCATTGAGAAAGCCGCGGAGGAGATGCGGCGGAGACGCAAACCATAGCGCACCGAAAACATGGTGCATAAATGCACCCTACAAGACCCGGTCACGAATCCTGGTAGGGTGCGCTTGCGCACCGGTTCTCTTATTCTCCAAATTCATCATCGAAATCTTCCGTTACACCCCACTCTGGAGAATAAATCCCTTCTTTCACATATCGATGAAACGTTGAGTACTGCCATTCCCTCACCCTAACGACGAGGCCATGTTTCACAGGATTCCAGTGAATGTAGTCAACGTGCCGGGCAAAATCGGTCTCGTCACGAATCTGGTGCTCCCAAAACCGGCGCTGCCACAAAGAAGATTCACGACGCTTCTGGCGCGAGAGGGATAATTGGCCCACCTCCCCACAAGCCTCACGATAAACTCTTGTCACCTCTTGTTTGATGAGCGCCCAGCGAAGCGGATAGTCGTTATCATTGTGGGGCAGTGTCCAGATACAGTGCATGTGATCGGGAAGGAGCACCCAAGCATCATTGTGGAATGGCAGCGTCTTGCGGACCTTCGTGACTGCGGAACGGAGGGCAAGCCGGATCGGCTCATCAAGCAAAATGTGCTGTCGGCGATAGGTTACGACGGTGAAGAAAAATGTTCCGCCTTGGATGCGAAGACGCCGATAATTGGGCATTGGGGGGATTCTTCAGCAAGTTTTGGTGCGCAAGCACTACGTTTTTAACTCTTGGTGCGCAAGCGCACCCTACCATAAAACAAGCGCACCCTACGGCTCAACACTGTGGGCGTTGAACTCGGCTAATAGATCTCTGAAGTCGCGGTTCACCATTTTGGTCCGTTTGCCAAGCAAGACACAGTTGAGTCAGCTCCCACACAGCGTTGATCCACTCTTCCATCGTAGAATTTTCCCACCCTAGTTCCTCGGATTGGAAGTCACCTTTGCGAATCACACGACTCGTAACGTTTCTACGGACGACAGAGGAAGAGTCCATGTTTAAATCATAGCTGGAATTTACATGGAGCGCACGCCACCCGGCAATGAAGAGCACTTCTCTTATAGGCCCCTACCCTCCACACAGCCGGTGTTGCGTTTTTCACTTACACCGCTTAGGGATAGCAAACGCAGATGGAACAAGAGCAACCTTAAATATCAATTCGGTTGAAGAGTTCTCACAGCGATTTTCGGCGTGGGAACCACACTCACTCAGGGAGGCGAGTATGGCGCTGTTCGTTGTTCGACATCAACATGCGGCTGAGAGTTGTCCAGCCCAAGATCCCTATCGCGGGGCCATGCTCTTGAATCATCTCAGCCGTCCAAATGTCAGACAGCATGGGGTGGAAATCAAGAGCGAGGCCGTCGTGCAGGGCGAGCACCCCTTGTTCCTTATCGTGGAAGCAAACGATGAGGCGCACTTGCGCGAATTCATGCAACCATTCCAAATGGCTGGGAGCCTCGATATCTATCCCGCATCAACGTGTGCTGGAGTGGTGGCCAGCGGTGGTTGCGCTGCGGCAATCCCGATCAGTGAGTCTGTACCCGCACTAGACCCTGAACAAGCTTGCCAGCAAGCGATCGAAGCCGGTCTCGTAGTGCATCGCGCCTACCCCCTCAACGGTGAGACCTCGATCCCTGACCTGCTTGGCGGTGTGGTGATGCCGAATGCTCATTTCTACGTTCGCAACCATTTCCAGATTCCCAAACTCGACTCACAGACGTTTCGACTCACCGTAGGCGGTCTTGTCGAACGACCGCTGAGCCTCAGTTTACACGATCTCCACAACATGCGGTCACAAACACTCGTTGTCACCCTTGAGTGCGCCGGCAATGGCCGCACCCTATTCCAACCGCCGATTGAAGGCGAGAAGTGGAATCTGGGTGCTGTCAGCACAGCGGAATGGACAGGCGTACCTTTAGTGGAAGTGCTCGACCGCGCTGGCGTGCGAGGAAGCACCCGGGAAGTGTTGTTCCGCGGCGCGGATGGGGGACAGTTAGCCGATCTCTCGGAGCCGATTCGCTTTGAGCGCAGCCTCCAACTCGATCAGGCTCGTGATAGTGATCTGTTGTTGGCTTATGCCATGAATGGCGAACCCCTCCCGCTTCAACACGGGTATCCCCTGCGCCTCGTCGTCCCGAGTTGGTATGCCGTGGCTTCAGTCAAATGGCTGACCGAGATCCAAGTCATCGATCGGTCATTCGTCGGATATTATCAAACCGATAAGTACTGGTATGAGTGGGAACGCGGGGGACAATCGGTCCGCGAACCAGTCACGCTGCAACAGGTGCGAGCTTTGATCACCGAGCCAGCAGCCGCTCCTGAGACCCCGCGCGGAGAACTCGCCATCCGCGGCGTGGCGTGGTCCGGAGCGGCGCCGATTGCGCGCGTGGAAGTAAGTGTAGGCGGCGGCAGCTGGCAGGAGGCGCGTCTCGTCAGTGAAAGGAAACGGCACAGCTGGCAGTGGTGGGAGCTGGTCACTTACATCGATGAACCGGGTATGGTCACCCTGCGCGCTCGCGCCACTGATCTTGCTGGACGGACACAGCCCGAGCACGCCGAATGGAACCGCCTCGGCTACGGCAATAATGCGATTCACGAGGTGCAAGTACAAATCGCTTGAAGTCAGTCGAACTCCAGAACGCCGTCGGCTTGAAGTAAGGGAATTTATCGCAACAAAAAAAGGGGCAGCCCGGTTAGGTTGCCCCTCATCTTTCAGCTTGGTGCGCAAGCGCACCCTACCTCGAATTTACGCCGCTTTGAGATTACCCACGACGGAATCGCGCTTGCCGGATGCCGGCAGCGGACGCGACCCCGGTTTGACTTCAAACGGACCAGGCAAATCCAGCTCTTTCGCGATCTCGCGCATGGCCGGGAGCACTTCCTGACCGAGCAAGCGTAAGCAGGTCTTGCGATCTTCGAAGCTCATGGGCCCGTGGTGGTACCAGGTGCCGAAGATGCCAGGCCGCAAGGTTTCTAACATGGTGCGGATGCGCTTGATCACCGTCTTTGGCGTGCCGGCAATGATCAAACCACTCGCCTGAGCGTCTTGGAAGTTCTTGTCAATACTACGCTTGATTTCGTCAACATCGACTTTTCCCTGCGTGAAGCGGATGATTTCCGTCCCCGTGCGCGGGTCGGTCATTGCCTTGGCCAAGCGCTTGGTAGCTTCCTTCGAGTTGTATCCTGGAGGAAACATCCATTCGGCGCGGGCGAAGGAGCCGAAGCCGCCGCCGTAGACAAATCCCCTGGCCAATTGTTGGGCTTTCTCTTCCGTCTCGGCCACACACACGTTCTGTAGATAACCGAAGTTTTCCGGTCCAGCCTGGTAGCCTGTTTTCTCCGCCACGTCGGCATACAAGTTCACCATCTCAACCGTAGGTTCTAGATTAGTGCCTAGAGCAACATAGGGATAACGATGCTGCGCGCTCCAGATCACGGTTTCCGGGCTGATAATGCCAGGAATCCAAATCTGCGGCACTGGCTTTTGCATAGGCAACGCCCAGGGATTCACATGACGGTAATGATAATGCTTGCCTTCATGGCGCCACGGCCCCGGCTTTGTCCAGGCATTGATGATAAAGTCATGCGCTTCATTGAAGCGTTCACGGTTGAAGGCTGGGTTGGTGTTGTTAGCAATACTCTCACTCCCGGCGCCGCGCACCCAACCTGGCACCAAGCGTCCGCCGGAGATCATGTCGATCGTCGCCAACTCTTCCGCCAACCGGAGAGGGTCAGCAACCGGCAGAGGATTGCCGAGTAGGACAATCTTCACTCTCTTGGTGATGCGGGCCAAGATAGCCGCCTCGACATCCATCACCGACCCTCCGCAGAAGGGTGTTTGATGATGTTCGTTAAGCATCACGCCGTCAAACCCCAACTCTTCGGCATAGACGCGCTCGTCCAGATACTCGTTCATGAGCCGGCTGCCGATTTTGGCGTCAAAGTTAGTGTTCGGGATGCCAAAGTAGCTGCTGCCATTTTCGATGATCAAATCCTCTGGCACCTCGATATACGCGCGTTCAGAGAACGACATAATATGCATAGAGATCCCTCCTTTCGCGTTGTTAGGCTAAAAAGCGTTGTAACTGTTGCGAAAATTCTACCTGTTTTTCGACCTCTGGCCGATGCCCACAGTTATCGAAGGCAACCAGCTCAGCGCCAGGTATCGACTTTTTATATACTTCGGCGGCGCTAAAAGGAACAATCTGGTCCTGTTTGCCCCACACAATAAGGGTGGGCAGGCCAACCACGTTCTCTAGCAAAGAAGCAAAATTTGGATAGAACATGTAGGGAGCCCAGGCGAGTCGAGATGTTTCCGCGCGGGCGTCTTCCCACGCTTCAAATTGTTCCGGAGTTTGTTCTCCGCCATACAGTTTGGCGAATTCTGGAGCGCTTTGAGTATCCTTCACGCTGGCGTCGAGATAGGCTTTCGCGGTCACAATGAACAGATCCATGATGTCGCCTTCCGGCGGTTTCACGCCAGTCGGCGCCACCAACACCATTTTCCGGAACTGTGAGGGGTCACTCGCAGCCATGTCTGCGGCGATCCAACCGCCCATGGAAAAGCCGATCACATCGAGCGGTCTCAGGTTGCGCTCGCGCAGCACCTTCGTATAAAAGGCGCCGAGGTCGCGCACGTTCCGCACCCAATCGACCCGTGGCGATTTGCCAAAGCCGGGATGTTGCGGAATGATCACAGTGCGGGAGCGCGCCAACTCAGAGTGCCAGCGCAGCCAGCCCGGATGTCCGAGTTCTTCATGAAGCACGAGTACCGGAGCGCCTGACCCGCCCGTAATACAGGTCAAATCAGTGCCCGCTACACGCACTGTTTCTTCACGCCATTCTTGATTTGCCATGTGTTTATCGATCCTCCTCTGTTAGTGAACAACTCTCCCCTACAAGCGCGCCTTCTTACGAACGACAACAGTCCCCTCGTTGCTCATCCCCGACGGCATGCTATGGTTCCTTTTCATGGTGCAACTTTTGCACCACACAACACGTCATGAACGCCATAGACTACACCAAGGCGGCTGTCAAGGAAAAGGGCGCCCTTTGACGCTTACACCCACTGCGACCAGATATGACGCTGATAAATCTTTGGCAATTCTGTAGGTAAGGAGCGCACATCCTCGATCACCATGTACCGTGATGAGGGACACATTTCTCGCAGATAGTCATGTCCCCCTTTATCGACGGTCAAAAAGAAAGAGGTAATGCCGCCGCGCTCAGCTTCACGCAGCGCCATGAGGGTGTCTTTCAGGCCGTACATGGGCGGAATCACCGGTTTTCCATAATCCTCGTCTTCGGGGTAGCCATCGCTTAGCACTACCAATAAGCGAGAGCGACTTGAGACGCCTTTGAGCCGACGAATGGCATGCCGCACCGCCGCTCCCATACGGGTGCTGCCGCGCGGCGTTAGCGCGCCTATACGCCCTTGGGTCTCGGCGACTAGTGATTCCTTGAAATTTTTCACTGGATAAACTTCAACGTCATGCCGACCGCTGCTGGAAAATCCATAGATCGCGTAGGCGTCGCCGATTTCTTCTAACGCCACCGATAACAGCACTACGGCTTCTTTGATTAAATCGATGACGCGGAGACCTTCTGCTTTTCCTGAAGACGACGCTTTGACTTCTGCGTCAGTCTGCAAACGCATCGCCGTGGAAGCACTCAGATCTAAAAGGAACAACACGGCGACATCGCGAGCAATCAATTGCCGCGCACTATAGACCTTCAGCGAAGGCGACACGCCGCTCCGCCGATCAACGTGGGCAGCCACTAGAGCGTTGAGATCGATTTCTTCCCCATCCTCCAGCCCTTTTACTTGATGATGTAAACGTGGGCGCAACTTTTGGAACTCACGCTTGAGGTTCCCAATCAGGTCTGCGTATGTCGTGAGGGTCTGGGAAAAGAATGCGCCGCCATCTCCGAGCAAGGGCGCTTCTCGCACTTCACACCAATGCGGGCGATAGTCTTCAATCTCAAAATCCCACTCGTCATACACATAGCGCAGATCTGCAGTCGTCAAGGCGCGCTGTTGACGCGCCATCCGGTCTTTTACAGAGCCTGAGGCAGACTTACTATTTCTCCCTAAATCGACGCTGGTAATGAACCCCATTTCCTCTTCAGCAATATTCTCAAAATCGGCGGCAGCTACATCGGTAGCCGTTAAAGCCGGCTTCGCTTCATCGTAGAGAAACGCCACATACAATTTCGTGGCCAGGAGCAACGCGTCAGACGCTGTCCCCCTGGCGCACAACTGAGCCCACATCGCACTTGAGACATAAGACAACACGGCAACAATCTCGGGAGATAAGAGTTCAGGGACCGATTCCGCCCAGGCTAAATCAGCCTGTAGACCAGGATAGAGCGCGACAAGTCGTGCGGCGACACGCTTTCCTTCGATATTGAGAAAGAGCTGTTCAATCAGATCTGGTCGGGGAAAAACCTGGAAGTACGAGGTCAGATCATCAGGGGGACTCACTGGAAGTTGGGAGAATGCATCAATAAACGGCGCGAGGATTGGCCACAAGGAAGAGGGAACACACGCATACGTGCCAAACTCGACGCGGCCGACCTGATGCGCGACCAGCACGCGATACAGGCGAAAATTTTCCTCATAGGTTGGGAATCGATCAATACAAAACGGCAGCGGCGCTACCTCGCCCGCACCTTCCGCTAAAGGTGGTGGAAATGACAAGCGGTCAGTCTCGACGAGGCCAATCGCCTCGCCGCTCAGCATGTGCAAATACTTGAGTAAGACGCCTTGAATGTCACTCAGATAGACATGAGGGAGCACGCCGCGTAGGGTCAGCAGGCTAGTGCGGGACTTCAAAGCAAAAAACGCTGCGCCCGCCTCAGGGCCACGATGCGCAAGCTCTTCTCCAGTCGCAATCCACAACAGCGTACGCTCCTCGCCCACCTCATCGTACACGCGACCAAGGGAGCGAAAGAGCGGCACGACCGCGGCAGGCAAAGCCTGAGACAGGGAAGCGATCCGTTCGAGCAGCACAACCCGACTCTCTACCGGAAGCGCCTGCACGATCGGGCCTAATAACGGCAGCAGCGCTGATAACGGCCGTGCATTAAACACCGCCGCCGCCTGCACGCAGCGCATGAGAGGGTCTTGTAACGGAGGCGAGAGAGCGGCCAGCAGCGCCGTCAGCTGTTGTTGATCATGCGGCGTAAGATAGTAGGCGATCTCAACTGGAAGAGCGAGCGACATCATTCCTCCCCGTTAGCGCGTCGAAGCATCCCTTACAAAAAGCGCGAAGAGAGAGCAAGAGCACCGAAGAACTGAAGACGGGATACGCGGGACAGACACTATTTCTCCTTAACAATCCGTTCAATAAGGGAGCGCAGGGTGCTGTGTCCATGTGCGTCTCCGAGCCACGCCTGCATGCCAAAATGCAGAGGGTCTGGCCACACGCCAAATTCCACCCAAGCATGCTCTGACACTTCCCAGTTGAGTTCAGGCTCAAACTCTGTCGGCACGAGCACGGTGTAGTTGTGATACACGAACTGTGTCCTTGTATCGCGAAAGACGTAGCAAAGGTGAAGATCTTCGTGCTGCACATGCACTCCGAGTTCCTCCCGCGTTTCACGAATCACCGCCTCGGCTGGACCTTCGTCATGATCCAGCGCACCGCCGACCGTGCCCCAGGTTCCCGGTTGAAGCACACGTGGAGACCGGCGCGTCAACAACAGCCGCCCAGTGTCTCGCGCCAGGAAGATGGCTCCCGCGCCGCCGAACGTACCCCAAAATCCGGTGCGTCTGAAATTCTCAGAATGGGTTTCCCAATCATCAACCAGGTGTACGATGCGGTCTGTCAGTTTGCTCATGCTCTTCCACTCCTTGTCCAAGTGCTGCATTATTTCATAACGTCGGAACAATTGCCTACGCCCACGAGGATCCTATGACTGTACAAAAAATCACTCATTATTTCGATTATAAGAGTCCCTATGCTTATCTGGCTCAAGAAGAAACTTTTCGTCTCGAAGATGAATATAACGTAGAAATCGACTTCCTGCCGTACACATTGGATATTCCCAGTTATCTCGGCTCGGCTGAAGTTGATGAAGCCGGCCGCGTATTGCATGAAAATCGCAACGCGCACCAGTGGCGGCGGGTGAAATACAGCTATATGGACTGCCGACGCGAGGCGACCCGACGCGGGCTCATCATTCGCGGACCTCAGCATATTTTCGATTCTTCTATCGCCCACATCGGCATGCTCTACGCGAAACATCAAGGAGACTTTCGCCATTATCACAACCTGGTCTACGAACGTTTTTGGAAGCGCGAACTCGCCATCGAAGATCCGGAAGTCATCAAGCAAGTCTTGTCCGAAGCCTGCGTCAACGCTACGGGGTTTCTTGAATACCTGCACGGAGAAGGTCGCCAAGAGCATGACCGTTTGCGGAAAGCGACCGAAGACCTGGGCGTATTTGGGGTTCCCAGCTATATCGTCAATGGTGAACTGTTCTGGGGAGCAGAGCGTATTCCACGCGTGCGTGAGCGCTTGACTGTGCGCGCTGCGAGTGAGTTGCAGCGTTAAGGGGAACTGTCGCCTACACGCCCCTGCTCTATCGTCGCTGCTTCTATGGTTTTCACCCGGAGCAACCCAGCGTGTGGGCGCAGCCAGCCTTCTATAGTAATCGGGTGGTGATTCGCGTCTGCGCTTTCCAATTGAGCAAGCGCATCACCTTCCGTCGCCAGTCGGAGCCCCAGCGAAGGCGCTTTCCGCAGTTGCTCTCTAATGCGATACGCGGGCATTACTGGCTCAGCTTTGACAACGTGAAATATGCGTGACTTATCGCCGAACCACACTCGCAAGTCGGGGAATGCAGATGGCGGCGGGTTTTCAACAGTTTCCAATACTCCGGTGAGGCGCACCAAAGGCGCAGGCTGCACATCGGGACTGATCGCCTGCGCAGGATTCCAGGTAATGAAAAGGGACGCGGTCCAGGCGACAAGAAGGAAAGCGACTTTTCTCGTCATCAGTTCACTATACGCATCGTCCTTTCTTGAGACTAGCCTCAAGCAACGGAAGGTAGTGTCCTAATTTCAAACGTCTCTGGGCCAGCGTTCGCAGTGGCGCAAATCCCGTATGCATTGCTCAAGCACCTTGTACGGATGGGGCGGCCATGCGAGATGCTCGTGCCAGTGGAGCGCTTCTGGCTGCGTTGTTCTCACAGCCTCCACCGCTGCGTCAAAGGCAGCCCCGTAGATGCGGCTACAGCGCTCGCAGTCGCGAATGTGCTCAGGGGCCGCGACCATCCGGCGGATAGCTTGTTTCTTGAGAATGTCATCTGGCATACTCCTAACATATGCCTGAGTGCTCAAGGACAGGCAAGCCTGACGTCAATCAGCTGGCTGCGAACCTCATCGACGCTCTCTTCGGAGATCTGTCGAAAGCAGAACCCGACCTCACTAAAGACCCCGCCTCTGTTGAGGTAGGGCATTGTGGATCATCGGTGGACGGTCGAGGAACTGGTCGATGCGGCGCTGGCAATGTCAAATGAGGACACTACCCAACGGAAGACGGTAATAGCAGATAGGGTGAGCCAATGTCTTACACTGCGACTATTCGTGCTCAGCGTTTCGTTTTTTCCGATCTGCGCGAAGTCTTCGCCAAGGCGAACGAGGAAAAATCCGGCGACCGCTTGGCCGGCGTCGCTGCGGCTTCGGAACAAGAGAGAGTAGCGGCAAAACTTGTGCTCGCGGATATTCCGTTATCCAAGATTGTTGCTCAGCCGTTGATTGACCCCGACAAGGACGAGGTAAGCCATCTCATTCTCGATACGCTGGATCAGAACTCTTTTGCCGCCGTCGCTAGCCTCACGGTCGGAGAATTGCGCGAACATATATTGAGCGATGAGGTAGGAGAAGAAGAACTGCGCCGGCTCCATTGGGCGCTCACGCCGGAGGTCGCCGCCGCTGTCGCCAAGTTGATGAGTAATAAGGACCTCGTGCTAGCCGCCAGTAAAATCCGGACCGTCACGCGCTGTCGCAATACGATGGGGCAACGCGGCGTGCTCGGCATTCGGCTCCAGCCGAATCACCCTAGCGATGATCTGGGAGGGATTCTTCTTTCCACTGTAGACGGACTCCTGTACGGCTGCGGCGACGCGGTCATCGGCGTCAATCCGGCAACGGAATCCGTCGAGACGGTCGCGAACATTTTGCACGGCCTCAATCTTCTCATCGACGCATACCAAATTCCTACCCAAGCGTGTTGCCTCGCTCACATCAGCACGCAGCTCGCCAGTTTGGCGTGCGGTGCTCCTGTGGATCTGCTCTTTCAATCCCTTGCCGGCACGGAAGCGGCGAACGCTAGTTTCGGCGTTAACCTCGGCATCTTACGAGAGGGACAAGAGCGCGTGCTGGAGCACCATCAGCAGCGCAATGTCGCTTGGGTCGGCAATCAGGTGATGTATTTCGAGACGGGCCAGGGCAGTGCGCTCTCTGCTAACGCGCATCATGGCGTGGATCAACTCACCCTGGAGGCGCGCGCCTATGGCATTGCTCGGACATTCACGCCTTTTCTTGTCAACAGTGTTGTGGGATTTATCGGGCCGGAATATTTGTACGATGAACGGCAGATCATTCGCGCCGGGCTGGAAGATCACTTTATGGGCAAGCTCCTTGGATTACCCATGGGCTGCGACGTCTGCTACACCAATCATGCGGCGGCTGACCAGAACTCAGCGGATAATCTCCTCATGCTTCTCGCGGCGGCTGGCTGCAATTATTTTATGGGGGTGCCGTGCGCGGATGATGTCATGTTGAATTATCAATCCACCAGTTTTCATGACGCATTAGGAGCCCGTCAGCTCTTCAGGTTGCAACCCGCTCCCGAGTTTTTAGCCTGGCTTGAGGATGTAGGAATCTTTCGCGACCACCAACTCGTGCGCAGTGATACAACTGTTCGACAACGACTTATACAAAGTGTGAAAACGATTACCGACGCCTCAGCCTGATAGTTAGGGGTCTCTCCATGACCACAGTTGTGAAACCCGAACGTCCCGAGTTACCGGACTTGCAACAAGCAATTCAGGCGCGGACGCCGGCCCGGCTGCTTGTGGGCCGCGCCGGCCCGGCTTACCGCACGGCCACGCAGCTGACCCTGCGTCAAGATCACGCAGCCGCTATCGACTCCGTCCAAACGGAACTTGATCTCACCAGGGATTTTGATCCGGCTTTTAGGGACCGTTGGGAGTTGTTTGCAGTCTCAACTTGCGCGACTGGTAAAGCCGAGTATCTTCTCCGACCAGACCTTGGCCGCCGCTTAAACAATGCTGCGCGGGCCGAAGTCGTGCGTCGCTGTACTACTGGAGTGGACCTGCAAGTCGTCATCGGCGACGGCCTCTCAGCCGCAGCCGTTGTCGCTCAAGTTCCTGTTTTGCTGAACGCCCTCGTCTACGAAGCGCAGACTCTTGGCTGGCGTTTCGGCCAGCCTTTTGTGATTCGCTACTGCCGTGTGGGCGTCCTCAACGACATTGGGGAGTTGCTCGATCCGGAGCTTGTTGTGCTGCTCATCGGGGAACGGCCCGGCTTGGCGACGGCGGATAGCCTCTCAGCCTACATGGCGTACCGACCACGGACCGGTCACACCGACGCGGAACGCAACTTAATCTCTAACATCCACGCTCGCGGCGTCATGCCTACACAGGCAGCGACGCGCATCGTTCGCTTAGCCGCGCGCATGCGAGAACTCCAACTCAGCGGCGTGGCCGTGAAAGAGGAAACCACTGAGCACCTTACTTTTCCCGTGCGGGAACAACAGTAGAGCAGATGAATAGTACTCGTGGTCCGTTGCATTAAATCTAAGGAGTAGACTGGATATGTCATTCCGGGCGAGCACCGCGAGACCCGGAATCCAGGAGGCATAACCGGAGGCAGGTGCTGAATCTTCCTGGATGCCAGCCTACGCTGGCATGACGAAACTATACTCCTCAAAATCAGTGCGACGGAACACTAGGTGCGAAACGCGAGCTTAATCGGTTTAACCTCGATATTCACCCAGACCCCGCCAGTCACGTAAGGATCATGCTCCAGCCATTGATTGAGCGCCTCGCGCGAGGGAAAGTCCATATATAACGTCGAGCCAATCATATTGCCGTCGTCGTCAAGAATCGCTCCACCATTGATGAAGGAACCGGCTTGCTTTAGCACTTGTATTCCATCGAGATGCGCTGGCCGCGCTCGGAGGCGACGCTCTTTTGCGTCGGCATCTTTACCGTCGTAGGCTATCACTAAAAATTCCATCACGTCCCCTTTCTTGCACCTTGTTCTTGGTCACACTTAGTGCGCCGTCCTTTCAGCAGGTCAGAAAAGCAGATAAAGACCTCCGAATGTCCGAAGAACATAGCAAAATCGTCGCCCGTAGCCAGGTCTTCACCTCTGCTGTTGAACGTAGCGCTCGACAGACGCATACGATTATTCCATTGCACTGGTTGATGCTCAGCATTGCCCTGCTCGCGCAGATTACGGTTTCGGTCGTGACCCAAGGCGTACCGACGCTTGCCCCGTTTCTGCAAGCCGATTTGGGACTCACACGCGGCCAGGTTGGCTTGTTCAACTCCGCCGTCACTGCGGGCTCTCTGGTTTCGATGTTGGCCGCTGGCTGGGTGGTGGATGTTCAAGGCGAACGCGCCGCGCTGATCTGGGGCAACCTTATTGTCGGCGTCTTTTGTTTTGCCGTCACCTGGACGCATAGTTTTCTCGCCGCACTAGTAGTGCTGTTCGCCGCTGGTCTGGGTGCGTCATTTCCCACTCCAGCAGGCAGTAAAGCCGTCATGACCTGGTTCCCGGTCGCAAAACGCGGCATGGCGATGGGCGTGCGCCAAACCGGCATTCCCATAGGCGGAGCCCTGGCGGCAGCCGTCCTTCCTACTATTTCCGTTGTTGCAGGCTGGCGCACCGCGATCGCGGTCAGCGGGACCGCGTGTTTCTTCGCCGCTGGCGTGTGCTGGTTGACCTACCGAACCCACGATGGAGCAACGAGAGGCGTCTCCTCAACCGCTCGGAAAAAACCGGCGCAGTTACGCGAAGTGCTCACTCAAGACGTTGTCTTGCTTGGTCTCGCCGGCGCGTTGCTGCCGCTAGGGCAGTTTGTGCTGCTTACCTATCTGGCGCTCTATCTCAAAGAGACTCAGGGCATCCTTGTCACGACAACGGCGACACTTCTGGTTTGCGCGCAGATTACCGGCGCCTCCGGACGCGTGCTCTGGGGCGTCTGGAGCGATCGCTGGTTCAGACAACATCGTAAACCAGCACTGGTGTGGGCCAGCGTTTTTTCGACTGGAGGCTCATTGGTGTTGGGCTGGCTGCCGCAGGGCGCGCCGTTCTGGGTGATCGGCGTGATCGTTCTTTTCTACTCCTTCAACACGATTGGCTGGCACGGCAGTTGGATCGCAATGTTAGCGGAAATTGCTGGACCAGATAAACAGGGCCGCACGTTGGGTATGGCGATGACCATCATGTATCCGGGGATCATAGCCTTACCGCCGTTGTTCGGACTGTTCGTCGACTACACCCATTCATGGCAATGGGCGTGGACCGTCCTCGCGGGCGTGCTGGCGCTGGGCACGGCGTTAGTCCTCCTAGTGAAAGAGCAGAAGAGCCAGGCGTAGGGTACGCTTGCCCGCCGCAATTTCTCTTCTTTCATCGACGACGCAATTTTTTGGAGCGAACGATCCGGCTTTGCGCCGTTTTCAGCGTCCCTCGTTTATGAGCGCCATACACAATGCCGTCCGCCGTACTGCAACGTGGAACCGCGTCCCAGGAGAATGAGCCGCCCACCGGGGTGAAGTATTCATCTTCAAACCGGGCCTCTTCGCCACGCGTGATCATGTCTGGATGCGCGAGAGTAGCGAAGCTTCCGTCCGTGGTCCCTAATCCATCGATGATAGTCACCTCGACCGCTGGGGCTTGGCAGGGACCTTTGCCGCTGGTCCGAATGACGCCAGCAAGTCGCAGCCGACCATTCCGCGCAATCGAAGCCTGTGGACGATCCAGACTCGGAAGCGCTCGCGGGAGATAGTGCTCCTTCTCGAAACGCACTTCGCTCATCTCGTCATGAAGACGAGGAGTTTTCTCAGCTGACGACTCTGCAGGAAAACTCCCCGTGTGAGAGTAAGGAATGTCTTCCGCATTCATAGACGCCGCAGGAACAGTAGGCGTGTCGCTATAATGCACGACGCCATTCTTGTCTTCCCACTTGTAAATTTCTTGCGCACATAAAGGAGTTCCCCATAATACGATGAGGGCTGTCAGCATCCACGTCTTCATGTGTTGGCCCTTCCTGTAGATCTGCAAACTAAAGTCTTATTGATTCTTATACGCTCTTCGCATGATCATTAGCAAGAGAAAGCCTGCAGGATCAAAAAAGGGGCTGCTTCTTGCGCGCTAGTCTGGTACACTCGGCAGCCTTATTATTCTACACGAGGAGCGTGCGTTGCGATGAAATCCACCATCACGGTCACTTTGACCGACAAGCCCAAGCCCAAGCCGCGCGACGAAGAACTCGTCTTCGGTCGCACCTTTACCGATCACATGTTTTTACTGGACGGCGTGGCCGACCAAGGGTGGCAGAATCCTCGTGTAGTACCGTACGGTCCGCTTTCGTTGGACCCCTCGGCGGCAGTACTGCACTACAGCCAAGAAATTTTTGAAGGGCTCAAAGCGTATCGTTCGCCCAAAGATACAATCCTGCTGTTTCGGCCTGATAAAAATGCGGTGCGGATGCAGCGCTCGGCGGCGCGGATGTGCATGCCGCCGGTGGACGAGGAGCTATTCATCGAAGCGATTAAAAAACTCGTCGCCGTCGACAAAGCCTGGGTGCCGCATGCGCCGGGCACTTCGCTCTACATTCGTCCGGCGATGATCGCTACTGAAGCATTTCTCGGCGTACGTCCAGCCAAGACGTATAGCTTTTTCGTGATCCTTTGCCCGGTCGGCGCTTACTATGCCGAAGGATTTAATCCGGTAAAAATTTTGGTCGAAGACAAATACGTGCGAGCGGTGAAGGGAGGCACGGGCGACGCGAAAACTGGCGGCAACTATGCTGCAAGCCTAGCGGCGGGAGAAGAGGCGCATCATCACGGGTGCGCACAAGTGCTGTACCTTGACGGTGTTGAACGGAAATATGTCGAGGAAGTCGGCTCGATGAACATTGCCTTTGTCATCGACGGCGTGCTCGTGACGCCAGCCCTGAGCGGAAGTATTCTCGACGGAGTCACGCGCGATACTGTTCTCCAGCTCGCACGCGACTGGAAGATTCCAGTCGAGGAGCGTCTTATCTCGGTTGACGAAGTCATTACGGCGGCTGCGAATGGTCGTTTGAGTGAGGCCTTTGGCACGGGAACGGCGGCAGTTGTGTCTCCGGTGAGCGCCTTTGTCTACAAAGATGAAGAAGTGAAAATCGGCGACGGCAAAGTTGGCCCTCTCGCGCAACGGTTCTTCGACGAGATTTCCGATATCCAGCGCGGCCTCAAACCTGACCGGCACGGCTGGGTGGTAGAGGTTAACCAGTAATCAAATCATGGCCAAGCTCCCGAACGGCGAGAAGGCACTCATTCTGTATGATTCAGCCACAACTTCTTGATGTTGTTGCATTACTGCTTCCCGTACCTCCTGAAGCTTTGCAAATGACCGACGAACAGTACGATCTCTCCTCCGGCCTTGCAGCAGGTTCGGTGGGTACTGTCGTGGAGGTTATTGCTCGGGAGACCGAGCCGTCGATATTTCTAATAGAATTCAGCGATTCAAATGGTTGCGGGTATGCTTTCGCAGCCGTCTCTGCTGAAGATCTACTTGTTTTGCATTATGAGCCGTCCGAATCGTTGATATCTCATCCATCATAAAGAATTACCCTTGGGCGAGGGAAATTTCAGGCTCTCATATTGGGGTTGCCCTTCCCCACGCCTTGATGGTGTCGCCGATCCTGCACAGAGATGACCCCTAGAGTCCTTCGTCTCTCTGAAGGAACTCCTTCATTTTCTTTTAGTAATTTCCTTCAAAAGATTCTGGGATTTCCCTATTCCATTTCATCCAGTTCGTGTACGGTTGCTGGGTAACAGGGAGCAAAGGAAAAGTAACGGAGGAACACAGATACAATTAATTTGCATTCTGGTGGAACCGCTGGAATTTCTCTGAACCTAATTCTGGTTAGAGTTCCTCTTTGCTTTTGGTTCGCAATAAACCTAATCACCACATTCTGCCTTCTCTGCCATAAGCGGCTTTGTTCGTAGGTAATACAAAGGGGGGACTTATGAATAGCAGTTGGAAATAGACGATACTAATGATCGGCTGGAGGAGGGCAGGCGTCTCCGATCCTGCCTGCCCCGAAATCCTGGGGAAGTATCGTGAGGCGGCTTTTCAAGCTGGTTCATTTTGAGAAAGTATACCCATTTTTCCAGAAACGAGCATTAAAGAAAGGACATTTGCTATGAAAACTGTCTCGCTACAACGATGTCGCAGCGCAACGGTCATGTTGGGGGCCGTTGCAGTGATTATTCTCGCAAACGTCTTCGGCGCCTCTGCGCAAGCAGGTGTTGTGTTTTGAAATAAGCTTGGCAGTGATGAAGAAGCGATGCAAAGCGAAGTGGGACCGCCCCTGATGCGGCAAGGGAGTGTCAACTATGAACCGGGACGGTTCGGGAACGGCGTCAGAATTGATAGCACGTTCCCTGGCTACTTCCTGCTCGACGAGTCCCTGATCAATTCCATGATCTTGCGTGGACGAGGAACCATCGCCTTGTGGGTCAAAACCGAATGGCCATCCACTGCCGCCCAAGGTAGTAGTCACATGTTCTTTGACACGGATCAAGGTGGCGGCCCTGAGCGTATGAGCATGGGCCACTGGGGCGAAAATGACAATGTTGTCACCATTGGTTTCTTTCCCGAAAGAGCGTGTAACAGTGCCTGGCAAATCAGTTTGCCGGGGACCTTCAGCGACCATGGCATCCATTTCCAGGCGGGGGAGTGGCATCATTGGGCAATGGTATGGGACAATGCCGGTATTAACGGGACAAGCGATCTGTTCCGCTTCTATTTTGATGGGGCACTCGCCCTCGTAGGAGGGGCGGGCTGCCCGGTAACTTCTACACTCCCACCTTCCAGAGCAAACTATTTCGGACGACACAACTGGGACTTCGTACATGCCGATGCGGTCCTCGACAATCTCATTATCTACGACGTGGCCAAAACCGATTTCTCTGACCGCTTCAATGAAGCGCCGGCAGGGCCGCTTAACGACGCCAACACCGCCACCGGCCTCCGCGCCCTCTTCCGCAACACCACCGGCCGCCTCAACACCGCCACCGGAGCCTGGGCCCTCTCCCATAGCACCACCGGCGAGGCCAACACCGCCACCGGCGCTGAAGCCCTCTACCACAACACCACCGGTGATTTTAACACTGCCACCGGCACTTGGGCGCTCGTCGCGAACACCTGGGGATTCGAGAACACGGCCATCGGCGTCGGAGCGCTCGACGCCAACACCACCGGCCATAAGAACCTCGCCCTCGGCCACTGGGCGGGCAGTAAGCTGGTGAGCGGAGACCAGAACATCTATCTGGGCAATCAGGGGGAGGAAACTGAATCGAATACGCTCCGCCTGGGTGAGGACCAAACTCGGGCGTTTATCGCCGGGGTGAGTGGGACGTCTGTGGTGGGCAACACCGTGTTGATCGACGGTAATGGGCAGTTGGGCACGCTGGTGTCGTCGGCCCGCTACAAGCAGGATATTGAGCCGCTGGGAGGGCAAGGAGAAAAGCTGCAGCAGCTCCAAACCGTGATGTTTCACTATAAGCAGTCTCCGCGGGGCCCGCTGCAGTATGGGCTAATCGCGGAAGACGTGGCCAAGGTGTACCCCGAGCTGGTGACGCGCAACGCCAAGGGGGAAGTGGAAGGCGTACGGTATGACGAACTCACCTCGTTGTTACTGAACGAAGTGCAACGCCAGCAGCAGCAGCTCAAGATCCAAGCCCAACAGCTGGCCGAGATGAAGGCGCAGCACGCGCAGGAGCAGGCGCAGCAGCAGCAAGAGATTGTGGCGCTGAAAGCCGCGCTGGAGCATCAGAATGCGACCGTGGCTGCTCGCATAGCGCAGTTGGAGGCAGCGGCGGCGCGGACAGCGACGCTGGCCGAACGCTAAGAAACGCTCAAGGAGACGGGGGCGACAGCACAGCCGGCCTCCGTTCTCTTTTCCTTTTTCTCACCTCAAGCTGCTTACCCTACCCAAAGCCGCCTGACTTCCTGCGGCGAAGTTTGCGAAATTAGCTAGCAATTCGTGATACACTCCACGGATGACTCGTCGTCCTTATTTTCAACAAAGCACTGCCAATCGAGACGGCCCTGACCAAAGGGGTGACAGCAATATCACTGTCGCCCCTGCCATTGAGACCTCACCACTCACTCATCCCCGACCTTCTCCGACTATCATTGAGCATTGTCAACTGATCGTGGCCCCGCGCCGTATGGAGTTAGGCGATGAGGAGGACCGTGTCGCCACTACCAAGGAGGGAGTCGCATGCGGAAGCTTTTCATTGTTGCAGCGATCCTGGTAATTCTGAGCGGGCTCGTTGCTTTAGCCTTACGAAATTTAAGCGGACTCATAAACCGGAACAAAGACTATTTGCTCGCTCGAGCCCAGCAAACTTTGGGACGTCAGGTTACAGTAGGAGATATCGGCGTCACCTTGTGGGGAGGGATCGGCGCGCGCGTCAGCAACTTCGCTCTTGCGGATGACCTAGCGTTTTCCCAAGAAAAATTCCTGCAGTCCGCCGATCTGCAAGTCGATGTAGAATTCTTCCCCCTATTCTGGAAAGAATTGCGTATCAAACGGTTCATCCTCCATCAGCCCATTCTCACTATCGTGCGAGACGCGCAGGGCCGCTTGAACATCGCCAGCCTCGGCGGCGGTGCAGCAAAAGAGCAACCCTCTGAGCAAACGCAACAGGGCTCCTCGGAGCACCCTCCTTCCTCTACGCCTACAGCTCTCCCCTTGGTTGCCGCTCTTTTGAACATCTCCGACGGCATTGTCCACTATATCGACCAACAACAGCAAACGGATTTTCGCGCCACTCAGCTCGACCTCACAGTTACAGATTTTAGTTCTGACCGTCCGTTTCATCTTGATCTCAATACAGCTCTTTTTGCCGAGCGACAAAACCTCAAGCTGCAAAGTCGCATTGGCCCTCTGGGACCGACGCTTGATCTCAAGAATCTGCCAGTAACGGGCGCTCTTGAAATTCAGTCGCTTGCTCTTCGCGCGTTGCCCCAAATCAGCAGGCGGCTTCCTCAGGGCTCTAGCCTCGATGGTTCACTGTCTCTCAAAACACAAGCGGAAGGAACATTGGGAAATCTTGCTCTCACCGGAACTGTGGACGCCAGCGCCGGCGTCATTCGCCTCGGCGACCATTTCCAGAAGCCAGCAGGAACTCCGCTTATTCTCTCTGTGGCTGCTCAGGCGACTCCACCAATAATCGCCGTGCAAAAAGCGACTCTCCAACTCCATACACTGGAACTCACAAGTAGTGGGACAATCAACTTGGAGGACGCTCGTTCCTCGGATCTGAAGGTGGATGCAAGCCCCACAGCACTAGCCAGCTGGAAGGATCTTCTGCCCCTGCTGAATAACTATGATCTCTCCGGACAATTGGAGGCCCATGCTCGCGTCCAGGAGGCTGGAGTGACGATCGAAAATGTGAGTCTGCAAGCGTTCGGCGGGTCTGTGCAAGGAAAAGGGCGGTATGCGTTCCAGCCGACTCGCCCCCAGTTTACTCTGACGTCTCAAGCTCGCGGCCTCAATCTCACTGAAGTTTTGCGATCGATGCGGACTACCACCCCACAGCAGATTGAGGGCCAAGCGAATATTGGTCTGACACTGGAAGGGAGTGGTTCGGGGTGGGAAGAGATCAAGCCTTCTCTTCAAGGAAAGGGACAAGCAGACGTACTCCAAGGGGCGATTCTCAACATGAATATCGCCGAGGGCGTGCTCTCCGGCGTCTCAGGGCTTCCTGGTCTTTCTGTTTTGGTCTCTCCTCGGGTGCGCGAGCGCTATCCCGAGATCTTCGCGACCAAGCAGGCTAAGTTTGATGAACTGCACAGTGTGTTCACGATCAACAATAGCAAAGTTCACCTCGACGACCTGAAGCTCTCCGCCGCTGACTATGCGATGCAGGGAACGGGTTGGCTCGATTTTAACCAAACGCTCGACCTACAGGCTCAACTTGTTCTGTCGCAGAAGCTTTCTACGGATATTGTCCAAGACGTAAAGGCAGCCCAATACATGGTCAACAAACAAAGCCAGATAGAAATTCCCTTTACCTTGGCGGGTACGTTCCCCAAAGTACAACCACGGCCAGATATGGCGTCTGTGGGTCGCCTGTTGCAACAGTCCGCCGTTCGCAAAGGGACGGAAGAACTGGAGAAGCGGGTCTTGAAAAAGTTCTTGCCCTTTTCACGCTAGCCCTACCGCCTCTATATTTCATGGGGTCTTGATAGAGTAATGGAGCGTAATATCTTTTAAAGAAGGACTCGCGACAAAACCTTGACCCCTGACACTGCCGTTCTTTATACAAAGGATGGCTCAGAAAGACGTAGTGAACTCTCATGCCAAAGGAAGCTGCTGAAGACACCACTGCTACGTTGGATGGCGCTTATAATTTTGACGCTGAAATCAGAAAACTGGGAGAAGAGGAACACCGGGGGCCGGCGAAGAGCAAACAAAGGGAGACCCAAGAATTACGAATGCGTGCGGAGAACCATGAAGCGCAGTTCTTGGCGCCTGCTCCGTTTGAAAAGGGAAAGTTGTTAGGAATACAAGCTCTTGACAATTTAGCCAAAGGAGAGTTCTCAGCCGCTGAGCATGCGTTTACTGAAGCACAGCGTTACTTTGAGCAAGCGTATGAAGAAGCAGAGGCGGCCAGAGCCGGGGCGACGAATCACATTGAACGACTCCAACGAGACATCGCTGCGCGAAAGCAGGAAGCGATTGAAGAGCACGCGCCAAGTTTGGCCTCTCCTATTTTTGAGCAGGGAGTTGCGTTCTTTGAACACGCACAGAAATTCGCAGAAGAAAAGGCGTGGCGACAAGCGCTTGAGGCCTACCATAAGGGCATTGTCTCATTTACCGAAGCCCGGGATGCGGCCCGTCATGAGACCTTACTTGAAGTAGAAGCGGCGAAAAAAGATGCGGTCGCCGAGCGAGAGCGAGCCCTCAAGCTCCGTTGTGCAGAATTGTTTTCTGCGTCGATGGCAAAAGCCGAATCTTCGTTCACTCTTGCCGTAGACGCGTTTGAGCGCGGACAGTCACCTAGTCAGTTCACCCGCGCCCAGACGCTGTTTCAGGAAAGCAGCGCTTTCTTCCGATTTCTCTGCACGAGAGCATGGGAAGAGCGAGCTTCACAGGCGAAAGCCAAGGCGGAAGATTTGGCGACGCGGCTTCTCCCCCGGCGCGGCGAAATATCACAAAGTGTGAATAACAGCTTGGCCGCCGCTGAGCAGCTCTTTACACATCAGGAATTTGAAGAGGCATGCGCACGGTATGAGAATATTATTGCAACGTTAGAATCGCTGCCGAAAAAGCCCAATAGAGCTGGCGCTCTGCCCAAAGCGCTACGATACGGCGGCGTTACGCTCTGTCTTGCCTTTGCTCTCTTCATCCTTCTTCATCAACACGACCATGCTAAGTTGCCAACGGACTACCACTTGCCTCTCCTAGCTCCGTCGGATGTCGGTCCCTCCTCGCCGCCTGCTCCTCAGGAATTCTCTCCACCTATTCTTACGACCATCGAAGAAACTGTCGAGGGTCCAGTCGCCTCATTTACATTTGTGATTCCGGGTGTTACCGCTGCGTTCCTCGTTCGCCAGGAGAGTGCTGCTTTAGAAAAGAAAGAAGAACTTCCGGTTACGAAAGTAGGACGCTTCGAGGTTACGCTGGCAGACCTTCCGCGCGGCGGCAGCACGTCTCGTCTTCTACTTTCCAGCACAGCGTCTCGGACGTCTGAATATGAAATTGTTCTTAAAGTAAACTCCTACCCTGGTGGGGAAATCCAGAGTTTCGCGGATCAAAAGGGAGAAGTCACCGCCGTTGCCCTTTCAGAAGATCAAACGACGATGCTGTCTGGAAACGAAAACGGTTGGGTAAGTACGTGGGATGTGGCGACGGGACAACAACTCCAACTTTTCAGAAAACATCGAGGCTGGGTGCGTTCTGTAGAGTTCTCCCCATACGACCGGAATATCGCTCTCTCGTTGGGGGATAATGAAAAAGCAATGACTGGAGGGACCGCAAAGATTTGGGATATCGAAAGTGGAAAAGACAAATTCGTCATAAGTCCTCAATCCAAAATTTATGCAGTGAGTCTTTCTGATGATGGGAAAACCCTGTTTTCCGGAGATAGTAACGGGAACGTAATGCAGTGGCGTCTGGGCTCGAAGACGCCGCAAGCTTTTGCCAAGCCTGGTCTCATTCCGATCAATGTGTGTGCGTTCTCCCCGGACGGAAAGTTACTCCTTTCAAGCTTATCGAGCTTACAAGAAGGGCGGCTCCAGATATGGGATGCGAAGACACGGAACAAACTCAAGGAGTTTTTGTATCAAGCCCCTATCACCGATGCGACCTTTTCACCCGATGGCAAGCAAGTCCTTGCTGCGAGCCTAGACGGAACGTTGCAGCTGTGGGATATAAGCACCGGCGCCAATGTAGCTCGTTTCCAAGAGAAGCATAGCGGTAAAGCTTTGGCGGTTGCGCTCTCTCAACCAGGTTCTCCCCTCTTTGGCGCTGAAATCAAAGTGCTCTCTGGAGGGACCGATAAGAAGGTTAAACTGTGGGATTTCAGTACGGGAAAGCTTGAGCAGGAATTTGTAGGACACGAGGACACCATTACGAGCGTCGCCTTTTCGCCGAACAACACGATGGCGCTGTCCGGAAGTTGTGATCATACCATCAGACTCTGGTGGTTAGGGGGGAAATCCCCCGAGAAGGACATCGTGCTAACTCTCCCAGGAGGAGAACAAAATAAACAAACCAGTCAAGATTCCTCCTCGAAGCTCCCCTAGCGATTAGAGCCCTCTCACTCCGCCTTCTGCTTGGGACCGTTTATAGCGCCGCCCCAGCACCCTTGAGTCTGGCGCCACCCTGCCCGTTGGCGAGGTAATCTAAATCAACACAAGGGAATCAAGCTGATAGTCAAAAAAGAGGGACAAGACCGAGGAGCACGATAAGGTATAGCTCCTGTCTCCCCTCCTCATACGCGCTCATTTTGCGTGGGCCTCTGGCTCATAGGCGGGCAGCGTGAAGAAAAACGTGGCGCCAACCCCTACAGCCGACTCTACCCAGATCCGTCCTCCATGCTGTTCCACAATTTTCTTGCAAATGGCCAGTCCCATACCATTCCCCGGATAGGCGGCCCGCGTATGCAGTCGTTGAAAGAGAGCAAAAATCTGCTCCGCATACGCAGGGGCCACCCCAATGCCATTATCCTGGACGGCAAATCGCCACTGACTCCCATCCCGGCGCACAGCGATGTGCACCTGGGGCGGCTGTGAGTTACAGAACTTCACTGCGTTACTGAGCAGATTTTGGAAGAGCAACCCTACCTGGAGTTCATCTCCATAAATGACCGGGAGAGGCTCATGAACAATACAGGCCTGACTCTCTGTAATAGCGAGGTGCAAGGTCTGGAGGGTAGTCGTTAACACGTGCTCGCACGCCACCGGGGCAAACGGTTTCGTCCGCGCCCCCACGCGGGAGTAGGCCAGCAAATCGTCAATGAGGGCTTTCATGCGGTGCGCGCCTTCGACCGCATACCCGATAAATTCCTCCGCCCTAGCGTCCAACGCTCCCTCATAGCGCTTGGCAAGGAGTTGCACATACGTGGTCACCATTCGCAGCGGCTCTTGCAGGTCATGCGATGCGACGTAAGCAAATTGTTGGAGTTCCGCATTAGAGCGGCTCAGCTCTTCAGCCTGACGGGCCAGCAGATCCCGCGCTTCCAGCGCTTCGCGATAGAGGCGCGCGTTCTCAAGCGCCATCGCTGCTCGCCGCGCCACTTCCTCTTGGAGCACCGCATTGAGCTGCGTCAGCGCCGCTGTCCGCTCCTGCACCCGCTGCTCAAGCTCAGCGTTCAGCAGGCGCAGGGCGCGAGTCTTTTGAAACAGTTCAACAAACACTGCGACTTTTGCCCGTATCACCACGGGGTTGAGATCCGCTAAATAGTCCACCGCTCCTAAACTATAGCCTTTAAACGCGTAGGCTTCGGTGGTGTTCACTGCCGATAAGAAGATAATGGGGGTTTGGGCGCACCGTGGATGGCTCCGGATGAGTTCAGCAAGCTCAAAGCCATCCATCTCCGGCATGTTGACATCGAGCAAGATGACGGCCACCTCTTGGTTCAGCAGCACTTGTAGCGCGTCTCGTGCGGAGGGGACAGTAATGAGATGCAGAGTAAGACCCGTCAACATACTTTCGAGGGCAAAGAGTTTGACGGGATTGTCATCGACGAGGAGGACAGGAGCCTGCAAGGAGTTGTTCATAAGAGGAAATCCTGGATTCTTTCTTCAGCAGGCGGACACGCAAGAAGACAAACCGGAGAAGGAAGATGTCCGACTCATCGTTCTTCTTTCGTTCGAGTCTTTTAGCAAAACAAACTCGGTAGACAAGGGGATCACTCAGGGCGCGCAGCACTCGGGACGCCTCGGAATGCTCCTGATGTTTTTGAGGAGAAGAAGAGGGAAGTGCTCCCTTATTTGCGCCTAGTGTAGTTTCAGTATACCTCTTGGGGAATACCACTGTAGGGATCCGATTCATCGGACCCACTCAAGGGCTTGATCAATCAAGCCCCTACCTCTGCATTGGCCGAATCGAGAGGCGCGATATTCCCCAACAGGTTTCCTGCAGATGCACTAGGGCTCACTATCGCTGCCCCGAGAAACCAAGAGAATGGAGAATAGAGAGAGGAGGGCTCGGCCCCAACTCCTCATTTCTTCTTACTGAGTTCGCGGAATTGACACCCGCACCAGAATTCGAGAGTAGACTTCACAAAATTGACGAATTGCTTCGGATCGGACGGCTTCACGACATACGCATTCGCCCCGAGTTCGTAACAAAGATGCACTTCGGCCTGCTGCGCCGACCCCGACATCATCACCACAGGAATGAACTTGAGATCGGGATCACTCTCCAGTTCTCCCAAAATCTCTAGTCCCGTTCTCTTCGGGAGCTGTAGTGCAAGAAGGATGATGTCCGGTGTTGGCGCCTGGAGATGCGCACCACGGCGAAAGAGAAAATCGAGGGCTTCCTCCCCGTCCTGGATAACATGAAGCTCAATCGACCGTAGGCTCTCTACTAGCCCGCGGCGCACGAGCGCGATATCTGCTTCATTCTCCTCAATGAGTAATAGCTGCATGGTTACCCCGAGATCTCGCGAGGACCCTCCGGCAATCTGTCTGTGACGGCGTATCGTAGCGGTCTCGACGAAGCAAAAGCGGAAGAGGAGAGCACAGTTTCTCTCAACACCATCACCCTGAGTTCTCCCGAGTTGCACCCATTCCCCACGAACAGTATGACCAGAACGCCGCCATGGCCGCGATTTTCTGAAAATACTCTTCCAGTGTCATCGGCTTCACCATGTACGCGTTGGCCCCCAACTCATAGCAACGGTTTACATCGTATGGGTTCGCGCCGCTGCTCAGCACCACAACTGGGATGAAAGAGCGCTCAGGAGCACGGCGCAGCTCTGCTAGGACTTCAAACCCATTTTTCAGGGGCAGGTTCAGATCTAAGAGGACGAGAGCGAGCGGGGTAGGCGTGGCGAGCGGAAGTTCGCCCCGCAGCATCCGGAGGGCGTCCACTCCAGTCTTAGCGACACTGAGCTCGACCGAGCATGGCGCCATCTCGAGCGCCGCTCGACATAATTCAATATCGCCAGGATTATCTTCGACCAACAAAATATGCATAGCTGATGGAGGTCAGGATCGCTCCTCGCTTCTCTTTAAGTTCAGCAGAACGGGGAAGTTATACAAGTAGAGTTCTCCTCCTCTAAAAAATCGTAGACTTTGAACCACGCACAGTTCCTTGCCAGCGTATAAACGGGCCGCTTGAGTATTGGAAACAATAGCCGACGGAGGCGTCAGAAGGACAGAAGGCGGGCAAGCCTGGAAGGTATCAATCAGAGGGGGAGGTGTCGTACGAAGTTTTCAGAATCAACAGATTCTCAAATTTCGTAAAACGGAGTAATCCAGTTTGCGCGGGCGCTGCATATCCGCGCCACAGACCGCGCCCGCGTCTAGCAGAGAAGAGCGGAGACTATCCTCCGTATTTGGCGCCAATCTCTTTGAGGGTGAGAGCATCAATATCCGCTTTGGGATTGGCTTCTATAGTCTTTTGGACATCATCTCGTAAGCCGCCTTCGATAACTTCTCCGACCACCACGCTGTGGTCGCCATATTCATGGAAGCCTACGACTTTACATTCCACCCAGGCCGGTGCGTCGCTGATGATCGGGCAGCCGGTGTTCGGCCCAGCTTGGTACGCAAAGCCGCCCATTTTGCCGCCCTCGGGTTCAACATGTTTGAAGAACGCAAAGGCATGACCTTTTTGGCCCGTGCCAAGAAAACTCAGGGTGAATTGTTTAGTGTTCTTTACCATACCGTGAGCGCCGGAATCGCCTTTCACGCCGACCACAACGAGGGGCGGCTTAAAGGACGCTTGCGTGGTCCAGTTCACCGTCGCCAAGGTCTGTTTGTCGCCTTCTTTGGCGCCCAATACTTGAAGACCGTACGGGATCGTCAAAAGAGCGGCCTTTTTTGCTTGCTCATTCATGGCAGATGCTCCTTTCTTCTGGGAATGGGCAGACGATAGCCCCCACTCGCCGTCTTTGTCAACTCATAGAGAGCCAACCTTGCGGCTGAGAGGGGAATTTGCTTAGATTCGCCCTTACGCATTTGGGAGCATTCTTGAACGTAGGAGGACGACATGGCCAATTTTGTGAAAGTGGCCCAACTCAATGAAGTGCCGGCAGGCCAAGGTAAGTGCGTCGAAGTCGAAGGGAAACGCATCGCTCTTTTTAATATAGACGGGACGGTGTATGCGCTTGATGACGTTTGCCCTCATCAGGGAGGACCTATCAGCGAAGGAGAATGTGAAGGAAAAGTCGTGACCTGTCCGTGGCATGGCTGGGAATTCGATATCGACACTGGAGTGAATCGAGACGATACCGATGTCGCCTTAGAGAAATTTGAGGTGAAAGTAGACGGCGACGACATTCTCGTTGCACTGTAATCGTTTCTTTCCTTCTTCCCACTTTTTTGCTGCGCCTAGCGCCGCTACGTTTCTAGTAGCGGCTCCTCTTCTTTCTTCCGTCGAGAGTCTTTGCTAGCCTTCTACATGTATGAAAACCTCATTAGCGGTATGGCATACCGCCCATGGCGCGGTATGGCTTAATGACCGCGGCGTCGAGCTGCCAGAGCGGTTTACTGATCTTACCGAGGAATATCGTGCTGTGCGGGAACAGGCTGGCCTTATCGACGTTTCTTTTCGCACACAGGTGCGTATGACCGGAGAGGATCGGGTCAGCTTTCTCCAAGGCATGGTCTCCAATGACGTCAAAGCCCTGAAGCCGGGCGGTGGTTGTGCAGCGGCGCTACTGACTGAACAAGGGCGCATCGTTGCGGATCTACGTGTGTATGCTTTGGAGAATTGTTTTCTGCTTGATGTCGATGAACGGGTTAAAGAGGCAATGCTGGACGCCTTGTCCCGCTTGATCATTGCCGATGACGTTGAACTGGAAGACCTCAGCACTACACATTCAACGCTTGCGTTACAGGGACCCTTTGCCTCGCAAGTGCTTGTCGCAGCTGGCGTCACAGCTTCCCTTCCCAAAGAATTCCAGCATCAGGAAGTCATAATTGCAGGCGCGCAGGCCCTTCTTGTCCATGTCAGCGACACAGGAGAAGACGGCTACGAAATCTCTGTTGCTCGTGAACAGGCGGAATTGATCTGGCAGACGTTGTGGCAAGCTGGAAGGCCGCTTGGACTGCGACCTGTTGGTCAGGCTGCTCTGAATAGTTTGCGGATTGAAGCAGGTATTCCATGGTATGGCGTCGATATGGATGAGAGGCGCATCATCTTAGAAGTTGGCCTGGAACAAGCAATCAGCTTTAAGAAAGGGTGTTACCTTGGACAGGAAGTGGTGGAGCGTGCGAGCGCCCGCGGCCACGTCAATCGCAAACTTAGTGGACTGATTATCCAGAACGGCGATTCGTCTCACATGCTGCCTGCTCAAGACGACAAGTTATTCCACGACGAACAGGAAGTTGGATGGATTACCAGTGCAACATGGTCTCCACGATTGGAACGGGCGATTGCATTGGGATATGTGCGACGAGAACATCTTACTCCAGGAACGCGACTTAGGATTGACAGACAAGGGACGCCCATGATAGCGGAAGTGACTACTTTACCGTTTCCCCGGTAAGTTATTGTTTCATTTCGATCAGGAGGGAACTATGGCGCAACTTGGCAAACGCTATTTTTGCGAATCCTGCGGCACTGAGGTGCTGTGTAATAAAGCTGGCAATGGTGAACTCAACTGCTGTGACAAAGACATGCAGCTCAAGGAAGCCAAACCATTGCCGTCTTCGGACTAAAAACGGTCAGTTCTTAGCAACCGACCGTTAGCTGTGTAGGGGCGTTCATGTGGACGCCCCTATGTTTTTCATCTCACCGTGTCTCGCGCCTCTTTGTCTAAAGCCGATCTCTTCTTGTCTGGCGCGCATGTCTTGACGCTCGATGCTCGTCGTCCTCAGGCTCACGCCATCGCTATAGCAAATGGAAAGATTCTCGCGGTTGGCGATGAACAAGAATTGCGTCCGTTTTGCCACTCTCAAACGCAAATACTGCCATGTTCAGGGAAGACCGTTCTGCCTGGGTTCATTGATCCCCATCTCCATATTTTTGCCTGGGCGAGTCGGTACTGTGGAGTTGAGGTAAGCGCTGCGCGCTCCATTGTTGAAATCCAAAATCTCTTGAAACAACGACTACCAGACACGCCGGCTGAAACGTGGCTACGGGCGTACGGGTATGATGAATTCTTTCTTGCTGAGAAACGACATCCGACACGCTGGGAGCTGGATGCGGTCTCCACTCACCATCCCATAATTTTGCGGCATCGGACTGGACATGCTGCGGTGCTCAACAGCACTGCGCTCCAACAGGCAGGCATCGACTGGCAGTTCGCGTCTCCGGCTGGCGGCCAGATTGAACGAGATACACGATCAGGAGAGGCAACCGGTGTTGTGTATGAACTAGAGTCATTCCTTCGTACAGTCATTCCTCCACTGGATGAGCGCGAATTTTTTGCTGGCCTGCAACAAGCCAGCAATGAACTATTGCGCCAAGGCGTGACGTCTTTTCATGACGCAAGCGCCGGCAATTCGCTGGAAGAACTGTCATTATTTCAGCGCCTACACAAAGAAGGCATTCTTGCATCTCGCGCGACAGTGATGATGGGCATCACGGCGTTACCACAACTTTTAGACGCTGGCCTAGCACCATTTGCCGGAGATGAACAAGTAAGACTTGGCAGCATCAAGATCATGGTGCATGAGAGTGGAGGAGTGCTGCACCCACATCCGGACGAGCTGGCGGAGATGGTGGGGCAAGCACACCGGCAAGGATTTCAGGTTGCTATCCATGCGGTCGAGGAAGGACCAATTTGCATTGCTCTTGAGGCGATTAATCAGGCGCAGCAATGGTTCCCGCGGGTGGACCACCGGCACCGCATCGAGCATTGTTCTCTCTGCCCTCCCCCATTTATTGAAACATTAGCTGAGACCGGCAGTGTGGTGGTGACTCAGCCAGGGTTTTTCTATTTTTATGGAGAAAAATACACAGCTGAAGTCGATTCCCACCTGCATTCTTGGCTCTACCGGATAAAGAGCTTACTGCGTCGTGGGGTAGTTGTTGCTGGCAGCTCGGATTGCCCAGTTGCCCCGGTTGCGCCTTTGGTCGGCGTCAGTGCAGCTATGACCAGGAAGTCTCAAAACGGGGCAGTAATCAACAAAAACGAGAGTTGTTCACTTATTGAAGCACTTTCCCTTTTTACTATGGCTGGCGCATGGATAGGGTTTGAAGAAATGAGCAAGGGACGGATTGCTCCCGGTCTGTTGGCCGACCTTGTCATTCTTGATGGAGGTCTCACCCGGATCTCTTCGGGAGAGATTGCGAATATGGACGTGCATACGACAATCATCGGCGGCAAGGTCGTGTGGTCTCGGTAACGGTTGTCAGACGCCCCTCACCCTATCCCTCTCCCCCGAGGGGGAGAGGGCAGCAGACGCAGAGCGGCTGCGGGTGAGGGGAATCTTATGAGGGAAAACCAAATGAAAATTGCTCCAGAACCGCAGCGCACGTGAACACGAGA
>JACXTT010002271.1_pt1 | contig 30697 bp, 29 predicted proteins | sample 9270951 | NCBI WGS metagenome assembly JACXTT01 (sample SAMN15532306, study PRJNA645909) | rock metagenome | isolation source: weathered quartz diorite | place: Puerto Rico | collected 2017-06-21 | reverse complement strand
AGTACCGCCCACTTTAGTAAAGTAGCTGCGCACGTTGGCCACGGTGCGGTTAATGTTATCGGTAGCGGTTTCAACCAGGATAGGTACACCGTGCGGCGCGTAGCCTTCGTAAACCAACTCTTCGTAGTTAGATTCGTCTTTGTTGGACGCGCGTTTGATAGCAGCGTCAACACGGTCTTTAGGCATGTTAACGGCCTTGGCGTTTTGTATAACTGTGCGCAGGCGCGAGTTGGTATGCGGATCGGGGCCACCGTCTTTAACGGCCATTACAATTTCTTTCCCCAAACGGGTAAACTGGATGGCCATTTTTGACCAGCGCTTAAATTTTCTCTCTTTACGGAACTCGAATGCTCTTCCCATTTTGTTATTTAGTCCATGGTCAATAGTCCATAGACCATAGTTTTTATCGTTTATAATTTATCATTGCCATGGACTATTGACCATCGTCTATGGACTACGAATATACTTTTTTCAAATTTACCAACATATCCTCCGCCATTTTTGGCAGGTCGTAAGCCATGTGCCAGCCCCAGTCTTGTTGCGCTTGGCTATCGTCGATAGATTTTGGCCAGCTATCGGCTATAGCCTGCCGAGGGTCAGTATCAGCGTAGCTCATGTTAAAACCGGGTAAATGCTTTTTGATCTCGTCGGCCAGCATTTGGGGTGTAAAGCTAATACCTGCAAGGTTATAACTCGAACGAATTTTTATTTTTTCTGCCGGGGCGGCCATTAATTCCACGGTGGCGCGTATGGCATCGTCCATATACATCATCGGCAAGGCTGTTTGGGCTGATAAAAAGCTCTGGTATTCACCTTTTTTAATGGCTTCGTGAAAAATATGTACGGCGTAATCAGTAGTGCCACCGCCGGGGTTTGCCCGCCAACCTATCAATCCCGGATAACGGATGCTGCGCACATCCAAACCATGTTTATCGTGATAATGCTCGCACCAGCGCTCGCCGGCCAACTTGCTAAAACCATAAACGGTGTTAGGGTCCATTACGCAATATTGCGGGGTGTTGTACTGCGGCGAATGCGGACCGAAAACGGCTATTGAGCTGGGCCAGAATACTTTGGAGACTTTAAACTCCACAGAAAAATCCAGTACGTTGAGCAGGCCGGTCATGTTGAGATCCCAGGCCATTTTAGGTTTTTGTTCGCCCAGGGCCGATAGTATGGCGGCCAGCAGGTAAACCTGTGTAGGCTGGTGTTTTTCGAAAATATGGTGCAGGTTATCCTTATCCAATACATTGGCCAACTCAAAGGGGCCGCTGTTGCGGATGGCGTAGGCGGCGCTGTTGATATCGCAGGCGATAACGTTTTCGGCGCCGTTAATTTCCCTTAGGGCAGTAACCAGTTCGGTGCCTATTTGTCCGTTAGCACCTATCACTAAAATTTTTTCGCTCATGCTTCTCCAGGTTTCACGGCAAAGGTAAAAAATTGGCCGAAATGAAACCGGGTTTTGAGGTCGGCAAAATCGCTATTTCCGCGTCATATTCGCATAAAATAGGCTACTGTTTTGATAGATTTTGTATAATTATTCGGCTTAAATTTTCATGAAAGACAAAAAATCTGCATCTTTGGGGCTATTAATAATTAACAAGTTTTATAAAATTTAAAAAAATGAAAGTCGCAGTTGTAGGTGCCACTGGTTTAGTGGGCACTAAAATGTTGCAGGTTCTGGCAGAACGCAACTTCCCGGTTACCGAATTGATCCCCGTAGCTTCTGAAAAGAGCGTTGGTAAGGAAATTACTTATAAGGGTAAGCAATTTAAGGTGGTAAGCGTGGATACAGCTATCGGCATGAAGCCCGACCTGGCCCTGTTTTCGGCCGGCGGCAGCACTTCGCTAAAAGACGCCCCGCGTTTTGCCGAAGTGGGTACTACGGTTGTAGATAACTCATCGGCATGGCGTATGGACCCTACCAAAAAACTGGTAGTGCCCGAGGTTAATGCTGATGTGTTGACCGCCGAAGATAAGATCATCGCTAACCCAAATTGCTCAACCATACAAATGGTAGTGGCCTTAAAACCACTGCACGATGCTTACCAGATCAAACGTATCGTGGTATCAACCTATCAATCGGTTACCGGTACCGGCGTTAAAGCTGTTGAACAGTTAATGAACGAGCGTGCTGGCATTGATGGCGCTAAGGCCTATCCGTACAAAATTGACCTGAACGTTATACCACAGATAGACGTTTTTGGTGATAACGGTTATACCAAAGAGGAAATGAAGATGATCAAAGAAACCCAGAAAATTATGGGCGACAATAGCATCCGCGTTACCGCTACTACTGTGCGCATCCCGGTTATGGGTGGGCACTCAGAGTCGGTGAACATTGAGTTTGCTAACGATTTTGATGTGGAAGAGGTAAAAGCATTGCTGGCCAAAAGCCCGGGTGTGATAGTTACTGATGATATAGCTAACCTTAAATACCCAATGCCGCTTGACGCGCACGAAAAGGACGAGGTTTTTGTAGGCCGTATACGCCGCGATGAAACCCAGCCCAATACTTTAAACTGCTGGATTGTAAGTGACAACCTACGTAAAGGCGCCGCTACCAATGCCGTGCAAATAGCCGAGTATTTGGTTGCGAAGCATTTGATAGGCGTGCCGGCAGAAGTTTAATGGAGTTGTTGGTGATAACACCAACAACGGCGTTTGTTTAAATATTTTAATAGGGATGACCGAGAGGTTATCCCTATTTTTTTGAGTTAGGGTCTGATCAATCCCCGCACTTTTCTTTCGCATACTTCAAATAATCCAAATACAAGGGCTCTTTTACAATGATCTTTAAAGCGCGTACGTGCGGGTCTTGAAGGTTATCGCTTTCGCTGCGCAGTTTCATAAATTTTAAACCGGTTTTTAGTGGGAGACAATCGCCGGTTTCGGCCATTTCTTTTGTTTTTAAAAGCGAGTATTCAAATGCGGCCTGTTCGCTATCCTGTGGGTTACGGTTTGCCTGAGGGGTTCGTAAAAAATAATGCAGGTGGCCTATCTCGTGGTATAAAACCACGATCAGTCGGTTATCGTCAAACCCCGGCTGCTCACTTTCTAGGTATCTGGTACTGATGCGAATAACATCGGTTGGACTGGCTGACGCCGGGCCGGTATCCGGCCCGCTGGTTTTGATAAAAACAAAGCGTTTGATCAGGCTGTCATGAGTTTTGATGTATTGGTACTCCCGATAAAACTTGGGGAAAGTTTGTGCGCACTTGGCGAGCAACGCATTCGCCGCGGCAGTATCAATCGCACCGCCGTCTTGCGCATATGCCGTGCTGCAAAGCAAGGTGATGATCAGGATGGTTAACAGGTTTTTCATTGGTATAAATTTAACTTTTTTTGTTGCAAAACCAGCCATTTATGCGTATATTGTATGTTTTAGGGTAAGGAACAAAAGCAAGGATAAAAGATAAAGCTTATTTGTTTGCGGTGCGGTCGTCCATTGAATTATTTCAATTGAGACTTGGGTATACGCATGAATACCCATGTGTTTGATGGGTATAAAAAACGGGAAAGCTGCGTTTAGAACGAATTGATAAGTGTTTTGGTCGAAACATGGTAAAAATACCCATAAATACCCATGTGTTTTTAAGTCAAAATTCAAAAGCTAAAAGTCAAAAAGACTTGCAAAGTCGCTCTGTATGATGGGGTGCCGAATCCCGATAGCCATCGGGACGGCATGACCTGTCTTAGTTTTAAAAACCTGAAATCGAAATTCCGAAACTGCGAAGCATTCTTGAGCACCTTAAAAAAAATAAGCAACCGCGAAAAATCCGAAATCAGAAAACCTATCTTTGCCGCATAATGAAATACCTGATAGTTGGTCTGGGCAATATTGGCCCCGAGTATGCGGATACCCGGCATAATATTGGTTTTATGATACTGGATAAACTGGCCAAAGAGGAGAACTGCCAGTTTTTTAACATGCGCCTGGCTTACTATACCGATTTTAAACTGAAAGGTAAAATGGTGCACCTGATCAAACCAACCACCTATATGAACCTGAGCGGCAACGCCCTGCGTTACTGGATGCAGGAGTTAAAGGTACCTGTTGAAAATGTGCTGATAGTAGGTGATGAACTGGCCTTGCCCTTTGGCACCCTGCGCCTTAAACCCAAAGGCAGCGCCGCCGGCCATAACGGCCTGAAACATATTGAAGCTACCCTTGGCCACAGCGATTATGCGCGCCTGCGTTTTGGTATTGGCAGCAATTTCCCCAAAGGTAAACAGGTTAACTTTGTTTTAGATGCATTTGACAAAGATGAAGCCCTGGACCTGCCCGCTTTGATCGACCGTTCGATAGAAATGATCAAAGGTTTTGTATCCATCGGTACCGAGCTCACCATGACCCGATACAACAAATAAAGGCACTTAGGTGATTTTCGCACACTCTGTATCGGGATAATAATTACATTTTGCGGCAAATGTTAAATATGGATAACATATAGTTAAATGATGTTAAAGTATTTTGCGTTTAGCGGTAACTATTTAATTTTTGCCGTGTCTTATACAAAAAATTGACACAACACTGAACCTCGTTTTTATGAAATACGCTTTACTATCGCTTAGTATTATCTTACTTTTTACCTATAATTTATTAGCCCAGGCACCTGCAGCGCCTAAAACCACTGTAAAAGGCGTGGTTATTGATTCGGCAACCAACCAGCCTTTGCCATTTGTTACTGTGGTTATCAAAAATGCGGGGAGCAATGTGCCGGTAAAGTCGGCTATCACCAAAGACAACGGGGCGTTCGAAATGAGTATCGCCATGCAAAAAACCTATCAGCTTGCAATAGCTTCGTTAGGTTACAGGGCAAAAGCCATTGCTTTGCCCAGCGCTGTTGATGGGGTTATTGATGTAAAAACGATCATCCTTTCGCCAACTACAGGCCAGCTTAAAGAAGTTTCGATAGTAGGTGCCAAACCGCTCATTAAACAGGAAGTAGACCGTATAGCCTATGATGTATTGAACGACCCGGAGAGCAAAGCTCAAAGCGTATTGGACATGATGCGCAAAGTGCCGCTGCTATCTGTCGACGCGAATGATAACATCAAACTAAAAGGGCAGGGGAATTATAAAATATTGCTGAATGGTAAAGAGTCGGCCCTGATGGCCAAAAGCCCGTCGGATGTGCTGAAAAGCATGCCGGCCACTAATATCGAAAAGATAGAAGTGATAACCACCCCGCCAGCCAAATATGATGCAGAGGGTTTAGCGGGTATCATCAACATCATCACCAAAAAGAACGCCGACCAGGGCTATAACGGCAGTGTGAACACCCGTTTTAACTCGGTATTTGGTCCGGGCATTAACATAAACGGAACTCTTAAACAAGGTAAATTAGGTTTCGCGGGCTTTTTAGGCTTTGGCAGTAACGGCAGCAATGACAACTATGCAACAAACGTACAAAGCTTTATAAACAGCGGGGTAGCCATATCACAAAACACCAACAATCATTTTACGGGGACCAATCATTTTGGTAACGGTACTATAAGTTTTGAAATTGACAGCCTGAACCTGATCACCGCCACTTACCAGTTTTATGGTGGTGATAACAGCCAAACCAACGGGCAATTTTCATCGCAATACAATTATAGCCAATTGGTACAACGATACGATTTGAACAGCGACAGTAAAAATACCTTTAACGGCCTGGATGCCAACGTTAATTACCAGATAGGGTTCAAAAAAAATAAAGACCAGTTGCTTACTTTATCGTACAAGTTAAGCTACTCGCCAAACACGCAGTTAAACACCAATGTTATTAGTAATGTGTTTGGCACGGCGCCTGTTGGTGCCAATTACCAGCAATATAACGATGCCGGTAACAAGGAACACACTTTTCAATTGGATTACGTACAGCCATTTAATAAAAAAATAAATATCGAAGCGGGTGGTAAAGCCATATTGCGCAATAACTACAGCAAATTTAGCACCAGCAGCCAAAACCCGGTTACGGATGAATATAATGTAAACACTGTAGCCAACGACTTTACCTACCACCAGGACGTGTATAGCGCGTACAACTCATATCTATTGAAATTTGAGAAATGGACCGCAAAAGTAGGCGCGCGGATAGAGCATACCCAAATCAATGCGGATTTTACCTCGACGGGAAGTTCGATCGATAAAAGTTATGACAACCTCATTCCATCAATATCGGTACAACATAACCTAAAAAGCAGCAGTTTAACTTTAGGCTATACGCAACGCATACAAAGGCCGGGTATTTACCAGTTAAACCCTTTTGTTGATAAAACCAACCCACGGTTTATCAATACCGGTAACCCGGATTTGAAACCCGAGCTAAATAATACTTTCGAGTTTAACTACAGTAATTTCTCAAAAAATGCCATCACGCTTGGCTTGAGTTATGCTTTCTCCAACAACTCCATTCAAAACGTAACCAACATAAGCACACAGGTTAACGGCAGCAAAACGGATACCATTACCACCACCACGTTCCAAAACCTGGGTAGCAACAAAACACTGGGCTTAAACCTTAACTGGAACTTAAGTTCGGTTAAAAATTTGAATGTAAGTTTGAACGCGCAACTGTCGCATGTGTGGTTAAAAGGCACTTATAATGGTCAGCTATATTCGAACGACGGTTTTGGCGGCAACGCGTTCTTAAACCTTGGCTACCGGTTTGATAAGGGTTACCGTTTAGGTTTTAACGGCGGCTATTTTTATGGCGATGTTAACCTGCAGGGCCGCAATGGCGACTATGTGTATACATCGTACGTGGCGGGTGTTGATGTGCTTAAGAAAAAGGGCACCATATCATTAGTGGCCAATAACCCATATTCAAAATATTACACCTCGCATTCGTCAACCACCACGGGGCAGTTTATCCAAACATCGGATTATAGCAACCGCTACGCCAGTTTTGCGGTGCGTTTAAACTATCGTTTTGGTAAATTGAACACCAACATTAAACAAAACCAGCGCGGTATCAATAATGATGATACAAAAGGCGGCGGTGCTGCAAAACCAACCGGAAATTGATAGTTTTGCCGGATGAAAGTTTACGGCATCCCCAATTGCGATACGGTTAAAAAAGCATTAGACTGGTTTAAAGCCAACGAAGTGGCTTACGAGTTTCACGATTTTAAGAAGTTGGGCATCAGTGCCGATAAATTGGAAGAGTGGGCAGCTAAAGCAGGGTACGAGAAAATACTCAACCTGCAAAGCAGCACCTTTAAAGCACTTGACCAGGCCGTAAAAGACAGCACCACAACCAAAGCAGGTGCCTTTGACCTGGTGCAACAAAAAACAAGCATCATTAAACGCCCGGTAATTGAAGACGGCGATTTTTTGTTTTTTGGCTTTAATGCCGATGCTTATGCCAGCCATTTTTTAAAAGGCTGAGCCGCACATTGATCTCGCCCGTATAATTTGCGTAACATTTATTTTACCAAGCCCCAGATTTGCCAATTTATCTTCATATTTAGAAAATATTTTAGTTAACTGATCCTAAAACAATGAATTACAAACTTATCTCAGGGTGTGCCCTGGCTTTTTTGTTAGGCGCTAACATCGCCGGTGCACAAACAACCCCACCTGCAACTACACCCGCAAATGCCCCTGCCCAAGGTGGCCGCGGCGGTTTTAGACGACCTAATATCCAGCCTTTTACCGAGGATAACGTGCCCGCTACCAAGTATGATTACCATGACCTTTGGAAGCCGTTTATGTACACCAAAAATGGTGACGAAACACGTGCGGCCGATGGTCAGCCGGGCCCAAAATACTGGCAAAACCGTGCCGATTATGCTTTGAAGGCCCGTATTGACACGGCCGCTAACGAAATTACCGGCAGCGAGGTATTAACTTATACCAACAATAGCCCCAACAAACTTGGCTTTATATGGATGCAGTTAGACCAAAACCTGTTTAAACTGGATTCGCGCGGTAACAAGCAGGTGCCTTTGGTTAGCGACTCGACCCGGACAAACATTGTGCAGGCAAGCCGTAACTGGGGCCAGGGCCAGGTGTTTGATGCCGGTTACAAAATTAAATCGGTTAAAATTATCAGCATGGCCAAAGGCAGCACAACCGCTACCGAAACCGATGCCAAATACCTGATAAACGATACCCGGATGCAAATTTTTCTACCAACAGAAATTGCGGCAAACGGCGGTCAGCTAAAACTTAAAATTGAGTTCTCGTTCATATCGCCTGATTACGGTTCCGACCGTATGGGTATTATTTTACAAGGTTCGGCCCGTGGCCAGTCTAAAAACGGAAAAATATTCCAGGTGGCGCAATGGTACCCGCGCATGTGCGTGTACGATAACCTGCAAGGCTGGAACACATTGCCTTACACTGGCGAAAGCGAATTTTATCTGGAGTACGGCGATTTTGATATCAACATTACCGCACCTGCAAAGGACATCGTAGTATGCTCGGGCGAATTGCTGAACGCTAAAGATGTGTACACGCCAGAGCAGCAAAAACGCTGGGCACAAGCAGCACAAAGCGATAAGGTGGTGATGATCCGCTCGGCTGATGAGATCAATCAGGCGTCATCGCGCCCAAGCGGTAAAAGCGAACTGACCTGGCACTTTGCCATACACAATGCCCGCGACGCATCGTGGGGCGCTTCGGCAGCGTTTATCGTTGATGCCGCACGCATAAACCTGCCAAGTGGTAAAAAATCGATGGCTATATCGGCCTACCCGGTTGAGAGCGGTGCCGATCCTAATGCAGCCGCAACTACCGCTGCTGCTACGCCCGGCCAACGTGGTGGTGGTTTTCCTGCTGGCGGCCAATGGCACCACGGCACCGAAATGATCAAAGCTACGATCGAATATAACTCGAACAAATGGTTTGAATACCCTTACCCTGCGGCTACAGGCGTTGCCGGTAAAGCAGGCGGTATGGAATACCCTGGTATTGTATTTTGCAGCCTTAATGGCGGATGGGGTGTTATTGACCACGAGTTTGGCCATACCTGGTTCCCGATGATCGTAGGGTCGAACGAGCGTTTATACGGCTGGATGGACGAAGGCTTTAACACCTTTATCAATACCCTTTCTACAGCGTATGCAGACAATGGCAAGTATGCCACTGGTGGCCGCGGCGGAGGTGGCTTTGGTGGTAACGGGCCTACGTTAACACCGTCTGAGCGTTTGGCAATCACCTGGAGGGCTTATACCAGCCCGCCGCTTGAGCCAATTTTGAGCAACCCGGATAACCTGAAAGAAGCCAATAACGGTACCTTGCTTTACAGCAAGCCAAGCGCTGGTTTGGTGCTATTGCGCGAGCAGGTTTTAGGCCCAGAGCGTTTTGACTTTGCTTTTAAAACCTACATTAACCGTTGGGCGTTCAAACACCCATCGCCCGATGATTTCTTCCGCACTATGGAAGCTGCATCCGGCGAAAGCCTGCAATGGTTTTGGAGGGGCTGGTTTGAAAACACCTGGCGTTTAGACGTTGCCGTACGCGCGGTTAGGTACGTAAATAACGACCCAAGCAAGGGCGCTATCATCACCATCGACAACCTTGAAAAAATGGCTATGCCGGTTACCCTGGAGATAAAAACCGTTAGCGGAAAAACCGACCGTGTAAACTTTGCTGCCGAAATTTGGGAGCGTAACGTAAGCTGGTCGTTCAAGTACCCGTCAACCGAGGCTATCGAATCGGTAACTTACAACCCCGATGGTAAACTGCCCGACTACAACACCTCAAACAACGTTTGGACAGCTAAAAAATAAGCTTTAGCTTATAAAGCCTGATCGCCTCAAATGGGAGTAGCCATACTTCTTTTTGAGGCGATTTTTTTTATTTATATCTTGCACCAACATTTATACCTAATCAATGCTGTCAATTGCCCACCAGGTTTTTTTAGAAGTTGCGGCTAACCTTAGTTTCTCAAAAGCCGCACAGGTTTTATTTATTACCCAACCCGCGGTAAGCAAGCACATCAAGGTGTTAGAAGACCAGTATAAAGTGCCATTGTTTGAGCGCAAGGGGGCCAGTATATTGCTAACCGAGGCAGGTACCATGCTGTATAACCACCTGCTTAAAGCCAGCGAAATACAACGGCAGATAGAGTTCGACCTATCAACCCTGAGCAACATATCGCACGCCTCGGGGCATTTGCGCCTGGGTGCAAGTACCACCATCGCATTGTATATTTTGCCTTCTATTTTATCCAACTTTCAGCGCGAGTTTACCGATGTGGATATACAACTGGTAAACCGAAACTCGGAGTATATACTCAACGCCCTGCTAAACCACGAGGTTGACCTGGGCATCATTGAGGTGGAGAATAAACTGACCACGGTATCGTACCAACCGTTTATGAGCGACGAGGTTATACCTGTTTGCTCTGCATCAAGCCCGCTGGCAGGTAAAAGGCTGTCGCTTACCGAACTGACCAAAACGCCTTTAGCTTTACGTGAGCGGGGTTCGGGCACGCTTAACGCGCTGCTTAAAGCCTTGCTGCCACACGGCATCAAACCGTCCGACCTTTCGGTCAAAATACGCCTTGGCGGGACAGAAGCACTAAAGAACTTTTTGTTGGCCGACCAATGCCTTGGCTTTATGCCACGCCCATCCATTTTACGTGCTTTAGCCGAAGGCGACCTTGTTGAAGTGCCTATTGAAGGCCTTAAAATACAACGCGATTTCTTTTTTATCCGACGCAAAGGCACCGAAGATTTTGGCCTCACCAGTAACTTTGTGCAGTTTGCAATGAGAGGGGAGTAGAAGGCAGTCGGGAGCCCTGAGTCGGGGTCAGGAAACTAAAATGGCTGAGACACAACATGGAGGGTTGAGAAACAAAAAGCCCGGAATTGGTTCCCAGGCTTTTCTGTTTTAGTATGATATTGCAGTTTGTTTCCGTCTCTAAAAGACTCAAGACTGTGGGCTCGAGGCTCAGGACTAATTACAGTTTCCCAACTTCCTGAACCATATCGATCAGTTTGTTGGAGTAGCCCCACTCGTTATCGTACCACGATACCACTTTTACAAAGTTATCGTTTAACGAGATACCGGCTTTGGCATCAAATATAGAGGTACGTGCGTCGCCTTTAAAATCTTCGGATACTACTTCGTCCTCGGTATAACCTAAAATGCCTTTCAATTCGCCTTCGCTGGCTTCTTTCATAGCAGCTTTAACCTGTTCGTAAGTAGCAGGTGTTTTTAAGCGTGCGGTTAAGTCAACAACCGATACGTCGGCAACCGGAACACGGAAACTCATACCGGTTAATTTACCTTTCAACTCAGGCAATACCAGGCCAACAGCTTTAGCAGCGCCGGTTGACGACGGGATGATGTTTTGGTAAGCGCCACGGCCGCCCCTCCAGTCCTTAGCCGACGGGCCGTCAACTGTTTTTTGGGTAGCGGTTACCGCGTGGATGGTGCTCATCAAACCTTCTTCGATACCGAACTTATCGTTCAATACCTTAGCGATAGGCGCTAAGCAGTTGGTGGTACACGATGCGTTAGAGATAATGTGCTGATCGGCCTTTAACGACTTGTGGTTAACGCCCATTACAAAGGTAGGGGTATCATCTTTCGCCGGCGCGCTCATTACTACTTTTTTAGCACCGGCATCAATGTGTTTCTGGGCCGATTCCATGGTCAGGAATAAGCCGGTCGATTCGATGATCACTTCGGCGCCAACTTCGTTCCATTTTAAATTTGCCGGGTCTTTTTCGGCAGTAACACGGATGGTTTTGCCGTTAACTACCAGGTGGCCGCCTTCAACGGCGATGGTACCTTTAAACTGGCCGTGGGTCGAATCGTAGCGCAGCATATAAGCCATATAATCTGGCTCAACCAGGTCGTTAATGCCTACAATTTCGATGTCCGGCCTGTCAACAGCGGCCCTGAAAGCTAAGCGGCCAATGCGGCCGAATCCGTTAATTCCTATTTTCATGATGTTTTTTAATTTTTACTTGAGTAATATTTTAATAAGTTATTAATTGGTTCTTTAATTACATTGCTGATGGATATATCCATGTTGGCAGCCGTTTGTTGCAGTTGCGCCTGAAATGTTGCCGCTACCGAGCCAACAAAAAACACACTGGCCTGCGGCTGTTGTATAAGCAAAGGTACCACATAGGTTGATATAAATTGTTTGAAGCCCGATGTTATCAAATTTTTTATATAATCATCATCCTGGTTTTCGGCAAAAAAATCGGTAAACGAGCTTAAAAACAGTGCCGGTTGCTGGCCGCGGTATACTTTATCCAATATCTGCCTGCGGTCGTACTCGTACCGTTTGGTAAACCTTTTTTCTATTTTTTCGGGCAGGGTTTCGTTAATAAAATTTTTCAGCAGGTTTTTGCCCATCCAGGCTGCTGAGCCTTCGTCGCCTAAAATGTAGCCGAGGCCATAATTGTTAGGTACAATTTTACGGCCATCGTAATAAGCGGCGTTGCTGCCACTGCCTAATATACACACAATGCCTTTTTTATCGTGGCAGGAGGCAATGGCTGCTGCCATAATATCATGGTCCACAACTACTTTGGCCCGGTTAAAAAAAGCAGAAAGTGCATCCTGCACGGTTTTTATCCTTTCGGGAGATGAGGCGCCGGCGGTAAAAAAATATATTTTTTTGATCTCCTCGGCATGGTGTATCAGGTTGATGTTTTTGTTGAGCAGCGTAACTATGGCTTTCTCATCCAAAAAATATGGATTGATGCCCTGGGTTTTAAAAGTGGCAACGGTTTTATCACCGATGGCGAGGCGCCAGTCGGCATAGTTGGATCCACTGTATACCACTGCTATCATTTGTCAGATAGATAATATATTTGTCATTTCCATCAGGTCTTCTTCCAGTTTAAACTCGTGGTGGCTTAGCGCTTCTTCTAAACTCGTTAAAGTTATGCTGTTGCCGCGTAAACCCACCATTTTTTGTGTTTCGCCTTTAAGCAGGGCATTTACTGCCGCATAGCCTAAGCGACTGCCTAAAATACGATCGAAACTGCTTGGGCTGCCGCCGCGCTGCAAGTGCCCTAATATAGTAACTTTGGTATGATATGACTTGATACGGTCTTTAACAATTTTAGCGATGTCGTAAGCGCCGCCATGGTGTTCTCCCTCGGCAACGATCACGATGCTTGATGATTTACTTGGTGAGTTTTCGAGTGTATTGATCAGGTCCTCAATACCGGTTTCGGTCTCGGGGAGCATAATTGCCTCGGCACCGCCTGCAATACCGGCACGAAGGGCTATACAACCCGAGTCGCGGCCCATTACCTCGATGAAGAACAAGCGGTCGTGCGAGTCGGCCGTGTCGCGTATCTTATCAATAGCCTCAATAACGGTATTGGTTGCCGTATCAAAGCCCAGGGTATAATCAGAGCCGTAAAGATCGTTATCAATGGTCCCGGGCACACCCATAACGGCAATGTCGGGATATTTTTTGGAGAAACGCAGCGCGCCGGTAAAAGTACCATCGCCGCCGATGACTACCATGGCGTCAACTTCGAGGGCCTTTAAATTCTGGTAAGCTATTTCCTGGCCTTCGTCGGTTTTAAAAGGCATACACCTGGCGGTTTTTAAAATAGTACCGCCCAGCGCCAGTATATTACTCACCGACCGTTTGTGCATGGGATAGGTGTTGTTATCAATCAACCCCTGGTAACCCTGCCTTACGCCAACAACTTCTTTGCCATGGTAAATAGCCGTACGCACTACTGCCCGTATACAGGGGTTCATGCCGGGTGCATCGCCCCCCGAGGTTAAAACAGCTATTTTACGAATGTTTTGCATGTGTAAGCGGCGCTTATTTGTAAGCTACGAAGATAATGTGTAAAGTTTACACTATGTAAATTTATTTTTTTATTTTTCCATTCAAATTAACAGCCTATATTTATTTTTTTAATTAAAACTATAAGCATTTGGAAACAAGCTTACCTAAATTTGATTCGGCTTTTTCTATCGACTGTGTAATATTTGGATTTGAGGCAGGCGAGTTGAAAATTTTACTGATAGAACGTAACGAGGACCCGTTTAAAGACTGGTGGGCACTGCCTGGTAACCTTGTTGAAAACGACGAAAGTATTGAAACCGCCGCTACCCGGATATTGTACGAGCTTACCGGATTGCGGGGCTTGCACATGGAGCAGTTTCATACCTTTGGCGAGATAGGCCGCCACCCGCAGGGCCGTGTTATTACCGTGGCGTATTATGCGCTTATCCGCATCATTGGGCAAAAGGAAGTTAAGCCGGTTACACAATACGCCAAAAAAGCTTTCTGGCATTCGGTTAGCGACCTGCCCAAACTGGCGTTTGACCATAGCCTGATATTTGAGACCAGCATCCAAAAACTGCGCCGCAGGTTAAGTTATCAGCCCATAGCCTTTGAGCTATTGCCCGAAAAGTTTACGCTTACGCAATTACAAATGCTTTACGAAGCCATACTGAACAAAAAGCTGGATAAGCGTAACTTCCGTAAAAAGATGCTGAGCTACGGGTTTTTAAAGGAACTGGACGAGAAACAGAAAGGCGTATCGTACCGCGCGGCAAAGCTGTACAAATTTGACCGCCGAAAATACAATAAGATATTTCAGAATGATCTTGAGCCGTGAGGTTGGTTTATTAGGTTGATTAGGTGAGTAGTTGATCAAGCTACAATTTATCAACCCAATCAACCACTCACCCAATCAACCATTCACGACTCACTCACTTCCCTGGCGCTAATTCCAAATGATATTTTACCAGATTATCTATTGGTGAGCGGATGATATTGCCCATGGGCATTCCGTTTTCGGCCACTACTTCTTCCAATATATTACGAAAATTATACCCAACCGAACCTATGCAGTTAAAGGTGTATTTCTGGTAGTCGGGGTAGTGGGTAACCAGGTTTTTAAAAAAGTCCTGGAACGAGGTTTTTACCAGGTTGCGGCTATATTCTATATTGACCGTATTATCGTAAACAAATTTGCTAAAACTCGCGCAAAACCGGTTTGGCAGGGGCTTGGTGTACACATTGTCAATTACCTCGTCTGGCGTAAGTTTAAACGTGTCCCAAAAGTTTTGGCGTACCGCTTCGGGCATATAGCCACGCACATAATCGCCTAATAGTTTTTTGCCGATATAACAACCGCTGCCTTCGTCGCCCAAAATATAAGCCAGCGAGTCAATATTATGTACAATATCCTTACCATTGTAAATACAGGTGTTGGTGCCTGTGCCTAAAATAGCCGCAAAACCTTCGTTAACACCCAAAACAGCCCGAGCAGCTGCCAACAGGTCGTGCCCGATGTTAATTTTAGCGTTAACAAATACGCCTTTCATAGCATCGGCCACTATTTTTTTCTTATCCTCAACCGAGCAACCGGCACCATAATAGTTAACTTCGGTTACGTTTTCGGTCTCCAGATCGCCAGGTAAATTGCTTTTTAGCGATTGGGTGATATACTCTTTCGACGAAAAATAAGGGTTGTAGCCTTCGGTATTGAAATAAACTTTTTTCCCCTCGTCAGTAATTAAGCACCAGTTTGTTTTGGTCGAGCCACCGTCGGCAATGAGTATCATATCGTATTAATTAAGCTTGTTAAACCAACTATCATCAAAGTGTACAATAAACACTTTGTAATTATTAAGTGAAACTAAATATGTTTTTGGAATAATTGATAATTTACACCCGTTTTTTTATTATTTAATTGACAGACAGTTATATAGTTTAAAATGTTGTTTGTACAATTATTTACCAAAATTACTGCCCTTTAAGCACTTGCTTTTAAAAATCGGGTTGTCTTTAGAAAATTTTGGATATCTGCCTATTGTAATAATATTGTTTCGATAAATTAATTAAAACAAAACGAAACTAAATTACGTTTAACTAATAACCAATTATAAGGGAGAACCCACCCATGTTAACACTAATTATTGTACTGATAGTTTGCAATGTGTTTGCCGGTATTTACCGGGTAAGCCATAGCAAAGTTTATTAATTATATTGGATGAAGGGGCGGTGCAGGCCGCCCTTACTTGCCTGCTTAGGTTGAGCCGCCCTGACTTAACCCTGATATCTTGTCCACTTTTAATCCACCTCACACAACCCAATTGCTGTTTAAAAAGTTAAATAAATAATTTTATAATTAAAAAAATGACGTATAGGTAAGCAGTTTTACTTGACTTATCTCAAATTGATGCTTAATTTTATACTATTAATTAAAACACAGGCTTGAGTTTGGTGTTTTATTAATGTTCATCATCGCACCAGGAACGCTAAAAACATTACGCCATGAAAATTTCAACGGAAACACTCAAAAAACTTCAGCTAAAACCAATAATGAAACTGCAAAAAACATTATTCAAGCTGGCCAACAATTACTTTATCGAAATAGAGGATATTGACGAAAAAACAGAGTACGAAATGTACTGGGAAAACTGGGGGCGTAAGATACGCTTCAGCAAAGGTATTTTTAAATGCGAAGACGATTTTATCTACCATGTGGAGTACGCCTCTACCTGCAATGATTAGTGATCATTTTAGCTGATCCGTGAAATTTTTAGCCGAATACGAAAGCCGCCCTTTTAAAGGGCGGCTTTTTTGTGCCCAATTAATTAAGACTTGTATTGATATCGATAGTTCCCGTTAACAGCTGATGCACCGGGCATGAGTTGGCAATGGTTAACAACCTGTTACGCTGATCGTCGGTCAGCTGGCCTTCAAAAGTTATCTTCCGTTCTATAACTGTTCCGTTAGCGGTTTTAAACAGATCGAGTTTGACCAGTATACTATCTACAACCCACATTTTATGGTCGGCATACATGCGCAAGGTAATAGCCGTGCAACTGCCCAGGCTGGCCAATAACAGGCTGTAAGGGCTCATGCCCGTATCGGTGCCCATGGAACTTGCCGGTTCATCGGCAATAAGCTCATGCCCGTTTGAGCGGATGGTGGTTTGATAATGCGCCCGGTCAATTTGGGCCTCGGCGCTTGTATTTGGCTGTAAATTTAAACCCATGGTTAAAAGTACAAACATTATTTAATAACAAAAGGTTATCTTTCTCTGTGTACTTTGCGTTTTCTCTTTGTGTCCTCTATGGTAAAATTAACCACAGAGTTGGCTGAGGCTTGCACAGAGAGCACGGAGATTTTACGCCGCCCGTTAGTACCTATTCAATATGGCTTAATAAAAGCTATAACACCGGGTTGAGCCTTCAAACTTGTTGTAACCATCGCGGCTGGGTATGCTGGTCTCGTAACCGAGGCTACCTTCGGATGTGCCGCTGGTATTTGAATAGCCAATTTTTGATATAGAAGCATCGTGGCTTAAACCAAAGCGGAACTTTTCGCCGGTATCTTTATGGATAAAAAGGTCGAACACTAAGGATAGCACCACCGCATTTGGCGCGCCCTGGCCATCGGTACGGTACCAAAAACCCGCGCTTACGTTACGACGTTTATATTGTGCACCCGCGCTCATGGTTGCGGCATTACCTTGTTTGTAATATACTACCGATGGAATGATGTACGATTTTTCGCTTTCGTCGTAATTGTTATAAGGGTCGAGATCGAACTTGTAGCTTACATGTACCGTGCCGCGCATAGGCAACGGTGACGGTGTGCCGGTGAACGACTGATCGGGCTGGTTGATGTGCTGCAATGCCGCGCCGCCCATAAAATTGCCCATTACCAGGTTAACGCCAGCACCGGCATCAAAATAATAGCGGTTGTTAAACGCCGGGGCTTCGGCAGATGTTGCGGAGCCAGGCATATAGCCCGACGATGGGTCGATCTGATCTGCAAACACCAGTTTGCTGTAATCGACCGAGCGGTTGGCAACGCCGGCCTGTAAACCGAAAGAAAGCACATAATCATCCGAACCTACGCTGTAAGCATAGGTAGCTGCTACACTATTGCGAACAAAGTAAGCCGTACCTTCATTACTACGGTTAAACATTAACCCAACACCTCCGCCGGTGTTGCGCAGGTTATAATCGACCGAGGCGGTAAGGTAGTTTAAGTTACCTACCGCGCTGTATTGCTGTCGGTATATCATGTTTGTGCGCAGGTCGCCCTCAAACTGACCGGTTAAGGCAGGGTTGAGATATACGGGGGAGTTAAAAAATTGTGAGTAGATGTGATCTTGCGCGGCGGCGCCAATGGTAACTGTCAAAAAACTGATCAGCAGTAAAAATCTCCGTTTCATATCCTTATCGTTTTGCGCTGGCCAATTCGTCCAATCAATTAACCAGGTTGGGGTGTTATACGATAAGAAATTATAAATAGTTATAGTTAAATTGAAAAAAGGTTTAGCAGGAAGCAAGAAGCCGGAAGCACGAAGAAGGAACGCATTTTTATTGATACCTTTACTTAAACTACATTGAAAAAATGAAAACCAGTTATCTTTATCTGTACATAGCAGCGGGGTTTGTACTGCTGGGTATCAGCATTTACGATATCATCCGCGATTACCCGGTAATGCACGCCTCGTCGTTTTACGACCTGGTGCCCGCTGCGGTGTTGTTTTACATCGCTAATAAAGCTTACCGCGAAAAGCGTGATAAAGAGTTGATGTAGTTTTAAGGCAAAATTGAAAAGTCAAAATTCAAAAAAAGCCTGGTTGAATTAATAGGGCGTATACCTACAGCGCCTCTTTCATATACTCGGTAAGCGCATGTTTATTCGCCAGGTTAACAGTAAGGCATTCGTTCCAGTCAACCAGTACCAGCCCATAAGTTGTGCCCAATTTGTGCAGCATGTGTTCCAGTTTTTGCGGGTGATTGTTCAGGTCCTCCGATATCGGGTTATAATCGAGCCAGCAATTTATGATCATATCATCGCTAAACTCGTAATACAAAACATAGTTTTCAAAGCCAAAACCGCGGGTATTGGGTACCAGTTGCCGCTCGTCCGATGATCCGGTGTAAACCGTATCAAAATAAAACAGGCTTTCGGTTTTGATAAGGGCTTTAAAATCTATCTTATCAATATTTAAAAGCGCCAAAGGGTATGTAGTTTCTTCGCGGCAAGCGCAGCTTAAAAAGCCATGACCGGTAAAGTCCTGGTCGGCATACTCGGCAGGGCTATCTTTTTCAGCTTCCTTTTTGAGCAGGTTTTGCACAGGTATGAGTTCTAACTGCCGGTAATTATCCTCGTGAAAGAAAACCGAATCATGCACAGCTTTCTGCTTCGGCAATAACTCTTCCGAAATGTGCGAGGTGCAGGAATTGATTTTGTTAAGAAGGCCTTTCATGCTAAGTTACATCGTCCATCATACCTCATCCCTACCTGCCACAGGCAGGCATCTTCCATCAAGCTAAAGCGTCTCCTTTAGCCAATCAAAAAACTCGCGCTGCCAAACCAGCGCGTTTTGTGGTTTTAACACCCAGTGGTTTTCATCGGGCAGGTAAATGAGTTTTGATTTGATGCCACGTAACTGTGCAGCCTGGAAAGCCTGTAAACCCTGTTCAACCGGTACGCGATAATCTTTACCGCCTTGTATCACCATTATCGGTGTGTTCCATTTATCTACAAAGTTGCTTGGGTTAAACTTAGCGTACGACTTTTGCGCCTTTAAATTGGTTTTATCCCAATAGTTACCGCCGATGTCTTTATTGGCAAACCATATCTCCTCGGTGGTGCCATACCAGCTCTTCAGGTCGAACAGGCCATCGTGGGCCACGAAAGTTTTGAAACGTCCATTATGCACACCGGCCAGCATATAAACCGAGTAGCCACCGTAACTGGCACCTACACAGCCCAGGCGTTCTTTATCTACATAAGGCTCTTTGGCAATATCGTCAATAGCGCTCAGGTAATCTTGTATGGCCTGGCCGCCCCAGTCGCCGCTAATTTCTTTGTTCCACTCCACACCGTGCCCCGGCATACCGCGGCGGTTTGGCGCGATGACGATGTAGCCATTGGCGGCCATCAATTGAAAATTCCAGCGAAAGGAATAAAATTGCGATAGGGGTGACTGTGGCCCGCCCTGGCAATACAGCAGGGTAGGGTATTTTTTGTTGCGGTCAAAATCGGGCGGGTAAATAACCCAGGCCAGCATATCCTTACCGTCGGTAGTTTTTATGGTGCGCTCATCAACCCGGCTGGCCATGGTGCGGTTGTTTATCTTATCGTTAATGTCGCTTAGCTTTTGCATATTGCCGGTAGTCAGGTCAACGCTGTAAACCTCGGCGGCGTGGTTCATATCGGTGCGGGTAACTATCAGGCTGTTGCCAGATTGCCCGATGATACTGTTAACGTCCCACTTGCCGTTGGTGATCTGTTTGATGGCTTGCGGGGTGCCTTTGGCTACTTTAAGGTCGGCACTAAAAAGCTGCTCGGTTCCGTTCATCACGGCTAAAAAATAGATCTTGCTGTCGTCCTTACTAAAAACAAAAGCCTCTATGGTTTCGTCCCATTGGGCGGTAAGGTTAACCCTGGGGCCGCCTTTGGCATCGCGGATGATAATATCGTTCTTATCGGCTTCGTAACCATCTTCCTTCATGCTTAACCAGGCCATTTGCGTGCCATCGTTACTAATGGCTGGCTGGGTATCGTACCCGTTCATGCCCTGGGTAACGTCGCGGGTTTCGTCGGTAGCTATGGTGTATTGGTAAAGGTCGGTGTTGGTGCTTTGGGCATAATCTTTACCGGCTTTCTTTTTACATACATAAATAACACGTTTGCTATCGGGGCTAAAAATCAGGTCTTCCAACCCGCCGCTTGGTTTTTGCGGCACATCAAAAGCCTCGCCGTGCATAATGTCTTTTTCGTTGCTTATCTGGCCGTTATTGTAATCGGCCAAAAATATGTGCGAAAACTTGCCCAGGTTCCAGGTATCCCAATGGCGATAGTTCAGGTCGGTAAATACATAAGCGTTTGCTTTTGCGAGGTCGGCGTAGCGGTCTTTACCTGCAATTTTTTGCACCTCCACATCGCGGGTGTACATAATTTTTGTGCCGTCGGGCGATATGCGCACGTTATCAAAATCGTCTTGCTTGTTAGTGCTTAACATGGCCAGGTTGCTGCCGTCGGCATTCATTTGCCATATACGGCCGCCATACCAGTAGGTGATACGGCCAGCGGCATCGACCTTAAGAATAGCCTTGCTGCCCGGTTCGTTGGTGATCTGCTGTGGCTGACCGCCACTTACCGGAACACTGAATATATTAGGCTCGGATACGTTTTGGTTCATGTTGTAGGTGGTTACCGTGTAGATCACGGTTTTGCCATCGGGCGTAAGTGTGCCGCCGGCTAAACGCCCCATGCGCCATAGGGTTTCGGGTGTTAATTTTTGAAGCCCCTGCTGCGCGAACGAGTTAAACGTTGCCACGACAAAAAATAGCAGCGCAAATGATAATGATCTCATTGAGTTTCTTAATTGATTTATCCAAAAAATAAATATCCAACAAATATAGCGGCAATTACACCGGCAAGATCGGCAATTAAACCAAAGGGGATAGCGTAACGCGAATTTTTAATACCTACCGAACCAAAATATAAAGCTACAATATAAAACGTAGTATCGGCAGAGCCGTTGAAAATGCAGGATAACTGGCCTACAAATTTATCAACGCCAAAGGTTTTCATGTTTGATATCATCATGCCCTTTGCGCCCGACCCGCTCAATGGTTTAAGAAGGGCAACTGGCAGGGCATCGCAAAAACGGGTATCGACACCGATGAGGCCGAAAAACCACTTAAAGCCATGCACGATATAATCCAAAGCACCCGAAATGCGGAACACCGCGATGCCCACCAGCATGGCAACCAGGTAGGGGATTATTTTGACCGAGGTTTCGAACCCGCCGATAGCGCCTTCGATAAAAGCTTCGAACACGTTGATCTTTTTGTAAACGCCTCCTAAAATAAACACGACTGGTATGAGGTAAAGCAATAAGTTGCTGACCACTGATGAAACTACCCGGACCTGATCGGCAGTGAGGTAGTTGTGGAAATAGAAAATAATGAGGCCGATGAATGCGGTGAGGCCGCCAAGCCAGCTGATAATTACCCTATCCCAAAGGTTTAATTTTTGTTTGAGCGATACCGCCAGTATACCTACCATAGTGGCTACGTAAGTAGCGATGATACATGGTATAAAAATATCGGAAGCATCCTTTGAGTGGAGTATGGCCCTTTGGGCGATAATGCTGATAGGCAGTATGGTTAAGCCCGAAGTATGCAGCACCAAAAACATGATCTGCGCATTTGAGGCGGTTTCCTTTTCGGGATTTAGCTCCTGCAAACTGGCCATGGCTTTTAAGCCAAGCGGCGTGGCGGCGTTATCCAAACCTAACAGGTTGGCCGAAAAGTTCATCATCATGTTGCCGGTGGCCGGATGCTCGGTTGGCACTTCGGGAAATAAGCGATGGAAGAACGGACCTACAATGCGCGAAAGAAAGTTGATAGCGCCCGCTTTTTCGCCCACCTTCATGATACCCAGCCAAAAGGCCATGGTGCCAACCAGCGGCAGTGCGATATCCATTACCGAGGACTGGGACGACGACATGATACCATCGACCAATAGCTTAAACGCATCAACATCGCCTAAAAATATCAGCTTGCATAGCGCTATTATAAATGCGATGATGAAAAAAGCGATCCAGATATAATTTAGCGCCATTATAAAGGTTTAAAAAACAATAATACGTTTTTTAAGCTGAAAGGTAAAGGGAGAAGGTAAAAGCTCAAGGCAGAAAGCTAAAAGCGTAAACTTAAGGGCGGGTTAATAAACCATTCTCAAAATTGAAAACACCTTTTAACCCGAAATTTGCTGCCTGGTCAAGATATATTTCACCGGCAACTAAAGCGCCGTTGGCTTCAAAATATTCATAAGCGCCCCAGGTGTGCAGGTCGCCCATATCGGCTATGGTGTAAACCAATGTACTGGTTTGCTTTGGCAGATCGAATTGCTCGGTATAGTTTAGGCCGATATCGGCCTGAATGATACCTGCTTTGGTTTGCAGTTTGCAATTGCGGATAAGGATATGAAATATCTCTTTATTGTTAGGCGGGATGCGATAGTAATCGTCGATGTTTTGGTTTTGATACTCGCCGGATGCGATCTGCTGTAAAGCGAACAGAATACCATCAAAGTTTAACTTGCGTACAAACTGCCTTTCGGGGTCGCCCACATAACCGCCCGATTCGATGAGGATGGTAGCCATGCCCAACCGCTGAAAGTTATCGCCAAAGGAGCGGGGCTCAAAAGTATCGTCCCAGCGGCCAATTTGCCCGGGTATTTGTTGTTGCAGATGGTTATTGATACCCGCGACTACCTGTATAGCTTTTAAGCGCGAGGGGGTAACAGAAGCCCCCTCATCAGCAGGAGGTGCGAGCAAGGCAACTGGCGCTGGCTTTTTGCTGCCCTGTACCGACCATAGCGAACCCTGATCGTGCAGGTTAAAGCCAAACTCGGGTTTAATGCGCTGTTGTATTTGTTTTAATATGCTTGCTTCGGGGCTTTGTACGGCCATAAAATCGCGGTTTATGTCAATGCCCTGCGCGTTGCGGCGGGTAAAAACCTCTGCGCCGTCGGGGTTGAGCATGGGGATAAAGTGCAGGGTGCAGTTGTCCAATATTTGTCGCCGTAAGGTATTATGTTGGTCATCGCCCACGAAAAAGTTAAACAAGTCTACCATCGCCAGGGTGGCGGTGGATTCGTCGCCGTGCATTTGGCTCCAAAGCAATACTTTGGTTTCGCCTGTGCCGATACTCAGGCAATGAATAGCCCGACCTTGCGCCGAGGAGCCTATCTGCGCAACCGCAAAGATACACCCGGCCTTAAGCTGACCAATCTTGCTTTGTAAACCTGTGTGGTTTATAAAACGGTTGGTAAAGGTAAGGTCGATATGAGCAGAATGATCGGTCATGGTTATTGGTCAATGCGGTAAATATCGTGATTTGGATAACAATGCAGTTACATCAGCAAATAATTAGCAAGATCATTTGATAACTAATTATTTAGTTGTAGGTTAGTCTTGACCTTTAAACCAAACACCATGATGAAGAAATATAACCCCAAAAGCTCCGGCCTGATCGGCGCCCTTGTTTTAACACTTATTACAGCTTTTATCGCTACAGCACAAAAACTGCCAGGCGTGCAGGAGAAAGGTTTACGCGCACCTGCAAAGGTCAAAATTGATGGGGATGCTGCCGAATGGGGGCAATTTATGGCTTACAATAATAGCACTGAGATATTTTACTCGATAGCTAACGACGATGATAATTTGTACCTCATCATCAGGGCGGTTAAAAAGAACATCGCAAAAAAGATCATTATGGGTGGCATTAACTTTACCATAAACAGCAGCGGCAAAAAGGATGATATTGCAGCTGCAACAATTGGTTTCCCGGTGCTGAACAGAAAGGAAGCAAGCACCATTACCCAATACCTTGATAAAAAGCCGGATATATTGCCCGACACCGCTTTAATGAACCGAAACGCCGATACCTTAATGCGCAAAGCGAACCTGCAGGCAGGCAATAGCTTAAAGCTGATTGGGGTATTGGGGATAAAAGATATTACCGATAGCCTGATATCCGTATATAACGACAACGATATACATGCCGCTGCCCGGTTTGGTGTTAATATGGCCTTTACTTATGAGTTGGCGGTGCCTTTAAAATACTTAGGCTTAAACCTTACCCATAAATTTAGCTATCATATTAAGCTAAACGGATTAAACGCCACCGATCAGCACCATATTTTAACGGGGACAGGCAGCATTAGTATGGGCACCGACGGTACAGTACTACATAGTACGTTTATACCGCTTAACCAGGACCTGGTAGCTGCTACCGATCTGTGGGGTGAATATACGCTGGTTAAAAAGTAAGTTGGATAAGTGTGTTGATATTAATTTATGATCACACTTAACTATCTTTACATAGTTCTAATATAAGCCACAATTAATGTCATCAGAAGAATCATTATTTAAACAATTACACCAGGATAAAGGTGATTTTTATGTAAACTGCGATCAATGTATCGTTTGCGGTGCACCCGAAACAGTAGCTCCTGATTTGATTGATCATTCGAAGCTCGAATACGGCGTTTGTTATTTTAAAAAGCAGCCCGAAACGCCCGAGGAAGTGCGTCAGGCTATTGACGCGATGTCGGTTTCGTGCATTGAAGCATTACGTTACCGGGGGAAGAACGAAACTATATTAAAACGGTTATGCGAAATAGGGCTTGATCACCTTTGTGATGAAAAGGCAGTAGGTAGCTACAAAGAGATAATCAGAAACCGCGTGACATTTGAATATAACGGAACTATAAATGAATTGTCAGATAGTCTCGTAAAGGGTATGACACGTTGGAAAGAGGATCGTGTTTTCAATTTCAAAACTAATGGAGATGACAGGTTCGAGTTTCTTCACAAGTGGTCTAGAATTGAAGACGGGATCAACTACGCTTGTACCTTTAGTAAGGACGGATGTGAAATAAGTTTTACAGGTAGGGGTGTGCAGAAACTACAAGCTAAAAGTGGTTGGCGGTTGCATCATATATTGATCAAAGATAACCGGGTTAGCGAAATTACCTGGTTTGGTATTGACAAATCGAATAAATCAGGAACTCTTTTCCCTTATTAATTGATCATTATGCAAACAGCAGGATACTCAGGCACACCTTTAGCTAAAAAATTAGGCATCAAGCCGGGTTTCAGGGTTGAGTTGATCAACGCGCCCGATCATTACTTTAAACTGTTTAGCGATTTACCGCCTGATATTGTGCTCACGCATTATCCTGACGAGCTGAAAGACCTGATCCATGTGTTTGTTGATCATAAGGCAACATATTTTGAACTGTTGCCGGTTATTAAAGATCAAATTGTGCAAAATGGAACGATCTGGATATCGTGGCCAAAAAAATCATCCAAAGTACCGACCGACCTGAATGAGAACATCATCCGCGATTATGCTTTAGAAACCGGCCTGGTTGATGTAAAGGTTTGCGCGGTGGACGAGGTTTGGAGCGGGTTGAAGCTGGTGATACGCTTGGCGGATAGAAGCCCCCTAACCCTCCCGAAACAAGTTCGGGACAGGCTCTAAAGGGGGAATTGAAAATGGAATACAGAAAGTAAAGAATAGAGTATATGGAGAAGTTTCCGGAATTGAAAGAGGGCCAGGTTGCGTTGGTAAGGGCAGATTTTAAAACAGGGCATGTGCTGGATGAACAGTTTAAAGAGGCAGTTGCGATTGACCAGGAGATCTACACCGTTTTTGATGACAGGGCCCAGGCATTGCAATTTGCAAAATTGATGATTGCTGAGCGGAAAGATATTGAATGCGTAATATCCGGCGAAGATGAAGAGATGATATTTTACATTACCCCTCAAAACGTAGCCTCTTTTTAGCGCAAAAAATTTAATGCGAACAAACAAAAATGAGTAAGTACAAATACCTGACCAGTGGTTTGCCGGTACTCCTGATAACGGTAGGATTGATGCTCCAGGCATGTAATTTTGATCATAGTAAGGCAACCAATGCCACCGCAGCTTCCGTAGAGGATTTTGATACCTTTTTTAACCGGTTCAATACCGATACAGCTTTCCAGGTTTCGAGGGTTAGTTTTCCGCTTAAGGTAGTACAAAAGGGTGGTGAGGGGGAAAGCGACCATACCCGAATGTTGTTAAAAAAGGAGTGGCGGCCGGTTAAACTGGTAAGCCTTGCTAAAGGCCAACTCATCAAAAAGATCAGGGTTGGAAAAGATACGGTGAATGTGCAATTAACGGTAGAAGATACCGGCATACAGGTTGGGCATTTTTTTGTAAAACAAAACGGACAGTGGCGGTTGGCATCGGTTATGGATGTGTCCGACTAAAAAAACCGATAGCTCATTATGGAAAACATCAGCAACAATTACCTGGACAATATCAAAAAGCTATTCCGTTACTATAAGTCGGTTGGCGACAAAGCCATTGCCCAGGTTGATGAGCGTGGTATACACTGGCGGTATAATAATGATAGCAACAGCATTGTAGTTATTGTAAAACACATTGCGGGCAACTCTATTTCGCGATGGACGGATTTTTTAACTACCGACGGTGAGAAACCCTGGCGCGACCGGGACGACGAATTTGAAAATGAGCAGATGACCAAAGCGGATATGCTGGCCTATTGGGAAAAGGGTTGGGACTGCCTTTTTACCGCGATAGACCCCTTAACTGCCGATGACCTGATGAAAACCGTTTACATCCGTAACGAGGAGCATACGGTTATGGAGGCGATAAACCGTCAGTTGGCGCATATACCGTACCATGTCGGTCAAATTGTGTTTGTTGCCAAAATGATATCGGACGATGAGTGGCAGTCGCTCACCATACCCAAAGGGCAATCAAAGGCTTTTGATAAAACGCCGTTTTTGGGCGATAAGAAAAACTAAAGTTTACAGATGAGTTGGAAAAGGACTAACGCCCAAACAAATTATAGGTCAGCGGCGAAAAATAAACTTCGTGTATTGATCTTAATTGCCTTTTTATTTTCGGCTGCTGACGTTTTTGGACAGCGGGAGCATAGTTTTTTTCAAGCCGGGCTGAGCGGGTTGTTTGGCCCGCAAAAGTCGGTCTATCAAAATGGTCATGGCATTAATACTGAACAATTATGGGCCATTTCACCCTCTTTTAATTTAGGGCCGGAGCTTTCATTTTATTCAAACAGATCTGGGGGGAGCGACCTACAGGCACTTTCTACCCAGTTTGATGTTTACTATTTCCCCAAAAAGCTGATGGAGCGTATCACAAAAAAGGAATCGCCATTTTTAAATGGCTTTTATTTTTGCGCAGGCATAGGGCATAATTTTAAAACGGGTGACGTTTTTGATGATATCGTACTCAATACATCGCATTTTGGCCTGGGTTACAACTTCTCCGGTGTGTCCTCTTCATTTTATGTTAGCCTTAGTGCAAATAACTTCGCGTTACATCCGGGCTTTACGGATGAACAGGTGAAAAATAATTTCGTCAACACGGTAACCGTAGGGATTACATTGTTTGAAAAAAAGGTTAAATAACAATTGGCAGTCGCTCACCATACCCGATGGGCAGTCAAAAGCTTTTGATAAAACGATTATTATTGATTAGTATGCAATTGAAGCGTTAAGTACCAATCATTTCAACTCATCGGGTAACCAAACGGGGTACATACTCACTTGCTGCTTGGCGTTATCGGTTACAGGTATCATCCACTTATCAAAAAAAGGTGCCATATTGCGTCTGGTAGCCTTGCTTATCTGTACAAACCACATATCCCGTTTATCGGCTTGTTGTTTGGGGTATTGTGCACGCGGTATGGTACGGTAATATTTAAAAACATCTTCAACGGGCTGCCAGCCAAAACCTTCAATAATTTCGATGTACATGGATAAGGCTAAAAATGGGTCTTGCTGCCATTTTGCAAAGCTCGGTTTATCGGCCATGTATTTTTTAATGTTATCAATAACTGTTTGCTTATCGGGTACGTTACTGCTCCCATAAATACCTTTATGCAAAAGCTTATCGTACACGTACATAGTAAACAGGTTTACGGTAACCTCGGTGGTACCATCAAAATCCATCCCGGCAAACTGGTGGCGATGCCCCAATTCGTGAAATATACCCCATGTGCCATCCCGGCGAGATTTTACCTCGTTCAGCATATCGGCCGTATACTCATCATCGGCCAATACTATTTTATAGTCGTCGGTAAACAAATAACCCGCGGCAACCTCTTCGTCTACTATTAATCTTTCGGGATGCTTACGGTCGGGTGGCAGATGGGCAAGTTTGGCATTGGTATCCATCACTTCATCCCAAAACTTCAACACCTTTTCGGGGTCGTCAAGGTTGCGTACCCGATAAGAAGGAAAGTCCAGGATGATCTTATCTGTGACTAACTCGGTCCAGGGGGCATCATAATTGCGAATGGTACTTTTCCAATCGGCAACGCTGGTAACCCCTAATTTAAAATAAGGCTCTTTTACGGCACCTTTTACCTGTAGGGTAATCTGTTTAAGGGTACAGCTATCGGGTACTTTGATCAATAATATGCCGCCGTAGGGCGAATATACGGTCGTGGTATCTTTACCAAGGTCAAAGGTTTTGGTCAGGTCGTAAGGGGTACGGGTGTACTCGTCATGGTCTCTAACGTCATCGTTGTGCACGCCTATCTGCGCTTTTAAATATTGTACGCTGTCTTTGGTAGCAGTAGTAATGGTCACTCGTTCACCTGGCGGCACATACAGGCCCGTGCTATGCCAGCGAAAGTAGAGCGGTTCTGGTTCCCAAACACCCTCGTCGCCAACTTGTACAGGTATGGTTATTTTAGTGTCTATTCGCTTCGCGCTATCGCCCACCGTGCCGGGGAAGCTCTTACTGGCTGGGTCGATATAGGTTGCGCCCTTGCGCTGCCTGCCGTTCAATATGTTTTGCATATCGTAAACCAGGTATTGCGCAAAATCACTTTCTTTGATCGGATTATTATGCGATGGGATAGGCGAGAGATGCTTGGGATTGATCAGCTGCTGAATTTGAGCTATAAGCGGCGAATTTATGGGCTCAAAGGACAATACCAGGCTTAACGTATTGCGCATATTTATCAATTGCTCACTATCCCAGTTTTTGTAAGTGCCGTTTTGCAGCGCCTTTAATATGGTGGCTAAATGTGTATATCCCGGTGCCTCGCTTAGTATCAAATGATTGTTATGGTGTTGCGTTGCAATGGTATCGTATACATTGTATAAACCTGCGGATAAAATTAACCTGTCAACAATATCGTTCTCGTAGTAGCCCGGGCGTAAGGTTGACGCTAAAAGCAGTGTGCCGCCATTGCTTACAAAAGTTTTAATGGCATTATATTGGGCAAGGGTTGTTAAATCGTCGGTAAGTATCAATATCCCGGTAGCTTTATCAATAACTGTGTTATTTGATGATGCTATATGGTAGCCGAGCTTTTTTAACAACGGGGGCAGGTTGGTAGTTCCCCAAATTTGTATTGTTTTACGCTTATTTAAATTGCCCCAGCTTAAGGTGTTGCCGATCAACCGGCTTACATTGGTATTGTTAATAAGAGGCGTTTTAAAATATGCTGAAGAGCCAAATATCGCCACTCGGCCTTTATGCAGCCTCGAAGTGATAATGACATTTAACTGGTTAGTACTGCCGTATTCCGTTTTAGCAGTAGCTATAATTTGCGGAATTGCACTTGTGGTATAAATTGCCGACACCACGGCAGGCGAATCGGGTATGGGTAGTTCATATACGTCCTTTAGCAGTATAGCTTTATCTGTTTGAGCAATAGCCGATGAGGCAGCGCCGCATAAAAATACAAGTAAAAGCTTTGCAGGAAAGTTCATCGAGGCTTGGCTTAGCGTAAAGCTATGATGATTATTTGATATATGAGGAGGTGTAGCGTTAAAAATTGTTAACCTCATTTCACAAAAAAATCCCCGGCCACATTAACCGGGGATTAAACCTTAACTAATTCAATAACAAACACTGTGGTGTTATACGCAGGTGTTTAGGTCAAGGTTTCAGGATACCGAAAAAAGATTTAATGGTTGATGATTTGCCGGGATTTATTTGGATATGCGTGATTTTTTACGTATCTTGTTTGTTTGGGTTGCACTGATTTATGGTGTGATTGCACCGATGTTTCATAATGATTGAAGGACTGAATAATTGAAGGATTGAATAGAAATAATGAAGGATACCCATATTTACCCATGTTTTTACTAATGATTGAAGGATTGAATGATTGAAGAATTGAATAGAAAAATTGAAGAATACC